>Ga0334887_1000850_pt1 | contig 44466 bp, 43 predicted proteins | sample GraSluR1_MG_10_FD_207217 | JGI IMG/M metagenome (GOLD analysis project Ga0334887, IMG submission 207217) | Sludge microbial communities from methane-producing bioreactor in Wageningen University, Netherlands - Granular Sludge_18_07-R1 | ecosystem: Engineered > Bioreactor > Anaerobic >...
GAGGGAAAAGAAAAAAATGATTACTCGATGTCCGTCAGGCCGTCCTTGAAGATGAAATAGTAGAACACGGCGACAAAGAGAATTCCGCCGACCATATTCCCGAGTGTAACAGGAATGAGATTGCTCATAAAGCCGCCGACGCCGATGTTGGAAATCGCCTGTTCGGAAAGACCGGATGCTGTGACAGCTGCTGGTGTTCCCCTGAGGAAGATGCCGAGGGCCAAAAAGTACATGTTTGCGACGGAGTGTTCGAATCCAGCCGCGACGAATGTCATGATCGGGAAGAAGATCGCCCAAACTTTTCCGACGATATCGGTCGCCGCCATCGCCATCCAAACGGCGAGCACAACGATCCAGTTGCAGAGTATGCCGCGGAAGAATGCCTGTCCGAAGGAGAGGCCCATTTTCCCGGAGGCAATCTGCAGCGCGCGTCCGCCGACCGCGTTGTCGGCCAGCCCGGAGTAATAGATAAGAGCGGCGATAAGGATGCTGCCGACAAGGTTCGAAATATAGACCCAACCCCAGTTCCGAAGAATTTTGGGCATAGGCGTGCACCCCGCAAGGTACCCCAGAGGCATCATGCAGTTTCCCGTAAAGAGTTCGGAACCGCTTATGACGACCATCATGAGTCCCACGCTGAAGACGGCGCCCGAAACAAGGCGTGTAAATCCGCTTCCCAAGTGCTGTGCCATGTCGTGAGACACCACGGTCATGAGCCATCCGGCAAAGGCGATATACGCTCCGGCGAGTATTCCCATAAGGACCATCTGGCGCACGGAGAGATTTCCCTTTACCTTAGAAACAGTACATGCCAGTTTTGCCAGTTCTGCAGGGGTTTTCATTCTTTTTCTTCCTCCTGTGGATTTTTGTATGAAATTTTATTTCGGAGCTGTGTTCGGCTCTTGGTGGAAAAGGCCGAACACAGCTCGATGTTTTACTGTGTTTTCTCCAGTTTTACCGCGTTGACTTTGAAGCCGGGCGTCTTGGAGTACGGATCGATTTTTGCCGATGTAAGCTTATTCGCCGATGCCTCGGCGAAATGGAACGGTAGGAAAACCGTTCCGGCCGGAACGCGATCGGTGATCTTCGCAGCTCCCGAAACCTCGCCGCGACGTGAAGTCACCTTGACTTTTTCTCCGTCCTTGACGTTCAACGCGACGGCGTCGGCGGGATTCATCTCTATATACATCTCTTTGATAAACTCTCCCGGCGCGCTTCTACGGGTCATGCTTCCGGAATGGTAGTGATAGAGCAACCTGCCGGTAGTGGCGATAAAAGGATACTCTTCCGTCGGCCACTCTTCCGGCTTCTCCCAATCGCACGGTGAAAAGTCGGCTTTCCCTCTGGGGAAGCCTGTTGTGTACAAAATAGGCGTTCCTGGATGCTCGCAGGTGGGGCACGGCCATGGGAGCGCGCCTCCCTCAAGGCGTCCGTATGTTATGCCGGCATACGCCGGGGCAATCTGCCCGATGGCATTGAAGATCGTCTCCGGAGAGGTCATGTCGTTCCACCTAGCGCCGAGACGTTTTCCTACCTCAAGCAGAATCTCCCAGTCAGGACGCGCTTCACCCGGAGCGTCGACGGCTTTTCGCACTCTCTGCACCGCGCGGCAGGTATTCGTGAAGGTACCATCCTTCTCCCCCCAGCTTGCCGCAGGAAGCACAACATGGGCGAACTCTGCGGTTTCCGTAAGGAAAATATCCTGCACAACAAGGAAATCAAGTTTTTTCAAGGAGTGGCGGACATGATCCGAATCGGGCTCGGTAACCATGGAGTTTTCTCCCATGATGTACATTCCCTTGATCTTCCCTTCACCCGCTGCGTGCATCATTTCCACAACGGAGAGTCCGGGCGTCGCGGGGAGATCGACTCCCCAGACATCCTTCACCTTCTGCTGCGTCGCAGGAAGGCTGACTTTCTGGTATCCGGGGATCACTTCCGGAAGACATCCGGTGTCGCAGGCTCCCTGCACGTTGTTTTGTCCGCGAAGCGGGTTCACGCCCGTTCCGGGACGTCCCAGCATGCCGCACAACAGCGCCAGATTTGCAACGGAGCGGACGTTGTCGGTTCCGTTGAGATGCTGGGTGATGCCCATCGTGTAGAAGATGGCGGAGTTCGGACCCTTCGCATAGGCCCTTGCGGCATCTTCGATCAACTCGGGAGAAACACCTGTAATTTCCGAAACGTACTGCGGAGTGTATTTCGCCACGGTTTCCTTCAGCTTCTCAAAATTATTGACATTCTTTTCAACAAAATCGGAAGCGTAAAGGTTTTCACGAAGGATCACATGCATCAATCCGTTGAGGAGTGCGACGTCGGAGCCGCTCTTCTGGCGGATATAGACGTCTGCGTACTTTGCCATCTCAATCTTTCTGGGGTCGCACACGATCAGCGTGCAGTTCCCTTTTTTCTTCCGTTCCTTGATGAAAGAGCCGATGACTGGGTGGTTTTCGGTCGTGTTCGAGCCGATGATAAGAATTGTATCGGCGGACTTGATGGACTCGAAGTTATTCGTCATGGCGCCGCTGCCGAGGGTCTCGCCGAGACCCGTCACCGTGGCGCTGTGTCACAGATGGGCACAGTGGTCGACGTTGTTGGTGCCCATCACCTCCCTCGCAAGGCGCTGCATGAGAAAGTTCTCCTCGTTGGTGCAGCGGGCCGAGGAGAAGAATCCAAGCGCATCCGAGCCATGTTTCGTCTTTATTTCACCGAGCTGTTCAGCAACGAGAGAGAGCGCTTCGTCCCAAGAGGCTTTCCGGAAGGTGTCGCCCTCGCGGATGAGCGGCGTGGTCAAGCGATCCTCGCTATGGACGAACTGCCACGCGAAGCGCCCCTTCACACACGATCTCCCCTTGTTCAAGGCTGTCGGGCTGGAGTAATTCGTGGTGACATTGGCGATTTTGCCTGTCTTTTTGTTGACGTTGATATCGAGCTCGCATCCAACCCCGCAGTAGGAACAAATGGTCTTGACCTTTTCAAGATCCCACGGGCGTCCCTGTCCCACCGAGGTCTTTTCAAAGAGAGCTCCAACGGGGCAGACTTGGACGCACTGTCCGCAGAAGACGCAGTCGGAATCCTCTATTGGAGAACCAACCGGAGGCTGTATGGAAGTGTGGATACCCCGTCCCTGGAAATCGATCGCATGGTAAATGGCGTGCTCTTCACACACGCGCACGCAACGGCCGCAGAGAATACACTTATTCAAATCGCGGACGTAAAATGGATTCGCGTCCTCAAGTTCGTGCGAGGTATTGGTGTCGCCGGGATCGGCGAAACGCGAGTCCTTTACGCCAAGCTCGTACGCCACATCCTGAAGCTCGCACTTGCCGTTGCTGGAGCAGGAGAAACATTCCAGCGGATGGCGGACAAGGATGAGTTCGAGCACGGCTTTCCGCGCCTCGATGACTCTCGGTGTATTCGTATTGACCACCATGCCATCCGTGATCGGCGTAGTACAGGCAGTGAGAAGCTTCGGGTTCCTCTCCGCCTCGACGAGACAGATACGGCACGCTCCGAACGGGCTGACCGCCGGGTGGTCGCAAAGCGTCGGAATATGGATACCGTTGGCCCGGGCCGCCTGAAGAATCGTCATGCCGGCCTCGGCGGTAATCGACTTTCCGTTGATGATCGCTGTTATGCTTGTCATTCTCTGATCATCTCCTATCCTTTGACTACAGCGCCCACGGGGCAATTATCCATACAGGCGCCGCACTTGATGCATTTCTCCTGATCGATGACATGGGGTTCCTTCACCTTGCCCGAGATGCAGCTTACGGGGCAGTTACGGGCGCACTTCGTGCATCCGATGCACTTCTCCGTAATGATCGAGTAACTCAAGAGACTCTGGCAGACTCCAGCAGGGCATTTTTTGTCGAAAATATGCGCCTCGTACTCGTGGCGGAAATACTTGAGCGTTGTGAGCACGGGATTGGGAGCAGTTCCGCCGAGGGCGCAAAGCGATGCGTCCTTTATCTGGTTGCCGAGGTAAAGGAGTCTGTCGATATCTTCCGCTTCGCCCTTCCCCTCGGTGATCCGGGTCAGGATGTCGAGCATCTTCTTCGTCCCCTCGCGGCAGGGTACGCACTTGCCGCAAGACTCGCGCTGAGTGAACTCGAGGAAGAACTTCGCGGTGTCCACCATGCAGTTCCCCTCGTCGAGCACGACAAGTCCGCCCGAACCCATGATCGCCCCGGCTGCAGTAAGCGATTCGTAGTCGACGGGGAGGTCGAGATGTTCGTCGACGAGACAGCCGCCCGAAGGACCGCCGATCTGGACAGCCTTGAACTTCTTGTCGCCGATGATACCGCCGCCGATTTCGAAGACGATCTCGCGAATCGTGATCCCCATGGGCACTTCGACAAGTCCTGTATTCTTGACCTTTCCGGTGAGTGCGAACACCTTGGTTCCCTTTGACTTCTCGGTTCCCATGGCGGCGAAACACTCGGCTCCCTGGACGATGATCCTCGGGACGTTCGCCCATGTTTCCACGTTATTTATGTTGGTCGGTTTTCCCCAGAGTCCTTTGACGGCAGGAAACGGCGGCCGCGCGCGAGGCATGCCTCTCTGTCCTTCGATGGACGCCATAAGCGCGGTTTCTTCGCCGCAGACGAAAGCTCCGGCGCCTTCCTTGATATGAAGAGTGAAGTTGAAGCCCGTCCCTAAGATGTCTTCGCCCAGCAGACCATATTCGGTGGCATTCTTTATAGCGGTCTGCAGGCGTTTAATTGCCAACGGATATTCGGCGCGGCAGTAGATATATCCTTCATCGGCGCCCATCGCGTACCCGCCGATCATCATGCCTTCGATCACGGCATGAGGATCGCCTTCGAGGATGGAACGATCCATGAATGCGCCGGGATCTCCCTCGTCGGCATTGCAGATGACGTACTTCTTGTCGCCGGGGGACGCAGCGCAGAATCCCCATTTCATTCCGGTCGGGAACCCGCCGCCGCCTCGACCGCGAAGACCGGATTTCTTAATCTCGTCTATGACCGCCGCCGGGCTCATCTCAACAAGGCATGTTCCCAGAGCCTGATACCCGTCCCTGGAGATGTACTCGTCGATATTATCCGGGTTGATGTAGCCGCAGTTGCTCAACACGATTCTATGCTGTTTTCCATAGAAGGGAATTTCTTTGTAGTGACAGACTTTCTGTGCCGATATCGGTTCTCTGTAAAGAAGGCGGGTGACGATACGCCCTTTGTATAGATGCTCTTCGACGATGTCCGCAACGTCCGAAGGTTGGACCTGCGAATAAAACGTCCCTTCGGGGTAAACCACGACGATGGGGCCGAATTCGCACATGCCGTGGCAGCCGGTGGCGATGACAAGGATTTCTTTCTCGAGACCTTTCTTCGCAAGTTCCTCTTTGAACGCGTCAAGCACCTTCGGGGCTCCGCCGGAAGCGCATCCTGTTCCGTGACAGATGAGTACGTGCGCGCGGTACAATGCCATATCCGTATCCCTCCCAGCCTAGTCGGCTCTGCCGTACAGTTTGTCCTGCACTATTCGGCCGTTTACGATGTGCTCCGAGACAATCCTGGAAACGTCGGGAGGGGTGACCGCGCAATAGGTTATCCTTGGCTCGCCCGGGCGGATAACGTCCAGAAGCGGTTCGTTCTGGCACATGCCGATGCACCCGGTCGTCTCCACCGCAACATTGTGCAGATTACGTACTTCAAGTTCCTTGAGCACCGCGTTCATTATTTCACGGGCGCCGGCGGCGATACCGCACGTACCCATTCCGATGATGACCTTGACCTTGTCCTCCTCGGAACGCGCGGATGTCAAATCGCCCGTTTTCTCTTTGATCTTTCGCAGATCTTCGAGACTCCGGATTTTCTTCTTTTCCTCGGTCATTTCAAATTCCTCCTGTCCGCATTATTTCCCATTTTTTTCACAAATAAAGCTCGCCGATATTCTCCGCGATATACTCCTTCACTCCAACAGCAAGCGCGGGGTCTGTGAAAGGGTTCCCGCCCCCGAGCGCTTCCTTCAGTTCATCGCTGTCCAGAAGGAACTCCCTCTTGCCGACTTTGTGAACATACTTCCAAGAGATATGCCCATGACCAACAAGAAGAGTAAGCAGGGTCGAGGGGATATCTCCGGGAGGGGGAGTATCTACGCTTTTTTTGTTGAATGACGCCGAAACCGTTGTGCCTTTCCCTAAGGCTGAGGAAAGTAAAAAAACGCCACCGCATAATTCGGCAAGTTGTTTCAGAAAAGGCAACCCGAGCCCTACCCGGCGCTCAGTCCGCGTCGTGTAAAAAGGATCGACTACGGAGATCGCGGTCGCTTCGTCCATCCCCCTGCCGTTATCGCGAACGGTCAAGTGAATGAATTCGCCGTCGTCGTCGAATGTAACAGCGATCGTATCGGCTCCGGCATTCACCCCGTTCTCAGCGATATCGAGAATATGGTGGGAGAGATCCTCGAGCATGATCAGGCGTACTGATCAAGGAATTTTTGCAAAGCCGCTTGGTCGTCGGTGAGTCTGCCGTGCGTATCTTCGTCTATCATCACCACGGGGGCAAGACCACAGCAACCGAGACACGCGACCGGTTCAAGCGTGAAACGCAGATCGTCAGTGGTTCCGTTTTCCTTTACATTGAGCATGGACATGATTCTGTCCATGATCTTTGCGCTTCCGCGAACGTGACACGCCGTTCCGCGGCACACCCTGATAATATGGCGTCCCCTGGGCTTCAGATGAAACTGGGCGTAGAAAGTTGCCACACCGTAAAGCTCTGCAAGAGGAACGCCCAGTTCCTCCGAAACTACTTCCATCGCCTCGCGGGACAAGTACCCTACCTGTCTCTGCGTCTCCTGAAGCACCGGGATAACACCGCCGTGCTTCTCTTTCCACGGAGCGGTGATCTCCTGTACCATGGAACGCACGTCTTGCTTTGTTTCCACAACCATTGCCCGACCCCCTAAGTATAGTGAATTTAATAACATATAGAATAACAAAAAACTGCTCTCTGTATATTCTACATAAAAAAACTTCGGGGAAAGAAACCGTTTGCCCTGCAAACAGCACCCGATGTAAATATTACCACAGAAAAAAGTTTTTTTCTCTAAAAAAAACAAGTTTTTGCTTTTTCTCATACATTTTCGCGATAGTTTGGCTTCACGCTGTTTTTTTTCGGATGCTCTCCAGCTCACCCCAAAGAGCGAAAATATCAAGATTTCAGCGGAAGGTATTTCTCTTCTGAAAGAAGTTTCAACGCCTCCTTCACTTTTTCGTTTTTTGAAAGAATGCTCCAGTCTTGCCTGCTTTCGAGCTTTACCATTATATCCTCGGCGGCGTCGGCAAGACCGAGCGCGTCTGCAAGCACCAGCATCTTTTCAGTGTTTTCAGGCGGGAAGAGAGATGCGGCAAGGCCAAGAAGTATAGTCCCTCCGGCAATCCAGTTAGCCGACGAGGCATCCCCCTCAGTCAGCCATGCATCCTCGAAAAGCATTGCGAGACTGTAGCTTTCCAGCTCCTCCTCTTCAGCCTCTTCATCCGGTTCTTCATAGTACCCGAGAATGTGGAAGGGGACGTCGGGATCCGCGGCGAATGCCTCCCAAAGCGCCCTATAGGCGGGCATGGTAGCCCCCGAGAGCCTGAAAGCAGCGATTGCCTTGCTGTGGAGCATGGCAGGAAAAGGCTCTCTTTCTTTCAGACACTCCTCGAGGATCGCGGCATATTCGTTCATGTCGACAAGGATACGATAGAAAAGAGTTCTTCCCAGGGTTTGCTGTTCAGGATCGACTTCCATAATTTCGTTCGCGATTTCAAGCGCCTTTTCATTCTCGCCTTCGGAGAAATAGGAAAACCCGAGACGCTGAAGAACCGCTACATAGAGCATTCCGAGTTCATCATCCAGAAAGGCGGTTCCCTCCGGAACGGGCGATTCTTCCAAGTCTTTCTCCAAAAGAGAGCTCGCTTTTTGCAAAAGAACGATCTTTTCCTTCGAGTCCTCGGTAACATCGGCGAGAAGGATGATCGCTTCCACGTTATCTTGGTCGTAATTCAAAATTTTTCGAGCGAGGCGTTCCATTTCCTCCGGATCATTGGTAGTGTATGCCTCGTCAAGAAGCCTTTCAATTTTCTGCGTAGTATCCATAGATATTTCCCCCATCTGCTTTTTAAGTCTCGTCCCTAACCAAGAAGTCTAGCTCACGAATTTTTTCCAGTCAAATAGCGTGGTGTAAAATATGAAGAAGTGCTAAAAACCATGAATCTTTTTTCCAGGAGGAAAGAGAATGAGACGAGTGCGCGTATCGTTTGCATTGTGCGGTATTTTCTTTTTACTTTTCCTGCACTTGACGGGAAATGAATCGTTCGCGTCAACTCCCAAAGGCCGTATTGCCGATTCCGTAAAAGTTCTTCGTGAAATGTCGAAGCAGGAGGATGCGTCGACAATGGGAGATCTTATCGCGCAAGCCAGGGGAGTCGCTATTTTCCCTTCAGTTGTAAAGGCGGGTATTGTGTTTGGAGGACAATATGGCGAAGGTTTGGTGCTTCGACGTGATCCAGTAAAGAAAAGATGGTACGGTCCATCTTTTGTAAGCGTTACCGGGGCTTCCTGGGGGTTGCAGATAGGCGCGCAGTCCATAGCCCTTGTGCTCGTGATCACCAACGAGAAGGGGCTGGAGGGGTTTATGGGGAACAACGTCAAGCTGGGAGGAGACCTTGCGGTCGCCGCCGGACCTGTTGGGAGAAGAGGGGAACTGGGAACGGATTATAAGCTGAAAGCTTCGATTTACAGCTATTCGATGACAAAAGGATTGTTCGCTGGTATCTCTCTTGAAGGAGCGGCAATCAATGTAGACAGAAATGCAAACCAAGTGTACTGGGGAAAACCGTTTTCAGCGGAAAAAGCCTTGGATTCGCCGGCAACAAAAAGCGAGATCAAGCAGGTCGTCATGGAACTCGAAAAAATAATGAAACAGGCAAAATAAGCTCGTAAAGAGAGTGCAGCAGGCGCTCTCGTAAAGCGCTTGCTGCACTCTCGTATTGTTAGATGATCAGTTTTCCTCCGCCTTGCCCTTTTCCTCCCATTCTGTTCAGCTGTTGCAGAACAGCCGGAGAGGCGACGTCGATTTTGGGTTTCTGAGCCTGCTGCTTGGCCATAGCCTCCTGGACTTTGCGCTCGTACTCCTCCATCCCCTTTTTAAGAGAATCGATATCGCCCTTTATCCACTGAAGAATTCCGTCGGCGATGGTCTCCACGATATCATCGGAAGGTTCTTCGGCTATGGCGCCAAGTTCCTTCAGCATGCGGTGTTCTTCTTTGATGGATTCCACTATATCCGCGTCTGTAAGAATCCCCTTTTTATACAAAACGCGTGCAACAATATTAAACTTGCTCTTCGAATTCTCATCGTTGATCGCAAGGCTATCCACCCTGGCGAGCAGCATGGAGAGAATTTCGTCGAGACTCACCTGCATTGGCATGGCCATTGAAAAGCGCCCCCTTCTAAGAAATTTCGAGTATTGATTGTATCACATCACACATTGAAGCGAATTTCTATCATATCACCGTCCGCAACGATATACTCTTTCCCTTCAAGCCTGAGTACGCCCTTTTCTCGGCACTTCGCCAAGGAGTGTTCATGGGAAATGAAATCTTCGTAGGAGACGACCTGCGCCCGGATAAAACCTCGGGCAAGGTCCGAATGGATCGCTCCTGCGGCGTCCACCGCGTTGTCGCCCTTAACAAGCGTCCACGCCCTGACTTCGTCCTTCCCAGTCGTAAAAAACGAGAGAAGCCCGAGCAGGGCGTAGGCTTCGGAGATAAGACGATTCCGTCCCGATTCTTCTATACCGAGCTCGCCCATGAACTCCTTCTGTTCTTCCTCTGGAAGTTCCGTAATCTCCATCTCCATTTTTCCGAAGATCTTGAGTAAACGGATGCCTTTTGTTTTCGCTAGCTCGCGAAGGGCGCCGAGAACGGGAAGGGAATCATCCGTCTGGGTTTCGTCGAGATTCGCGACGATGAGTTCCGGCTTCAGCGTCACAAAGGCGAAGCCGCTGAGAAGACGAAGATCTTCGGACGAAAGTCCGAGCTCCCTCAAGGGGCGCTCTTCGAGAAGGCAGGACTGACAGCGCTCCAGCAGCGCTTTTTCCTCAATTTCGGAAGGGATGTTTTTTTTCTTCGATTGAAGCCTGGACAGTCTGTTTTCGATAACGCCAAGGTCGCGAAAAATCAACTCCATCTCAACGATATTCCAGTCCCGTACAGGATCGATGGAATTCTCCGGGTGCGGAACATCGGAATTTTCAAAAAGGCGAACAACGTGCACCAAGGCGTCCGATTCCGAGACGAAAGAGAGAAACGCATTCCCTACGCCTTCTCCCTTGCTGGCATTTCGCGAAAGACCTGCGAGGTCGACGAACTCCACGGTCGCCGGAGTAACTTTCTTGGGCTCGAACAAGCGAGCCAAGTGGTCGAACCGTTCATCGGGGACGTTGACCATTGCTCTGTTGGGATCCGTCTTCCCGCTTGCATAAGGTTTCACTTCGGCGCCGGCACGCGTGACTACGTTGAAAACCGTGCTCTTTCCGCTCAGCGGAAGGCCGATAATACCGCATTTGAGCATTTCGCTTCCTCCTTTGTTTCGAGACGGTTTTTTTTCAGTCTCGTGATGCATTATACCTTTTCCACGCAGAAAGGGAAGAATCGGTTGTACTTTAGAAAACACTCAATCCGGTATTGTAAATTTCTGTTATCATTGATTGTAAGCTCTTATTTCGTGAACGAGGAGGTTTTTCGAAATGAAGACGGGCGTTTTCAATGTATCGCTAGTGCTTTTTCTGCTCGTGTGCCTTTTGAGCGTTCCCTCAGAAGCCGCCCCAATGTATTCGATTCTCCGTACAGATATGTACCCTGCCGGCGCCAGGTGTATCTTCTCGATTCCGGCTTCGGAAAAGGTGCATTTTCAACTGCCCGGAGCCTTCGACAGCGCTACTGTCCGTCCGATTCCCTCGGAAGGGGTGGATGTTCTCTCTTTTGAAGCCGTTGACGTATCCCGTTCCGAATGGATTCCTCCTGTCTTGGAGAAACTTTTTGCTGCAATGCGTGAGAAAGAACGACTGCAGTCGGTTCATCAAGCCAAGATTTCGGCCATCGAAAACTCGCTGGCGCTTCTTTCCGGTCCACTACCAAAGGAATTGAAAGGAGCCGATGTTGCAGAGTACATCGAATCAGTCCGTGCAGTCCGGGAAAAGATGGAAATGGAGCGCGCATCTTTATCCGATTCTTTAGATGAACTTCAAAAGGAACTCGCTGTTCTTCAAGCAGAATTCAAGGAAAAAATGCCTCCCGACTCTCAAAAAGCGGTCGAAATCTCCGCGGTTCTCTCCGGCAGCGGCGATTTTCTTGTGGAGGCTTTCACACGCTACGCGGAGTGGGCTCCTTTTTATAGAATGAATCTCTCCGCGAGCAGCGGCGATATTGCGGTTGCGCTTTTTGCACGAGCGAGACAAAGGACGGGGCTTCTTATCGAAGGAACAGTGCACTTCCATACGTCGATGCCCTCAGTTTCCGTTTCACCTCCGGAGCTGCGTCCGCTTGTAGCGGATCTTGCTCCGAAGCAGAAAGATGCACGTCGTTTCACTATGGACGACGCTCTTCCGATGATGGCGCCGATGGTCCAGTCTCCCCCACCTGCCGAGCCTGCGCCCCGACCTATTATCCAGACTCTTACCGACCTTTCAACACAGGCTGAAGGTATGCTGACGGGAGACAATACACCGGCGGATTTTAACTTGGGGGCTTTTACGCTGAAGTCGGAAACTTCGATTGTTTCGGTCCCGTCGCTCTCCGAGCAGGCATGGCTTGTCGCAGAGTCGAAAGCGCTCCCCTTTCCTATTCTTCCAGGGATGGCCGAGCTTTCCGTCGACGGGCGTTCGTCCGGGAAAACAGCTCTTGCCGAGCACGGCTCCGGTTCCGATATCCTCATTGCCTTCGGCAGGACTCCAAGGGTCAAGGCATCCAAGGAGAAACTCGTTTCCAAAGAAGGGAGTACCTGGACAGGAAGAGGACGTATCGAGGACGGCTATATGATCGAAGTAACAAACGCCATGCCCCATCCTGTCACGGTGACGTTGAAAGATCGCATTCCTATTTCCTCGCGGGAGAATATCTCGGTCGAAATCCTGCGTATCGAGCCTCGGCCGGATGATCATTCTGAACAGAATCTCCTTACTTGGAAGCTGCCTCTGGCTCCCGGTGAAAAACGTACCATAAATGCGGTCTTCCGCCTGAGCTACCCTTCGGATGAGACGGTGATTTTGCGTTGAAGCGCTTTCATAGGAAGAATTCCGTGAATAGGAGCAGCGTGCGTCCGCAAAGGAGAGTACTGGCATGATTTTATGGTTAACTATTCCCCCTCTGCTTTCACTGCCACTCTCTCTCATTCTTGTTGCTTTCGGAAACGAGAGCAACAAAGTTTCGGCGGGGGCGCCTTTATGGGTCCTCTTACTTCTTTTATATTTTGCGTTCAGCATGTTCTATGTTTTTTCGATTAAAAAAAGTTTGTTTTCACAATTGACTCCGCTGCAGCTGGCAGCCCAAGGCATAATCATCTGCATCGTTTCCATGGAGGCGGGCGCTCATCCGATTCTTCCTTGGGTGGGAGTGATTGCCGCTGTTTCCGGTTTTTTTATCTTGTTGCACTCGTACTCCCGATATAGCAAGGGAACTCCTCCTCCAGCACCGACCGCGAATCTCGACTCTCCTTCTCCGATTTCAGCGGCTACGTCTCTGGAAAACTCTCCTTTCCCATACGTCGTTACGGACAACGAGGGAACAATCATCGATGCAAACGACGCATTCACATCCTTTGCCGACGAAGTCCCCGTGCAAGGGGAAAACGTGACGAAATTTTTCGTTCCGGGTGAGACGGAAGCGGTCGTCGGCGGGAAAAAGCATGCTCTCTTTCAGAAAACGCAGGACGGTCTTTTCTATTTTTTGCTTGTCGACAATCCTCAGTCACGAAAAAGCTCGCAAACTGCCGAGACAAAGAAAGAGCCGGAGCTCTTTGAACCGAAATACGGGCTCTACTCCAGAAAATATGCCCAGTTGCGCATCCCTGAGGAACTGAGCCGAGCAAACAGGTACAGGCGTTGGCTCTGTGGTATTTTGCTCAAGGTGGATTACACTTATCTTCCAGGACGAGGGCGCCAGCCGGCCTCGGAAGAAGCTTTCCTTGCGGCGTATGTTCACTACGTCAAGGGCTCCATCAGGGAGAGCGATATGGGGTTTTCGATGCAGGACGGGGAGTTTTTGCTCTTGCTCCCTGAAACGCCGCAGCAAGGCGCAAAAGACACGGCTCTCAAACTCGTAGAGCTTCCTGAGACACTGACTGAGATGAAAAAAGACTATCCCTTCTCGGTTGACATAGAATATGGTTTTTTGTATTACAGCGGAAACTATCCTCTTTCGTACGATCAATTCATCCAAAAACTCTATTCTTCTTTAGGAGGGAGCACCGAATGATTTCTTCAAAAAAAGCTGCGTACATATTTCTCCTCAGTCTGTTCTTTTTTGCCTTCACGCCGTCGAACACTGCCGGAGCGAACGAGCTGCCTCTTTCTTCAATGACGCTCGAGGAAAAAGTCGGACAGATAATGCTTGTTTTTTTCGAGGGCGCCTCGATGTCCGAGAACCTACGGAAGTTCATTTCGGAGATCAAGGTCGGAGGGGTCATCCTGTACTCCAGCCGAAACAACATCGAGTCGGTCGAGCAGGTTGCGCATTTGAATGAAGAGATACAACGAAGAGCTCTCGTTTCGGGGTCTCGTCCGCTCTTTATTGCCATAGACCAGGAAGGAGGTTTGATTGCCCGCATTCGCGAGGGAGTCACCCCTTTCCCCGGCAATATGGCCCTTGGTGCGGCAGGAGACCCGTCTCTGGCCGGCCGAGTCGCCTCCGTAATGGGAGAAGAGCTTGCGAGTCTCGGCATCAACATGAATTTCGCTCCTGTGGTGGATGTGAACAACAATCCGATGAACCCGATAATCGGCGTTCGATCCTTCGGTTCCGACCCGCAGAGAGTCGCCCGACTCGGGGCGGCAATGATTTCCGCTTTCTTGGGAAAAAGCGTCTTCCCATCGGCGAAGCACTTTCCCGGCCATGGAGATACGGAGGTAGACTCCCACTCCGGCCTTCCCATCATCAACGTCTCGAAGGATCGCCTGAACGCTGTTGAATTTCCTCCTTTCAAAGCCGCTGTCGATGCCGGCGTACCGATGATCATGACTGCGCACGTTCTTGTGCCGTCTCTGGACGAAAGAAACCCTGCAACACTTTCTCCCGCCATCCTCGGGATGGTCCGCAGCGAACTGAACTTCAAAGGCCTGATAATCACGGACTCTATGGGCATGGCCGCTTTAAAAAAAGAAAGAACCATGGAGGAGGCGGCGATAGAAGCGCTTAACGCCGGTGCGGATATTCTGCTTTTCGGAGCCGATAAGGGACACGAAGAAACGGAACACTTCGGAATGTATGAGGCGCTGTTGCAAGCCTGCCGTAAAGGGGAAATTTCTCCAAGTCGGCTTGACGACGCAGTACGAAAGATTCTGGAGGCGAAAGAAGCGCTGGGGCTTCTTCACAATGAATGGGAACCGCACTTTGCTCCCCGTATAGCTCCCGACGGAGCTGCTACAGCGCGGGAAGCGGCGTTGCGAAGCATTACCGTTGCCCGAAACAGGTCCGAGACTCTTCAAACCATACGAGACGGAAAAAAACGTCCGCTTCTCTGGCCCAAGGAACGAATTGCCGCAGGAAAGGCATTGTGCGCATTCCTCTTCCCTGTCGACCTGATAGAAGTCCCGGAACGGCCGAATGCGCAAGACGTCGCCGACGCACTACTGCGGGTAGGGGACGCGGATAGGGTTTTCATCGCCGAGTACGACAGCAAGAGGAACCAGGATTGGCTTAACCTTGTCCGGGAGGTCGGAGAGGAACGGACTCTCCTCATATCTCTTCGGACGCCGTATGCCCTTTTGTCGCTTCCCTCCGTGTCGTGCGCTATCGTTTCATATAGCGACAACGCTCCTTCGCTTCAGGCTCTTGCCGACGTCCTTCGCGGCGACGCCCCCGCTGAAGGACAGTTGCCGGTGGAGCTTCCCGGTTTTGAATTACGTACGGGGGGATGCCGGGTAACCTCCGGTTTTTAAACTACACCGCGAGAGACAGCTGGTTTTTTACAGGAAAGGAAGATATTGCCGCAGAAATGGCGCCGGGCTCCGAAAGGAACCAAGCGCCATTTTCATTTTTATCCCATACGAGGGAAGGCGTGCAGCAACCGCTGCAAAGAGGGGCGTCACAAAACCAATTTCCGTTTGCATCTTTCATCCACATGTCGAAAACCTCCTCGTGATTTTGTATGCTTGGCAGCAAGTGACACTGTTTCTTTCACGAGAATGTTATACCACGACTTTTTTCCAAAGTCAACACCTGTTAAATATATATCTTTAAAAAAACCTTAGTTCATTTTCTCGAAGAGGAGTTTTTCCCCCATGGTATCTCGAAGAAGCGGAACAGGAAGTAAATGTGTGGGGAAGACATCTTTTCCCGACAACGTTTTTATAAGAAGGCGTCCGACGGCAACCCCCATTTCAAAAGCCGGCCATTCAAGACGGAAGAAACCCGAACGCACCGGTTCCTCCGGGAGGGCGCAGACACACCCGAAACGAACCCTGCACCCGACGTCCTCAGGCGCCCAATCATCCATGATCCAGAAACATTCTTCTCGGGCTGTTTCCGAGTTTGCGATACTTCGCGAGAGAAAGGGGAAAAGCGGGGATGTTCCCGAAACAAGACAAAGCGGCCGCCCCGAAGAGACGGAGCGGAGTCTTGAGAGCGTTTCTTGTTCCGAAACAAGAACCGAGGGTGTTTCGGCAATGGAAAAACCGGCCGTTACAACAGGTATCTTCGAAAGCAGGAAACGGGCGGGCGCAATCCCTTCCCCGTTTCCTGCAAGAAGAATACAGTCGACACGGCGTGATATAAGCGAAGCTTCCAGCACGTCGTTATTGAAGCCGGGCAGCTTGAGAAGAATTTCCATTCCCGCTTTGCCGAGAACACGGTTCAATCCGGAAAAGAAAAGCGGGCTGAACCATGGTTTTAGGTTTTCCAGTACGACTGCGGCAAGACCGGTCCTGCCGCCCGAAAGCACGCTTGCGGTACGATCGAGCCGATATCCGAGAACCTTCGCAGCATTCCACACTTTATCACGCGTCGCGGAAGAGATGCGCGGATCTCCTTTCAATGCTCTGCTGACCGTGGCCTTGTTCACACCGGCGAACCGGGCCACATCTTCCATCGTCGCTCGCGTCACAGTATTACACGTCGAAACATGAACCGCCGATGAATTCCCTGATAATCGAGTTGTTCGGTATGATCTCGGTAGGAATCATGGGAACGAATTTGATCATCGAGAGAATTCGCTGCGCTTCACCGTAGACAGGGGAGCTTTCCGGGACCGTATGGAGTATCGGATCGACATACGCCCTCAGAGCCGCTAATTCATAAGGCAAGGAGGAATTGAACATCACATCCGCATGTTTCTGGTACGGGAACACAAACTGCATGCTTCCCCTGATGACCTTCGGCCAGAGGGTTAATGTGGATTCGGCCGAGTGTCCTCTTGTCCTCGCATCGCGGACAAGGCGGCGAAGAAGGCGGTTGTCGGTCGTGCTTGTTCGATTGTGGTTGTCGAAGTTGACCCCGGTGAGCGGAGAAACGAATATTCCGTACAGTTCGTCCTTCGCAATCGCGCCGGTCACCCTGTCGTTCAAGCCGTGTATCCCCTCCATGATCAGAATATCACGGGGACCGAGTTTGATTTTTTTCCCGGGTTTTTTCTTCCCTTCGATGAAACTGAACTGAGGGGTGACAACCTCTTCTCCGGCGAGAAGGCGGCGAAGATGATCCTCCAGGAGTTCAAGTTCAAGGGCCTCCACTACTTCAAAATCGAGGTTGCCTTCCTCGTCGCGAGGAGTATCTTCCCGGTTCACAAAGTAGTTGTCCATAGCCAGAGTGACAGGATTTCTGCCGCAAACGAGAAGCTGGATTTTCAGACGTTCGGAAAAGGTTGTCTTTCCGGAGCCCGAGGGGCCTGCTATCGCGGCTACCTTGATTTTCGACTTGGAGGCTATTTCGTCGGCGATTCTCCCCAGCTTCTGCGCGTGAAATGCCTCCGCTATGAGGATCACTTCCTGGGTTCTCCCCTCGGCAACCTTTTTATGCAGACTGTCCATCGTCCTGAGATCAAGCACTTCCAGCCATTTTGCATAGTCGAGGAAAACCCCGGAGAGATTTTTCGAAGCTCGGAACGGAGGCAGAGAGGATGGATAGCTGATTGTCGGGAATTGAAGCACCATCCCGGGACCGAGCTTTTTGAGATCGTAGAGCTTGAGATAGGCGGTCGAGGGGGCGAGAGGGGCATAGTAGTACCCGTACATATCCGCGCAACGATAGAGTTCAACAGGATCGACGGCACCGGACTGAAAGAGTCGCGCAACTTCTCCGCTCCCCTGCCGGTCGAAAATTCTCCTGGCCTTATCGAGAGGCACAACTTTTCGAATAAACGGGAGGTCTTTTCCGACAAGATCAGCCATTGTTGTCTTGATGATTGCGAGGTCTTCGTCCGTGACTTCTCCCTCTACAAACTCCCAGTAGTACCCTTCGCTGATGGAGTGGCGGAGGACGATGTCTTTCGCCAGACCTCGTTTGCAGGAGAGCACGAGAAGGAAGCTCAGAGAGCGACGATACACCTCCATACCTTCAAAGGAGGATGTATCGATGAAATCGACACGGGCATTGTCTTCGATGACCCAGTCGAGGGAACGAAGGTAGTTATTAACTCTCCACGCGACGATGGTCTTCTCTTCCCCGTCCGGACGGCTCTCCGAAAGAACGGATTTTCCTGTGACCGGAACGTCGCTTGAAAAAACAGGTCCGTTTGCCACTTCAATAGTGAATGCCATAGAATGTTCTCCTCCCTTCGAAAACGAGTTGCGCTGTATTTAAAAGTAGATTATGCTTATATTACCATACGGAACAGCGGAAGGAGACGCACATGGAAAACGTAAAAACGAAGACAAAAATATACGACCAGGTGGTCGATAGAATTAAACAGCGTATTTCCAAGGGGGAACTGCCTCAAGGCTCCGCTCTTCCCCCTGAACGCCAGCTTATCGACGAACTGAACGTCAGCCGCAGCTCGCTCCGTGAAGGGTTTCGTATTCTGGAAATGATGGGCTTGATCGAAAGTATTCCGGGCAAAGGCCGTTTTGTGAGGACATCGCGAAGCGACGGCGGAGCGACAGGGCGCGTTCCGCTTCAAGATGAAGCTATCCTGGAACTCGTCGAAGCGCGGCTTGTTCTTGAACCTGCAATAGCCGTTGAAGCGGCGAAACACGCTTCTCCCTCCGACCTCACGAGAATACGCCGAATTCTAACAAAAACGGGGAAAGACGTAGAATCTCTGGAGCACCGGGCCCAGTGCGATTTCGATTTTCATCTTGTGTTGGCGGAGTCCACCCACAATTTCATCTTCGTCAATATCGTCAAGATGACGTTCAACCTGATTATGGCGACTCATGAACGCATCTATGCGCTGCTCGACGATAAGGAGATCTTTCTTCGCGAACACGAGGAAGTCTACGACGCCATAGTCGGTCGCGACATCGACCGCGCCGCGAATCTGATGGCCGATCATGTGCGAAGAGTCTACCGCACGCTTCAGAACGGCATTGCAATGGAAGGCGTCGCCGCCAGTGAAAAATGACGGCGGCAACGCCCTCGGCCGCTCAGTACGTCCAACTGAAATCCGGTAGCCCCTCGGCAAGAAGACGGCGGCGCACATCGGCCGAAATCGCCTCTAAATCCGCTTCGGTTCTCCCTTCGCAGCGGGAGACGATCACCGGCTGGGTATTCGACGCCCTGATCAATCCCCACCCCTCCGGGTAGAGTATCCGCACGCCGTCCACGGTAATGGCTTCGTATTCTTCGAGCGCTTTGTCACGCAACGAAGCCACCACGTCGAATTTTATCTCGTCGGGGCAGTTGATCCGCACCTCGGCAGTGCTTGGGTAACCGGGAATATCCGCGATCATTTCCGAGAGTGTTTTGTCGCTCGACGAAAGAATTCGCAAAAGCCTCGCCGCAGCATAAAACGAGTCGTCGAATCCGTAGTATTCGTCGGCGAAGAAAAAATGCCCCGAAAGCTCTCCGGCGAAAACCGCCTTGATCTCTTTCATCTTCGCCTTGATCACGGAATGGCCCGATTTCCAGAAAAGCGGTTTGCCGCCGAATCTCAGGGCGTCGTCAATGAGCGACTGGGAGCATTTCACTTCAACGATGACATCGGCTCCCGGATGCTTCGGAAGTATCTCCCGCCAAAAGAGGGCCATAAGAATATCCCCCCAGATCATTTCGCCGCGTTCGTCGACAACGCCAAGGCGGTCCGCATCTCCGTCGAATGCGAGGCCGACATCCGCTTTCTCCCGCCGCACGGCCTCCATCAGAGAAAGAAGTTTCTCCCGTTGCTGCGGATCCGGGTGATGATTCGGGAACGTCCCGTCCGGTGTATCGAAGAGCGAAACGACTTCACATCCCAGACTCTCGAGGTAGTGGCGTATCATGATGCCCGCGGTTCCGTTGCCGCTGTCGGAGACCACCTTCAGCTTCCTTGGACCAAGAGAGCATTTTGAAAGGAGCATACGAACGTACTCATCGCGAATATCGGCTTCTGAAAGGGAACCGGGAACCTCGGCATCCGTCATGTCGTCGTCGAGCACCATACGGAGAATTTCCTGAATATCCTCACCGTAAAGGGTCGCACCTTTGAATGCAAGTTTCAGCCCGTTCATATCCTTGGGATTGTGACTTCCGGTGATCATCACCCCGCCGCCGACCTCGAAGTGATGAAGACTCCAGTAGAGCACCGGTGTGGTGACCGTGCCGATGTTGACAACATCCAACCCCGTCCGCAACAGACCTTCGAAGAGGGCGTGCGAAATCCTCCGGGTCGAAAGGCGAACATCGCCTCCTATCGCGATTTTTTTCACTCCCCGTCGGACCAACCAGGTTCCGAAAGCCCGTCCGATAGCTGAGACTACCTGGTCGGTCAGATCGACATCCGCGACGCCGCGAATATCATATTCCCGAAAAATAGTTGGTGAAATATGCATTTTACTTCCTCCTTTTGACACGCTCGCCTTGTCCTCCGCACCGTCTCGCTGTATCATCGAAACGATTGTGCGTATGTCCCTATAATCAGGGTATACAAACCAAAAGTCAAGAATCCGTTTGCGTTTCGCAAAGAAAAGGATGTGCTCCTCGTGAATGAACTCTTCATAATAGCGCCGATCGCAACAGTGATTCTTATCGGGAGAATGCTCGGTGCGAGCGGCGCCGTTTCCCCGCAGACTTTCCGGGAAACGAACAAAATTCTCTACTGGATCTCGATCCCGGCTCTCCTGCTCCGCCTGACCGCCCGCGCCGACTTTGATGCTCTCGGAGGATGGAATCTTTTTTTCGCCGTGTACGGAACGTATTTTTCACTTCCATTTTTGGCTTGGGGACTCGGCAGACTTTTTAAGGAGGAGCGCAAACGGCTTGCAATATCCGCTCTGACGTCCATGCGATCAAATCAGGTTTTCATGGGAATTCCCGCTGTTTCGATCGCTATGGGGAACCCCGGGCTTGAAGCGTTGTCGCTCTTCCTCGCCATGAGTCTCGTGGGGTATCACGTCATCTCCATTGCTTCCTCCCAACTCGTCCTTTCCAAGGGGCTTTCATGGCGTTCTCTCCTCGGCACGACATCGAACGTCGTGCGAAATCCTATGGTACTCGCCTGCCTCGCCGGGATACTCTGCTCGTCTCTCGGACTCCGCCAGTTCCCCGGATGGATCGATACGACACTGAAAGTCCTCGGGGATATCGGAACAGGTCTTGCTTTGCTCGCTCTTGGAGCAAACATCAAGATCGTCTCGCTCAAGGGACTTTTTCGTTCCACGTGGAGAGACTGTACAGTCAAACTCTGCCTTCATCCCATGATTCTTTTCCTCATTTTTTCTCTCCTCCCGGTCGAGAGGACGATGATGCAGGTTGTTGTCTTTTGCTCCGCTATGCCCGTCGCCGTCAATTCCCTGGTAGTCGCCCAAGGAATGGGTATGGACGAGCACTACGCCTCCGAGCTTATCGCCGTGTCGACAACGCTTTCCGTATTTACCCTCCCCATCTGGATCCGGATTTTGGGGATCTGAAGCGCGGAACCTCTCGTCAGGAGGACCGTCTCCATAAGAGCAGACCGTCCTCGATAAAGGGAGCAATCAGCGCTTCTTTTCGCAACCAGGTCAGGTGCGCGGATATGGCGGCGCTGTAGAGAAGGAACTCGGTGATCGACATGGAAATGCCGAAGAGCGTGCCGAGCCTCCTGACAATTTCATCCTTCCCTACTGGTTCGGAGCAACAGTCAAGAACCGCCTGGCTCACACGCATCAAGCTCTTCCGATTCGCTTCGACCAGTGGGCGGATATTCTCGACTGCCGGGGCATGACTCGGAACAAACCAATCCGCCTCCTGCTGTTCGATGAACTCGAGCGTTTCAAGCGCAGCCTGCACGTCAAGCACGAAAATAATGTGATATTTCGCCAGAAGTGTTTCGGAAAAAAGCGCATCCGCGACAAAGAACACGTCGTCGGGTGTGCGTACGCCGATCATCTCGAGAAAATGCCCTGGAAGGGGGACGGCTTCGAGTCCGCTTTCATCGAAGACCCCCGGATTTCGGATGAGTATATCGACCGAAGAAGGTTTGGCTTGGAGAAACCTGTTCGAAATCTCGGCGAAAGGGAATGCGGTCCAAAGCAGCAGCGGCTCCATAAACGTGTTTTCCATCACGGCCGCCTCCAATGGAGTCGCGGCTATCAAACACCCTGTTCGCTTCTTAAGAAAGGCGTTTCCTCCACAGTGATCCGCATTCGAGTGCGTCCCGACGATGCAGCGTAACTGTTTTTTCTCGGATTCCAAATAACGGGCTATCTTGCGCCCCGCTTCATCGTCCAAGCCGGTATCCACAAGCCAGATATCTTCTTCTTTCTGGAAATACCCCACATTCACTTTGCCGGGGAACAAAAACGTAGAGCCTTTTAAGTGGCGTTTCTCCACACGATCACTTCCTTTCGTTTTTTTCTTTATTCTCTCGTGAAGAAGAAATGTTTGCAAGCCTCTTGCATCGTACGAAAAATACGCTATAATAAAAAACAACTTTGGTACGGACCACAAATATATGATACACGACAAACCGCGTTTCACAGTAAGGGAGGAAAAGTCATGGAAACAGCACGCAAGGAAAATCAAGGAAAGAATGTTTTTGCGGAGAAAGGCGAAAAAGATGACCGGTTCGATGAAGTGATGGCCGATATGAACCAAGCAACGTACAGAGCTCTTCTGGGGCAGTAGTATTCGCTCTTCGTTTCGGGACCATCCGCACGCCGGCATTCGCCGGCTTTTTTGTTTTTGCCGACTCGGCCTCCGGTAGAGTATAATAACGGTAGCTTTCTGGAGGTGAGAGGTGTGTCCAACAACGGCAACGATAGTGCATCATCATCGTTTGTACCCGCTCTTGAGGTGCGGGATCTTCGAAAATCATTCGGCAATGTATCTGTTCTTGAGGGCATCTCGCTTTCCGTCCGCGAAGGAGAAGTCATCTCGGTAATAGGTCCGAGCGGTTCAGGGAAGAGTACGCTTGCACGGTGTATCTGCCGCCTTGAGGAAATCGACGGGGGAGAGGTGTTTCTCTACGGAGACAGAATAGATAACGGCAAGCATTCGAATCGTGATATTGCCCGTCTCGTAGGGATGATTTTTCAGCAGTTCAATCTTTTCCCCCATCTGTCGGTTCTTGAGAATATAATTTTAAGCCCTGTTCGCATTTTGGGGAACTCTCCGAAGGCTGCGGAAGAAAAAGCAATGGCGCTTCTACAGCGCGTAGGACTTTGCGAGAAAAAATCGGCGCGTCCCAACGAGCTCTCCGGAGGACAACGGCAACGTGTAGCGATCGCCCGCGCCCTCGCAATGAATCCCAAGATTATGCTCTTCGATGAACCGACCAGCGCCCTCGACCCGGAACTTGTGGGGGAGGTCCTTGATGTTATCGCGGATCTCGCACAGTCCGGGATGACCATGATGATCATCACGCATGAGATGCTCTTTGCAAAAGAAGTTTCCGACCGGGTGCTTTTTATGGACGGGGGGAAAATTCTCGAACAGGGCCCCCCGGACTCGATTTTCACATCTCCGAAAGTTCCGAGAACGCAGCTTTTCCTTCAGCGAATGCTCGCGCATGTGGGCAAGGAGCTTGTACAAGCGCATTCCGATGAGAGGACGTGGACTCATGACGCTTGATTTTTCCGCAATCACTCCGTATCTTCATATGCTGCTACGCGGAGCTGTTATCACTATTCAGGCTTCTTTTCTCTCTCTGCTGTGCGGATCGATTCTGGGGATACTGGTGGGTGCTATCAGGGTGTCTCCATTCGCTCCTCTGCGTGCGCTGGCGGCCGGGTATATTTACGTGATCCGGGGGACGCCGCTCCTTATTCAGCTCTTTCTCATTTACTTCGGGCTTCCTTCGCTTGGCCTGAATCTTCCCGCCTTTACGGCGGGGGTCATCGGCCTCACGATTAACTCGTCCGGATATGTCGGTGAAATCGTTCGGGGAGGCATCGAGGCAGTTCCCAAGGGGCAATGGGAGGCTTCGAAAGTACTGGGGCTTTCCTACGTTCATACGATGCGTTTCATTATTCTGCCGCAGGCTATCCGGAATATGCTCCCGGCAATCGGCAACGAATTCGTCACACTAATAAAGGAATCATCCCTGCTCTCTACGCTTGCAATCACGGAGCTCACAATGGTAGGACAGCAAGTGCGAAGCGTCACCTACGCATCGTTTGAAACGTTTATCATGGTCGGTTTGATCTACCTGGTAATGACCAGCATCACCAGCTTCGCTCTTCAGTATGTCGAAAAGAGATGGACCGTAGGGTAATTTCTGTTTTCCTCCAAATTGAAAAAAAGGCTGCGCCTCTTTTCCCGGCGTAGCCTTTTTTTCAAGTATGTTATCGCGTTGATTTGCCGGCTTCGGCTCCCCCTGTCATTGAGGCCAAGAGGCCGAAGGAAGACCGTTCGATATCGGCGGCGAGTCCATCCAGATACCCCCACGTCGCCATGACGATTTCCCGGATCGAAAGCTTTCTTTTTTCCCGCATTTCATTCCACAGCGGTATAGGAAGATAGAGCCAGATACGGAATGCCGCATCTTCGCTGCCAAAATCGGAGAGAATGAGATACCCTGCTTTGCTGTAGAGCACAACCGGCCTGGAAGACTGGGAGTTCATCCTCTGGAGATCATCCACCGAAAATGCAAGGCTCTCCATATCTTCGATATCTTTCCTTCCGGGCAAGTCCATCAGTGAAAACCAAATGCGCGGTACCTGCAACGTGCCCTCGAAGACATCGGGGGCTATTTTGAGCCATGTCTTTATCCTGGAAACGCCTTCATAATCGTTGCGCGAGAGGGCGAAACGGATTGCCCAGTAGGCCATCCGTGCAGGAGCATCTTTTTCGAGAGACTCCTGCATTGCCTTCTCGTTCTTTAAAAAATCCTCGTCCTGAAAAAGCGCGTCCTCCTTGAGCAGTCCGCGAAGAATAAGCATGGCGGGCAGATGCTCCCCGGGAGGAGTCATCTGACTGCGAAGACAGCTTTTCAAGCGGTCCACAACCTCTTTCGCAATAGTTATCGTTTCGACTTCGCCGATCATGATCGTCTTCGGTTTTTCATCATAGAGGAAAACTTCCTCCGACTCCTCCGTTCCCAGTTTCCCAAGCCTCCAATGTTCGTAGGTTTTTAAAGAAATAGTACCGAGGAGATAGCGATTATAGGGAAGGAGGAGGAGGACCCTCGGGGAAAGCGTTTCGGGCAAGCCGACCACGCGCATTTCATCAGGCAGTTGTGCCAGATTTCCTTTCGACATAAGCTCGAATATCATATACATCCCCCCCTTTTTAAGTAGAGTAACATTATTTCCTAAAAGCATCAAGAGAGGAATACCATCTCTCCTCTTTCGATTCGAAAGTTTCTTTGTTTGCCGTTCCAGAACTACCGTTTTGTTCTATTTCCAGCGGCGATGTAGCCAAAGCCACTGTTCAGGAGCACGAAGAACCATTTCTTCTATAATTTTGTTCATTCGCTCCGTATTTTCGTGAATAGAGTCGTTTCTGTCGAGCCCCTCGGCCATAGGTACGGGAGTGGAGATGATAACCTTGTGGCGGAAAGGGGCGATTCTGTAGGAAACAACGGGCACAACGGGCACCTGTGCAAGATGCGCCATCGCCGCCGGTCCTCCCGCCGTATAGCAGGAATGGCCCAGGAAACGGCCGTGCACTCCGGTTGCGTTCCATGCCTGGTCGGGAAGCAGTCCTAAAAAACCCCCTCTTTTTGCGAACCGAACGGCTTCCTTCATGACAAAGTGCTTTTCAAAAGACGCAACGCCCATACGACTACGGTACGCGGTGATCATTTCCGATAGATCGGGATCATCGGGGTTGCGGACAACCGCAGTAAGCGGATACCCGGATTGCGCCAGCCATGCGGCGAGCAGTTCCCAGTTCCCAATATGTCCGGTAAGGATAATCGCTCCCCTCCCGGACTGCTTCAGTTCATCAAGGATATTCTTGCCTTCGACGGATTCACACCACTCAAGCGCCTGCTTCGGATCCCGAAGCAGGGCAAGGTACTCCGCAACCATCCAGGCCAAGTGTTCGTACACTTTTTTTACAGTATCCCGAACCCACTCCTCCGAGGCTGTTGGAAACACCATACGCAGATTCTCCCTGGCCACTGCGCTTCGGGGGCGTATGCATTTCAACCCGCCCGAAAAGAAGGCGGCGACGGCCCGAGCGCGCCAGCCGGGCCGGCAAAACACGGCAATGGCGTCGAGTACGGCAGCTTTTCCCTTCACTGATCTCCTCCAAGAGATATATATAAGGTTTTCAGTTTCCTTGCTCCTTTTTCAGGAGGGAAAGTGTCCGTGACGTTGCGCCGTGCAAAAGCGGAAGCGCTCCTGCCTCCTTCACCCAATGCGGACCGAAGAGCATGTGCGGCTTCTGCGGGATTCTCCGACTGCAGATGAACGTACCCCTCTTTCCCAAGCATCTCGTCCATCAGTGCGGAGCGAACAGCTACCGAGGGGATTCCCATCAACGCGACGAAAGCGGAAAGCAAAGCGAGCGAAGAAGAGGGGCGAGGAAGCAGCAAAATGCAGTTGCCGGAGGAGAGAAGTTTCATCCCTTCATCCGGCGACTCGTCAAAATTTCGGAGAGTGCTGGACGCTTTCGCCGCTCCTTCTGCAAACACATCAAACTCTTCGGCGCTACCTCCCGAGAGAAGAAAAACAGGGGTCCCGGTTTCTTCAAAAGATTCTTTCCCCTCTTCTGCGCTCCAGTTCATCTTCACTTCGAAGGCAGGCGGGATATAGCTTTCTCCTGAAGAACATGCCGTGGCCGAGAGGACAGTGGGATGCCCCTTCCAGTCTTTCGCCGGATTTTCGAAAAGTGTATGAATTGTCCTCGAGCGTAACCTGATGAATTTCCACCACGAGGGCGGAGTTCCCCAAAGGTGCCACAGTTTTCCCTTCGTGCCGACAATGAGCGCACGCTCTGTAGTGTTCAACGAATGCCACGAGAGCAGACCGGGAATACCGAGCGACTCCGTTCCTCCTCCGCAGAATGAATGGAGCTTGACGCCTTCCCGAATCAACGCTCTCGCGAGAGTTCCGACAACTGCGGCTTCCCACGGGCGAAGAGAGTCGCTTATGTACCAGTAGCAATCCATCGGGTATCCCCTCCCCTTTTACCCGGCTCCTATTGAAAAAGAATCATGAAGAAGCGTTTCTTTCCAAGGCGAACGAAGAGGTACTTCCCGGCGAGAATATCGTCCTCGGAGACAGATGCGTCTTCCTCCGTTACTTTTACTCCGTTGACCGAGATTCCTCCGCCTTTGAGAAGACGCCGTACTTCGCTCTTGGAAGAACACGCCCCCGCTTCGGCCAGAATATCGGTCAACATTGCAGGAAACGCGCGGTTTACAGTTCCCGAAGGGACTTCGGCAGCAAGGGTATCGAGCATTGAAATGGAAAGTTCGCGGGGTTCGAACGACTCTCCGAAGAGGATAGCACTTGCTTTTTTCGTCATGCCGGCGTTATCCTGCCCATGGACGATGCCGGTTACTTCCGAAGCCAGCCTTCGCTGTGCTTCGCGGCGTTCCGGAGCGTTTCGGTGCGCCTGCATTATCTCCTCGATCTCTTCGAGGGAAAGAAATGTAAAGAGCTTCAGCAGTTTTTCCACAGTCTGGTCTTCAGTATTCATCCAGAACTGGTAAAATTTGTAGGGTGAGGTTTTTTGCGGGTCGAGCCACACCGCCCCCTCTTCAGTTTTTCCGAATTTCGTTCCCGAAGAAGTCAGAAGAAGCGGCTGCGTCGCTCCAAAAGCTTCGCCTCCTGTTTTCTTCCGTACAAGGTCGATTCCGGAGATAATATTTCCCTGCTGGTCATTTCCTCCCATCTGCAAACGGCACCCGTAGTTCCGGAACAGGTGCAGAAAATCATACGCTTGCAGGAGAACATACGAAAATTCCGTGTAGGAAATACTCTTCTCCGGGTCGTCGAGGCGGCTCTTGACATACTCCCTGGAAATCATTGAATTAACGGAAAAGTATTTGCCCACTTCTCTCAGGACATCAAGAAAAGTGAGCTTCTCAAGCCATTCATAGTTATTGATTATTATGGCGGAGGAATCCCCGCAGTCGAAATCGAGGAAGCGTGCAAGCTGTTTTCGAACGCCAACGATATTCTCCTGCACCTTTTCGATAGTGAGGAGATTTCTTTCTTTACTCTTTCCCGAAGGGTCGCCGATCAATCCGGTACCGCCCCCTGCGAGAGGGATCGGCCGATGGCCGCATCGCTGGATCCACGCAAGGGCCATGATCGGGATAAGATGGCCGACGTGGAGACTATCGGCCGTGGGATCGAATCCCACATACGCCGTTACCATTTCGCTCGTAAAAAGAGAGCGCAATTCATCTTCGTTGCTGCACCATTCCACATGTCCCCGTTCTTTGAGAACATGAAGCGCGTCTGAAAACATCTACTTCCCCTCCTGCTTGTCTGTAATGAATCTTGGTCGGTCGATAGTGAATCCTATTCCGTTTTTTCTGCTTTTGCCGCGTCTTTTGTTTTCCTCCATTCGAGGAACCCTTCTTCGGGAGCGGTCATGACGACTGTTACCTCTCCCATTTCTTTCAGGGCGTCGGCGGCTCGAAAAAGTGCATTCGGGCTCACCTTCAAATTTTTGCCCATTTTCGCCGCTACTTGACCTATTTTTGCAAGATCCTGAAGCGCCGAGGCTATCTTCGGGATATCTAAATAAGACCAGAAAAAAGCATTTTCAATATCCGAGAGTAATGGCGCATAGTCGTGAAGCGAACGGAATCTCTCGTGCCGCAACGCGTCCCTGTCGATCAGTCCAAGCTGAAGCATGCGGAAGTTCGCTGCGGCCACTATGGAAAAAGGGATGGCGGTTGTGCCTCCTACCGGGAAGCCATCGAGTTTTTCTATACCCGGAACAAGAGCGCTCCATTCATTCTTCCAGAAGGCCTCGACAAACGATTCACCTTCCCGCCCTCGTTCCGGCAGCTGCAGCAGAACGCCGGGAAGAGAGTATACAAGAAATTTACTGCTGCCGCACAAAGAAAGAATACACGGACCCGCAAGCAGCCGCTTAATGAGTTCGGCCTCGTTTTCCCAGCGGCCGAAAACCTCGCTCAAACCGCCGCCCTCGATATATTCCGAGAAATTTCCGGGAATACTGAATCCTGCCGCTGCAACAAGGGGTTCGGGGAAAGTATAACGTCCTCTCCAGCGAGTTTCCCGAAACTCTTTCAGCAACGAGGACGAGAAAATAGAATCCAGCCCTTCCAGACTCCATATCATTCGCCCCCCGTCTCCTTCATTTCTCCATGCCGCCGTTACGAGGAGGTTTTCCTTTGCAGCCGGCAATCCCTCCATCGACGCAACCCCGGAAAACAAGCCTCCGTCGGAAAAAAAAAGGTGATTCGGCCACCGCTGCTCCAACCCCCATGCAATATCTATTGATTCTGCCTGTCGTTCCAGTGTCAGCGCCATTCGATGCATCTTCTCGGGAGATGAAGCAAAAAGAGTGATGCCTCCGTTCACACCGACATGGAGCGGCAGCTCAACAGCATCCCTGAATACAACAAAGGCTCCCGGAGAAACCTCACGCAACGCTACTCCGGAGAAAGCGGGCGCAACGCTCTTTGGAAGGTTGCCTTCCGAGATCGCTTGAGTGAGCTCTGTTGGCAATCTTGCGGCCATATAGAAGTGAATCGCGTTTTCTTCCCAGGCGAGCAAGGCGGCTGTTTCACCCGCTTTTTCGAAAAGCGGAGAGACGAAAGATAAAGCGTCGAGCACAGGGGCGCGCTTTCCTCCGATTTTCGCCGTTGCATTGAGCAACGGCGAAAATCCGGAAGCGGTTGTCCCTTCATAATACATAAAGAGCGTGCCTTCGGCTGGTCTCGGTAACGCATCGGAGGGATGACGCCCTTCAGGGCCCCGTTCCCCGTACAGAGCCATTATCAAGAATAGAACGAGACCGGCGAAAAGAACTCCGGGGGATACTCCACCTTTACGCATCCATCCACCTCCGGAACCGCGTATATACGGAACGATAAGCTCCTTCTACCGGTTATTCAGCTCTCAAACGCTCGTTCATTTTTTCGGTCGCCGTTTCAAGAAGCACCTTGCTCGACCTCAGGAGCGAGAGAATTCTTTCTTCTTGAACAGGTACGGCGCGATTCTGAAGGCCGGCTGCTAGCGCGAGAATTTCGGTGAGAAGCGTCGAAACCTCTTCTCTTCTCAGGACCACCGGCTGTTCAGCTATATGGACCGCTTTGCCCGCGCCGTTGGGTTCAAGCTCTATCTCTTGTCCCGCAACGGGAACAACGCCCTTCATACCGGCCGCAGCAAGCGTTTCCGAAAGCGCCAGGGAAGATTTCGGTTCACCGTGAGTGATCAGAAAGAGAGGCGCCGTCGTAAAGTTCCCGGCCCATGCAAGGAGATCGTCGCGGTCCGCATGCGCGGAAAATCCGTTGATCGTATGAATATTCGCCTTTACCGAAACATCTTCTCCGGCGATCCGCAGGTTCTTCTCTCCCTCTACGATTCGCCGGCCAAGCGTTCCTTGAGCCTGATAGCCTACGAACACAACATGATTTTTCGGATTCCAGATTCCATGCTTCAGATGGTGAACGATGCGGCCTCCGTTCGCCATTCCGCTTCCGGCAACGACTACGGCATGTCCGACATCATTGATTCCCTGCGACTCTTCAACGCTCGAAACGTACTTCAGCTTGCCGGGGGCAAACGGATCTTTTCCCTGGCTTACGTACTGCTGGATTTCCGAGGAAAGAAGATTTATGTTTTTCTTGTAAATCTCCGTGGCTTTCACACCCATCGGAGAGTCGAAGAAAATGGGAACGTTGCCGCCCAGAATCCCCTCGTCTTTTAAAAGAGCCAGCTCGTAGAGGATTCTCTGGGCCCGGTCCACGACGAAGCTCGGAATAAATACCTTTGCCTTGTCTTTGAGAGCGGTTGTAAGGACGTCGCGGAACTCGTCCCTGCTCTCGGCGTTGGTTTTGTGCAGGCGATCTCCGTACGTGGATTCCATGATCACGTAGTCCGCCGATGTGATGATCGCGGGGTTTCTTTCCATGACAGTCTGCTGGGGGCCAAGGTCGCCGCTGAAAACAACCTTGACCTGTTTTCCTTCTTCCTCCAGCCAAACTTCCAGAATCGCGCTCCCGAGGATATGGCCCGCATCTCTGAATCGAACGGAAATCCCGGGGGCTACGGCTATTTTGTCGTCGTAGCTCGCAGCCGAAAGAATTTTGATGGCATCGTCAACATCGTCGCGCCTGTAGATGGGCTCGACCGGATCGAGCCCTTTTCGGGAGTTCTTTTTTGTCCGCCAGTCCGCCTCTTCCTTCATGAGGTTTGCGGAATCGTACCATAGAACCTTTACGAGTTCGAGCGTCGGCAGCGTAGCCCATACTTTTCCTTTAAAGCCTTCCTTGACCAGAAGGGGAATTCTTCCCGAATGGTCCATGTGGGCATGGGTCAGAAGAACCGCGCTCAATGAAGCGGAGGAAAAGGGAAACGGTTCGCGGTTTTTTCTTTCGTCGTCTTTCCCCTGGAAAATACCGCAATCAACAAGTACGCGGCTCGTTCCGCACTCCAGAAGATAGCTTGATCCGGTTACTTCACCGGCGGCTCCGATAATTTTCAGTCTCATGGTGATTCCCTTGCGGGATCCCTCCTTCCAATATGGGAACAGAATTTCCGCATTCCCCCTCTTCGGAGGGTATATTCGGAAGAATACAGCGTATCAGCGTTCCCTCGCCCTTTTGTGAGATGACTTCAAGCTTCCCTCCGACGAGCGTCATACGTTCAAGCATGTTTGCCAGTCCCCGGTGTCCCTCCACCCTGAGACTTTCATAATTGAATCTCGTATCAAAACCGGTTCCGTCGTCCGCCATCTCGAAGAAAATAGCGTCCGCCTTTCTGAAGATATGGACCCGCATCTCTTTTGCCTTCCCGTGACGCACAGCATTCGACACGCCTTCCTGAAAGATGCGAAACAGAGAGAGGAGTTTTTCGCGGTCCAAATCCAACGAATCGTCTATCTCCATCACGATATTGATATTGTAATGACGTGCGAGCCGTTCGCTCAGCTCGGTCATAGCCTGCTCAAGACCAAGATCGATCCACGGAGGCGAAAGCTCGTCGCACATCTCCCGAAGTTCCCGAACTACCAGATGCGCGGTTTCTTCCGCAAGGAGCAGGCGTTCTTTAACGGTGTTCTCATCCCTGCTCATTCTTGAAAGACGAACCTGCTGAATCATGGCGGTAATATTCTGCAAGGGGCCATCGTGCAATTCACGCGCGATCCTTGACTTCTCTCCCTCCTGAATCCTGACGATATCATTTACGTATCGGTTGCGGAGGTGCGTCCGCTCTACTGCCGCGCTTGCAAGCTTGTAAAGAACCTCCCGCAGGCTGCCGATCTCTCCGACCGCTCTCGGATCCGAGACGCCGGGAAGATCGCGCCCCCAGCTGAGCACTTCGAGTTCTGCGACAAGCCTTCGAAGAGGGCGGATAAGCCATCTCCACAAAGCCCAAAGTGCCAGAAGAATACAGATCGCCATAATCACGATAAGAACGGACCAGAGCATTCCTCCCCGTGCAAGAGGGCCGAGCAGCTGTTCCCAAGCGACGGCGGCGATAACGAAACGCTCCCCTCCCCGGACAGGGTAGACGGCAAGCGTGTACAAATCTCCGTCTTTATCTTTGATTTCTACGGCCCTTCCGATCGGTATGTTCGGGCGCCAAACCGCCGCGATATTCGCTCCAGGCGAGGAAAAAAGCAGTCGCCCGTCGGCATGAAGTACAGCTACCCATCCGGGGATGGACGGTCCCCATGTGAAAACACGGAATCCATGTATCCCGAGCATGCTCAACTCCATTCCCCATCCGAGAGGCTCGCTTGTCGCAACCCTCGACGCAACATTTTCCGCCATCTCCTGCACGTAGGAACGGGCTACCGAACGAATTGCCCATTCGTGCTGGAGAATGCCGATGCCGGAAACAAGGAGCACGGCGAACGAGGGGAGCATAAGAGCAAAAATGATGAAGAGAAGGAGGTGCCTTCTCATTCAAGCAGTTCCTCCAGGGTCACCACCCCGTATTTCAGCGCCAGTAGGAGCGCTTCTGTTTTGTTTTTCGCACCCAGTTTGTCGTAGATCGAGGCAAGATGCGTTTGGACTGTTCTCTCGCTTATGAAAAGACGAGCGGCGACCTCTTTGCTGGAAAAGCCCTTCGACGCCAGAATAAGGACCTCTCTTTCCCTCGCCGAGAGCTGTTCAGGAGTAAATTCTCCGTCGCCCATAGCGGAAGCGACCTCCGAATCGAGGTAGAAACCGCCTTTGGCAACTGTGTTGATTGCCCTGGTAATTTCTTCGGGCGTAGCGGTCTTGAGGATAAAGCCTCTGGCGCCCGCCCGAAGAGACGCAAGCACATATTGCTGGGCATCGTAGGAAGTAAGCATAACGACGGCGACAGGAAGCCCCGACTCCTTCACTCTCCGGGCAACCGAAACCCCGTCTTCGCCGGGCATCCGAATGTCCAGAAGCGCTACGTCGGGACGTATCTCCGAAATCAGCTTCCACGCGGTTTCTCCGTCTTCCGCCTCCCCCACCAGCTCCACGGAGCTCTCCTGTGCAAGATAGGCCGATATGCCGGCTCGCGTCAGCGGATGATCGTCAGCAAGAAAGACTCGTACAGGCATACTATCCACTCCTTTTTCCCGGTCAGGGAGTTCTATTGTCCGAAAACCATGGTATCAAGTCAAAAAGATGAAAACATCGGCAAAGACGCCGAAAAACAACTTTTCAGGCTCTCGCCGCCGATCCGAGACCCAATTCCGGTTCAATACGCCTCATGGCCAAAATAACCCACTCTATGACAGTATCCAAGGGCATTGGAATCATCTCGGCTCCCTTGATTATCAGTTCACGATCCACGCCTTTCGCAAAGGCTTTATCCTTCCACTTCTTCTTTACCGACTTGACTTCGAGATCCTGTACCGAACGGCTTGGGCGAACCAAAGCGGCGGTCATCACAAGGCCTGTGAGTTCGTCGACTGTGAAAAGAACTTTTTCCATATCGTTTTCCGGTTGCACATCCGAACAAATACCCCAGCCGTGAGAAAGAACCGCTCTGACGATATCCTCGGGATACCCTTCTTCGGAAAGCCAGCGCGCCCCTTCGATCGTATGGCGTTCCGGAGTCTCCTGCATCTCCTCCCAGTCGATATCATGCAGCAGACCAGCCATACCCCATTTTTCAACATCTCCGCCCATCTTTTCCGCGAAGAATTTCATGGAGGCTTCCACAGCGAGGGCATGCTTGATATGCCCTTCATCCTTGTTATGTTTTTTCAAAAGGTCCAGCGCGTTTTCCCGTGTGAAATTCATTGCGATTCGTTCCTCCTCGTATTCTCCGCCGGCACAAAAAGATCCTCAAGAAGAGCCCCGGCGATAGCAAAAAATTCCCGGGAAAGGCATGTCACTTCTATTGACGCCTGTGAACGCATCTCTCTTGCAAGAGCATCGGGATACGGGTGAAGAAAGATCACCCGTTCGATTCCGGCGTTAATAATCGCTTTCGTACAAAATGAGCAGGGTTCATGCGTGCAGTAAATCTGTCCGCCCGCAGTACACACGCCGGCGGCTGCGGCCTGAGCTATAGCGTTCATCTCCGCGTGGGATCCTCTGCACATTTCATGGCGCTCTCCCGACGGAATAGACAACAAGGTGCGGAGACACCCTGCGTCGGCGCAATGTGGAAGGCCTTTCGGCGCCCCATTGTACCCTGTGCTGACGATCTGCCTGTCTCTGACAACGACCGCGCCGACTCTGCGGCGGAGACAGGTGCTCCTCGTTGCGGCAACGCTCGCCATCATCATGAAATAGACGTCCCACTCCGGTCTCGAAAAGCTCATAGCCCGCCCCCTTGAACTGTTTTTTCGATTATAACACTTGCAGAACATCTCTATGGGGGTGAAAAAGATGGACTTGAGCTGAAGAAAAGCATGATATGATACTCTCCACGGATGACAATCCGCATCTCAGCCATGGAGAGGAGTTCCAGATGTTCCCTTCTTTCCGGAAACTCGAAAAAAAAGTGTGGTCGTGGTGCGCGTACGATGTCGGGAACTCGGCGTTCGCCACCACGATAATGGCGGCTATCTATCCGGTCTATTTCCGTGAAGTCGCTTCACAGGGGCTTGCCTCGAATATCTCGACCGCCTATTGGGCATACACGGCTTCCGCGGCGCTTTTTCTCAGCGCGTTTTCTTCTCCCCTGCTCGGAGCCCTTGCCGATATCCAGGGTTCAAAAAAACGCATGCTCGCAATTTTCACAGGAATAGGCGTTCTCTCCACCGGATGCATGGCGTTCATCGGTCCGGGCGATTGGCTTTTTGCACTTTTCCTCATGGCGGGCGGAACAATAGGGTTCACTATCTCGATTATTTTTTACGACGCGCTTCTTCCGTCGCTTGTTCCCCCTGAACGCATCGATAGAGTATCGGCGCAAGGCTATGCATTCGGGTATCTCGGAGGAGGCGTCCTGCTCGCTCTAAACTTTTTGTTTATTGCGCTTCTGCCCGGTACCATGGGGGCTCGTCTTTCCTTCTTCTCCGTCGCCATCTGGTGGGGCGGGTTCACTCTGCCCGTTCTGTACAATGTAGCCGAACCTCCCGTGGACGGAGAGAGAATCGACACGAATACGGCGTTGCGGGGCGGAGCGAGAAGGCTGCAAAACACCTTCAGAGAGATTCGCTCGTATCGGAATCTTTTTCTCTTCCTCGTAGCCTTCTGGTTCTATAACGACGGGATCGGAACGATTATTCGCATGGCCACGATTTACGGGTCTCAGCTTGGTATTTCAATGAATCATCTCGTTGGAGCGCTGCTTCTTACCCAGTTCGTCGGTATTCCGTTTTCACTGGCTTTCGGTACGCTGGCTTCTCGCATAGGAAGTAAGAAAACTATTCTTATCGGCCTTTATTTTTATCTCTGTCTTATTGTGGCCGCGGTTTTCATCAGCAAGCCCTGGCACTTTTGGGCGCTCGCTTTCTCGGTAGGAATGGTTCAGGGGGGCACGCAAGCCATCAGCAGGAGTTTTTTTGCCTCGATGATACCAGCGGGGCGCACAGCCGAGTTCTTTGGTTTTTATGATATTTCCAGCAAGTTCTCCGGTATTCTCGGTCCGGCAATCTTCGGCTTCGTCACTCAGGTCACCGGATCGAGTCCGTTGGCTATCCTCATTCTCTCGTATACTTTTATTCTCGGTATTCTGATTCTCCGGAAGGTGCAAGGGTGATCCCCGATATGAATTTTTTAACTCTACGTACCGCCTGTCTCATTCTCCTTTTTCTTGTTCCATGGACACAAAACCGGGCCGAAGCGAAACCTCCTGTCTATTCGGGCAACAGAATGGTCCATACGATCGCAATCACGTTCGACGACGGCCCCCATCAGCTACTGACGCCGACGCTCCTGGACACCCTCGATGCGCTCGATGTAAAGGCGAGTTTTTTTCTTGTAGGCAAGATGGTCGACAGGTACCCGGCGCTCGTGCGCGAGATCTTCGCACGCGGCCACACCGTCGCCAATCACTCCTATTGGCACAACAATTCCGCTCTTCTCTCTCCGGAGGAATTCCTGGATGACATACGCCGTTGCAGCGAGTCGATCGAACGGAACATTCCTGTTCAGGTGCGCTTTTTCCGGCCTCCCGGAGGCAACTACACGAAGAACGTCCTTTCTCTGGTCGAAGAGGCCGGAATGCGTACGGTGCTTTGGGATATCAACAGCCGTGACTACACCGGCGTTTCAGCCGCCAGGATGACGGCAAGAATCCTTTCGAAGGCGGCCCCGGGGTCCATACTTCTTTTCCATTCCGGAGTCTCCTCGACGATCAACGCGCTGCCCGGGATCGTCTCCTCGCTCAGGACGAAGGGATTTGAATTCGTCACCCTGGATGAAATGCTCTCGGAGTACTCCGCGCTCCTACCCCGGGATACGGAAACCGAGTTATCAGCCGCTTATGAAGAACCAATGTGAACGGCATTCAAAGGAGATGAGAAAATGGCTTCTTTTCTTGTGATTTCGACCGGCGGCACAATAGCTTCAAGGGCGGGCTCGAACGGTCTGGTTCCTTCGCTGCCCGGGGAGGAACTTCTTTCGTTTGTTCCAGGGGTTGAACGTTTCGGAGAGATCACGGTTCTCGATCTTCTTTCAAAGGACAGTTCAAACATGTCTCCTGAAGACTGGAAGATGATAGCCGCATGCCTCAGGGCGGAAGAACGCTATTACGACGGATTCCTTGTTCTTCACGGAACGGACACCATGGCGTATTCGGCTTCGGCTCTTTCTTTCATGCTTCCCGGCTTCGAAAAGCCCGTAGTTTTGACGGGATCCATGGAGCCCATCGGCGTTCCGGGCTCCGATGCCGAAGACAATATCGAAGGCGCTTTTTCTTTTCTCTCCGCTCTCATTGAACGAAAACAAAAGGGTGTTTCCATAGCCTTTCACAACAGGCTGATCCACGGCCCTCGATCCCAAAAGATTCTCAGCCATGAATCCACCGCTTTTTCAAGCATCAACTACCCTCAGCTTGGATACCGGGAAAACGGGACGATTGTTTTACAACACGCTCCTGTTCTTCATGAGAAGTACCCGGCGGATGTAGGCGCCCTTGAACTGGAGACCTCGATTTTCCTTGTAACCCTCTTTCCCGGTTTTCGTTCCCGGTACCTCTCCCATCTTGCCGACGCCGGACCAAAGGCTATAGTTCTCGAAGCGCTCGGCCTTGGAGGCGTTCCCTATCTCGGAGAAAACCTGCTCCCGGCGATCGCCATGTGCCGCGAGCGCAACATTCCGGTCATTATTACGACGCAGTGCGTTTACGGGGGAGTCGACCTCAGCGTGTACGAGGTCGGAAGAAAAACGCTCGACCTGGGCGCTATCTCCGGAAAAGACATGACCCGGGAGGCAATCATAACGAAACTGATGGCAGTTCTTCCCGGAACCGACAGCAAGCACATCGGGAATATCCTTCATTCAAACTTTTGCGATGAAATTGAAGAGCCGGAATGCACGAGCGGTACCTAGTTAACCGCTCCTCGGCATTGCTCAAGAAAAGAACTTTCGCTCAGCTCCTTCCGTATACCGAACCTCGTAAGAACAAAATCGAATTTAGCAGGGTCCTCGGGGAGAATTTCCCGAAAAAGGGCGGTTACTTCAACCGCGGTTTTCAGGTCCGGCTGTTTGCGTCGCGTCAGCCCAAGAGTCGAGCAGATCCGGAACATATGCACATCCATCGGGATCAGGAGATCCCGCGGTTTCAGGACAGTCCATCCGCCCGGATCGACGTCGTCCCTTCGGACCATCCATTTGAGAAAAAGAAAGAAACGTTTGCATGCGCTCCCGTCACTCGGAGAAGGCAGGAGAAAACGGCTTCCAAGGGAACTCTTACTTCGTACGGTTTCTACAAAATCGGAAATCCCTTCGAGTACATCTCGCGTCCTGCCAAAAGAAACTGCCAGAAGCTCCTCGATACTTCCATATTCTCGAAGAATACGCCCTATTCCGCTCATAAGCGCCGCGATCTCCGCACCGGAAGTGAATCGATGGCGGAACGGTTCAGTTTCACGCGAAAGAGCAAAAGGGGAAACGGTCCTGAGGTATTCCGCAGGCGATGGACCAAGGAGTTCAAGAAGACGCCCGGCGCTCCGAAGGATCATCGCGACACGTCCGTACGCAATACTTGAGACAAGGAACGCCGCCACCTCCCTGTCCTCTGTGCGGGGAAAGGGGTAGATCGTCTCCAGAGGATCGGGAGACACAAATTCGCGCCGGTTGTAACGGGCGTATGCTTCCTCAAAACAGGGCCATAAGCGTTGAAGAACGTCCGTTTCTCTTCTGATTTCCGTCATCGCAACTCCCCGAAAAAACCAGGAACCGTGAGATAGATACACGCACATCTTCTACCCCACAGCTCCGTGGAAAATTCAACAGCTCGTTTTCAGTACACCCCAGTCACTTCACTTCGTTGAAAATCGCGGACGGAGCGTTCGATGGCGATTTGCCTTTTTTGACTCTATGGTAGTTCGCGTACGTCAAAGGGGTTCCTTCTTTAAAAAGTTGCGCCTGCTCCACCTGTCCGATGAAGACCTTATGCGTGAAGAACTCCTGTACGGAGAGAACTTTCAGTTCTATACCCGCCAGAGAATACTCCGTTACAAGCGGAAGGCCGCCCTCTTTCACTTCGTACCTGCATTCCCGGAATTTGTCGAAATCACGTCCGCAACGAAAACCGAAGACGCCGATGAACTTCAGCGGGACTGATTCTTCGAGCACGGAGACGGAAAAGCGACCGCTCTTCTCCACAAGCTCCGTTGTGTAGTTATCCTTGTGAAGGCAGGCAGCCATGCAGATCGGTTCAGCGGTCAGCTGCATGAGCGCGTTGATTATTTGCCCGTTGTATTTTCCTCCATACCCGGTACTGAGAATATACACTCCGTAATTCAATGTAAACAGAGCTCGGGGGTCGATCCCGTTATCCATTGCGTATCCTCCCTTCATCTTCCTGCATTGCGGGCAGGAGCATGTAGCTCCTGCCCGCATATTTCGTTCACCAAGGAGATGCCGCAGCGACTCCTAGTCGTCCTCTCTATCTCCCAATTCCCTGTCGATCATCAGGAGGCCGTGCTTTCCGTCCCCGATCATCTCGAGTTTACTCACGATTTCGTCCGCGTTCGCCTCTTCTTCAACCTGCTCCGTCACAAACCACTGGAGAAGCGCCTGGCTTGCATAATCCTTCTCGGCCACGGCGAGATCCATGAGGTCGTTGATCCGGCGGGTGACATACTTCTCGTGTTCGTATGCAACTTTAAAGGCCTCCAACGGAGAGGTCCACTCGGTTTCCGGTCCCTCCACGGCCTTGTAAAGAACTCTTCCGCCGCGCTCCATGACATATCCGGCGAATTTCATCGCGTGCTCTACTTCTTCCTTTGCCTGGATTCCCATCCAGTGAGACATTCCCTTCAAATTCTCGGAATCGAACCAAGACGACATTGAAAGGTAGATATACGCCGAGTAGAGTTCCGCATTGATCTGGTCGTTAATCGCGTCTTCGAGTTTTTTGCTGATCATACTTACTTTACCGCCTTCCATAAACCATGAATATTACAGTACTCCCTGCTCTTCTCGGGAACAAACTCCTCAAAAACAGCCTCCGCTACTTCACCCGGATTTAGGAACTTTCTGCAAATCCTGTCTCCTGCCATAATTTCAACGAACTCGATATAGTGCTGCTCAGTCATTGGATGAGGAACGCTGCCGACTTTCACCTTGTTACCTTCGATGACCGGCACGTGCTTCTCCGTTGCAGAATCCGCCGTCTGCTCTTCAAGGAGCTTCATGGGCTGACCGCAACACACAAGGTCGCCCCCTCCGACGTGAAGAAGTTCTACGACATTGCCGCACAGTTCGCACTTAAAGATGTCCAGCTTTTTCATTCAGCATCTTTCCTCCTTTGAAATCGTTTTTTTTCTTGAAAACAGATTTATTATATCACCTTCCAAGTCAATTCTCATCCTCTCCACCCTTCGATTAGAATATGCTCTATAATAGGACGCGTAGAGAAGACGGCGAGCCTGTCTCCCCTGATTTCTACGTGTTTTTCGGCTGTCTCTTAATCGGTTGTTTGTTCTGCCGATACAGTATATAGAGCGGCCAGGACTTCATTTGTAGAGAGGATGGAAATCAATGCATTTTCAATCATCAATAATAGATCGGATTCTCTTCTTTTTTCTGCTGATGATGGCGACGTGCACATCTCCTTTGGAAGCCGCTTCGCCCCGTCATATCGTGTTGCTTCCTACGCTGAATTACACGGAGTACGAAATCTGGGAGAGTAAATACTATCCAGTGAATGTGCTTGAAAGCAAAATGACGGAATATCTCGCCTCTTTGCTTCGACAGAACCCTTTTACGGATGTTTCAATACTGGACGACTCGCAAGCGCAACGATGGATGAACGATCCCTACTCGAGACAAGGCGCTTTCGCAGTCCAAATGGAGCTCTACTCGGTACTCGCAAAAGAACGCGAAGTCCTCGGCTCCTTTGAAAAAGGCGATGTTTCTTTGCGAGTCAGAATCTACAGCGCTGCCGATGCGGAGCTGGAGACTTCCTATATTTCCTCTGGGAAAGACCAAAGATACACCTTCAATCCGGGCGACGACCGCCTGTATCTTCTGAACACGCGAACGAGCATTATCGATATTTTCTATAGAAACGGTCTTGATTTTCTTCGCTTGACCCCGCCTGACAAGGGACAAAAGATGAGTCGGCTCACATGGCAGCAGTTTTCCGGTACCCCATACTGGCAGGCATTTAAAAACGCTATCAAGGGAGTAGCTGTCGGAATCGCCGATATGAGGGACGGAGAACTCGCAGTCATTGGGCGCATTATTGCTCCGACGGCAAACTCGACACGACGCAACAGAGAGTACATAATAACTCTCGGCCGTCAGGACGCTCTCGCGGTCGGCGACATCCTTCAGGTAGTCAGGGGGGATACGTACATAACAGTCGATCCTGAAAATCCTGTTGTGCTTTTACCCCGAGTTGTCGGAAACGTCAGGGTAATAAAGACCATGAGCGAACAAGCTGTCGTTCGTCTCCTCAATGAAAATTCCCAAAACCCCGTTCAGCTGAACGATTTGGTAACAACTCCTCCATACGGGACCAAAAAGGTGGCGCCTTTGCGATGAATAAAAGAATGGTACTCAACGTATATTTACTCTTCCTGATCTTTTTTTTAAATTCTCTTCCGTGCATGCAACCGCAGACCGCACATGCAAACGGAGTGATTGTAACCGCGCCTGAAAACACTCCACCAAAAGCCGCTCCAAAGAAGAAGCCTCCAGTAAAAAAGCAGGTGCAACCGACTCCTCCGCCGGTCAAGGAGGAAAGAGAGGCTATAGTGCTCCCGACTCCATTGGATCAGGCGTTGATTCTAATGGAACAGCGATTCTTTACACGAGCGACTGCCCTCCTGGAACAGATTGTAGAACGCGAACCGCTGAACGCCCATGCTTGGTACACTCTCGGCAGAGCATATGAAGCGCGGGGGTTTTTTCCGAAGGCCCAGAAAGCCCTTCGCAGGACACTGGAAATCGATCCCTCTTTCAACGAACTCTCTCGTTTTTTGGAGTATCCTGCAGAAGGAGACAGGCAGCCTTTGTGGGATCCTAAACGGCCGGCGAGAATAGAAGAGATTCCGGTTGCAATCGACGGCTTTACAATCATGCCCCCTTCCGAGTCTTTTGTTCCTCCGGCGAATCCTGCGCAACAGCCGATTCAATACGCACCTCCGGCTCCGCCGATGCAGCAGCAAGCACCCTACACGCCTCCGGCTCCGCCGGTGCATGGTGGGCATGAGGCGCCGTTGCACAATTCAATATCACCAGCTTCCGGCGTTCCCGTACGCGTTGTACAGCCAGGCTCTCCTCCCGTTCTCTCTCCCGGCCTTACAACGGAAGGCTCTTCACAAGCTCTCCCCACGAGCGGCTCTCTGTTTCCCTCTTCTCCTTTATCAACGGAAAATTCGGAGCCGCTGTATATTCCACCGGCTCCACACAGTCCTGTGAGTATTATTTCATCGTCTGACATTCTGACCGAAGGAGGCAAGCCGGTATATACTCCACCGCCTCCGGGAGCGGAGCTTCCTCAGTAGCTGGCAATCCTTTCCATTTCATTCTATAATATTGTGGAGAGGGAAAATGTTCAAAGAGAGCGCTTTGCTTCTTCAGAACATAATGATTCATAAAACACGTTCCGAGATTTTTGATCCTGAGTAAAATTTTAAAGGAGGATGGTTTCCATGAGAAGAAGAATACTCATCGTACTCAGCTTTACAGTCCTACTCTCTCTCCTGCCATCAACGACAACAGCGGCGACGTACGTTGTCGAACCAGTTCTCGTGGCACAACCCGTGTATGCCGGGATGTCGTTTTATGTCTACAGACCGTATAATATGCCTTCCGGCTGGTTTGTCACCTTCGACGGGTATCCAATCACACGCACACCGGCGGGAGTTTGGGTTTACGGTTCCTATAACGGGACGCTTCTTGCTCCAACCTCGTTCGTAGTCGGTTCTATCTCTCCCCAATCTCTTCCTATTGTTCAGTATGTACCGTCAGCGCGCGTTTCCAGCATGCAGAGCCTGCCGGTAACACCGCTTCCCCCGCTCTCAGCTCCGATACAACCCGATCCGGGAGCATACGTTTTTGCTGAAGCCGTGACAGTTGCTCCGACATATGTTCCGGAATGGACAACCCAATCAAGTTTTACTTCAATAGGCACATGGAACAAGCTGGTCGATAGAATGGGAATTCTTGAGAAACCCAGAGTCCCGATCGCATGGAGGGGAGAACGCCCTGAAGCTCTTTTTGTCTGGACGGGAAAGAGTTGGTACCAGATTCAAGCCCGGCCCGGAGTTTCAGAAAAGCCATCCGAAATGATAAAAGATCATCTCTATGCACTTACACGAATGGTGAAAAACAATGCATACCAATGGAAAGACGCGGACACCGCGATTCTCGCCAATCAAGCCGCAGTCTGGGGATACCTTTGGATGGGAAGAATAGCTCCTTCAAACTTATAGCACGATTCCCCTCGCTTAAAAGCACTACAAGACACACTGCTCGTTAGTTCGAGAAAAAAAGGGGGTATTCAAATGAAATATACTTTCAGGAATTTTACTTTATTTTTCTTTTACACATTCGCGCTTGTGCTTTTCTTTTCCGGAGCTTGTGCAGCGAATTACGTGCTCATTCCCGCACAAGCTCCGGCAATTATTACAGCTCCCGACTATGTTGATTCTTTTCAAGCACCTTCTCCTTCAGGTCTACCGGGACAGGTTTTCCGATCCAAGGAAGGGTTTCTTTTCTCTTTCGACGGTTCAGGTCGACGCGTTTATCACATGCATGCATCGTACGTTCTTTCTGCTCACGGCAGCAGAGTTCCTGTGCATTACGTTGCCGCCCCGATGATTGCCGTGCATCCCGCTGCTGTGCGTACGACGATTCCCTGGACGTTCGCACCCCAACATTATTATGTTCTTGTGCCATAAATAAACCTTTTCCTCGCCGACACTCCGAAAAACGCGAAGAGCCGCCCTGGAGGTAAGCCTCTTGGGGCGGCTCTTCTTCATGAAGATCGTAGGGTTTCTGCGCAATAAAGCAAACGCGCAAACGCAACGAAGCCGTCCGAGGGGAATTGACCCCTGGACGGCTTCGTTGTTCTTTCAAAAGGATTTCCGGCGGCGACCTGCTCTCCCACGGATAGCCTCCGCAGTACCATCGGCGCTGGAGGGCTTGACTGCCGGGTTCGGCATGGAACCGGGTATGACACCTCCGCAATGACCACCGAAAATCCAATTCATATACCCGACGGATTTTACAGCTTCATAGTTCAGAAAGAATCTCCGAAAAAGAGAGGAAAAGGCCTCGGCGTATTAGTACCGGTCAGCTCAACCCCTCGCAGGGCTTACACCTCCGGCCTATCCATCCCGTAGTCTCCGGGACGCCTTACTTCCTTACGAAACGGGGTATCTCATCTTGAAGTCGGCTTCCCGCTTAGATGCCTTCAGCGGTTATCCGGTCCGAACATAGCTACCCGGCGTATGCAACTGG
>Ga0334887_1000861_pt1 | contig 44039 bp, 45 predicted proteins | sample GraSluR1_MG_10_FD_207217 | JGI IMG/M metagenome (GOLD analysis project Ga0334887, IMG submission 207217) | Sludge microbial communities from methane-producing bioreactor in Wageningen University, Netherlands - Granular Sludge_18_07-R1 | ecosystem: Engineered > Bioreactor > Anaerobic >...
ATTGCGCAATAACAAAGGGACATCAATTCATGAACGTATTATGACAGTCCTGGCGACATCGAAGCAACAGGGACTCGATACCCGAAAGATACTGATATCAAGTCTGGCCAGCTAAACACGTACAAAATAAAGATTGAGTGAGACCATCATGAACGAGATTAGCACAGGAGACGGAGAGTGGTTGTGATGAAGGTGATAAAACCGCCAACGATATGAGCACAACCAATCGTCTTGAGTCAAAGGTTCGAAGCTACTGCCGGAACTTCCCGGCAGTATTCACCAAAGCCAGGGGTTCGACCCTGGAAGACGAGGAAGGAAACGAGTATATCGATTTTCTCGCAGGAGCCGGGGCCCTCAACTACGGCCACAACGACCCGGTTCTGAAAGAGAAGCTCCTCGAGTACATCGAGGCAGATCAGATCGTCCACGGACTTGACATGGTCACCGGGGCGAAACAGGCCTTCATGGAGACCTTTGAGTCCCGGATCCTAAAGCCCCGGCGTATGAGATACAAGATCCAGTTTACGGGGCCGACGGGGACGAACGCCGTCGAGGCGGCGATGAAGATCGCCCGCAATTACACAGGAAGGCAGACGATCGTCTCCTTCACCAACGGGTTCCACGGCGTCACCCTCGGCTCGGTCGCCGCAACCGGCAACAGCCACTTCCGTGACGGCTGCGGCATACAACCTCAAGGAACGGTCTTCATGCCCTACGACGGCTACATGGGCGATGAGATCGACACCACCGAGTACCTCGACAAGATGCTCACCGACGGGAGTAGCGGCCTCGACCATCCAGCAGCCGTGATCGTAGAGACTATTCAGGGCGAGGGCGGTATCAACGTGGCGAGCAACGAGTGGCTCCGGTCCCTCGAGGAGGTCTGCCGGAAGCACGACATCCTCCTGATCGTCGACGACATCCAGGTGGGGTGCGGAAGGACCGGGACGTTCTTCAGCTTTGAGGAGGCAGGAATATCGCCGGATATCATAACCCTATCCAAGTCCCTCAGCGGCTACGGTCTGCCCATGGCCGTCGTCCTTATGAAGCCACAGCTCGACTTATGGAAGCCCGGAGAGCACAACGGAACCTTCCGGGGAAACAACCTCGCCTTCGTCACTGCCCGAGCATCGATCGAGGAGTACTGGAGGGACGACTCGTTCTCGATAGGTGTGAAGAAGAAGGGCGAGATCGTCCGAGAGAGGCTCGAGCGGCTCGTTGACCTGGACGATAGGGGTATCCTCTCGGCCCGGAGTAGAGGTATGATGCAGGCCCTCGACTGCAGAGATGGCGATCTCGCCGCACGGATCTCGGCCTTGGCCTTCGAGAGGGGGCTCATCATCGAGACCTCCGGCTCCGAGGACCAGGTCCTGAAGTGTCTGATCCCTCTGAACATTACCGACGACGAGCTGAACCGCGGCCTAGACATATTGGAAGAGTCCGTCTTCGTCGCCCTGTTGGAGATACCCGATCTTGCATTAGATAAAGAGGTGGAGACTCTCTGGATGGATGTTATGGCATGATAGTGAGGAACTTGAAGGACACAGAGAGGTCCGAGATGAGAATTGCCGCCGTCTGTGCCGAAATCTCGGATTTGAAGATCGACCTGTCTTTAGTGGTGATATAACTGGCTAATTATGCAAGTAGAAAAAGGAAGAGAAATGCACAAGGTCCTGAGGTCGTAAAGCGAGTCCGCCTTCCTCGAGCGCATGATAGAGAGGTTTTCGGGTCAGTGGAGACTCGCCTCGGCGCGAACAGACTGAAGGTGAGATGCGTCGACGGCAAAGAGAGGATGGCGAGGATACCCGGCAAAATGAAGAAGAGGATATGGATCCGGGAAGACGATGTCGTCATCGTCGTTCCTTGGGATTTTCAGGACGAGAAGGCCGACGTCGTATGGAGGTATACTAGGCCTCAGGTAGATTACCTGGAGCGTAAAGGGTACCTCAAACGGTAGAGATGTAGCTGAAAAGCTGATTGCAGCGATGAAAAAGGACATCTAGGACCTGGTGGAAATTCTGGGGTAAATGAAGTCAGGTAATGCGACTCTCCCCCACCACCTCTCTCCTCCGGCTTAGTTATGTGATGCTCTCCCTAGTACAACCGCTCCAAATTAACATATCAATACTCCGCGATCGTTATCAACGACGATTCCACCTGCCATTTTATCCATTTTGTACTTCCACTTAAATATCGTTGGAGTTTCATTCATAGCCTCAATATATTGACTTATCCGCTCCATCAATTCCTCTTTGGATGATACTCGAATTCCTCTCAGCATGCTTCGAGTCATTTTACTGAATAGGCTCTCGATTATATTCAGCCAAGAAGCGTGCTTAGGTGTAAAAACGAAATGGAATCTCTGCGGAACTGTTTTTAGATATTCAAGAGTTTTCTTGGAGGTATGTACTCTAACATTATCAAGAATAAGAATTATTTTTATATTTTTAGGATAAGCTAAATCCAGGCCTTTTAAGAATTCGATGAACTCAACACTTCTATGCCTATCGAACATTTTGTAATGAACTGTACCTGTCAAGAGGTCAATTCCTGCAAGCAACGAGATCGTGCCATGCCGTAAGTACTCGTGATCGCGAGATAATGTGGCATACGTTCCTGCAACAGGCATAAGATCTTGGTACTTGTTTCCTACAGCTTGAATTCCAGGCGTTTCATCATATGATATTATAATCATGTCAAGAGGCTTGCCCTCTTTTGAAATTTGCTGAAGTAATTCTACCTGCTTGTATGTATGTAACACGACTGCACTTTTTGGTTCGAATTCGGGGTCTATAGGTGCTAGATATGATGAAATCTTGTGAGGTTTTACGTTGCTATCTCTGAGGATTTTCGAAATTGTTCCTCTTGATATCTTCGACAATTCTGGATACCCATTATCGATGCAGTGCTTTCTAATATGTTCCGCCAATAATCGTTGAGTCCATAACTCATTGGGATAACCATGCTCAAGAGGTTTTGAGCATGCAAGAGACAAAATCCATGTTCTTGCTCCTGATGATATTTTCCTCGATCTGCCGCTTCTTGGAAGATCTTCAAGCGCTGCAAAAATTCCATATGCAAAAGCTTTGTCAATTGTTCGCTCAACTTTTGGCCTATTAGTGCCTAATTCTCGTGCAATTTGCGAAATTGAAGTGCCCTCATGAAATCTCAAGAGGATCTTTGCACGTTCAACGGCTCTCTTTGGTTGTTTTCGGGACTTGCTCATTATATTGAGGTGCTTGAGTTCATCTTCAGTTATTTTCAAGGCAGGGCGCTTATTTACAAATGACATAATATTAGAATGCATTTTAAGGTTATAAATGTTGCTATGTTATTTTGGAACCTAAACACTAGTTTGTGAGCCTGAACCCTCCTTTGCCGATCTTCAGATCTTGAACCCCTTCCGCTCTAATCTGAAGCAATACGCCCCTAAATGATCGAAATGGTCAATCTGCTATCCGAAAGTACTTCTGGAGGCATGAAGGTAGGTTTTTATTGACCCATCTCAGGTATTAGACTGATACTTAACACGCGAGGGTGGTGCATTCATGAAGATTTATCGCTTTTCGATGGTGATCGAGAAGGACGAGGACGGTTCCTTAGCCTGTCCGTTTAACAAATTAGAATTAGATCTGAGCGCCTGCACCAGAGAATCAAACTGCCACCATGATCGACCCTGAACCCCTACCCCACCTCCCCGGATGCTACCTCTTCAAAGACACTGAGGGAGCCGTCATCTACGTCGGAAAGGCAAAGGACCTGAAGAGGAGGGTGAGTAGCTACTTCCAGAAGAGGGATCTCGACCCCAAGACTTCAGCCCTCGTCACCGCAGCCCGCGACCTAGACTTCATCGTCACCGACAGCGAGGTGGAGGCTCTGCTGCTGGAGAACGCCCTCATAAAAAAACACTGGCCAAAGTACAACGTCCGTCTGAAGGACTCCTCGCGGTACGCCTCCATCCACATAACCGACGAGGAGTTCCCGCGAATCCATTTCTCCCGGAGACGGGCTGGTGGGGGGAGCTTTTTCGGCCCCTTCGTCTCTGCGCGAGAGAGGGACTACGTCTTCTCGGTAGTCCGAAAGGCCTTCGGCCTTCGGACTTGCAGGAGGCTTCCCAAGAGAGCATGTCTCCGCTACCACATGGGTGCCTGCAGCGGCCCATGCATCGGAAAGATTGAATCGGCCGAGTACAAAGAACGGGTAGTTCGGGCTGGTGCGGTCCTGAGGGGAAGGACTGCCGAGCTGATCGGCTCTTTGAAGGATGAGATGATGGACCTGGCGGAGCGTCAGGAGTTTGAGAGAGCGATGGAGCTCCGCAACGAGATCAGAGCTCTCGAAGGCCTCCAGTACCGCCAACACATCGAGCGTCAGAAGAGGTTCGACGAGGACGTTTTAAGCTGGATCGTCGAGGGAGAGACCGTCTACATGATGCTCTTCAAGGTCTACAAGGGAACCCTGGAGGGAAAAGAGGAGTTCGTCTTCCCCGGCAGCGAGAGCTTCCTGGAGGAATTTCTCGTCCAGTACTATTCCGAGAACGAGCCCCCCGAGGAGCTGATCTTGGATGAGGAGCTGGACGAGCCCTTGGTGGATTTTCTCTATTTAATCAAGGGAAAACGGATTCGGGTGACGGTACCAAAGCAGGGGGAGAAGAGGAAGCTTCTCGACCTCGCCCGGAAGAATGTGGAGATCCGGTTCTTCGGCGATCGGAAGAAGCTCGTCGCCCTTCAGGAGGTCCTATCCCTTTCGAAGACGCCGAACGTCATTGAGGTCTTCGACGTCTCCCACCTGGCGGGGAGCTTCACTGTCGGGTCGATGGTCCAGTTCCGGGGCGGAAGACCTGACAAAAAGGGCTACCGCCGCTTCAAGATCAGAACTGTAGAGGGCATAGACGACTTCGCCTCCATAGGTGAGATCGTCAAAAGGCGCTACACCCGACAGAAGGAGGAGGATGGAGAGATGCCAGATTTGATCGTCATCGACGGGGGAAAGGGTCAGCTCTGGGCCGCGTCCCAAGAGCTTCGGAGGCTGGGGCTCCCTATACCTGTCATATCCATCGCCAAGAGGGAGGAGGAGATCTACGCCCTCGGCCGCCTCCGGCCCCTTCCCATCAAACGGGACGATAAGGCCTCCCTCTTCGTCCAGGAGATGAGGGACGAGGCTCATCGGTTTGCGATCAAGTACAATCGGATTCTGAGAAAGAAGTCGATCACAGCCTGAGCCGGTCTCGGTGGGGCCAAAAAGAAGCCCATCCCAACTTTTTTGGCCTCGCGGCACAAATCCCAGTCTGAGGCGGTAGAGTTGTACAGGTTTGCAAAGGATCAGTCGGTGGTGAACGTCGCCGGGGTGAAGATCGGTGGCCAGCCGGGAGAGAACCCCACGGCACTATGCGGCACGATATTTTATCAGGGCCATAAGATACTGGAAGATGAGGACGAAGGCACCTTCGACGAGAAGGCGGCCTGGGATCTGATCGACCGACAAACGACGCTGTCAGAGGAGACGGGAAACCCCCCGGTTCTCCACCTCTACGCTAAGACCCCGGAGGCCTTCGGCCGTTACCTCGACTTCGTCGAGGGGGCTTGGTCCGGCCCCATCATCCTCGACTCCGCCGACCCCGAGACCAGGATCGGCATGGCGAACCTCGTCTCTGAGATCGGTTATGCCGACCGGTGCATCTACAACAGCATAAGCCTCGGGATGACCAGCCGGGAAGAAGAGGCTCTGGCCCACTCCGAGATCGATTCTGCCATCCTCCTCGCATACAACCCCGCCGACACCACCGTCGAGGGGACGATGAAAGCCCTCGATAAGGGCGGGGCGGGAAGGGGCGCAGGCCTGATCGAGACGGCCCGGGGCCTGGGTATGAAGAGCCTCCTCATCGACCCCGGCGTCGTCCCCCTGGGGGACGGGGCCGGAAGGTCGCTCCGGTCCACGGTCCTGGCGAAGGCGAAGTACGGACTTCCCACCGGCTCGGGGATCCACAACGCCGTCTCCTCCTGGCGGTGGCTCAGGTCAAAGGAAAGGGATACAAGGCTCACTTGCGATGCGGCCTCTGCGGGCCTTGAGATCTTGGCGGGGGGGGACTACGTCCTCTACGGCCCCATCGAGAGGGCCGGGGAGGTCTTCCCGGTGGCGGCGATGACCGACATCCTCGTCTCTGAGGCGGCTAAAGACCTGGAGGTCTGGCCCGCTGCAGGCCACCCTATCGGGAGGTTGATCTGAGACTCCCATCTTGTGTCTGATCTCCTCGGTCTCAGCCTTTTTATATTTCCACGCCGGAAGAAGAGACATGCACCTTTCGCGAGAGGAGGAGGAAGCCTACCAGGGGGAGAGAGGGGAGAGCCTGAGGAGGGCGATGGAGATCCTGCTGGCCCTCGGCGACATATACGGTGCCGACCGGCTGATCCCCGTAGCAAGCGTTCAGGTGGCGGGGGTCTCCTTCAAGACGATAGGGGAGGCGGGGCTCGAATGGATATCTGATCTCAAGGGTAAGGTGGAGGTTCCGTCCGTTCTGAACCCCGCCGGGATGGACCTCTCCCGCTGGCGTGAGATGGGGATCGACGAGGAGTTCGCCAAAAAGCAGATCGAGATCGTCGACGCCTATAGAAGGCTTGGAATCTCGCCGGACTGCACCTGCACCCCCTACCAGATCAGGCCCGACTCGGCTCGGAGGGGCGATCACCTCGCCTGGAGCGAGTCCTCCGCCGTCTCCTTCGCCAACTCCGTCATCGGGGCTAAGACGAACCGAGAGGGGGGCCCCTCGGCCCTGGCGGCGGCCCTGGCGGGAAAGACCCCCAGGTACGGCTACCACCTCGAAGAGAACAGGGTTTCCACCCACAAAATATCAGTTGATGCCGACCTTGAGGCCTCAGACTATGGGATTCTGGGATACATCGTCGGAAAAGAGGTGGGCGAAGGGGTTCCGAGGTTCAGCTTCAGAAGAAGGCCGAAAGTCGACGAGCTGAAGGCCCTCGGAGCTGCCATGGCCGCCAGCGGATCAGTAGCCCTATACTATTTCGAGAAGGACGCGCCAAAGGCCCCCAAGGGCTCAGAGGAGATCTCCATGACAGCGAAAGACCTCCGAGGGGTCCGCGAGGAGAACGCCCCCGACGATGATGTGGATATAGTGGCCATGGGCTGCCCCCATTCTTCGCCCAGAGAGCTGGAAGAGCTCGCCCGGCTCCTGGGGGGAAAGAAGGTCGAGAGGGAGCTTTGGATCTGCACAGCCCGAGGGATCGCCGAAAGGTGCCCGAAGCTCGTCGAGAAGATCGAGAGTTCGGGGGCGAAGGTCTTCTGCGACACCTGCATGGTGGTATCGCCCGCCAGCGATCGATATAAAAAGATGATGGTGAACTCCGGAAAAGCCCTCGCCTACGTTCCGGGTCTCTGCAAGATAGAAGCGGCCTATGGAAGCGCCGAGGAGTGCGTTATGACCGCCACCAGGAGAAGATGAATATGGAGATCTCATGCCACAGGATATCGGGAGGGAGGGCCTCTGGACCCGCCCTGACCTCAAGGGAGCCGATATCCTTCCTCGGCACCGTAGACCCGGAGACGGGAAAGGTCGTCGACCCCAAACATCAGCTCTTCGGAAGGGATGTCTGCGGCAAGGTTCTGATATTTCCGGGCGGTAAGGGCTCCACCGTCGGATCTTATGTCATCTACCAGCTGAAGAAGAGGGGCGTCGCTCCGGCGGCGATGATCAACGTAAGGTCTGAGCCGATCGTGGCCGTCGGCGCCATCATCAGCGGAATCCCCCTGGTGGATGGGGTCAGCGAGGAGATCCTCGCGACAAAAGACGGCACAATCATTACAGTGGACGCGGATCGGGAAGAGATCAGAGTCTGCCAGCAGTGAATTTCCTTCGCCTATCTTCTCCTTCACCGGCTTCAGGATCTCGTCTAGGCACTTGACGGCGCTCTTCTTGAGGTCGTAGGGGGAGCTATCGTTTAGTGATCTGCAATTGATCGAATTAGCGTAATAGGGTGGTTGATCTCGTCCGGTTGACCCTCATATGTAGTGGATTAGGTCGCTGGCTGGGGCTTTCGAGGGTAACAACTCATTACAGGTAGCTCACACGGCTTCAATCTATCTGTAAAAATCGGAAATTTTACGGCTCTTCTAATATTGATATCGACATCTACGCATATTATATACAGATCCAACTGAACTAGATAACATATGTAGACTTATTCAATTTAAAATCCTCAAAAGATCAGAAGTAATTGTCAGATAATTATCAAAATAAGATTACTACATCTAGCACATGGCAATAGACAAGCAAAAAATTTTTCAGATAACTTTATATCTTTTGAACATATGTAAAAACTATGGGGGTGAAAAAACGAAATCGATATCGATGCTTTGGACATTGATGCTGATCTCAGCGTCCGCATTTTTTATCGCGGGGATCTCATCGGCAGAGGATGAAGACGCAGGGAACGGAGAAATAGGGGAGACCGTTTACGGCGTTGTCATCACCAACATCAGCTGGATAGACGAGTGGGTTCTGATCTCAAACATTGGAGCGGATGCCCAGGACCTCACCGGCTGGACTCTCAAAGACGAGCAGGACCACAGCTACGCCTTCCCCGAGGGCTTCGTCCTTGATCCGGAAGATGGCGTGACGGTTCATACGAATGTTGGGAACGATACGAACGACGACCTCTACTGGAATATGGGAAATCCGATCTGGAACAATGGCGGCGATGTCGCCACTCTGATGGATGCTGAAGGAAATGTCGTCTCTCAGTATCCCGAGCCAGAAGAGGATCAGAGCTACGAGGAGGATGCTGAACCGGATGACGCAGACGAATAGATCTCGTTTTTGAGGGTTTATGAGAGGCGGAACCTTTCGGTTTCCGATATCCTCTTAACATTTTTCAATTCTGTAGTTTCCAAAGTTAACGGCCCGAAAAGAGAATCGATCATATCCAGCGCCTTACCCTTCTCTTGTAATCCATGTACTCCTTCCCGAAGCCCTTTTTGAGGTTCTCCTCCTCCGTCGATATGAAAAGGACCTCCATCAGCATCACGAAGACCAGAGGCGAAGCGAAGGCCGTCAATGACCCCAGGAAGACCGCCTCGCCCAGGAGGATGGTGGCCATCCCGAGGTACATGGGGTGGCGGCTGATCCTGAAGGGACCCGAGATCACGAGCTTTGAGGGCATCCACTGGGGCTTCACCGTGGTTCTGCCCTTCTTGAAGAGGAAATCCGCCCAGAGGTTCAAGATCACCCCGAAGCCGATCAGCAAAAGCCCCAGGTATGAATGGGGCGGCTCGATCACCTGTCGTCCTGGATATGCGAAGTGCATGCTTGCGGAGAGGATGAGAAAGGCAGCAAAATAAGCCGGAGGCTGAATCTTGCTCTTCATTCAGTCCAGACCTTCTCTGGGTTGAGATAAATATTTCTCCGTAATTTCACAAAATTCTCTACCGCTTCCTGCCTACGTCCAGATCGAGAGGTCCCACGGGGCAGTCTACCGTCCTGGAGGAGATCGACACAAAACCCGCCCTCCGCATTGAGGCTCTTATCTCCCCCCGCTGGAAGGCGAGATATCTTCCTCGAAGCTCTGAGGGCAGCCACCCGAGCTTCATAATCTCGGGCTTTGTCATCTCGCAGGTGAGGCCCTCGTGGAGGCTCGCGAAGACCCCGCCAGGATTGAGGGCGGCGTGGACCTTTTCGATCGCCGAATCGAGATCCCGCTTGCAGGTGTAAAGAGAGGCGGAGGCGAAGATCAGGTCGTACCCCTCGCCGAGGGGATCGTCGCAGATGTCGCCCGGAAGAACCACCACCCGGTCCACCATCCCGAAATCGCGGACGAATTTCTTTGCCAGCTCCGCCACCGGCGGAAGGTCAAAGATGACTCCCTTCATGGTCGAATGGGATGCCACCACCGCCATCCCTATGAGCCCCGGCCCTCCGCCCAAGTCCAGCATCTTCCGAAAGGAGGGAAACTCCGGGAGCTCACTTATCAATCTTGCCACCGTCTGGGCCATCCCGGCCCGCTCGTATTCGGCGACAGCTGTCAACCACCGGGCCAGATCCTCTTCAGATTGCAGTTCGTTATCCGTTCCATGATCTCGGTTCTTTTCTATTTGGGGTCCTCTGACGATGATGCCCTTCATATCGCCAAGAGCAGGCTCGATATACCGCCACTGATCACAGAGAAAATCCCCCGCGAATGCGGGGCTCGTCTCGACGAGAAAGGTCTCGGCCATCATCGAGTTCGCGTAGAGGCCGTCCTTCTTCTCCAGAAGGTCGAAGGCTGCAAGGCCGTCGAGGAGGGTCCTGGTCTTCTCGGGATGGGTTTTGAGGATCTCTGCCACATCCTCTGCCGATCTGGGATCCGATAGCAGGTCGAAGACCCGAAGCTCTATTCCGGCCAGGAGAAGACTCGTCTTGATCGGCGAGATGACGAGCCTGTAAAGATCGATGAAGTTGAGATTGACAACCGGCAGTTTGCGGGGTTCGAGCGTGTTCTTACGGCTCATATCTCTGCCCTCGAAAAGACCGTCCTCCCGTCGTACCTGACCCGAAGGATCCGATGGTAGGGTATCATCGTCTCGCCGAAAGTGAAGAAGGACCTTCCGAGAGATATATCGCTTCCCCTGATGATAATCCTGTTCCTAGGCGCTCCCCGATGGAGGACCTCGATCTCGCACTTATCCATATCCAAGCCTCGCCACTTGATCTCGTTCAAGATCGGTCTGGGATGTCTCCCCTCAGGCCCGAAATCCGCCAAAATCAGATTCCTCCTGTTCTCTTATTCTCTTATTCTGCTCCTCCTATTTTTCACAAGCCCTTGAGAAAGCCTTTTAGGGAACCGGACCGTTCGTCCTCTCATTCCCTTTACATCGGACTTGATCGACATGTTCCCCGAGGACGCTTACAATCTGGACTTCTTCAGAGAGGAGGGATTTCACCGCAAGACATGCGAGAGGTGCGGCGGCCGTTTCTGGACGAGAGACCCCACCAGGAAAACCTGCGGAGACCCTCCCTGCGACCCCTACACCTTCATCGGATCGCCGGTCTTCCGGCGGGAGATCGGGCTGGACGAGATGCGCGAGCACTACCTCTCCTTCTTTGAGGAGAGGGGCCACACCCGGATCAAGAGGTACCCGGTCATCGCCCGGTGGAGGGACGACATCTATCTGACCATAGCCTCCATCGCCGACTTTCAGCCCTTCATCACCTCGGGGCTAGTCCCCCCACCCGCAAACCCCCTCACAGTATCTCAACCCTGCATTAGGCTCGACGACCTCGACTCCGTAGGGAGGAGCGGCCGCCACCTCACCACCTTCGAGATGATGGCCCACCACGTCTTCAACACCCCCGAGGAGGAGATCTACTGGAAGGATCGGACTGTCGCCCTCTGCGACGAGCTCCTTCTGGGCTTGGGCGCAGACCCCCTCGCCGTCACCTACAAGGAGTCCCCCTGGGCCGGAGGCGGGAATGCCGGCCCCAGCGTCGAGGTGATGGTGGGCGGTCTCGAGCTTGCAACCCTCGTCTTCATGGACATGAAGGTCTCTCCTCAAGGGGATTATGAGATCAAGGGAGAGCGGTATTCAAAGATGGCAAACTACATCGTCGATACCGGCTACGGCCTCGAGAGGTTCGTCTGGGCCTCGAAGGGCTCCCCCACCATCTACGACGCCATCTTCCCCGAGGTCGTGGCCACCATATCGGATCTTGCGGGCCTGGACTCTTCCGTCTCCGACGACGAAAGGACCCGCATCCTGGCCGCTAACGCCCGCCTCGCCGGGATGGTGGACCTGGAGGATGCGAGCCTCCGGGACTTAAGGCGCAGAATCTCCTCCGACATAGGGATCTCGGCGGAGAAGCTCGACGAGATCATAACGCCCCTGGAGCGGATCTACGCCGTCGCAGACCACACCCGATGTCTTGCCTACATGCTCGGCGACGGGATCATCCCTTCGAACGTCAAGGCCGGCTACCTCGCAAGGCTCGTCATCCGAAGGACCCTCAGGCAGATGAAGGACCTCGGGATCGGGGTACCGCTATCAGACCTCGTCTCGATGCAGATCTCGAGGCTCGATTATTCAGACCTCGACGAGAGGCTCGAAACCATCGCCGAGATCCTCGACCAGGAGGAGGAGAGGTACGCCGAGACCCTGGAGAAAGGACGCCGGCTGGTGAAGAGGATCGCCGAGGGATATGGGAAGAAGAGCGAGAAGATACCTCTGTCGGAGATGATCTCTCTCTACGACTCTCACGGAATACCGCCGGAGATCGCAAAGGATGCAGCCCTTGAGGCGGGGGTCGAGGTGGATCTTCCCGACAACTTCTACTCCAGGGTCGCGAGCACTCACATAAGGTCCGAGAAGGAGGGGCGAGAGGAGGTGACGATCGACCTTCCCGAGACCCGTAGAATGTTCTACGAGAGGCCCTTCGAGAGGAGGTTTGTGGCCCAGGTTCTCGAGGTCGTTGACGGGAACGTGATCCTGGATCAGACTCTATTCTACCCCGAAGGCGGCGGCCAGCCCGCTGACCGGGGCCTGATCCGGAAGGGGTCGAAGGCCTTCAGGGTCGTAGACGTCCAGTCAGCGGGAGGGGTCGTCCTCCACAAAATCGCTGAGGGGGAATCGGCAGCTTTTGCCTTCGAGATCAGGCCGGGCGACTCGGTAGAGGGCGAGGTCGATATGAGCCGGAGGCTGGCCCACGCCAGACATCACACCGCGGCCCACATCATCCACGACTCGGCGAAGAAGGTTCTGGGAAGCCACATCTGGCAGGCTGGGGCCCAGAAGTCGGAGGAGAGAGCGCGGCTTGACATCTCCCACTACAAGCGGATATCCCGCGAAGAGCTGAAGGAGATCGAGCTTCTCGCCAATAGAATGGTGATGGAGAACGTCCCGATATCAACGGGCTGGCTGGACCGGGCCGAGGCTGAGAAGAGGTTCGGCTTCGAACTCTACCAGGGAGGAGTTCCGCCAGGAACGAGCATCAGGGTAGTCCAGGTGGGGTCTGACGTCGAGGCCTGCGCCGGGACCCACTGCACCAACACCGGCATGATCGGCCCCATCAAGGTCCTCAGGACCGAGAGGGTCCAGGACGGGGTCGAGAGGATAGAGTTTGCGGCCGGAGTGGCCGCCGTCCTCAGAGGGCAGGAGAGAGACGATCTCCTCTTTGAGGCCTCGGATATCCTCAGCGTCCCGCCAGAGCAGCTCCCCAAGACCGCCTCCCGGTTCTTTGAGGAGTGGAAGGACCTCCGGAAGGAGGCTGCCCGGCTGAAGGAGGACCTGGCACGGGCCCAGATGGAGGGGTTGACCCGCAGGGCCGTCGAGGTCGGTGGCATCAAGATCGTCGTCGCGGTCATTGAGAACGCCGACGTCGAGGAGCTGATCAAGGCAGCCTCCATGATCTCAGGGAAAGACTACGTAGCCATCCTCGGAAGCGATAAGGACGGCGCGAAGATCGTCACCGCCGTCGGGAAGAAGGGTCTCGCGAAGGGTCTCTCAGCCGGGGAGATCGTAAGAGCGGCAACTTTGGTCGTCGGCGGCGGTGGTGGCGGAAAGCCCGAGATCGCACAAGGAGGAGGCCCTCGGGCGGAGAAGCTGACGGAGGCTTTGAAGGCGGGCCTGGCGAAGGTGAAGGCTTCTCTCTGAGGCCAAAATTTGCTTTTTCGTCTCGTTTCCTCTTATTGGGAGCGGCGATGGTCCGAGGTGGCAAACGAAGTTAGTGTTGGCTGCTGTTACCTGTGGGCCAGAACGTAAGTGAAGGGGTCCCGATTCCGCCAGGACCTGGCCATGTAAATCAGATCCGCCTGCATATCTGAATCGTCAACCCCAAGCCTCATCATGAGGACTCGAATTTCTCGGCGGCTGTAGCTGCTGCTACACAAAAACTCGGCTACTATCTCCATAAGGTCTCTATAAGATAGCCTAGCCTCTTCCTCAAAAACGTCGGCCAGGAGCGAAAGGATCGGTGGGCTTACAGAATCGCAGTTGATTCTGAACCCCGTCCTCTTGCTCACCACGTTCTCCAATCTTCTCAGGTCTTTAACATCGAAACTGTTCTGTTGCATATGCATGCACCCCCGAAATCCTTCATTTCGGGTCGCAGGGAGCGGGTCCACATATTCAGTGAATCCACAAACCATAACCCAACCACGCCGAATTATTTATAACTTTCTAATATAAATTCGCAATAACTTATAATAATCAATCATAATCAATTATTATAAACTAATGTAGACTGATTGATCGACCCATTATGCGGCTTATGGCAAACTGGAAGGGTGAGCTCCAGGCAGCAAAAAGACATATCGAACAAAAAAAATAGAGCTATGATGTCGACGTCGACCACTTCGCTCATAATATCACCATTAATAGGTGAAGATGGCCAGTCATGTGATTTATCCCTTGCTCCGAACCCGAAATCTCAAATATTGTTGAAACCGTTGGTGAGGCAGAGCTTTTAGGGTGATTCATTTGAGAAAACCCCAGGAATCCGGGTTAAAAGAAACGGGTCTATCAGAGCTTTCTTTCCTCGACCTCCCCGAGATTACTGCTGTCGTATTTCATCCCAGGAGAACTGGACCAACCCAGAAGGTTCCGGGAAGAATGTACCGCCTATCCTTCTTGGTGGACGGGGGCGTCAATATCGATGGTGCGATCCACCTCGCAGAGAGGGGCGCCCAAGATGCTCCGAATGTACTCTTCTTTCACGGCAACGGTGAGACGGTCGCAGACTACGACGAGATCGGACCCCTCTATGGTGAGCGAGGGCTAAACTTCGCCGTCGTCGATTATCGCGGCTACGGCACCAGCGGCGGAAGTCCGTCCTTCTCGGCCATGACGGCGGACGCGGTTCGCATATTCTCCCAGTATCAGGATCGCCTTGAAGAACTTGACCTTTCTGGACCGATATTCGTCATGGGCCGAAGCCTCGGATCCTCTCCAGCCTTGGATCTTGCGGTTCGGTTCCAGGAGATGATATCAGGCCTGATCCTGGAGAGCGGCTTTGCCCATACGTTCGGGCTCCTCGAAAGATTGGGGGTTAACCCCCGATATCTGGACGGATCGAGGGAAAAGGAGTGGCTCGTCTCAAACCTCGAAAAGATGAAAAAGGTGATGCATCCGGTCTTGATAATTCACGGGGAGAAGGACGAGATAATTCCCATATCCGACGGGCTTGCCCTCTTTGGAGCCGCGGGCCACCGGGTCAGGGAGATCCTCGTCATCCCCCGGGCAGGTCACAATACCCTGCTGATCTTGGGATTTGAGGAATACATGGAGGCTATAGTTCGCTTCATCGAGAGGGTGAGGAGGTTTAGTCCACCTCCCCCTCGATCTTGAAGGACACTCTCACCTTGGCCCTGTAGGCGACGATCTTTCCTCCCTCTAGCTTTACGTCCAGCTCCCTCACCTCGGCCACCCTCAGATCCCTCAGGCTCTTTGACGCTTTCTCAATGGCGACCTTCGCCGCATCTTCCCAGCTGTTGGGAGAAGACCCCACCAGTTCCACTATTTTATAGATGCTCTCGGGCATAGGTTATACCTCCACAGAAATGTGATTCGTTATTATCGAAGTCAAAGTTTATATAATTTTTCCAAGGTTCTGAAAGGAGGCTTTTATTGATATCATACTCCCAGGAAGCTGGGAGCCGAACCATCTCACTTTGCGGTGACTATTGCCAGCTGCCTCCCGTCTATATATAAATAGATGTATAAGGCGGTCTCCGACTCCAATGGAGAGCTTAAGACCCCTCGAATGATCCATCTCAGCTACCTTCGTCCAATCTCTGGTCTACCCGATGAGCCGGAGAATAATAACTGCCGCTCCTCTATATCCACCTTTATCCTGAGCCTCTTTCTCCCCTTCTCGACCTTATAAGCTAGATCCAGGGGGATCGATTCCTGAGCGGCGATGCTGATCATCAGCGATGGGGTGCCCATCTCCGAGGCTCAAATGGTACTGCTCCTTGATCTTCTCTTGATCTGTGGGAGTTGGTCCCATGACCTGAATCTTTTGGGGTATCGTCGCCATTTTGCTCACCTCATCCATTTGACTTCAAGTCCGATCTTAGCGCTCTATCCGTGCGGAGAAGGGGCCGTCCCAGGGAGCAGAAAGATCTCCAAAAGGCGAGCCTCAGCTCCAGGGGGGAAGCGCCAGCTAATAGTAAGGTCTCATTGACCTGCTGGCAGCAGATTCCATCCTCGATCCCAGCGAAAGGTCTAAAGAGGCCGGGGGTGATGAAGGAGGGATGACCGATGTGGAGGGGCCGGGGTTTGACGATGAACTCGTCGCCCTGGCCAGGATCTCGGAGAGAGCTGCCGAGGCTATAATCGGTGAAAGGGAGGTGGTCGTCGCCTCCCACGTCGACGCCGACGGCCTCACCTCCGCCGGGATAATCTCGGCCGCCCTCGATCGGGCTGGGGTCGAGCGGAAGACCCTCTTCTTCAGGCAGCTGGACTCTCCCGCCTTGGAGGAGATCGCCGATCTCGGCTCCGACCTCGTCATATTCACCGACCTTGGGTCCGGGATGCAGTCGGAGATCGTCTGTATCGGCCTATCGGCAGTGGTCGCCGACCACCACCGGCCCCACGGCACAGGGATCGACCTCCACATAAACCCCCATCTCGTCAGCCTCGACGGCGCGACGGATCTCAGCGGGAGCGGGGCCACCTTTCTCCTAGCACGAGCCATAGCCAAGGTTAAGGGCCATGCCGGGGGAAACGACGACCTGGCAGGGCTTGCCATAGTCGGAGCCGTCGGCGACCTCCAGGACATGGCCAGCGGAAAGCTCGTCGGCCTCAACCGGCGGATCCTCGCGATCGGCGTCGAAGCGGGGGTTCTATCCTTCGGCCGTGACCTTAAGCTCTTCGGAAAGCAGACGAGGGCCGTCTTCAAGATGCTGGAGTTCTCTTCGGACCCCTACATTCCGGGCCTCTCGGGCGACGAAGACGCCTGCATCACCTTCCTCAAGGAGCAAGGGATCAGGCTAAAGGGAGAGAGGTGGCGGCGCTGGATCGACATGAACGGCGAGGAGAAGGGGAAGATCGCCTCGGGCCTGGTTCGCCGGGGCCTCCGGGCAGGCCTCTCCAACGCCCAGCTCGAACGGCTCGTCGGCGAGGTCTACAACCTCTTGACGGAGCAGGAGGGGACGGAGCTTCGGGACGCGAGCGAGTACTCGACCCTTCTGAACGCCACCGCCCGGTACGGTCACTCAGGGGTGGGCCTCTCGGTCTGCCTCGGCGACCGGGGCCGGGCCCTGGAGGAGGCGAGGCTCCTCCTCAATGAGCACCGACAGAACCTGGTCAACGGCCTGAAGCTGGTGAAGGAAGAGGGGATCGTGCCCCTCGTGAACCTCCAGTACTTCGATGCCGGCGACCGGATTCGAGAGACGATCGTCGGGATCGTGGCCGGAATGAGCTTTCAGACAGCCGATAGGAGAAAGCCGATCTTAGCCTTTGCTCAGTCCGAGGACGGCAAGCTGAAGGTCTCTGGTCGGGGAACCCAGGGCCTGGTGAGGTCGGGGCTCAACCTGGCGGAGGCGATGTCACAATCAGCAGAGAAGGTGGGCGGCGTGGGCGGAGGCCACAACGTCGCGGCGGGGGCGACGATCCCCCCAGAGAAGAAAGAAGAGTTCCTGGAGTTGATGGATGGGTTGATCGGCCTGCAGCTCAGACTCCGAGCTTGAAGAAGATCCCCTCGTCTACAAATTGCCGAAGAACCCCGACTCATTCATCTGATTCTTCACCACCAGGATCCTCTCATCTATGGTGAAGTTGCCGATGAACTCGTGGCTAGCGTCGACCATCACGTCCCTTATGTCCATGGTATCCTCGTCCAGGACCAGATATCCCATCCTTCCGGTTCCGCTGCTGAAGTTGGCCAAAATAGCGATGTCGGTCCAGTTCGAATTGCTCTCGAGGTAGATGTTTGAGGAGAGCCTGTCACACCCGTTGAAATCTTTGTAGGCCGACATGCCTAGGTAGTAGTTTTTGAGGGTGGTGGTATCGCTGAACTTCTGATCGTAAGTGAAGAGGGAGGCCTCAGGGTCGCTCTTGCTCCCAAGCCTCATCGGCTCGATTCCATCGAAAGCGATGGCCGAGCCTGCCACCAGCAGAAGAGCCCCCAATATTGCGACCAGCTTCGTCATGCAAGAATCCGAGACATCTAATCAGCTATATTTCTTGCGAGATATCCCAGTGGAAATCGTCGCTCAGTTCTCCGGTGAAGACGGTGGCTGCAGGCCCGTCCATGTAGGCCCTATCGCCCTCGAAGGTTATCAGAAGGGGGCCTCCCCTCGTCTCGACGAAGACCTCGTCTCCGGCCATTCCCATCTTCCGGGCTACGGCGGCGCTGGCCACCGACCCCGTTCCGCAGGAGAGGGTCTCTCCCTCGATTCCCCTCTCGAAGGTCCTGACCTGGAAGGTGTCGCCGACCCGGACGAAGTTGACGTTCGCTCCCTCAGGGAAGAGGGAGCTACGCCTGATGTGGGGAGCCACCTCATCGATGGGCAGATCCAAGAGGTCGTCGACGAAGATCACTGCGTGGGGGACACCGGTGTTCACCGCCGAAGTCTCAAACCCCTCGACGGGCTCCATCATAAACTCGCCCTCACCAAGAGCAGGGATGCCCTTCCGATCGAAACAGGGAACGCCCATATCGACTCTGGCCCAGAAGTCGCCACCGATCTCCCTCACCTTCAGGGAGATTATCCCCGCCAGGGTCTCGACCTCGAAGCACTGGCCCACCATCCCGGCGTCCCAGGCGTACTTGGCAAGGCACCGGACGCCGTTTCCACACATCTCAGCCTCGGAGCCATCGGGCTGAAAGAGGCGCATCCTCAGATCGGCATGATCCGAAGGCGAGAGGAAGAGGACTCCGTCGCCGCCGATCCCAAAGTTGCGGTGGCAGCATTGGACGGCAAAAGAAGCCTTGAGGGAGTCAGCCACCTTCACCCGGTATTGCTCATCTATCAAGATGAAGTCGTTGCCGTTCCCCTGGAGCTTGGCGAAAGCGAGGCTCCCAGAGCCAGACGGGCTATCTCCGAGCTTGATATCAGTCATCTCTTTCAGCTTCATTTTATATACCATGGTTTGTTCTAACAAATTGGCTTTATGGTGGTGATCTTATTAAACCCATTCTACAGGTTGCCCTGGATCTGCTGGAGCTGGAGAGGGCCGTCCAGATAGCTCTGGAGGCGGCTGAAGGCGGTGCTGATTGGATAGAGGCCGGAACCCCCCTCATCAAGAGCGAGGGGATGGATGCCGTGCGCGAGCTGAAGAGGGCTTTGCCGGGCAAAAAGATCGTGGCGGATATGAAGACCGTGGACACGGGGGCCATGGAGGTGGAGATGGCGGCGAAGGCGGGGGCCAACATCGTGGCCATCCTCGCCTCCTCCGACAACTCCACCATCACTGACGCCCTCCGGGCGGCCAAAAAGTACGGCGTCGAGATCATGGTGGACCTTCTCGGCGCTCCCGATCCAGTGGCGAGATCTCGAGAGATGGAGGCTCTCGGCGTCGATTACGTCTGCGTCCACGTGGGGATCGACCAGCAGATGATGGGAAGAAGGGCGATCGACTTTCTGGACCAGATTCTCGGCCATGTCAATATCCCTCTGGCCGTCGCCGGCGGTATCGATGCCGACTCCGCGGCCGAGGCGATCGCCTCGGGAGCCTCCATTGTGATCGTCGGGGGAAGCGTTACCAGAAGCCCCGACGTCACAAAGTCGGGCAAGATGATCCGGGAGGCGATGGACAGCGCCCTTGAGAGGTATGATAGAAAGGCCAAAAAGAGCATGGACGAGGAGATGATCGAGATCTTCAGGGAGGTATCGACTCCCAACATCTCCGACGCCATGCACAGGAAGGGAGCGATGAGGGACATCCTCCCGATAAACCCGGGCAAAAAGATAGTGGGTAAAGCTATAACCGTCCAGACCTTCGAGGGAGACTGGGCGAAGTCCGTCGAGGCGATTGATCTCGCGGGCCCCGAGAACGTCATTGTGATCTACAATGGGAGCAGGTACATCTCCTGCTGGGGGGGCCTCGCCACCCAGAGCTGCAAGATGAAAGGCGTTGCAGGGGTTGTCATCGATGGCGCCGTGAGGGACCTCGACGAGGTCAAGGAGCTCGACTATCCGATCTTCGCCAGCTCCATAACACCCAGCGCCGGTGAGCCGAAGGGGATGGGAGAGATCAACGCCGAGATCACCTGCGGCGGCCGGTCGGTGAGGCCCGGCGACATCATCGTCGGCGACGACTCCGGCGTCATCGTCATCCCGAAGGAGAGGGGCTACGAGATCGCCCGGAGGGCGAAAGAGGTTGAGAAGAACGAGAGCAGGCTCCGCGAGGAGATCAAACGGGGCAAGACCCTCTCCGAAGTGGCAAACCTCAAGAAGTGGGAGAAGAAGTAACCGCCCCTCACCGATCCGAGTTTATGAAAAAAAGGCGATAAACGGCAACCCGTAAATACGTTGAATGCGGTTTGTGCGAAAGAGGACACTTGCATGGATCCAGAGACCTTCATCTCTAAATACGAACCCAGGAAGATGGTGGCGATCTCCCTCGCCGTGCTGGCGGTGGCGCTCTCCATCCTGGGCTTTACTTACATAAAGACGGGATCGCCCGTGAACCTGGGGGTCGAGTTCACGGGAGGCACCATAGTCACAGTTCCCGTCGTCGAATCGGAAGGAGAGATAGCAGCAAAGCTTGCAGCCTACCCAGTGCTGGACATCAGGGACGTGGGCCATCGGTACATGATCCAGATGGGGCCCATGGACGACGCCGAATATAAACGGCTTTCGGCGATGATCGATGCCGAGTACCAGGACCCCGAGATCAAGTACATGGGGCCGGTCTACAGCACGAGGCTCCAGGAGCAGGCCAAGACCTACATCCCGCTATCCTTCCTCTTCATGGCGGTGGTGGTATTCCTGATATTCAGGACGCCCTTCGTCTCCCTGATGGTCATTCTGGCCGCATTCTCCGACATCATGATCACTGCGGCCGCTATGAATGTGGCGGGGGTAAAGCTATCCCTGGGGACCGTTGCAGCCCTCTTGATGCTGATAGGCTACTCTGTGGACAGCAACATCCTCCTCAACAACAGGGTTCTCAAGCGGAAGGGGAGGACTGAGGATAAAGTTACGGGGGCCTTTCGTACCGGGATCGCCATGACCAGCACCACGTTTTCCGCGATCTTCGCTCTCTTCCTGGTATCGGCCTTCTCCTATCTCATATCATCCTCCTTCACCCAGATCAACATCCTCTTCGACATATCGGTGGTCCTCCTCTTCGGCCTTCTCGCGGGCCTGATGAACACCTGGGTGATGAACTCCAACGCCCTTCGATGGTATCTGGCTCGTCCGAAGAAGGCGGGAGTCCGGAGGCAGAGACGATGACAGAGATCACCAAAGACCCCAGGGTCATGCTATTCTTCGTGGCGGTGGCTGCGTCCCTGATAATCCTCGCTCCCATGCCAAGCGACGGCGGCGTCCATTCGAGGCTAAAGTACGGCCTGGACCTGGAGGGTGGGTCCTGGCTCCAGCTGAAACTTCAGGGAGCAATAGTACAGCCCCAGGCGGATCCGATCCGCATCCTGGAGAAACAGTTCGGCGACGCTCTCGATAGGCCAGTCGAGGTCGAGTGGCGTCCCGGGAGCACCGAATACACGATCAACGTCAATGGTAGAGCCTCTTCGGCCCTGGTCGAAGATCTGGGCTATTCCCAGGCCACCATCACTCCCAGGGGCAACGCCACCAGGATCTCGATAGAGGCATCGCCGGTAGGCGTGATCATGAACTATCTCAAGATCTCCCTCGACGCCGACGTCAAGTACCTGGGGTCAGACCCCCTATCCTTCGAGGTCAGATCGAACGTCACGAGAGAGGATCTTGAGGCGATTCTTGCTCAGGTCGGCGGAACCCTCGCACCAGGCGAAGCGGGCTTCTCTGAAGGGGTGACCGAGGAGACGGTGGACGAGACGAAGCAGGTACTGGACAGGAAGCTGAACCGTCTCGGCCTTCAGGACATCAAGGTCCGGGTCGTAGACAACAAGTTCATCCTCATCGACCTCGCTGGCGTCAGCGTCGCTGACGCCCAGGAGATCGTCGGAAAGCCCGGGGTCTTCGAGATCAGGATCCAGACGAAAGGAAATGAGTCGATACACGTCCTCTACGGAGACGCCATCGTGGACGTCTCCCTTCCTCAGGGCGATCAGTCCGGAAATTGGGGCGTTCCCTTCACCCTCTCCGAGGAGGGGGCGATCTCCTTCCAGAAGGCGGCGATCGACACGGGAGCCACCAGGAACAGGATGGACCACGAGATATCGATGCACCTGGACGATGAGCTGATATTCTCAGCCCCCCTTGCCCAGGACCTGGCTGCTAGCCTGGAGGTGGCTCCCATGAGGAATATGGTGGCCCAGGTCGGTGGCGAAAGCCAGAGGGCCCACGAGCTTTACATACATCTCAGGGAGGGGGCTCTCCCCGTGAACGTCGAGATCATCGGATCCGGCCAGGTGACAGCGGCCCTCGGCGATCAGTTCAAAAAACAGGTCCTCATTGCGGGGATCATGGCGATCCTGGCGGTGGGCCTGGTGGTATACTTCAGGTACCGCGAGCCGAAGATCGTCATACCGATGGTCGCCACCTCCTTCAGCGAGGTTCTGATGATGCTGGCCCTCGCAGCCCTCCTCAAGTGGCAGCTTGACCTGGCCAGCATAGCGGGGATCATCGCCGTCATAGGCACCGGCGTGGACCACCTGGTGATCATCACCGACGAGCTCCTCTATGAGGGGAAGATGCCCAGCGGCAAGGTCTACCTGGCAAGGCTCTCCAGCGCCTTCGGGATCATCATGGCCGCGGCGGCGACCACCATCGTAGCGATGCTACCCCTCTTCGCCATGGGATTTGGAGCTTTCAAGAGCTTCGCCCTGATCACCATAGCGGGCGTTCTCATCGGCGTCTTCATAGCAAGGCCCGCCTACGGCAGAATAATCGGAAGGATAATGCAGACCGGCGATTGAGAATAAGAAAAAGAACAGCGAATTTCTGCCAGGGGATGGAAAGACGGTAAATCCATCCCCTTATTTGCTATTTTTATATCGTTTTTATCTCTTATCAGCTCTCCAGAGAGAGCCAGCTTACAATCTCCTGGGATGCGCCGATCGTCTCACTGCAGATCTGCGAGATGAAATCTCCGGGAAGCTTCTGGTGGAGGGGGATCGTTTCGCTCGCAGCCAGGGCCTTTGCGCCATCGAAGTTGACGTAGGCGACCCTAGCGGAGAGCTCGCTTGGGGGCCGGCCGAAGGCCGATCCCGGAAGGATGGCGACTCCGCTCTCTTGAAGGAGCCGCTCGCAGAGGGTGACGCCGTCTCTTATCCCTCGCTTCGAGAGGGCGTCGGCCATGGGCGAGAAGTCCAGGAAGAGGTAGAACCCGCCCTCGGGGGCGTGGACCCTCACGCCACCTTCGACGAGGATCCTCTGAAACTCATTTCCCAAGGTTGAGAGGATCCTTCGGGCGTGCCAGAGGTACCTCTCTATGGCAATCCCGCCCCGGAAGGCTTGGACTGCAGCGAACTGGATCGGGGCGGAGACGGCGGTGTAGGTCTCGCTGGCGACGGTGGCCATCGCCTCCAGGAGCCAGTCGAGGTCCGGGGGGAAGGTGAAGGTGCCGAGCCTCCAGCCTCCGGCGCCGCACCACTTGGAGAGGCCTGAGCTTATGATCGTACCCTCGGGGTAGAAGCGGGCGACGGAGACGTGCTCACCCCTGTGGTGGAGCTGGCCGTAGATCTCGTCGGAGAGGAGGATCACCTCGTACTCTCTCGCCACCTCGGCGATTTCCTTCAATTCGTCTGACGTGTAGGTGAGGCCGTCGGGGTTTCCGGGGTAGTTGAGGATGAGGATCCGGGGGCGATAGATATCCTGCTCGCTCTCCAGGAACCGGGCGAGCCTCTCGGCGGTTATGTGCCACTTCTCATCGAAGGTGGTGTGGAGGAGCCGGACCTTTTTTCCCAGGATCTGGGCCTGGGGGACGTAGGAGACCCAGGCCGGGGTGGGGACGATGATCTCGCCGTAGTAGACGAGCTGGAGGATGAACATCAGCTCCTTCGATCCCGGGCCGACGATGACGTTCTCGGCGCTGGCGTTGACGTTGTCCTTCCTCCGGTGGAAGTCGGCCACTGCCTGCTTCAGGGCAAAAAGCCCCTTCACTGGGAGGTAGTCCTTCTCGGAGGCGTAGAGCCGCAGGGCGTTGACCACAGGGGTCGGGACCGGGAAGGGCGACTGGCCGAGGCCCAGGTTGTAGACGCACTCTCCCCGACTTTGGAGGATCTTGCACCTCTCGTTGATGGCGAGGGTCGCGGAGGGCTCGACTCCCCGGACGTTGATGTTGAGGCTGACGTGTTTATGAAGGGTCATCTATCTCGACTCCATCTTAAAGGCTCTGTATCTTTCAGCTCAATTCGTCTCGATCAGTCCCTTCGGATCGGGGTCGATCGGGTTGTCAGTATTGAAGCCGAACTGGCCAGAGCGACAGGATTGGAGTGCACCCCTGATAGTAGACACTCAGTTAAGCAACGGTATTTAAAGCAACCTCCATTTCAAACTGTTCTGGAGATCTATAGTCCAGAGCTGAATGAAGCCTTTTCTGGTTGTAAACCTTCTCAATAAAACGCCATATGTTTCGATAGGCGTCTTCAAATGTTCCGTATTCATTCAGATACACTTCCTCGACCTTTAGAGTTTTGATGAAGCTCTCTGCAAACGCATTGTCGTATGGGTTTCCTTTCCTTGACATGCTAATCTGGATTTCATGCTGTTTCAAACATTCTACATAATCGCGGGATGCATACTGAACCCCCTGATCAGAATGATGGACGATTCCGTGAATTGACTCCGACCAGCGATTGTCTAATGCCTTGCTCAGAGCATTCAAGACCAGCAGGCTGTCTATGTTTCTGCTCAATTCCCAGCCTATGCACTTTCTGCTGTAGAGATCCAGGATTACTGCCAGATAGATGTTCTCGTGTAGCAACTGGATGTATGTGATATCCGACGCCCAAACCTGGTTCAATCCGGTTATCTTGGTGCTCTTCAGAAGGTTTGGATATACCGGCAGGCCATGATTGGAATCGGTTGTCACCGGCTTGAATTTCTTTTTCAGGCACAGAAGGTTATCCTGTCGCATGAGTCTCAGCACACGCTTGCGATTAACTACATAACCTAAATTTTGAAGCTCTGCCGTGATCCTCCTATAACCATAACCAGGAAATTCCAGGGCTATCCTCTGAATCTGGTTCCTCAGATCCATATCGTCAAAGGAAATTATTTCTTGCTTTGTTCGCCATTTGTAGTAGCCGCTCCGACTTACTTCGAGTGCTCGACATGATCGGGATATTGGCAACGAAAGGTCGCCGGAGTGGTTCTCCTGGATTATCATGAATCGTCCCTCAGCTTCGGCTTTATTCTCTCCTCCCGAACCTTCTTTTGAGTCACGGCGAAGGCTTTTTTTAAAAGTTCGATCTCGGCATGGGCTTGGCCCAGAAGTCTCTCCAGTTCTGCAATTCTGGCTTGGTCCTTGCACTTATTTCCGTTACCGCTGAACGCTTTTTCGGGATTTTCAGCCAACTCTTCTCTCCATCGGGAAGGTAGGCTAGGATGAATGCCATGCTCGCGGGCGATTTGAGCTAAGGGTTTGCCACTCTCAAGTTCTGCTACTACTGATATCTTGAAGTCTCGGTCGTAACGTCGCCTCGTCTTTTTCATGTGCTTCCCTCCATGAGTTGTCATTGCTTAACTCATTGTCCACTTGGAGGGGTGCACTCCAGATCATCTCGCATGGAATTTCTGTCGAGCCTCTGATATAACATTTATTAGAGATGCGGCTAATCCCGATCTTGGCAAAGGGAAGTGAGGTTTGGATGATGGAATTGTTTGTGGGTTTGAAGAGGTATTCGATGATGGGTTTGTATCTGGTCTCGGCGCTGGTCCTTCTCGTGACAGCGGCCCTGGCCGCCGAGGAGACCGTGTTTTTGGGAGATTACGAGGTCTCCTTCGATCTCGGGAACTACGCAGGATACCAGCTCGAATTCGAGGAGGTTCCTTACGCGACCGTCGACGGCAAAGAGCATCCATCTCATGTATGCTGGATCCAGGCAGACAAAATGATGATGATAGCTCTCACCGACTACGGCGTCCTGATGGAGGCGACGAGCTCCCTCACCAGAAGGGCGGTGGTCTCCTACCTCAACGATGCCGAATGCACCAGCATCCAGACACATGAGGTGGATATCGAAGGAAAGCCAGCGATCCTGGGCCTCGGCGAGCGGCCGAGCGGCGAGTACCTCATCTGCGCCATATACTGGCCAGACATCCACGAGGTCAACGGAACCCTATACGGCCAGGTCGACTGCACCATAGCCTCCGAGGCTCCGGCTGAGCTGACGGAGATGCTCCTCAACTCTATTCGAGTCAGGCTTCCAGGAGAGGAGCCGCTCGTGGAAGTGAGGTCAGGATCGGACAGGATAGAGCTGTGAGAGGCTCGCTTGGAAAATTTCAATTTGGCGACTGACATGATCTCCGAAGAGTGCGATCTTGACAGGTTCATCGACGCGATCGAGGACCTGACCTACCACGATGTCCTGACCCTCACCCTGAAGGAGGGGTACGCTGCCGATGACCTCATCGTCCACAGGAGGAGAGGCGGCGCGTCGGAAGAGGAGCTGGAGAGGATCTCGGAGTACAACAGGGCGCTCCGGGGCTTCGTATTCCTCCTCCAGGTCGGCGAGAGACCCGACCTCTCCACCGAAGGAGATCAGGAGAAGTACCAGAAGTTCCGTCGGGTCGCGAAGAGCCTGGTGGAGAGGGGAGAGCTTTTGCCCGCTATCCTGAACTACTTCGACGACTGAAACCCTGATCAGCCAGCTTCTATGCCGATTGATCGGAACGGTTTGAAGGACGGATGAGAGACCCGATAGGCGATTTCAACGGGTAACATATAATTTAATCAGTTGAACGGAGATCTCCTGCCCATCATGATATTTCCGGGCGCTATCTTTTTCTGGAAATAGTCTATACCCCCCGCCGGGATCACATACAAGAATCGTGATCAGACTCGGCGAAGGTGTTACGATAACTATATGGAATATAACTACACCGTCGCCCAAGTGCTGGTGTTAGATATGAGTAATTGGAATATATTAATATCGGTAATTTTGATATTCGGTGGAATGATTTTCGTCTCTCCTGCGACTTTGGCAGAAGACGAATCGATTAGCATGGCAGATCCGTCACTCTGCGCCGCAGCTGACGTGACCGAGCTCGTTACGTTCGTCCGTTCCGCGGTGGCGTATGCTCAAGATAATGGGAGTGAGTTGGCCCTCAAAGAGTTCAGCAACAAGACCGGCTCATTCGTCGACGGGGACCTCTACATCTACGCCTATGATTTCAATGGAACTAACGTAGGACATCCGTTCAAAGACTGGATAGGCAAAGACAAGCTGAATGAAACGGATTCCAACGGCGTCCTTTACATAAGAGACCTGATCGACGTTTCGAGAGATGGTGAAGGATTCACTTACTTCATCTTCCCAAACCCTGCTCACGATAACAGAGACGAGTTTAAGATCGGTTATGCGATGAAGGTGGATGATGACTGGTGGCTTGGCTCTGGATTGTACCTCTCGGATATCTCCGCATCCTTCGATCAGGCGGAAAAAGAGGATCTTGTGGCCTTTGTTGAGGAGGCGCGCCAGTTCGCAAGGGAGAACGGTAGGGAGATGTCCCTAGAGGTCTTCAACGATCCAGCAGGCGATTTCACCAGGGGCGGGCGCTACATCTTCGCCTATGATTATGAGGGAATGACGTTGGCCCTTCCTCATCAGCCTGAGCTGGTAGGAACAAGCCGGATCGATGCTCAGGATGTCAATGGAGTTGATTTTATCCAGCGGGCGATCGACACGGCAAAAATGGGGAGCGGTTTCCTCTATTACGTCTATCCCGACACGTCCAGAGACATGAACCAGGCATTGAAGTTCAGCTACGTTGTGGACGTAGATGGCACCTGGTTTTTGGGCTCTGGGATCTACTCTCAGGTTTAGGAGGAATTGATTTATTAATGATGTGAGAGATAACGCCGTCTTCTAATAGCACAGAGGGATGTCGAGTGAACAGATTGAAATGTTCAGAAGACGGCACGTTCAAATCTCTCACAGCGGCGGCTTTAGTCGCTCTACTTTTTTGCCTCGCAGGCGTGGTGATACCCAGCGCCGTCTGCGCCGTCACTGCTTTCGGGGAGGATGTTAAGAGCAGCGATATCGTATCTGTTGAAGACCCTTTGACTGATATGCCCTTCATGTTGCTCAGGATCCAGGCAGATGTGCAAGGCAGCCTGAACGATCTGGATCTGGACGTGGCGAATGCATCTTTTGATCTCTCAGCAACGGGGCTGGAGGGAACAGATGCTCGTGAAGTCCTCCGCAGACTTTTGGAGACCAACTCAAACCTGGTGGAAGCGGTGACCTTCGGCAAGGATGGAAAGATCATAGTGGCCGAATGCCAAGGATGCGAGGGCGGTGAGGGGGCCGATATTAGCAGCCAGGAGCATATAGCTCACGTCCTGAAGGCCAAAACCCCCACGTTCAGCGGACAGTTTCTGCTGGTAGAAGGGTACCACGGAACAGCTCTGGCATATCCGGTATTCTCTCCGGAAGGCGAGTTTTTGGGAGGTATTAGTGCGATCATCGAGCCATATAAGCTGATGAATTCGATGGTAGCCCCAAATCTTCGCTTCAACATCTCCACCCGGTCCAACATCACCGACTACAGCTTCTGGTCGATGCACATGGATGGTCTTATCGCTTACGATCGGGACGAAAGCCAGATCGGCAAGCGTCTATTCGAGGACCCCCTCTATGAGCCATTCCCCAGCCTACTGGAGCTGGGAAAGAGGATCGTCGCCGAGAGGGCGGGGCATGGTTACTACAGCTTCCAGGTCGCTGAAGGCGATGAACGGGTCGTGACCAAGGAGAGCTACTGGACGACGGTTGGGCTTCATGGCAGGGAATGGAGGCTCATCGTCACCAAGATATTGGCGTGAATACACCTCCCCCATTTTTTTCCTAGATAGCCTCCCAAGAACAGGGGCGATAAGCCTTCAGCGTCTTCACGCTCGATCTGGATATCCCCCGAGATGGATGCCGGGGATCGACGCGTCCGACCGGCCGTTGGAGGCGGTCTTGTATTCGGGTCAGACCCTCCATATCCCCTGGGGAAGCCTCGTCAGCCTCTCTGGACCCTTCTCAGTGGTGAGGAAGGTGTCCTCGATCCCCACGACGCCGATCCCCGGATAGATCATCTTGGGCTCGACGGCGACGGTCATGTTCGGCAGAATCTCGTGGTCTACGGGCCCCAGGACCGGCATCTCGTCGATCTCAAGGCCGACGCCGTGGCCGACAAAGCCGCACTTCGCCCCCACCGGACCGCCGAGGTTCTCACTGTACCCCAGCTCCTCGCCCCGCGATTCAGATATCTCGAAGATTTCCCGGCCGGAGTTTCCGGTCTGGAGGGCGCCGGCGACGGCCTTTTCGACCTCCAGGGCCGCCATGTGAGCCTCCTCTAATTTTTTTGGAATCCGGCCGATGGAGAAGATCCTAGTCTCGTCGGCGGTGTAGCCGTTGTAGACCCCTCCGTAGTCGACGAGGATCGGCTCCCCCCGCCCGATCTTCCGAAAACCCGGACCCTGAGGCTGGAGGAGAGATGGGCCGACGCCGCCGGTGGGGGAGGCGACGAAGCTCGGGTACGCCGCGTTCGGCCCCGCCATCAGGTGGCCCATGGGCAGCTCCTGGTTGAACCTGCGGAACCTGAGGGAGCCCTGATGGCCGAGGATCCGCATCTCCGCCTCCACCTTCGCCGCCAGCTCGATCTCTGTCATCCCCTCTCGCAGGTGATCGGGTACCGAGCCTATCCCGGCATCGAGGATCCGGGCTGCAGCCTTTATCAGCCGGATCTCGAACTTCGACTTGACGGACCTGATCATTCTGATCCTCTCGGATACGTCCACAAACACTGCGCCCCCCAGGGCACGCTTCACTCGGGCATAGTTGTTGTAGGGGAGGACATCCAGCTCCAGGCCGATTTTTGCCCCCTCGGGGATTTCGAGGTCCGATTTCAGGTTTCGGAGGCTTCTGAGAGGACTGACCTTTAGGGGCGACTCCTCCCTCGCCCTCTCCAAGCTTTTTCTCACCATGACGACGGGCTCGGCCTCCGGGTCGGCTGGGACGTAGACGAGTCCCTCTTGGGCCGTTCCCGAGAAGTATAGCATGTCCACGGATTGAAAGAGGATCGCTCCTGTCAGGTCCTCCATCCTGCTCTGAAGTTTTTTCGTCCTTGAATCGATCTCCGACTTTGGGTGTAAAATTAGCTCCATCCTATTCATCTCCTCCCTTGCATGCCCTTCTTCCTCTGCTTCTCTCCGTCTTCCTGATCTGGGTCGGCCCTCTCTCCCTATATCCCTTTCGAGATCTCCTCCTCCAGGTCCGATAGATACCGTCTCAGAACAATCCCCCTCTTTCGAGCTAGCCTCTTTCCCGTCTCGGTGTGCATCCCGTCCTCCAGCTTTAAAAGCTTCCTGTAGAAATGGTCCAGGTTCCACTTGCTGTCGTCGGGCTCCCGCTCCCTGCAAAAGGGGTCTTCGGGGTTGTATAGGGGTCGGTCGAGGGCGCCGCCCGTCAGAAAGACCCTGGCTACCCCTATGGCGCCGATGGCGTCGAGCCTGTCGGCGTCCTGGAGGATCTTCGCCTCCAGGGTCTCGGGCTCGATCCCCTTCGAGAAGCTGTGAACCTCCACGGCGTATAGGACCTTCTTTCTCACGCCCTCTGAAACGTTCCATCTTATCAAAAAGTCCTCGACGGCGACAAGCTTTCTCGCTTCCGACTCGGCCGCCCTCTCTTGGAGCTTGGGTCCGGATCCAGCGTCGTGAAGAATGGCTGCCAGGATGACCACCTGCATCTCTGCGTCCTCCCTCTCGCCGATCTCTCTCGCATTCTGATAGACTCGCAAGGCGTGGGAAAAATCGTGGGCGTGATCTTTTCCATCGTATAGCAGCTTCGCCTCTTCCAGCAGGGAATTTTCGTCGAAGGCCTCGTCGAGGAATTTCATCGCCAGGAGTTTCAGTTCTCTATATAAGTAGTCAGATCCCATCTCAGAAAATTGCGACAAAAGTATCGATATTTCACAAATCGGATGATGTGATTAATTTACTCTGTTCATCAAGTAAAGGCAGAAAAGATCCTTCGAGGATAATACGCTACTCTTAAATATTTTCCCAGAAAAACCAGCTAGTATAGGTGTGGCCCGAAAGGGCAAACATTGTGGAGTGGGTTTGATGTTTGAAATTGACGGACAAAAAGGAGACGAGGCAGGAAGATCGACCAAAAGAGGCGCCTTTACGAAAGTCGCCACAAAAAGCAGATCTTTGGTGACCGTCTTCCTCCTCTTCACCATGATCCTCCTCTCCTCTGCCCAGATCGAGTACGAGCCTGGCGAGCGGATGGCAGAGCGGCTCTTCGAGCTGGGGCTGGGCGACCCCTGGATAATAAGCGAGAAACATCCCGAGCTCTACGACCAGGAAGATACGACCTGGCCCACCACATCGGAGTTCTCCCAGTACTCAGAATATTTCAGCATGACGTCTTTTGGCGGGCCGGAGGTTGAGAGGTATAGCGCCTCTGGAGTGCCGGAGATCCGCATCGTTGGGCCCGACGGCGGGCCTTCAGCCGAGAGTGCTTATCAGCCATACTATGCTGGAGGCGAAGGCCTCTGGATTCTGGGGACGAGGAGCTGGACCGGCTACGCCATCGTTCCGATAGGAGCTTATCTGAGGCTTCTGGCCCACACCCCCGGAGGAGGATGGGCCGACCTCTACACGATAACGCCGAATAGCAGGCTGGTCCAGAGGAGCTACTCCCTCTATCCCGGCTACAGCCAACTGACATTCCACGCTGAAGAGGCGGGACGATACGTGATTCTTTTTTCAGTCGACGACAGGATGAGCAACGCCGTCATAGTGGACGTGAGGCGGGGGACCTGGCCGGCCTCCCCGCCGATAAGCCATCCGCCTAGCTACGGGTCTGCGAGAGTGACCCTCAGGTCCTCGGGCCTGAAAGGCTACAGCGTCTACGTAGACGGATCTTACGTAGGCACCGACGGCCGGGGCGGCGACCTGCGAGACGGCATCTTTACGACCACCGTTTCGGGAAACCAGCACCATACCATAAAGGTTTACGGCTCAGGGCTCACTTGCACGTCAAAAGAGTTCTACGAGAGCGGGCGGAGTTACACCATTGACGTATGCTCGACCTGAAGGCGAAAGAGGTGGGAGCTTTCCTCCCATCCGCGCCTCAGATGAACCGGGGCCTCATCGAGAGCTTCACCGGCAGAGGAAGCTTCTTTGTGGGCTTTCCTATCGTCTCGGCTGCGATCCTCGCCCCCAGCTCCTCGACGGTCATCTCGACCTTCTTCGGCTTCTTCGGCTCGGACTCGGCCCTGATGGTCACCGTGAGCCTCCCCGACTCCAGCTCGGAGTCGCCGATGACGACGACGTAAGGGACCCACTCGCGGCCGGCGTCCCTGATCTTCTTTCCGACGGTCTCGTCCCGATCGTCTATGTCGGTCCTGAAGCCCAGGGCTTTCTCGACCTCCTCGGCCCGGGCCAGATGGCGCTCTGCCACCGGGATCAGTCTCACCTGGGTCGGCGAGATCCAGGTGTCCAGCATCGGGACCTTTCCCTCCATTGAGACCCGATGGGCCTTCTCCAGGAGGGCGAACATCAGCCTCTCGATGGCGCCGGAGGGCGAGCAGTGGAGGATGATGGGCCTCTTGAGGGAGCCGTCGACGTCGGTGTAGTTTATGTCGTACCTCTCGGCGTTCTCGACGTCGATCTGCACTGTAGAGAGGGCGGAGGCCTTGTCGAGGGCGTCGACGAAGTTGAACTCGAACTTGAGGACGAAATAGAAGAACCTCTCTTCCCACATCTCGATGAGGACGGGCTTGTTGACGATTCTGACGAGCCCCTCGACGAACTCCCTGTTCTCGTCGTAGAACTCCCTCGTGAACCTGATCGCCACCTCGTAGTCGTCCAAGTCCAGGCCCGCCTCTTCCAGGACCGATATTGAGCTCTCGTACTGGTTTTCAAACTCCCGGGTCGCTCCCGCCATGTCGGCGCAGAGGGTGTGCATGTCGGGCATGGTGAAGGCCCGCAGCCTCCGAAGGCCCACCAGCTCACCGCGCTGCTCCCGCCGGAAGGAATAGCGGGTCATCTCGATCATCTTGAGGGGCAGAGATCGGTACGAGAAGGTCATGTCGTGGCTCATCAAAAATTGGCCGAAGCAGGCCGCAAACCGGAGAAAGAAGCTCCTCTTCTCGGCCTCGATGGAGTACTGCCTCGCCGGAAACCTGTCCAGGTACTTCTTTAGGGTGGGATGGAACATGTCATACATGATGGGGGTCTCGACCTCCATCGCCCCCATCTCCGCTGCCCTCTCCAGGACGTAAGACTCGAGAAGCGACTTGACGAGCCTTCCCTTGGGGTAGTACCTCATGTTCCCCGAATCGGAGCCCGGCTCGTAGTCCACGAGCTCGAGGCGGCGCATCAGCTCGACGTGGGGCGGGACGGCCTCGACGGCTCTGCTCTTGGATATCTCGTAGTTGACGAACTTTTTTAGGTTCTCATGTCCCTTGAAGTCGAACTTTTCGGGCTCGACCATAACCCCGTCGGGGGCCATGACCCTCCAGATGGAGACGGCCTTCTCCTCTGCCTTGAGGGCTTCAGAGACGACCTCTTCCCTCTCGGCCTTGGCTGTGCCAGCGGCCGCCCCCGCGCCTCCGGACGCAGCGACGGAGCCGGCACCGGCGGCCTCTCCGAGCCTGATGGACCGGGAGAGCTCCGAGAGGGGATGGCCTTTGCAGCTCAGCTTGAAGGCTTTGTACCAGCCGAAGGGCGCTCTAGCGACCTCGTAATTCTCCCGGAGGGCCTCGTCCATCCCCTTCAGGATCTCGACCGCGGCAGAAGGCGACGAGAGCTGAGAGCTGAGATGGGCGTAGGGGTAGAGCATGATTCTCTTGGTCTTTACCTGCTCTGCGACTTTGGCGATCTCTTCGGCGCCCTCGGCGACGACCGCCGAGACGTCCTCCTCGTCCACCTTCTCGACGGCGATGAAGGCGCAGAGGGCCTCCTCCAGCCGCCCCGACTTCTCCGCCTCCTCCACCTTCTCGGCGACGGGGGTCGGCCTCTTGGCCTCAAACTCGATGTAATCAGAGTGGATTAACAGCAACTGCAACGGAAACCACCTTCGTTCTTCGAGCTACAGAAGGGGCCATCTAGTTCAACCTTTCGACAGGAGTTTTTGAGATGGAGACTTCGTCTGGAGATCTGAGCATGACGGCTAAAGCAACCTTCTCATGATGATGGCCCCCTCGCCGTCGGGGTAGTAGTTCTTGCAGGCCGTCGCGATCTCAAAGCCCAGATCGAGATAGAGCTTCTGAGCCCTCCTGTTTCTTGTCCTCACCTCCAGGATCACGGAGATCACTCCGAGCCTCCGAAAGATCTCGAGGAGCTCCGTCATCAGCCTTCGACCGATGCCCTCGCCCTGCCGTCCTGACCTCACCGCCAGCCAGAAGACCCGCCCCTCCAGAGGAGACTGCCGAAACCCCAGAACCATCCCGGCGATCCTTCCATTCGTCTCCGCCACCAGGAAGGTGGTGGGGTAGTTCTCGAAGAAAAAGGTGAGAAGGTATGGGTCGTGGTCTCCCCTGGCCTCTGTGTCCAGCTCGACCGCCTCGCGGAAATCGCTAGGCTCAAACCTTCTGATCGTCAAGTCGTCCTTTGGGAATCCTGCGACGTTCATGGAGTTCATCTTCGGCCACCTGAGCCCATCGGCCTCATGATAAAATAACTTATCGACGGGAGGAGTAGCTGAGAGCAATTCGCCCTCTTGGGCGAGAGATATCTCAAGCTTTTTATCCGATCCGGTTCTGGTGAAGAGGCGAGGACGGCGCCGAAAAAGCCGCCTCATAAAGACGGATAGAATCTCTGATATCGATCTCTGATACTCGTCTCGGATACTCGTCTCGGATACTCGTATCGGATGCTCGTCTCGGATATACTCGCGCTAAAAACGGATTTCTGGAAGGCGAAAGATGATATGAACCAAGAAACTCGTTTTGGGATCCTGATGCTTCTGGCTCTGGCGCTGCTCCAGATGGTGCTCCCCGTCTCGCCGGGGATGGCAGCCGACGGCTTCAACGGCACCACCTACATACTCTCGAAGTCGGAGGCCGAGGTGATAGTTCCCGCCAACGGCAGCAGCTTCAACCTGACTCTTCCCTTCAAGTCCGAGATCGTGCTCTTCGATTCGCAGGGTTCTGAGGTTCCCGTCGAGGCGAAAGTCCACTTCTGGCGGGGATCTTATCAGTACCAGGTAGTCTCCGAGGAGAGGGTGAAGGGTCACCTCAATTACACCTTCCCCATCGCAGACCAGCGGTTCGTCGCCTACTCCGAGGAGGGGTCGGCCGTCCGGGTCATCCTTCCGACAGGATATGCCACCGGTGACCCCCTCCTGGGGAAGGCGAGGCCCAAACCCGAGGAGGTCGAGACGTTGGGGAACAGAACTGTCCTCATCTGGACAAATCCGGCGAAGAGGACGATGATCGACGTCAGCTTCTATCGAGATGATGCTCCCAGGGCCTTCAGGCTCTTTCTCCTGCTCCTCGTCTTCCTGGCTGGGGTTCTCGCCCTCGAGCACCTTGCGAGCATAAGAAGGCTCAGGTCCGTCAGGGAAGAGGCGGACGAAGATCGGGACGAGGAGGAAGGCGGCCTCTGATTAAAGAGGTCCGCGTCAGATCTAAGTATTATACGCTTTCATTCTAGGCTGCCATGAAGCCGAAAGAGATCGCTGAATTGGTCTACGCTGTGGGCGGTCCGGGCCTCTCTCACCCTACAGACTGCTGCGTCTACCTCGTCGACGCCGGAAAGGAGTTGGTTTTAATCGATGCGGGGGCAGGCCCCGGCGCCGAGGCGATACTGAGGAACGTTGAGGCCCTCGGCTTTGATCCGACCGGAATCGGCCACCTCGTCGCCACCCACTGCCATATCGACCACATAGGGGGGATATCCCGGATCAAAGAGGCGACGGATTGCATGCTTATGGGTCATCAGCTCGACCGAGACGGGATCGAGCTCGGCGATCGGAGGCTCACCGCCGCTGACCTCTACGGTATAGAGTACTGGCCAACAAAGATCGATATGATCCTGGAGGGGGCGGAGGAAAACCGCGTTCTGGGCAACCTGGAGTTTCATTTCGTTGCCACGCCAGGCCACACGCCGGGGAGCATCGCAGTCTATTTGGACCTCGAAGAGGGAAGGGTCCTCTTCGGCCAAGACGTTCACGGTCCCTTCAGCGAGGACTGGGGCTCGGACATTGACGAGTGGAGACGGTCGATGGAGAAGCTCCTCCGCCTTGATGCCGACCTCCTCTGCGAAGGTCACGCCGGGATCTTTCGGGGAGAGGACGTGCGAGATTACATCGAGTCTCAGCTGAGAAGGTATCGGCAACTATAGGCGTTGGCTTCGAAAGTCAGATATCCGCCCTGAAGGTCACGACCTCGCCCTCCAAAGCAGAGATCTCGACGTCCAAAAACCTGGTTGCAGTCCAGATGTTCGTCGAGGCGTGCCTTGACACCTCTGGAGCGGTGTAGGACCCCCCCACCAGAGCTAGATAGGGGACGAGCTGGTCTGCAAGGTATCGGTCAACTGCGGCCTTCGTTCTCAGCTCCGCCACCATCTCCTCGGCTGCGGAAGCTCCCACCGTCTCTGCTGGAAGGCCGCGCTCTCCCAGAGCGCTCGACCCCTTCCGACCCGACCAGAGGGTGATGCCGCTCCCGGTGGAGGGAAGCTCTCCGGTCTCGCATCTTATCTCGGCATCGAAGCCCGACCTCTCGAGGATCTCGACTGCCGCCTTCGCCTGCCTCCTGGCGACGTGTTCGGGGAGGTTTGAAGAATGGGACGATCCCTCGACTGCATTGGGCTCGGGCACAGATAAGTCGGCTCTCTTGAGTTTTCCGGGAACCACCTCCAGGATCACGATCCCACCGCCCTGAGGGTAATAGCCGCGCCGTATGCAGGACAGTCGGGACTGGACGCCGAACTCGGCGAAGGCTAGAAGGGCGACGTGCGAGAGGTAGTCGATCGTCGGCGACCATTTGACGTCGGTTCCGCCCCGGACGGCGAGGGTCGAAGGAGAATCGGCGAAGACTAGGGCCGGAAGGAGGCACTCCAAAAGGAGGGTGATGCTCCCAGCGGTCCCAATATCTATCTCGTGCCGTCCGCCCTTTATCTCTCCCGGCCGAAAGGTTATCTCGGGCGACCGAGGCCTCGCGCCCTCGATACGGGCGTTTGCGACCTTCGCCAGGGCCAGGATAGAAGTGACGTGCTGGGGCGAGAGGCCGGGGTTTTTCCTCCCCTCCCTTATCCTCGTTATTCGTACGGGATCGCCGGTAACGGCCGAGAGGGCCACCGCAGTCCTCACGATCTGGCCTCCTCCCTCGCCGAAGGAGCCGTCTATTTCGATCATTCAACCGCTGCGTTGAAAGAGGCTCCGAACTCCTGGCACATCCCGACTATACTATTGGCTACCTCGTTCAAGAGCACCACGGGATCGACGTCTTTCGTCTTGAGCCGGAAAATGGGGTTTGTCATCATAGGAAACTTGGCGTCGTAGGTGGCGAGGAGGACGCGGTCGTCCTCCAAGAGCTCCGTCCTGAGAAGGTTCAGAAGGGTGTGGCTCTCCCCCTCAAACTCCAGGTGGAGCTCGTCGGAGGTCTTCTTGAGGACCTTTACGTTCATCTGATCATCCCCATCCTGTAATCTGTGCTCAATTTTCGGGACTCGACCTGCTCGCATTCGGGACATACGAGCTTTTTTTCCTCCAGCCTCAGAGGCGTGCCGCATCGGGTGCAGTAGGCCTTGACCACCCCCAGATCGTCGTCGACTATGGATAGGCCTATGGTGGGAGTATCGTCGATGATCTTGGCCTTGACGATGTCCCGGAGGGCGAGGACCTGGCGTATCTCCTTGACGTAAGAGCTCTTGACCCTGGAGATGTGGATCAGGGCCTCTGTGTTGTGGATCGGCCTCGACTCGCATCCTCTCTTGAAGGCGAGCCGGAGGATCGCGAGGCTCTCTTTGAGGTCGGTTATCTGGCCTACGACCACGTCCCCATTCTCGAGCTTCACGGGGGCGTTGGTACTGGGAATGACTTTTGCTGATCTCTCAATGGCGTCGAGCTTCGTCATCCCTGCAGTTGTGGCGCGGATGTGCTCACCTTTGATGTAGGTGCCTTCGCCGGCCAAAAACTCCTCTGCGGTGCCGACGACGTCACCGGGAATTACAAAATTGCATTGCATCTTATAGTTCACCTGCAAAATATCCGGTATAGTTCGACCTCTATGATCTCGACATCTTTGCTGTGAAATTTGAAGGACCTCTTCAGGGGGAAGGCGATTCTTTGGACCTCTTCAATCTTACAGGGTTCTACGAACCTTCTAATGAACCCTTCGCTTCCAGCGTTGTGGATCGAGTAGATCACCTCGCCGATCTCCGTCGCCTTTCTGAGAAAGGCCCTATCGCCCCCGCTCCCCCTCTGGGCCCCGAAGGGCGGGTTCATGACCACCGTGGAGACGCCTTTGAGGGCGATGGACTCGACGTCACCTCTCACGAACCCAACTGTCGCTCCGAGACGGCGAGCATTCTCGTTTGCGATCTTGAGGGCGGTCGGATCAAGCTCGACGCCCACAGATCTTGATCCCAGGATGGCGGCCCCTATGGCGAGGATCCCTGTCCCGCAGCCGAGATCGCAGACGGTCCCCTCGAGATCTCCCCGCATCAGGGCGGAGTAGAGGATCTCTGAGGCGATCGGGGCCGGGGTCGAGTACTGTTCAAGCCTGGGGTCGGGGGCAGAAAAACCCTCCACCCGTTCCAGGATCATGTCGAGCTTCCGTTTCTTCATATTTCAGGAGATCTGGTGGGACGGTTCGATTAATTACATAGTCCCCAAAAGGGTCGATCACAATGTCGATATATCGCTCTTTCTTGGGGCCGGACCTATATGAAGTAGTGGGTCAGGTCGATGAGGAGGTAGACGAAGACCAGAGCCGCGAAGAGCCTGAAACCTCTCCAGACGAGAAACTCCAGGAGGGCCTTATGGGACTGCCTTTGCAGCCGAGGCGTCTTGAACTCGGACCTTCTTGGGACGAGCTCGCTTAAATCCTCAACGACAACAGAGGCGAATCTAAAGATCGATCTCAGGGGAGACCTGCGATATACATTTACCGTGGCGAGATCCCCGCAGGCCGATCCCATCGAAATCTCATCGTGGGACTCGGCCAGATCCGGGATCTCGATGGGCGAGATCTCTTCTCTTTCAACCTCTTTGGGCCCTGGGGTCCCGTTAATTTCTTCTGAGAGAAATTCGGACAATTTTGTGGATTCAGCGTTCGCTTCAAATGAGGGGCCTCCCTCTGGAGAGACGACGTCGTCGATGGAGCGGATCATCGGAGATCTGACGTTGGCTCTCTCCTCTCGAAGGGCTTCATATTCTAGGATCAGATCCTCGAAGTCAGCGGATTCGGGCTCTTCCGGGGCGGGGGGGGCGAACTCCCTCCCACCTGGAACGGATCTGCTCGGCTTCTGCCTGCCCGGCGAACTCTCCTCGATCAGGTTCATGGACTCGTTCCACGTTCTGACCACCTCCAGCTGGGCCATTTCAGTTAAAGCCGCGCGGGTGAGAACCCTGCCCATGAGGAGGAGAGCGCTCTGATAAGTCTCCAGGAGGAGGCCCCTCTCCGCCTTTCCGTCTCCTGAGATCTCCTCGAGCCTCTTCACCATCAAGCGGGCCTCTCTGATCTGGAAGGGGCTTATCATCCCCAGGTCCGGAGCCGCCAGCTCGAAGGCGCTCTCGGCGCGTTTAAGATAGATTGCGGTCTCCGATAGGTCTATCGGAGACTCTCCCTTCAGCTTGGCCGCCATGAACCTGCCCAGGGTCTTGAAGGCGGGAAGGAGGTGTCCGCAGGCCTCCTGGCAGCCTCGCCCAGCAGATCCGAGCTGAAGGATCGCTTGGGAGAAGTGTTCCATGGTGTCGACGACGACGTCGGAGAGCTTCCAGGGCTCGTCTTTGGTGAGGGTGAGCCGCCAAGTCTCCTTCAACCCCATCATGCTCCTCCGAAGCGCCTCGACACAGGGATTCTCCGAGTCGTCCTCGGCGTTCGAGAGGGCGGAGTTGAGGGCAGATATGCCCTCTTCAGCCAGCTTCACAGCCTTCTCTGGATCCGTCTCCATCTCCAGAATCACAAAGTCCGAGGCGAACCTCGCAATCCCGCCCTCGATCTCCAGGTCCGGGAGTCCCACCCCAGGGGTCTTGGCCAGCTCTAGATAGCAGTCTGAGGCCCCAGCGTAGTTGGAAGATGCCAGAAGGATGAGCTCCGCAGCTTCCCGATCCGCCTTTTCCCCTGCGATCTGGTGGAGGGCCTGCTGATGGAATTCTCGGCCCTGAATTGACCGGACGGCTGAAAGCCAACTGACGGCGTTGGCCCGAACCGGCTGCATGCTCTTTCTGATCAGATCCAGGCTCATTTCTAGATGGTCGGAGGCGAGGTCGTATTCGCCTCGGTCCAAGTAGAGCCGCCCCAAATTCGATAGAACGACTCCAGAATTGTGGTTCTGGCCGATCCCCTCGAAGATCTCCATGGCCTTGTTGTAGTATCCGATGGCGACTTCGCAATCATTCATCTCGGCATTGACCCGTCCCATCCGGTTGAGAAGCCAGGCGACCTGCCTCTGATCGCCGAGACCCTCAAAGTCCGCCAGGCTCTTCTCGTAGTACTGGAGGGCGAGGTCGAAGTCGCCCATCTCGGCGTAAATCCGGCCCAGGCTTCCGGTCATCTGAGCCATGCCGAACTCGTCTTCGAGGCTTTTGAATACCTCCAGGCTCTGGCGGCAGCTTTCGATCGCCTTATCATAATTTTGACCGCTTCTGTAGGCCGACCCCATGTTCCCGAGGACGTGGGCGAGGCTGCCGACGTCGCCGAGGGCGCTGAAACCCTCCGCCGCCCGTTCGTAGTAATGAAGCGCCCGACCGAGGTAGCCCTGACGGGCGTGGACCTGGCCGAGGTTGTTGAGGAGGACGCACCTCACGTGATGGTCTGCGGTGATGGATAGGGCCTTGTTATAACATCGTGCGGCGATCCCCAGATGGCCTGCCAGCCTGCAGATGTCGCCCAGCCGTTTGATGTCGTAGATGTCGGAGAGACAGTTCAATAGCTTGATGCAGATCTTCTCTTCGATCTGTCCTTCTTCGAAGCTCTCCAGGAGGGCAACCACCAGATCTGCACAATCTCCACTTATCGATTTTGGATCGATGGCGCGAGAAAAACCGCCCCTCATGTAGGACTCAAATATCTCCTGGAGAACTACGAGTTGATCCATCGGGTATGAATAGACTTTTATCTTTAAGTAGTTTCTGAGAGAATAATATATCTCGGATATATTGATCAGATCCAGTTGAGGCGCCCCATTAAACTCAACCTATGGCCAGGCCTCAAAAAAGATAAAATAGAAAATGGACAGAAAGGGGAAAATTGTTGGGACCTATGACTCGAATTCTGACATTGCTTTGGATCGTCCTCTTCTTCGGCTGCACGAGTGCCCTATGCGATAGCTCGGTGACCCTGTACCTCGATGACGGAACTGCTGAGAATGGATTTCGAGTGGGCGATGGAATGGGCCACACCATCCTTTTTGAAATCCCCTCAGGTGATTGGATGCTATCTTCGGTAGCCGTCTACGGCAAGCTGGGGCCGGAACGCCCCTCCGAGATCTTCGTTCTGGAGATCTGGGACGAAGATCTGAATGCCATCTCGAGGGTGACGGACAGGGCAGACTCCTTCTTCAGCGATGAGTTCGGCTGGGCTGTCGTGGACGTCCCGGACGTTCAGGTCTCGGGTCTATTCTTCATATCCATCTACGAGTTTGGCGGGATTTACATAGGAACCGACATCGGTCCTGCCACCAACAGGTCGCTATTATCGACGAGAAACCCGAACAGAATTCTGGAATGGAATCTGGGGATGTATCAGCAGAACGAGACTGAATGGATGATCAGGGCGACAGGCAGCTCGCCGCCGCCTGAAGTTGCGGGCATAAGGGTCCTCTCTGATGTCGCAAGCCCTGATAGCCCTGCCACGATAGAGGTGGAGGTGAGCGACTCCGATCGGAACCTCAAGAGCGCGACTTTGTACCTGGCCGAGAATGACTCCCACAAGGTAATCTGGTCTGAGGCCTGGGATCTCGTTGGTGGCGAGGCTACGGTCCAGTTCACCTGGCCTGGGACGTTCTATCAGATATCCAGCGCAGACAGCGCAGTCTCCCCCGTACTCTCATATGAGGTGGTCGGCGTCTCGGAGGATTTCCGATCTCTTCTCGCCCGATCTTCTCCTTGCGTCCTGCTCATGAATTATGGGGAGACGATGGTCTCGGCCTACGCCTATTTCGGTGATGACGGGAATTTAAACGGACTGATCGACATATCAGGGCGGGTCCATTACGTCTCTCGAGACGTTCTTAACGCCACCGCCCCAGAAGCCGAATATTTTGAATATTTGGTGGAGAACGTTACAGCGATCAAAGACGAGACCGCCATAGTATTCTATAACGTGTCCGCACCGTTGGGTTCAGGGAGGCTATCGACCAGCTATCATCAGCCGATCGTGCTATCGAGGTCGCCCCTCTTCAACTTCAGGGTACGTCTCGAAGAGTTGGAGGCGGAACCTGGCGACTACGTTCCGATAATCGTAGTGGAGGACCGGGCCTACAATGCAGTTCATCACCCTATGCTGGTTAGAGTGAGGAGAGGCTGAAAGGGATTAAACTCGACCTCGCAAGCTCAGTGGACGGGGACATCGGGCCGACAGCCTTCACCTCTGCAGGAGGGACCTCTCCCCCCTACTACTCCAGGCAAATAGACTTTCGGATGATTACGTGGAATGTCTGGCAAAGAACATGACTTCCTCTAACGAAAATTATCTACTTGTTACAAGATGACCATTCCATGGGATCTTGGGTTTTTTGTCCAGAGATATAAAGCCGATTGAACCTTTCAGGCCCTCTTCAATACTTGGTCGTCCCTTGGAGAGATTGCTGAAGGCTAACGATTGCTTGCTGATCGTGTTGGACATTTCGCGTAGGATGCAGTTCAATTTATCATATCAGCATAGGAGACGCTCATCTGATCGGAGAATATATGTTTATATCTATCGATTTTTTATATTTGCTATCATTTATTAATATAAATGTTTCCATGTACAGGGTTGTATAACTTTTTCTCGATATTTCGTTAAGTTGTAGAAATGTTTATCTAATACGAAATATAGATACGGATCTAACCTAAGGAGGGAGGTTTCTGTCCGGATCATATCGGTTAATCGTATCTGTAATTTGCCTTCTAATTTTTCAAGGGGCTTATGCCATCGATATGCATTTCTCGGCTAGCGATGGCGGCGGTGGAACCGTCGGGATCGACGACTCCTACGGAATCGACGACAGCGTCGGCGTCAGCGGCAAATCGTCGGCCAGCTTCGGCGCCGGGGTAAGCATGACAGACAGCAAGAGCATATCAGCGATCCCACGCCGAGGGCGACCGGATCTGGCCCTATGCGGATTCAACGAACGATCATGATGAAGAGGATATTGCGGGCTCATTCGATTTTGAGGCCTGGGCTTGGACGAACGGGACCAGTGAAGGTGCAGTTGTAGAGGTGGTTGTGGTATGAACGGCATTCGCGTGCTTACGACAATGCTGCTCTTGGCAGCATTGATCTCGACGGCCTCCGCCACCTCGTACACCTTCGGTGTCGACAATGTGACCGACGGCTCCTCCTGGTGGATCCACCGCCAGAGCGGTACGATGAAACTCGACCTCGCAAGCTCAGTGGATGGGGACATCGCGCCGATAG
>Ga0334887_1000867_pt1 | contig 43906 bp, 47 predicted proteins | sample GraSluR1_MG_10_FD_207217 | JGI IMG/M metagenome (GOLD analysis project Ga0334887, IMG submission 207217) | Sludge microbial communities from methane-producing bioreactor in Wageningen University, Netherlands - Granular Sludge_18_07-R1 | ecosystem: Engineered > Bioreactor > Anaerobic >...
TCCCGAGTACACCGAGGCGGTCCTGGCCAACCTGAGAAGCTCTTACGACGACTTCGAGGTTCTGGCCGAGGGGGAGATGAAGATCTCCGAGGAGCCGGCCTACGTCATCGCCTACGGGGCGACCGTCGAAGGGACGGCGTACCAGGTCCTCCTCGCCTACACCATAAAGGAGGATAGGGCCTACGTCATCACCTACTATGCTCTGGCGGAGAGGTACTCCGAGTTCGAGGACGACGCAAAACGGATGATCAACGCCTTCAGCCTGAGGTGAGCGGCCATCGGGCCCCTCTCCCCCATTTTTTTGTCGGCATTTTAATGGCGAAGGATCCGCTCCTGATTAAAAGCACCACGTCACCTTATCATCAGGTTTCCTAGCCCCACCAGGAAGAGGGCGAGCATCAGCCACCCCAGGATCCCCTCGAAGATCACCAGGTACCTGTACCTCCCACGGGCCCGGTACTCGGCCGGCGCCTGGGCGATGAAGACGAGGGAGCTGAAGTAGATCGCCTCCCCGAAGCCCGGGGGCTCCGGGCCCGCGGAGCCGCATGCTGCGGCCCCCTCCCTCGGCGATGCCTCTCCGGCCACCTTCACCTCAGAGCTGCCGGCGCTGAAGGGCAACGCCCCTTCTCCCGGTCCCTCGGGCTGGAGGAGGCCGCCGCCGAGGTAGAAGACGGAACCGAAGAGGAGGATTATGGAGAGGGACCAGGCGAAGGTGAAGTCGGGGCGCACGCCGTAGCCGCAGGAGAGCCAAGCCAGGTGGTCGATGGCCTTCGACCAGCCGACCGGCTTTCTCTCCTGGGAGAGCTTGCGGTAATGATAGTAGCAGTTGTCGGCGTCCTGGAACCAGCCGAGCCGCTTGTAGTTCTCGACGAGCCCCATGTAGACCTCGTCCCTGAAGACGAGGTGGTCCTCCATCGTCCTCCAGGGGATGACGAACCCCTCGATCTCGGTGTTGTTGAGGTGGACCTGGGATCCTTCGCCGAAGACGGTCCCGTTCAGCTTCATGTAGGAGATCGTCGAGCCGTAGAGGAGGAAGTCCCCCTCGAAGCGGGAGTCCTCAAACTCCGCAAAGCTGTCGAATTCGACGCCGGCGAACTTAGCATCCCCCTCGAAGGTGACGTTGGCGATGAAGCTTCTGCCAGGAAAAGTCGCCAGGAGGAAGTCCGCCTCCTCCGAGAAGCGGGAGCCGTAAAAGTTCGTCCACCTGCCGAACTCGGCGTCCTCGAAGTGGGCAGGGCCGCAGAACCGGACGCCGTCGAAGAGGACGTACTCTTCGGCGAACCGCGTGAAGTTGAAGTCGGAGATCCCGGAGAATACGGCGTTGGAGAAGTAGGCGTCGCGGCCGAATCTGGTGGCGCAGAACCGGGCGTCTCCGCCGAACTGGGTCGAGTCGAAGAAGACGGTATCCTCGAAGGTGGAATAGGAGAAGTCGGCGGAGGCGTTGAACCTGGCCCCGCTGAAGAGGGCCATCTCCTCGAAGTTCGTCTCCTCGAACCGGACGGGCCCATCGAAGGCCGCCCCCTCCATCCGGACCGGCCCTGCGATCTCGCAGTCGACGATGGTGACGGGGGACCGGACCCCCCCCTCCAGAGACCGGAGGTCGAGGTCCCCCTCGATCCTGACCTGGAACCTCTCTACGGCCTCGCCGTCCCGGATCTCGGCAAGGATCTCCTCCGCCTCCACCACCTCGATCTCCGACGCCGAGGCTTGAGTTCCAAAGAGGCAGCCGAGGACGGAGAAGATCAAGAACGCCGCCGGGATGGCGGCCCGGATGAGGGTCAAACCGCAGGCCGTCGATCATCCCCTCTGGGCCATGCTCGAGTACTCCACGGCGTACTGGTTGGTCGGGTCGAGGGCGAGGATGGCATCGAACTCCCTCCTCGCCTCCGAAGGGCTTCCGTTCCAGTAGTGATCAAAGCCCCTCTCGAAGGCCTGGGCCGTCTCGCTTTGGGCAGTGTCGATGTTCAGCTCCGAGATGAAGCTCTTGGCGACGTTTATCGGGATCAGGAAGTTGTACCCCTGGACGTCGAGCCACTCGCCGGATACGAGGGTCGTCCCCGAGCCGAAGGTGGCGATCCCAATCACCTCACCGTCGGCGTTGAAGGCGGGTCCGCCGCTGTTTCCGTGGTAGATGGCAGCGTCGGTCTGGAAGACCTCCGACTTGTCAGGCAACCTCTTTTTCGCGCTGATGATCCCCGAGGTGACCGAGGGGACGTAGTCGGTCTCCCAGGATAGCTCGCTGTTCTGCCAGGAGGTGGTCACCCCGGGATAGCCGATCACCACCACCCTGTCGCCCACCTCCACGGACCGCGAGTCTCCCAGGGTCGCCGTCGGCAGCTCGTCGGAGGTCTCGATCTTTATTATCGCCAGGTCCTTTCCGGACCGATACTTGTACTCCCCGGATCCAACCCAGATCTCCTGGGGGCTGATCTTCCTGATCTCGGCCGGGTACCCCGCAGGCGAGCGGTCCAGGCTCGCGGGGCTCCCGAAGCGGACCAGAATCTCCTGCATCGTCTCAAGGTCGTAGGTGAGGAAGAGGTCGTATATCTCCAGCAGGTCCTCCTCCGTCGCCGGATACGGCTCCGCCCCGTGGGCCACGTAGATCGCCGGCCACTCCTCCGCCGCCCACTCCAGGGCCTGGAGGGCGAACTCGGCCTTCAGCTCCTCCTCGGTCTCGTGGACGACGTGGGCGTTGGTCACTATATAGCCGTCTCGGCTCACCACAAACCCCGACCCGAAGGATCCTGTGGAGAACTGGGGGATATCGAGCTCCAACTCAAACTCGGGGTCGTCCGAGGAGAGGTAGACCGTCGACTCGCCATCGTCGTTCATCAGGTTTCCGTAGTACTCCGAGGTGATCATCACCACCGCTGGCCTTCCTAGGTAGCTCACCCGGTTCTCGACGGTGACCTCGTCGGCAGCGCAAGATGCGGCGATCGCCAATCCGGCAAAGAAGATAGAGCAGAACAACTTCAACGGGAGATGGTTTCTCAAGGACGCCATAATCGACCCTCAGGTCTGATCTGGCCTCCGAGGTCTTAAATTTTTCCGGCCGATGGCCCCGGTGAGGGATGGGGATGGCGGGATCGACCCAAAATGAAGATCCGAAAGGACCCGGAGGCGTCTAAGCCGGCTCCAAAAATGCCTTCTGGCTGGTGATGTTGACCTCGAAGATCCGGCCTTTTGCCTCCTTCGTCCTGCCCAGGATGTCCTCCATCAGGACCTTGTCACCTCTGGTGACGAGGACGACGACGCCCTCCATCAGGCTATCCTTCTCGCCCTTCATGTAAACTGACAGCTCGCACATTTTCAGTCACCTTGAAAAAAATCCCATTTATCTTGAAAATTTAAGTAGCAGGCGGACCCGGTGGGATTCGAACCCACGACCCCCGGGTTAGAAGCCCGGTGCTATATCCTGGCTAAGCCACGGGCCCGCTACTCCGCCGAATCTCAGGCAGCCTCGGGGACCTTCTGTCCCAGGGAGACCTTTAGCTGATCCTGGAGCTGAGTGAACCGCTTCTGGATCCGCTCCTCCTGCTTTCCGAGGGTCTTGAGCCGGAGGGCGAGGACCTCCTTCTTCTCCTTGAACTCCTCGATCAGCTTCGCCCGATCGGCCTTGAAGAGTACCTCGCCGACGCTCTTATAAATAACCGCGCCCTCTTCGCTCGCCTCCATCTCCTTGACTGCGGACTCCGTCTCCCTTATCATCATCTCTATCTGGCTCTTCTGGCCCAGCAGCGCCTGAGCCTGCTGCTGGAGCTGCTGAAGCTGTGCTATCTGGTTCTGTACTTGGGGTGGCAATTCGGTGCTCATACCTTCACCATCTTGATTGCTATATCGACCAACCTGATCCACGTGTTCAGGGCGGCCCTGAGGGATACCAGATCCTCGCCCTCCACCTTCAGGAGGATACCCCCCTCCCAGGCTTCGAGCCGAACCAGGCTCCTCTGGACCTGATCCTCCGCCTCGGGGGCGAGGGCCGCCAGAATCCCGCAGGGACCCTCTACCTCGAAGGCGATCTCCGCGCTCCCCCTCATATCTCCAGCCTGAGGATCAGATCCCCGTCGTCGACGAACTCGATCTTCCCGTCTTCGACCCGGACCAGCCGTCCCTCGGCCCTCGAGGCAGAAAGGTCGAGGCCGAAGAACTCCGCCACCTCGGCGGCGGCCTTCCCCGAGCCGACCACCGCGGCCCTCTTCTTCCTCAGCCTCTTCGGTCCGCCTTCCAGGGCGAGCGAGAAGCTGAGGGTCCGCTCCTCTCCGCCGGACCTCCGGGCGATGCCCGCGGGGCCCCCTTCTCCTTCTACCACCACCATCCAGCCCTCGTCGCCGTCGTCGAGGCCTGCCTTGCCGCGGGTCATATACCGAGCGCCGAAGAAGCTCGCGAGAACCCGGCCGACCCTCCTCGCCCGGGGCGAAGGCCTCCTGGATGTGGTGAACCGCATCAGACCGCTTTCATCCTCTTGACGGTGGTCGGCCTCTCCTTCATGAGGATCCGATGGCCGCAGTAGGGACACCTGATGCCGCTGTACTCGTAGTCGACCTCCACGGTCTTCTTGCATCTGGTGCACCTGTAGGCCAATTTACTCAGCCTCCACAGCCCTCTTGACGGACCGGGCCACGGACTGGCCGACGGAGGTCACGGGTATGTAAGTGCCGCCGGCGAAGGTGTGACCGCACTTGGTACACCTCCAGATCCCGGTCCCCTCTCTCCTCACCCGGATTCTGCCGCAGACGGGACAGTCGTACTTCTTCGTGCTCCGCTCCTCGATGTCCGCGACCAGCTTTCGGATCTTCCTTCCGTACCTAGGCCCAAACCTTCCGGCGGACCTGGTCTTCCTTCCCTTCTTGAACTTCTTGACCATGATTATACTTCCAGAAACTTCTCCCGGATCTCCTTAGCCCGCTCACATGCTATATCAACGATGCGGTAGATCTTATCTTGGCTGAGGAATCCGGGGCCGCTCTTCTGCATTCCGCAGACCGACCCGTCAGCGGTGGTGATCACCGTCAGCTTCGTGTCCGCCACCGACTCCTCGTCGGTATCAGGATCGAAGATTATGGCGTCGCCGAACTCGACGGCCGTCGTCGCCACGGGGACGTCCCTCACCGGCAGGGGGTAGTCCTCCCCCAGGCCGTACTGCGCCGCGGGGACCTTCGCAGTCATCAGGGCAGCGATCGCCCCCAGGCTCGAGGCGTCCATCAGGTTTCCGCAGTCATCGAGGACGTGAACGTCTATGAAGACGATCCAGACCTTCTCCGCCGGGGTGATGCATAGGGACGGGAGGTCGATAGCCCCCGACTCCCGGACCCCCCGATCGACGACCCGGGCGAGCTCGATCCCCACCTCGTTGGGGGGGCCTGGCTCGAAGTTGGGGGAGGCTAGAGGGACGAGCTCCGCGTTGGTGATGATCACCCCTTTGTTGGGGGTGTCCGCGAAGGGCTCTCCCGGCTGGATCTTGACGCCCACCAGAACCCGGGTCTTTCCGAGCCTCACGTGGGCGCTGCCGTCGGCCTTCCTGATCGTCCCCGTCTCGAGGACGATCTCCCGATACTCGTCGAAGCGTCTGCCGTCGGCCCTCTCGCCCTTCAAAACCAGGTGGTATAGGTAATCCTTCCTGATCTCCGCCATCACCACGTCGCTCATATCTCTTCCTCCGCTTCGGCCGCATCGCAGCTCCCCGGCCCGCCGATGGTGCCGTACCGATCGACTAGGACCCGCCTCTGGACCTCATATATCTGCTGGCATCCCTCCTTCGCCAGCTCCAGGGCGCGTCGGAACTCATCCCCCGTCATGCGCCCGTCCATCTGGAGGAGGGTGACGTCGCCGCCGGGGGTCATGGCGATGGGAACGTCCGCCTCTCCGAAGTTGTCCTCGGCCTTCATCGGATCGAGGACGATCTCGCCGTCGACCTTTCCGGCGGCGCAGGAGGAGATGAGGCTCTTCATCGGGATCCCAGCGTCCGCCAGGGCGACCGAGGCCGCGTTTATCCCGGCGGTCCTCGTACCGGCGTCCGCCTGTAGCACCTCGACGAATATGTCGACAACCGACCTCGGGAAGTAAGAGGTGAGGATGACGGGCTCCAGGGCCTCCCGGCTGACCTTCGAGACCTCGTAGCTCCGGCGGTCGGGGCCGGGCCTCTTCCTCTCCTCGACGGAGAAGGAGGCCATGTTGTAACGATACCGGACTATCGCCCGGGTGACCTCCTGGAGGTGGCGGGGGTGGACCTCCCGGGGGCCGTAGACTGCCGCAATCACCTTGTTGTCGCCCATCTCGATGTAGCAAGAGCCGTCGGCTCGAGCCAGGACGCCCACCTCGATCTTGATGGGCCGAAGCTCATCGGGCCGCCTCCCATCGAGCCTTAATCCATCTTTGAAGAATGATAACTTCTCTTCCATGCCGATCAACTTCTTGCCTCTTTCTCAGATCTCAGAAAATCCATTATCCTGTCGGTGAGCCCCGTCGTATGGGCCTCCTTCTCTATGATGAGGATCGTCTTCAGGGCCAGGTCCATGTCGTCGTCGTTGCCGTCGACCCAGATCCTGCCGTTCTGCCCAACGAAGAGGTTGCAGTTCAGCTCCTTCTTCAGCATGTTGATCATGGAGCCGCCTTTGCCGATCAGCCTTGGAACCCTCGTCGGGCTTATCTCCGCCACCCGCCCCCTCGTCAGGATGCCGAGCCTCCTATCGTTCATCGTCAGCTCGACCTTCATGGTGGAGTCGACGTCCTTGACCCTGGCCATCACGGAGCTTCCGATGCGGAGGTACTTGGACATCTCGTTCATCTCGATCTTCCTCGGCAGCTCGGATATGTGGAGGAGGCCCTCGTAAGGCGAGTTGATGTTGACGATCCAGTTTGAGAAGACGATGTCCTGGACGGTCCCTATCACCGTATCTCCCGGGGCTGGGACGTACTTTCCGGCGAGGGGTATCACTCGCACCTTATCTTTGTAGCTGCTGGCCATCCCGTAGAGGAGGGAGCGGACCTTCCCGTCCTTTACGTAGGTGCCCTCGCCCGACTTTTTGGGGTCGTCCGATAGAAGGTCTCCGGGCACCACCACGTTGCGGTCGTTATTATGATCCATTCCAAAATCCTCGGTCAAATCGTCATCGTTTCAAGAGCTTCGTCTCCGCCTCCCCCTTGGAGAGGCGGTTGACGAGGCTGTAAAACTCGTTCTGAAGCCCGGCGGGAAGCCTGACCACCCCGATCCACGAGCCGTCGTTCTGCCACTGCTCCCGCTGGAGTTTTCCGAAGGAGGCGATCTCGCCGTAGGCCTTGGGGGCGTAAGCCGGAGGGACCTTGACGGCCACGTCCACCTCTTCGAACCTTATCGGTATTATCGGCCTTATGGCCTTCATGGTGACGTTGACCATCTCCTCCACCGACTTGGTGGGGTCGATGTTGACGTGAGCCTCCTCCATGGCCCGTTCGATCCGAGCAGGCGGGTGGGGGGTCCCGGTCTGGGGGTTGATGGCGTTGGTGGCTATGACGTTGACGACCTGACGCCTCTTGTTCTCGATGATCCTCTTCCTCTGTTCCGCCGTCAGCTGGATCTCGCCCTTCTTTATGATCTTCGCGGCTATCGTCAAAACGTCGGTCGTCTCGAAGGCCCGGAGGAGGTCCTCCTCGGAGCTCCTGTCGCCGCGGCCCGCATTCTCGAAGACGTCCTCGGCGGCGAGGATCTTCTCCAGGTCCAGATCTTCACCCTGCCGATAGGACAGAGCCCCCTCGGGGTCCACCAGGACCTCAAAGACCTCGCCGTGGGTCTTGAGCCTGGCCGTCACCGCCTCCTCCAGGGTGACCATTCTCACGCCTCTCCAGCAACCTCGCCGCCGATTTGAGCCTTCATCTCAGCCACCCGGGCGGCGACATCCTCCTCTTCGAGCTTCCAGAAGAGCTTCTCGTCGAGCTTGATCACCCCTATCTCGGTGGTGGAGGCCTCGAACTTCCCCTCGGCGGCCTTGTAGAGGGCCTCCAGGCCCAGGAGGATCGCCTCGTCGCAGTTCATATCCTCCCGGTACTTCTCCTCGAAGATCTCCATCACCGCAGACCGGCCTGCCCCGATCCCTGTCGCCTTGTACTCCAGGAGGGCGCCGGAGGGGTCGGTCTCGAAGAGCCGCACCCTGGTGTCGTCGGCACCGACGATGAGGAGCGAGGTTCCGAAGGGCCTGACGCCACCATACTGGGTGTAGGTCTGCTTGAAGTCGCAGATCCTCTTGGCCAGGACCTCGACCCCTATGCTCTCGTCGTAGACGAGCCGGTTTATCTGGGACTCGACCCGGGCCCGGTCGATGAGGACCCGGGCGTCAGCGACGAGGCCGGAGGTGGCGGCCCCTATGTGCTGGTCGATCTGGAATATCTTCTCTATCGACTCCGGCTCCATCAGCCTGCTGGTGATCCTCTTGTCCACCAGGACCGCCACGCCGTCGACCGCCTTTATCCCTACGGCGGTGGTGCCTCTCCTAACTGCCTCGCGGGCGTACTCCACCTGAAAGAGCCTCCCGTCGGGGCTGAACACCGTTATAGCCCTATCATAACCCATCTGAGGTGCCATCTGCATCAATATCCTCTCCGCATAAATCAAAAGAGGTCAGTCCCACATATCGTGTGGCTGATCCTTCCGTCATCTTCGGGTCGTCTGGACAGAGATCGATCTCCCGACCACGAGTTCGCACCACGGATCCAGAAACTGGACCTAAATCGACTCTTCTCTTATTTTCGCCGGGCTGTAAGGTCGATTGCGGTATATACTTTTCTGTCGCGGCTTTTATCGAGCCCGAGATCCCCCTCACCCTGATCGCCGCTCTCGTTCCCCCTACGGAGGTGACGGTGGCGAGGAGGGCCCTGGACTCCTCCGTCCGGAGGTGAGAGGAGCGAAGGAGGCCGAACCTCCCATCGAAGGAGATCATCCGGAGCCGGTTTTTGGCAGACCCCAGGTCTCCGAAGAGAGAGGTCTGGGCTGCCCTAATCTCGGCCATCAGGTCCCCAGCTCTGACCCGATCCTCTGCCTCCACCTCGAAGGCGATGTACCGCCTCCGATCCCGGAGGACGGGAAGCCAGCTCCTCAAACCAGCTCCACCCCCACCGAGGTCCAACGCCTCCGGTTGAGGTCGAGGATCGATTCCGGCAGGGCTAAGGCCTCCAACGCCCTCTCCCGATCCAGCCCCAGAAGGCCTGCCAGGGCCGTCAGGTCCCGAGGAGACCGGAGGTCGAGATGAGATCTGGCACCCGTCGTCATCATCAGAGGTAGGTCGAACTTTTCAATCAAGTTGAGGTCCCTTCTGACGGTCTCCATCCACCTCACCCTCGCAGGACCCCGGAGAATTATCATGGAGGAGAGGTCTAGGGCTATCGCCACCTGGTTATCCCGGGCGGCCTTCGCCCCCGCCACCCCTATCCCGGCCCGTCCCCGGTGGGGGTGGGCGAGGAGGTCGACGTTCGGGTCCTCGCAGGCCGCCCGGTTGATCTTCTCGTCCCCACCATGAACGGCCAGAAAGGCGGCCCTATCCCTGAGGGAGGTGGCCTTGGAGTGGAGGGACCTCTGGTCGGAGGCGACTATCTCGGCGCCGATGGCGACCTCGATCCCCCCCACCAGCCTCGCCGCCTCGACCCCTAGGGGCCAGCCGGAGGTGGTGTGGTTTGTTATGATGATCCCGGAGTAGCCGAGCCTCTTTGCAGCCAGGGCGAGCCTGCTCGCCGAGGAGGAGCCATCGGGGAGGCTGTGGAGGTTCGGCTCGTAGGATCTCATAAAAGCTCTCCGGCGACCAAAATCGCCCTCTCACGCCTCGCAGGATAAGTCTCGAGATGGGCGGAGACGGTGATCGCGTCGCCGGAATCGGTGAGACGGGCCACTCCTCGATAAGCCGCCTGCTTGTCCAGCCGGAAGTGGAGGCAGCACTCATCGTCGACCCGGAGGTCCAGCTCCCGGCGGAGCCGGGCCATCTCCCTCTCCGGCAGGACCTCCCTCAGCCGATCAAAGAACCGGAGACCCTCCTTCTTCCGGAGGTCAAGGTTGAGGATCAGGATCTCGTTTCCGTGATGGCCGACGGCCCGGGTTCGGGATAAGGACTCCGGCGGGACGAAGAGGGATAGGGCCTCTCTCACCTTCTCCTCGACCTCGGTGGAGGCTACGAAGGCTCGAAAGGTCACCCTGTGAATCAAATCACTTTCCTCTGCCCTCGTTGGCCCTGATGCTGGGGCGGAGCTTCTCGGCCCCGACCCCCTTCTTCCGCAGGCCCCTGCCTCGCGTTCCGGCGCTGGTCTTGCCCCGGTTCGCCCTGCCGCGATGGCTTCCGCCAGCGATCCAGCCGAGGTCCGGGTCGGAGGCTATCGCCGGATGGTTCGGGTCGACGAGGATCACCTCGTACCACTTCTGCATCCCGTCTTCGCCCACCCAGTAGGAGTTCAATACCTCCATGTTGGGGTGCTTTCGGCCCGCCCGCTCCTCGGCTATCCTCTGGAGGCTCTTTCCTGCGGTGATCTTGTTCGATCCCATGTGCTTGGACCTTCTTCCGCGGATGTACCTCGACTTCCGACGGCCGCCGCGCCTCACCTTCACCCTCACCACGCTGATCCCCTGCTTAGCCTTGTAGCCGAGAGCCCGAGCCCGATCGAGCCTGGTGGGCCGGTCGATCTTCTGGACGGAGGCATCCCGCCGCCATCCTATCAGCCTCTCCTGCCGAAGCTCGCCGACGTAGCTCTCACTGGGGGTCTTCCACGCGTCGCGGATGTATGCATAAAAAGACTTCAATCGCTTCACCTCGATCCGGTTCGGCCATCTGGGGCCACATTCCGGACCGAAAGCCCCACTCAGCTTATAGGAGATAAACCTTTTCAGGCCAAGGTCGCCGACGAGCCGTCAATCGTCAAGCCGCTCCGACAAAAGCCATCTCCGAGGCTCCTCCCCCTCCACCAGCGCGAAGGCGGCGATGAGCCTCCCCTTAACCTTAACCCGGGTGAAGACGAGCTGCTCGCCGTTTTTGGCCTCGAGGATGGCGAGGAGCTCCTCCATCTCGCCGTCGTCGAGCTCGATCAGCCCCTCCCTCCCGGAGAGCCAGTTGAAGACCCTCACCTCGTTTATCTCCCGGACCCGCTTGAGGGCGGAGACGTCGGACTCGTCTTCGACCTGGACGCTCCTACCCATCTCCGGCGACCAGCCGATCATCTTCTTCCCTGAGGCGATGAAGGAGATGGGGACCTGCTCCCCCTCCAGGGGTTTGGGGTAGAGGCCGGTCAGCCTCTTCTCCATCCCCTCCTTCGAGGCGGCAGAGTCCTGGCCCTCCGCCCCGGGGGTCCGACCATCCACGCCATCTCCAGCTTCCATCGTCCTGCCTTCCCATCCGTTCGTTCGCACGGCCCGGGCCCTCCCCCGGCCAGGGCACCTCCTCCGAGGAGGTCAGGTCCTCGCCTCGTACTCGATCCTCTTCTTGAGGATGCACCCTCCGCCCCGGAGCCCCCCCATCGGGTGCTTGGGGGTTCCCATGGAGTTCATGCACCTCGCCATCACCGCCGCGCCCCGGGCGAGGCCGTCGTCGACGAAGACTACGTTCTTCTCGGGCTGGTCGTAGAGGTTGAGGGTTCCGATCTCCTCCAGGATCAAATCCGGCTTGTTTCCACTTATGCCGGCCCGCCCGGTCACCCCTATCGCCGTATCTTTGGTGACGAGGCCGGCGTCGACGGCCACCTCCACAAGACGCCTGGCGGTCCTGGCCGCGGCGACGTCGATGGCGGCAAACAAGGTCTTCAGCCCCTTTTCCTGGTAGATCTCCCGTCCGATCTGGGCGAGGCGGTTGAGCTGGCTTCCGTTCTCCCCGACGTCGCAGCCTATGAGGAGGACTCCGATCTTCTCGGCGGCGGCGGGGTCGACGGGGACGGAGCCGTACCTGGACCTCCCGACGGGGACCCGCTCTATCCTGATATGCTCGTCGATCGCCCTCGCATAATCCCGGGCCGTCTTATCGACCTTCACCTTCTTTCCGCTGAAGAGGTCGAGGGTCGTCCCCGTCTGGGGGTCGACGAGCCCCGTTCCCTGGATCAGGGCGTCGGGTATGGCTCCCGCCAGGCCGCAGAAGTTGCCGATGGTGCTCGAGTACGGCAGTTCCGCCGATGTGATCCTCCCGTCGAGGGTCGTCCCGAAGTCGAGGGAGAGGCACGGATTTCGGAAGTCGACGTCGGTCCACTTCGACCCCTCCTTTATCCCGGCGGTGGCGAGCTCCCCCTCCATCTCGTTGGCGACGATCTCGACCCCCGTCGAACCCTTCGGCGGGAAGACCGAGGCTACGGGCCCGTTGAAGACGATCCTGTCCATCAGGCTGTAGGGCCGGAACCGATCGGGGATGTTCTGGATCGACATCGCAGGGGTCATCAGCCTCGGCGGGACCCCGGCTATAAGGCAGCCGTCGGCGAGGGCCTGGATGAAGGTCCCCACCTCGTCCGGCGACGAGAAGCCGGCAACGACCCCCGTCGACCGGACGACGAAGTTCAGGTCGTCCTTGATGGAGAGCCTCGCCCTGGCGTGGCTCTCCAGGAGGGTGTCACGCACCAGATCCGATACCGACTCCCGGGTGAGGGGGGTGCCGCAGAGGGTATGGGCGAAGACCTCCTCCCCCGGCTTCGGCTTTCGCACGTCCCGGGTCATCTTCACCGTCTTGTTGACGATCCGGGTCTGACCGTTCTTCATGTTGGTGGCGGTGAGGATGCATTTGGTGGTGCTGTTTCCCACCTCCACAGAGGCGACGATGTAGTAGGGGTCCTTCTTCAGCTCCAGGATGTCCACCGGAGGGCTCTCGGCGATCCTGGGCTTGGGCTTCGATCTGAGGAGACGGGAGATGCTCATATATCACGGGACGAACTTTCAGACCATAAACTCTTCGGGTCCCTCCCCCCATGATCTCGTCAAGAGAAACGGAGAAAAACGTGTATTCTGCAGCGGTGGTTGTCGTGGGTATCACCAAGAGCACCGAAGCCCGCTTTTATCGGAGAGAGGGCACCGGGTCCTCCTCATCGACCGAAAGGAGGTGGTGAAAGACCCAAGCAGTGCTCCGAGGGGCTCTTCGCCAGCTGCCTACCGGAATTCGAGATCGTCCCGGCCTAGTACATCGCCGGGGAGACTGAATGGCTTCAGGTCGTCTCCACCAATCATACTATAGGATGGGATGCGACCTATTTATGCTCGATCGGCCCTGCTTCGACCAGGATCTTCTGGGGGGGTGGAGCGGTCGAGGGCGGAGGGCGCCCTCGGCTATAAGATGTAGAGGGTCCGCCCGGAATCCGAGAAGATGCTCCTCCGGGATGACGAGGTCATCAGGGCAGAGATGATCTTGAGGGCCGAAGGCCCGGCATCGAGGATAGCAAGGTGGATGGGGGCAAGAGATCCTGGCAGGAGGACGGCGCCATGAGTGCCCACCTCGACCGCGACCTCTCCCACTCCCCCTACTCCTGCTGGATCATCCCCAATGACGCTGCCGGGACTGCCAACGTCGGCTGCTTCGGGACGGTCCCGACCTTGGAGAGGTTCATATCGAAGTACAGGATCGAGGGGGAGGCCGTCGATAGGAACGGGGGCGCGATCCCCCCGGCCTCGCCAGGAGGCTCCATCGAAGAAGAGCCATCCTGATCGGGGACGCCGGGGGCCTCACCAATCCCTTCACCAGCGGAGGGCTCTGCCCGGCGGCGAGGTCGGCGAAGATCGACGCCAGCGCCATCGACCGCTTCCTCTGGGGCGAGACGAGGACGATCGAGTACGAGGCGAGGATGAGACGGGTCTTCGTCCTCTCTGACCTCTATCTGAAGGCTAGTGGTGAAGAGCTCATTCGAACTATCAAACCCATCTCAAAGCCGATTTGCGTCGATCTCATCGCGAAGCTAAGCCAATATGCCGATTGAGTAAAGCGTGGGTTGTGTTGATTATATCTTGGCGTTCAATTCTTGAAGATCGATAGACGGCGCAATTTTTGAAATGAGCTCATCATACGTACCTGATGAGGATCGAAGCCATTCACCCGATCTCCGAGGAGAAGATATTGAACATCCTGCGGTGATTCTTATGCTGACTCGGTACAAGATGCATATTATGCAAAACTAGCAGAAGCATATTGTGGAAGCTCGTCCCGATCTAGTAACAATAATATTAAATATATTCGAATAAGCTATTATGTTCATATAATTTATGTTTATGTGTATTGCCAAAATCTATAAATAATAGCATAATTTGCTAAGATTATTAGCCAAATGGCGTCAACTGCTTGATGGGACGCATATACATCTTCAGGTGGCTCAGTATGATTAAACAATTAATATTCGATCTGGATCTGTATGAGTCTTACGAATCTGGAGCCAGACAGATCCTCGAAACGGCTCATGCATTCGAGAAGTTCTACGTTCTATCCGCGGCCGTCGAACACAATATATTCGATTTTCTGCTCGAACCGAAAACGTCTTCGGAGCTGGCGGATCTGATAGGTTTGCACGGGATTATGACGGAGAAGCTCTGTCGCGCCATGATGTCGATGGCCCTTTTAGCCAAGAACGGTGATAAATACGCTTTGACCGACTTATCAAAAAAATTTCTGATAAATAGTTCTCAGTATTATCAAGGAGACCTTATAAAATTGCTAAAGAAGACTCGGGAAGAGAGGTGGAGTAATCTCAGTGAGGCGCTCAAAAAAGGGCCCATAGAAATTCCTAGAGATCACACCATATTCGACCGGAGCTTTATCCTCGCCATGGCCGAAGCTGCCATTGGCGGAAGCATGCAGAGGACGGTGAGGGCCCTCAGAAAAAATGAAGATTTCATGAGGGCAAAGAGAATATTGGACCTTGGTGGCGGCCACGGCCTTTACTCCGTCGCCTTCACCCAATTGAATCCGGGTCTGGAGGCCACAGTGTTTGATTTTCCTCAAGTTATCGAGGGCATAACCAAAGAGATCGTCTCAGCGTACAACGACAAGGTCAAATTCATCCAAGGGGACCTGGCAACGGACGGGATAGGTTCTGGCTACGATGTTGTGTTCGTATCCGACGTTCTCTACCGGCCAGAAGCTTCACTTGTGCCCATCCTGAAGAAGATAAACACCAGCCTCAATGATGGCGGGCTTCTGATATCAAAGCATTATCATCTAGACGACATCTCCGAAGACCAAACTGCCGTATTCTTCGACTTAATGTTCACCATATCAGGTGGGATCGATCTGGTACATTCATCAGCCAAATTTTGTGATCTCATTGAAGACAGCGGTTTTTCTGTCGTTCATGTTGAGGAGATCGGCAGCCCATCCAAGATAATTATCGCCAAAAAGGTGATGAAATGATTGTCTGCAAATTTGAAGAAGCTGAGCCCTTTGAAACATCTGAGGGAGTCATGAGGCCCATCTTTGCCTCTGAAAAGATCGCAATAACACACTTGGAGATACCAGCGGAGCTGGAGGTGAAGCCCCATTCTCATGCAGGCGATGGCGTATTGATCTTGATAGAAGGCTCGGTCAAGCTGATATCGGAAGAGGTCGCTGCCATGAAGCCGGGAGATGTGACATACGTACCAGCAAATACGGTGGTGGGCTTGGAGAGCGAAGAAGACTCAAGAGCCGTGATACTCTCCGTTCCTTCCAGGTACAATACCGTCGAAGAATTTCGAGATATTTTGCGGGCATTATTGAGACAAAACGGAGATAACTAGAATTTGTTAATATCAACAAAAAGGGTTGGTTAAATGGCTGGACAGTACAGAAATAGAGTAAGGATAGACTTGGTGCGGTGCTCCTTTTTCCTGTTGGTTACAACTCTACTATTTGTAGGGACGTCGGCATCAGCTGTTTCAATTGATCACACCCTTAAGGTGTTCGGGAACGCCAATATGGACGACGCCATAGATGAGGCGGATATAGAATATGTTCAAGGGGTCATCGACGGGACAAACGAGGAAACTGAGCTTGCGGATGCCAACTACGATGGAGAGATCGACGAAGAGGACATCGCTCAAATAGAGCTGATCATAGCTGGGGTGGAGACAGAACTTACGTTAATTGATGGTGCAACTAGGACAGTTACCGTCGGGAAGCCGGTGGAGAGAATCGTCGTCTGTTTTCCGCACGCACTTGAGACGTTAAGGACGCTTAAGGTGCCAAAGGATAATATCGTTGGTGCAGCGAAGCACTGGCCCGAATACGATCCGGGATTCTTCCCTGAGATCGGCGATATTCCAGATGTCGGAGATCGATGGGATCCAAACGTCGAAGAGATACTGGCACTAAAACCAGATCTGGTATTGTTTACCGCTTCATCTGCGTATTCAGATACTTCTTCGACGATAAGCAGTCTGGAATCCGTTGGCGTCGACGTTCTATGTTTTAGCCTCAATGGACTGGAAACGTACCCTGAAGAGATAGAAGAGCTCGGATATGTGCTGGACAAAGAGGTCGAAGCCAAGGAGTTCGTCGACTGGCGCGGAAACATTCTAGACGACATCGAAGCTAAAGTTGATAATATTCCAGAGAACGAAAAACCGAGGGTCTATTTCGAGGCTGCATCAGGAGACGACGGTTATAAAATATATGGTGAATACGCATATATCGCATTGTGTGGTGGCAACGATATATTCTCCGATCAACCTGGTTCATATACGTCTGTGAATCCTGAAGCAATCGCTGCCAGAGAGCCTGATGTCATCGTTAAAGTTGAGAGCACTGCTGGTGGTTATGATATGGATGCGAGAGATATATCGGAATTCGAAGATACAAGAGGGGAGGTTATGAGCCGGAAGGTATTGCAATACGTCCCTGCTGTCAAAGAGGGCCGAGTTTACGTAATTGCCGTTCATTTGTTATCGTTTTTTGGAGATAGTGGATGCAGAAGCTTCATCCAGCTTGCCTACCAAGCAAAATGGTTCCAACCTGAACTCTTTGAGGATCTGGATCCAAAAGCCATACATCAGGAATATCTAACTCGATTCCAGGGCCTGGACATCGATTTGGATGAAAACGGTGTATTCGTCTATCCCTTGGAGGAAACAACATGAACACATCTCGGATCGCTGCATTGATGATGCTTTTAGCATCAATAATGCTGTTGACAGAGGCATCGGCTGTTGAGGACGATTTTACCTTGAATGTCTTTGGCAACGCCAACATGGACGAGGCTTTAGATGAAGAGGACATAGAATACGTGCATGGGATTATAGAAGGGACAAATGAAGTTACAGAGCTGGCCGATGCCAACTACGATGGCGATGTTGATGAAGAGGACATAGCTCAGATAGAGCAGATCATTGATGGCGAAGAAACTGAGCTTACGTTGATCGACTCTGCTGATAGAACGGTAACAGTAAAAAAGCCGATAACGAGGATCGTTCCCACGTTTCCACAAGCCATTGAAACATTACGGACACTTAAAGTGCCGAAAGATCATATCGTCGGTATAGGAACCTGGCCCACTCCTTTAGATACAGCGTTTTTTCCAGAGTTTGTTGATGTACCAAGTATTGGGACTGGATGGGACCCTAACGTCGAAGAGATATTAGCTCTACATCCTGACGTTGTCCTTCTTTTTGGAAGGGGGGGAGTTTCGGATCTCGATTCAGTGCAAGAAGTGCTGGAATCCGCGGATATAACTGTGCTTCGGTTTAAGTTACAAACACCCGAGACCTATCGAGAAGAAGTGAAAACGCTTGGATACGTCTTTGGAAGGGACGAAGCTGAAGAATATCTTGATTGGCATGAGGAAATCCTGAAGTCTATCGAAGAAAGAGTGGACATGATTCCGGATGAGGATAAGCCGAAAGTGTACTTCGCGCCTTCTTTTAAAGAAGGTGAATACTACATTTATGGGAGGTATGCCTACATCGAAACGGCCGGTGGTCTGGATACCTTCGCGGATCAGCCTGATAACTACGTGTCCATAAATCCTGAGGCAATAATGGCTCAGAGCCCTGATATCATTGTACTGGTGGCACCGTGGACAGCGGGTGGTTACGATCTTGATGCGAGCAACACTTCTGATCTGGAAGGAGCGAGAAACGAAATCTTAAGCCAACCTGAGATGCAGAACGTTAAAGCTGTGAAAGATGGGCAAGTTTACGTAATCGCAGATCATTTGGTGGCGTTCTTTCCTGCCAGTGGATGTAGACAGATTATCCAGCTCGCCTATCAGGCAAAATGGTTCCACCCAGAACTCTTTGAGGATCTGGATCCAAAAGCCATACATCAGGAATATCTAACTAGATTCCAGGGTCTAGATATCGATTTGGATGAGAACGGTGTATTCGTCTATCCTTTGGAGGAAACAACATGAACACATATAGGATCGTTGCATTAATGATGCTCTTAGCATCATTAACGCTGTTTACAGGGACATCAGCTACTGAGGAAGATTTTACCTTGAAGGTCTTTGGCAACGCCAACATGGACGAGGCCGTAGACGAAGAGGACATAGAATACGTTCTGGGAATTATTGGTGGGACGAATGAGGCTACAGAGCTGGCGGATGCCAATTATGACGGCGTTATCGATGAAATGGATACAGCTCAGATCGAGCTAATCATGCGTGGTGGGGAGAAGGAACTCACTATCATCGATTCTGCAAATAGGATCGTGACTGTAAAAAAACCGATCGAAAGGATGGTATGCATCCTATTGCACCCAGTCGAAACCATGAGGGCCCTCGGGGTTCCGGTAGAAGAAACGATTATTGGTCAGGGTCTTACAGATTCCGTCTTTTATCCTGAACTCTCTAACGTTCAAAATGTAGGATGGCCGTCACCGAACATCGAAGAAATACTTGCACTCCACCCAGATGTCGTTATTTTGCATACATTTTTTGACCAATTAGACCAGGTGCAAGAGGTATGCGAAAAAGCAGGAATTACAGTTCTTCGGTTTAATCTTAACTACCCAAATAGTTACAACGACGAAGCAAAAACGTTTAGCTATCTATTTGGCAAAAGTACTGAAGCAAAAGACCTCATAGATTTTCGTGAAAGCGTTCTGAATTCAATTCAGGCTACTGTTGAGAAAATTCCGGAAGATGATAGGCCGAAGGTGTACTATGAGGACAGGAGGGTATCTTACGCATCCTTGAACGGCGAGTACGCTAACATCGAGTCTGCGGGTGGTATTGATATATTCAACGGTGCCAGCGGTTCTGTAAATCCCGAAGATGTAGTAGCACGAAATCCGGACATCATAGTCAAAGTGGTCACCTACACTGAGGCCGGTGGTTATCAATTGAATGCAGATGACACGGCAGGATTGGAGGCCATAAGAGCTGAGATAATGAGTCGACCAGAATTGCAGAATGTCAACGCCGTGAAAACTGGAAAGGTCTACGTAATCTCCTCAGAAATCTGCGGTTTCTATTCAAACAGCTGTAGGGGTTTCCTTCAAATTGCATACAATGCAAAGTGGTTCCATCCGGAGCTCTTCGAGGATTTGGATCCAAACGCCATTCACCAGGAATACTTAACTCGATTCCAGGGTCTGGACATCGATTTGGATGAGAATGGGGTATTCGTCTATCCTTTGGAGAAAACAACATGAAAACATCTAGGATCGCTGTGTTGATGGTGCTTTTAGCACCATCAATGCTATTAACGGCGGCATCGGTTGCTACAGAGGATTTCGTCATAAAGGTCTTTGGCAACGCCAACATGGACGAGACCATAGGTGAAGAGGACATCGAATACGTGCAGGGAATAATCGATGGTACGAACGTGGAGACGGATCTGGCCGATGCCAACTATGATGGCAAGATCGACGAGGAGGACATTGCTCAGATCGAGTTGGTCATCAACGGCAGAGAAAAGGAAATAACAATAATTGACATGGCCGATAGAAATGTGACCGTGCCAAGACCGATAGAGCGAGTAGCCTGCATTTCGACGCTGGATGAAGTTCGAACGATGCTTCAGCTCGAAGCCGCAGATAAGATTGTGGGTGTGACCGACTATATCGCCAAATCTGACCCAGCGAGGCTGGTATGCGTACAAGCATACCCCGAACTCAAGGATCTCCCCAGCACAGGGGCTGACGATTTGCCGAACATGGAGCAGATACTATCCCTAAAACCGGATATCGCGTTTTGTTCAGCACAATTTCCCAGCACAGCAGACTCGGTACAAGAGAAAACGGGTATCCCTGTTGTTTGCATTACACACTCGCCGTCCTACGTACCAGCGTATATGAGAGACGATCCCACACGTACTCCGTTCGAGCAGCAGTTCGAAGCTTACAGGATTGCAGGCAAGGTTTTGGGAAAGGAGGATGAGGCTGAGAATCTGATTTCATACATCGGTGAAGAGCTCGATAAGGTGACAGATGTTACATCGGAAATCCCTGAAGGCGAGAAGCCAAAGGTATTTTTCACCCGAAGCAGTGACACAGCGGTCACTTTTTACGACCCCATCCTTCTCTCGGGAGGTATAAATGTTGCAAGCGAGATGATGCCACTCACGGGTTCCACATCTAATTTGAAAATTTCAAAAGAACAGATCATATTGTGGGATCCGGATCTGATCCTAATCCACGGATTCGGAAAGACACATACATACTCCGTGGAAAATTTACTAGACGATTCCGACCTGCAATTGGTAAGTGCTGTGAAAAATCGTGCGATATACTACACAAAGGGGTGGTATGTAGGTTGGGATCCTGCAACAGGTCTTGCGGAATGTTTCTATTTGGCCAAGCTATTCCATCCGGATGAGTTCGAGGATTTAGATGTAGAGGCCGAAGGAAATGCGATTCTTGAGAGATTCTACGGCGTTGAGGGTCTTTATACATGGATGCTTGAAAATTCGGACCTTCATCGGTGGGAGTAGTAATGAGACCAGCTAAGATGGTGAAGATGGTGATAATCCTTTGGAGGAAATTACATGAAAAAATCTAGGACTGCTGTGTTGATGATGCTCTTAGCATCATCAATGCTATTGACGGCGGCTTCACCCCCAGCACAGGATCGCACATTGAAGGTCTTCGGCAATGCCAACATGGACGTGGTCATAGATGAAGAGGATATCGAATACGTGCAGGGAATAATCGCTGGTACAAACGAGGAGACAGATCTGGCCGATGCCAACTACGATGGCAGGATCGACGAAGAGGACATTGCTCAGATCGAGCTGATTATCGCCGGAGAAGAGACTAAACTCACCCTCATCGACATGGCCAACAGGACGGTGACGATCTCCATGCCTGTTGAAAGAGTGGTCCCTGCGGGGCTTAAGGACGACTTCAGAACGCTCATACAGCTTGGTGCAGCCGATAAAATCGTGGGTATAAACAACTACGTCAAGGAGTACGCCTATGAGAAACCAGCCACCTATTGGGCGCCAGAACGGGATGCTGCGCCCGAGTTGGCAGGTCTTCCTGATGTCGGTGGTTATACAAATCCCAACATGGAGATAATAGCATCTCTTAAGCCGGACGTCGTCTTCGAGTATGCACCCATTCCTGATGTTGCCGACGCAATCCAGGATAAGATCGGGGTTCCCGTCGTGTGTGTTCAAAGCTTGCAGTTCGATTTTGACATGCTCAGGATAATGGGGCTGATTACAGGAACGGAGGAACGAGCAGAGGAGCTCATATCGTATGCTGACGAGAAGATCGAGGAGATAACGACAATCACCTCGGAAATACCCGAAAGCGATAGGCCTAGGGTCTATGGCATATCAGGCACTCAAGGCGTAGCGTTAGTCACAAAAACCTGGGGCCGCTACGATCCCATAAACATAGCAGGCGGCATAAATGTAGCGGAGGAGTTTGTAACCAGCAGCGGCAGCGTAATGGTCTCTAAGGAGCAGATTCTGGACTGGAACCCAGACATAATCCTGATTCACGGGATATCTCCTCCTCATGCGATATCGATAGAGGATGTCCTCTCAGATCCCGACCTGCAGACGGTTAATGCTGTGAAAAACCGGAATGTTCAATATGCAAAGTACGGCGCGATAGGATTGGACCCTGCAACATGCCTTGCTGAATGCTATTACTTTGCCAAGCTATTCCACCCAGATCTGTTCGACGATCTGGACGAGGAAGAAATCGGCGACGAGATCCTGGAGAAATTTTATGGCGTTGAGGGCCTTTATACGAACATGTTAGATCTGTCGGATCGCTATAGGTGGGAGACGTAAAGATCGACGACGCAAACACTATTTATGTTATATTTTTTAATAATTTTTTTTGGTTTTTGAACTCTCAATCATTCAGGTTATACATAAAAACAAATATAATAGCATAATATAGGATTATCTCCGAAATAGTTATATATCTTGTATGCATGCGGGCTCGCAAATTCGTAATATACGTTGCTGTATTAGGAGGGATGAAATGAGGAAATTGATTACAATATCGGTTGCGTCATTGGTGTGCGTGTCACTGGCGGTTACGTCAGGTCTTGCGTCGGAATATACATTGGAGATATTTGGAAATGCCAACATGGACGGCACCATAGATGAAGATGATATCGAATATGTGCTGGGGATCATAGAAGGAACAAATGAGGCTACAGAATTGGCAGACGCCAATTACGATGGCGAGATCGATGAAGGCGACGTAAATCAGATCGAGTTGATTATTAGGGGAGAAGAAAAGATGATGACATTCATCGATGCACAAGATAAAGCTATAACAGTAAACAAGCCGATAGATAGAATTGTAACACTTCCCCCCAGTTCATTGGATACTGTTAGGGCGATTGGGGCAGCGGAAAATGTTGTAGGTATATCTACCTTTTTGGATGAGGTGTATTTCCCAGATCTGAGCAAATTGCCCTCGGTAGGCTCCTCGTGGTTCACGCCTGATTACGAAGCCATAATCGAACTTGATCCAGATGTAGTTCTAACCCTCGGGAATTACACTCCGGGTATAGAGGATGTGATGGCTCCCGCGGGCATAACAGTAATTCGAATAGAGTTCAACGTAGTCGAATTGATACCTGCGGAAACTAAAAAACTTGGATACATTCTTGATAGAGAAGATGAGGCTACTGAGTTCGTCAACTGGTATACAGAGTGGACCGATGAGATCCGATCTAGGACTGACGAACTTCCGGAAGCTGAAAAGCCACGAGCATTTATGGGTTATCAAAATATGGCCGGTGGTAAGGGGACCTTTTGGGATTCTGCGTGCAAAACTGCTGGGGGGATAAATATTGCTGAGAATCTCGATGGTTATCGCGAAGTGGATCCTGAGTGGCTTGTAGAACAAAATCCTGATATCATCGTGAAGGCTGCAACCCTACTTACAGTAACGGAGGCATCACAGGGTTACAGAACAGATGACAGCTCGGAAATGAGAGCGTTCAGAGAAGGTCTATTGAACCAAACGGGATGGGAGGGCATTGATGCTGTGAAGAGCGGAAATGTCTACGTAGCTGCTTGGCAGATTCATCTCGGAACTCATACAATTGTGCTAACAGCTTACTTGGCAAAGTGGTTCCATCCCGAACTCTTTGAGGATATGGATCCCCGGGCCATCCATCAGGAATACCTGACCAGATTTCAGGGATTGAACTACGATGTGTATCAACACGGCGTATTTGTCTATCCTCCTTTGGAGGAGTGTTAATTGAATACTTCAACAATTTTTATGTTGGTGCTCGTGGCATTCTCTGCACCTATAGCAGTAATTCCAGTGATCGCATCTGACTACACTTTGGATATCTTTGGTAACGCCAACATGGATGCAGTCGTAGATGAGGTGGACATCGAATACGTGTGGGGGATTATTGGGGGGACTAACGAGGTCACGGAGCTGGCAGACGCCAATTATGATGGCGAGATCGACGAAGAGGATATCACGCAGATAGAGCTTATAATCGCCGGAGAAGAGACTGAGCTCACCCTCATAGATATGGCAGATAGGATAGTAACGATCTCGATGCCAATAGAGGGTGTTGTTGTTACACATCGGGAACAATATGAGCAATTGAGAGCTATTAAAGTGCCAAAGGATGTAATCCTAACAGCAGAACGGCAGATTCTAACCACGCCGGAGTATACAAGATACTTCGCAGAATATCAAAATTTGCCGGATATCGGAAGTGGCAGTAGCCCTAATGTCGAAGCGCTAATCGGGCTACAGCCAGACTTGATTCTTATGGGTTCATACGGAGAAAATTCGTCCCAACATTCAGCGGCTCTAAGCGTGTTTGAATCCGCGGGTATTCCCTTGATTTATTCGCACGAAACTGAGACGAACTTCGCTGAAAATATAAGGATGCTTGGATACGTCTTTGCAAAAAATAATGAAGCTGAAGAGTACATTGATTGGCGCGAGGATCTCGTCGACACCATTGAGGAACGGCTAGCGGCCGTTCCTGAAGAGGATAAGCGGAATGTTTACGTTGAGTGGTGGAGCCAATACACAACCAAAAATGAAGCTGCAACACGCATCGGGGCAATGGGCGGCAAGTGTATCTTCGGTGGTGAAGCCAACGCCGCTGTGAATCCCGAAGAGGTCGTAAAGCAAAATCCAGACGTTGTGATCATCATTGGAGGCGTTGGTAGTGGATATATCACAGACGACATAACGGAACTCAAAGAACTGAGAGAGGAATTCATGAATCGGGAAGAACTGAAAGAAGTAACAGCAATCAAAACCGGAGACGTCTACGTAATGAGTGTTTACATCACAGGTACCGGTCCTTATCATGGGGGGAGAGATTTCATTCAGGAGGCGTATCTTGCAAAGTGGCTCAACCCCACATACTTCGAGGATTTCGATCCAAAATATATACATCAGGAATATTTAAGGAGGTTTCAGGGACTGGACTGGGATTTGGATGAGCATGGCGTATACGTATATCACCCTATTGAACATCCTGATGGAAATTAAATTGGCTCGCAATAATCATGCTGCTGCATTAGGAGGAATCAAATGAGGAAATTGATCGCAATGTCAGTTGCGTCATTGGTGTGTATATCACTGGCTGTTATGTCGGGGCTGGCGTCGGAAGATACGAAGAACGTCTTCGGAAACGCTAACATGGATGAGATCATAGATGAAGAGGACATAGAATACGTGCGGGGGGTCATCGATGGGACGAACGAGGTTACAGAGCTTGCAGATGCCAACTACGATGGCGAGATTGATGAAGAAGACATAGCTCAGATAGAGTTAATAATCGCCGGAGAAGAGACGAAGCTTACGCTGATTGATGGTGCTGGTCGGGCTGTAACAGTACCAAAGCCTATCGAACGAGTTGTCCTTATTGGAATGCTAAATGAAGTTAAAACACTAGTTCAACTAGGAGCGTCTGATACAATAGTAGCAACAAGTACTGTAGTTACTGGTATATATGACGAACCAGGTTTTTCTAAATATTTTGACCCACTTCATAAAGCTGCACCAGAGCTTGGGGATCTTCCGAGGATCGACTATAGTGCGCCTAACTTGGAACAGATAATAGCTCTAAAACCAGATATCATTCTCTCATATGGTACATATTCAGATCCGGATGAAATCCAGATGAAGACTGATATCCCGACTATATGTATAGGTGACAGCACTGGCGGGGACCTTAGCTTATTACAGCATAGGCTCATAGGCATCTTAATGGGCAAGGAAAAAGAAGTAAATGAGTTGAGCACATACTTAGACGAGAAATTCGATGAATTGAGAGATGTTACATCGGAAATTTCGGATGACGAGAAGCCAAAGGTACTTGTTGTACATATGGGGGGGCCGGAGTCTACCAAAGATATTCGAACTGTAATGGCTCGTTATGACCCAGTAGAGATAGCTGGTGGCATAAATGTAGCCGAAGGATGTTTTGGCAACCCTTCGTCTGTGGTGGTCTCAAAGGAACAAATCCTTGCTTGGAATCCAGATATAATTCTGTTAGGCAGTTATCCTTCAAAAGAGCATCCTTACTCAGTAGAGGACGTGTTATCAGATCCTGACTTACAAACTCTTTCTGCCGTAAAAAACGAGAGTATTTATTATACAAGAGGATGTCGTATCGGTTGGGATCCAGCAACCGTCGCGGTTGAAGCTTTTTATTTTGCCAAGCTATTCCATCCAGATAAATTTGCAGATCTGGATGTCGAGGAGGTAGGTAACGAAATATTACACAGATTTTATGGGGTTGATGGCCTTTATACCGAGATGGCTGAAAAAATTGGCTTTCACACGTTTTAGTTGTAGCTTGATATGTTAGACGAAAAGGCAGCTTCCACCGGAAAGAGGCAAGAGACCCTTCGAAGTACTGCTGCTGAGAACGTGTGTGTGGGTTTGGCTGAACGCTGGTTAAGAGGTAACAAAATGAGGATTATGAGCAGTGGACTGATATTAGCGTTATGCATATCGCTGGTATTTATGCCCGCAAGCGCATCGGATTTCACGTTGCAGATCCTCGGTAATGCGAATATGAATGATACCATCGATGAGCTGGACATCGAGTACGTCCAGGGGATTATCGATGGGACCAACGATGAGACGGAGCTGGCAGATGCCAACTACGATGGCGAGATCAACGAGGAGGATATTACTCAAATAGAGCTGATCATAAGTGGGGAGGAAGAGGAGCTTACCGTCATTGATAGCGCTGGTAGGATCGTTACAGTCCCACAACCGATCGAGAGGATCGTTACTACTGCGATTCCTGTTTTGAGAAATGTGGTGATATTAGACGCTGCTGATAAAGTAGTTGGGATTGATTCGTCCACTGCTGATGGGGGAATGAAGTACTTCTGCGTGCAAGCTCATCCTGAACTTCTGGATCTTCCAACCGTAGGTACCTATCAGGAGCCTAACATGGAAGCAATTCTTAAATTAAAGCCTGATGTGATCTTTTCCTATTCAGGTTATCCAGACTCAGCCGACGCGATACAAGAGAAAATCGGCATCCCGGTGGTTTGCACTCACTATGTAGAGCCTAGTAAATTTTACATGACTAGTGACTCATTAATGCTGACGGCTGAAATCCTTGGCAAGAAAGATAGGGCTGAGTGGTTAATGTCATACGTTGGAGATAAGATAGATCGGATAACCGAAATCACAGCCGAAATCCCTGAGGAAGAAAAGCCGAAGGTTTATGCCCTTGTTTGGTATGGAATAACACAGACAATGGATTATGCCCCAGTAGAATTGGCAGGGGGCAGGAATGTGGCTAAAGAGTTCTTGCTATCGCAAGGCCTGGAGTCTGCACAAATAAATCCAGAACAAGTAATCATCTGGAACCCTGATGTAATATTCCTCGGCTGTACAGGTGATTCCGTCACCAAACTCCTGGAAACTCATCCCGGTCTCGAGGCAACGAACGCTGTAAAGGAAGGGAATGTCTATCAGATCTTTGGCCCACATTTCTGCCATGACCTAATTCAACTGGTAGTGGAGACATACTATATGGCCAAGCTTCTTCATCCGGACGAGTTCCATGATCTTGACGTAGAAGATGAAGCAAACAGGATGTTCGAAGAAGTTTACGGCGCTGAAGATCTATACAACAAGGTGCAAGAAGCGAGGGGATTAGAACTTCATCGATGGGAGTAAAATGAGGCGGTCAAATTGCGGCGGCGCACCCCGCAGCAGAGCTGCGGGGTCTATGATATTATGGGGGATTTGTAAAAAATTCTAGCAGGTAGATAACTTAAGATAGCTGGAGATAACGCTGATGCTGCCGGAAAGAGACAAGAGGTACTTGACGAATACGAGTATTTCATCGGCAGGAAGATATTATTCATATCTTCCGTTATTTTATTGGCGATCCTTCTATGCGGCATAAGCATATCGCTCGACTTCTTCGACGTCCCGTAGTTGGCCCTTGTAGTGTGGTCTGGAATATCAGACTAATTCGAGTGCCCGTTGAGGGCGCCGCATCTCACCGACCGACAGGCTTATGTAATACAAGTAATATTGATTTGAGACAAGCATACTTGAAAAACTTCGAAGTACTGCTGCTGAGAGCGTATGCGGTTGGCTGAACGCTGATTAAGAGGTAACAAAATGAGGATAATGAGCGGTGCACTGGTATTAGCGCTATGCATGTCGCTGGTAGTCGGACATGCAGGTGCAGCTGATTACACGGTTGATATTTTCGGTAACGCAAATATGGACGATACGATAGACGAGGATGACATAGCATACCTAGAGAGGATAATCGATGGAACGGATGAAACGACTGAGCTGGCAGATGCGAATTATGATGGCGAAATCGATGAGAACGACATAACTCAGATCGAGCAGATTATCGTGGGTGAAGAGAAAGAGATAACGTTCATCGATGCCCGTGGGGAAGCAGTGACTGTCAAAAAACCAATAGAGAGGATAGTGGTTCTTCACCTTGCTCCAGCTAGTGTAATCAGAGTCCTTGGAGCAGAGGGAGAAGTTGTTGGCACGGGCGGCATGGATGAAAAGTACTACTCATCAATGTACCCAGTAATGAGTAAACTCCCTGCAGTTGGGGGTGAGTCACCAAATTACGAGGAGATACTCGATCTAAAGCCTGATATTGTTCTACAACAGGGAACGAGCACCGAAGAGCTTGAAGAAAAATTTGATTCCTGGACTACAGTTGTTCGCTTTGACTTCTTTTCTAACCCCCAAAACATGGCAAAAATGATCATGGAACTGGGATATATCCTTGATAAAGAAGATAAAGCAAAAGAGTTCATCGAATTTCAATCAAGTGTGCTAAATACAATCAAAGCTAGAACGGAGGGACTTTCTGAAGAGGAGCGGCCACGTGTGTTCTATTGTTCCTTCCCCAGCGCAGGATATCGATACTACGCTATATGTCCTAAAGAATATGCAGGCCCTGTATTGGATCTGGCTGGAGGAAACAATATAGCTGCCGATCTAATTGGGGCGCCAGGAATAGTAGTGAATCCCGAGTGGGTACTGGAGCAGAATCCCGATATAATCTTTGCCCGTGAGCTTACGCGTTTGCCGATGGGCTATAACACGGATAATATAACTGGAGTGAAAATGGCACTCGAGCAAATGGTGAACGAACCAGGCTGGGACCATATAAACGCAGTGAAAGATGGAAAAGTCTATATTGAGGTCAGTGAAATTGACTACGGAATGCAATCATTTATAATGGTTGCATATATGGCAAAATTGATATATCCTGATCTCTTTGAGGATTTTGACCCTGAGACAATCCAGCAGGAATTTCTGACAAGATTCCAGCGAGTAGACTATGACTTAGACGAACATGGAACATTCGTCTACCCGCCGATTATAAAGGATGAGGGTAAATTATCTGGAATTCCTGACCGATATTACGATAGCATAGCAGCACAATACGGGCCGTAACTATGGACCTCTGAAAATTTCAAACCGTAGGTTTATTCGTTGGTCGTGGGTGGGCTAGTGCCCTTTCAAGAAGAGTTAAAAGAATTCTGCTTGCCAGAAAGCAGTATCAGAAGAGCTTCCACTGGCGTCACATGGGAAGTGAGCTGACATTGCTTGAAGGGGCACTAGTTACAGGAACTGAGGAAAGGGCGGAGGAGCTCATATCGTATGCTGACGAGAAAATACCCGAAGATGAAAAGCCAAAAGTGTATCTTGCATTCTGGACATCTGAGGGCACTATTACAGAAACCCCAGGTCGCTATGACCCAGTAGATATAGCTAGCTGGAGGTAGGAATGTGGCGAAGGAGCTCATGAGTGGTACTTCCTTTACTGTCTCAAAGGAGCAAATCATAGCATGGAACCCAGACATAATCCTGATTCACGGGATATCTCCTCCTCATGCGATATCGATAGAGGATGTCCTCTCAGATCCCGACATGCAGACGGTTAATGCTGTGAAAAACAGGAATGTTCAATATACAAAGGGCTATGCAATCGGGTGGGACCCTGCAACAGGCCTCGCTGAATGCTATTACATGGCCAAGCTATTCCATCCGGATATGTTCGACGATCTGGACGAGGAAGAAATCGGCGACGAGATCCTGGAGAAATTTTATGGCGTTGAGGGCCTTTATACTAACATGTTAGATCTATCGGATCGCTATAGTTGGCATATGAAGATCGAAGAAGAAAGCACTGTTTGATATTATACTTTTTAATAATTTTTTACATTTTTCGGGCTCTTAATCATTCATGTTATACATAGAAACAAATTTAATAGCATAATATATGATTTTAACCGGAATCGTTATATATCATGTATGCATACAGGCCCGCGAATTCGTGTGAATTCGTAATAGATGTTGCTGTTGTTGCTGTATTAGGAGGGATAAAATGAGGAAATTGGTCCCCACATCGGTTGCGGCATTGGTGTGCGTGTCACTGGCGGTTACGTCAGGGCTGGCGTCGGAATATACGTTAAAGATCTTCGGGAACGCCAACATGGATGAGGTCATAGATGAGGCGGACATCGAATACATGCGGGGGATCATTGAGGAGACTAACGAGGTCACGGAACTGGCGGATGCCAACTACGATGGCGTTGTCAATCAGGATGACATAACTCAGATAGAGTTAATAATCGCCGGGGAAGAGACGGAGCTTACGCTGATTGATGGTAATGATCGAGTTGTAACCGTTCCGAGACCAATCGAGCGAGTTGTCTCAATATCTCCAGAAGCCATCAGAATAATGATGGCCCTCAGAGAGGTGAATAAACTCGTAGCCAAACCGCTTCATGCTACTCAATATATATTTGATATGTACCCGGCTGCATTTCCTGAAAGCGAAGAGCTTCCAGTCGTAGAAGAAGATAATCCAGAGTTCATATTATCTGTTGACCCGGATGTGATCTTTATGTATTCCCCTAGCTCGGATCGGGCTGACCTCCTCCAAGAAAAAACTGGCATTCCTGTTATAAGCCACAAATGGCTCCCAACCTGGGATAGTACATTTTCAACGATGGAACTCGTAGGAAACGTCTTAGGGAATGAGGATGATGCCGAAAGCCTCATCACTTACTGCAACGAAAAGTTAGATGAAGTGGCAGAAACGATACCAATGATCGATGAGAACGAGAAGCCAACCGTATTTTTTATATCCCGTATTGAAGGCGATACCATACTGACTCATGCTCACTACGATTCTGTAGGCATTGCCGGAGGAAGACTCGTGACTAAGGACCTTCCTGCATCACCTCAACCAGGGGGGACGGTGTGGGTTTCCGTGGAGAATTTTATCGATTGGAATCCAGACATAATTCTAGTAGCTCGATCCAGCGAAACGCCAACAACTTCCGTGGAAGATATACTTTCAGATCCTAGATTCCAGACTATTGATGCAGTAATGAACCGAAACGTGTACTACACCATTTCCGGATTTACCTATTGGATGAATGATTGTCCTAGGTCTCTTATCGAAGTATTGACAATGGCTAATACATTCTATCCAAATGAATTCAATGGTGTGGATATCGAGACAACAGGCAACGAGATATTCGAGAGGTTTTATAGCGTTGAGGGCTACTGGACGGAGTTGGGCAATAAGTTGGATTTGATATGAGTAGTGATATGGAGGACGATTAAAATGAAGGGGTTGATCTTTGCATTAGTAATTATAGCATGCCACTCGCTAAATGTCACGCCCATAATGGCATCTGATTACACGTTGAAGATCTTTGGTAACGCGAATATGGATGACACGATAGACGAAGATGATATAGTATACGTAGAAAGGATAATCGATGGAACGAACGAAGTGACGGAGCTGGCCGATGCCAACTATGATGGCAAGGTAGACAAAGATGATATAACTCATATAGAGTTAATAATACGTGGAGAGGAGAAGGAGCTTACGCTGATCGATATGGCCGACAGAATCGTGACGATTCCGAGGCCGATAGAACGAGTGGTTGCCCCTTCTGTAGCCATTATGAGAATGGTCATCCAGTGCGGTGGAGTGGACAAGCTCGTCGGGGTAAGCGCATACATCGACAAATATGCAGATAATATGGTATGTGTAGCAGCTTATCCAGAACTCAAGGAACTTCCGTTCGTTGGTTATGAAGGGCAGGAGAACTATGAATTGATGGTATCTTTGAAACCTGATGTGATTTTTACCTCGTCGAGTTATGCCGATCAGACCCAGGAGACTACATGCATCCCTGTTGTATCTATCTCGATTCCCTCGTTCTACGAAGCTGGTTCGTTCGAAGCATACAGACTAGTCAGCAGGATTATGGGAACTGAGGAGATGGTTGAAGAACTGATCTCGTATGCTGACGAGAAGTTCGACGAGGTAACAGACATTACATCACAGATACCAGACGATGAAAAGCCAGGGGTATATTTTTGCCATGCTCAAGGGGCAACTGACATCACACGTGCCGTGGTCAAATATGATCCATTGGATATGGCTGGTGGCGTCAATGTGGCAGATGAACTCTGGAATGGTGTTGGCAGTACTGTGGTAGATATCTCAAAAGAGCAGGTCATCAAGTGGAACCCAGACATAATCATGCTTCATGGCTTCGGAAAGACTCATGAGTCGTTCTCGATAGAGAGTGTACTTGAAGATCCGGACTTGCAGTCGGTAAATGCGATAAAGAACCGCAATATCTACTATACAAAAGGTTGGTACATCGGCTGGGATCCTGCAACAGGTGTTGCTGAAACGTTTTACATGGCTAAGATATTCCACCCAGATGAATTCGAGGATCTCAATGTGGAGGAAGAAGGCAACAAGATACTCGAGAGATTTTACGGTATAGAGGATCTATATACATGGATATTAAACAATTCGGACTATGTCAGATGGGATTTGTAAAAAACTCTAGCAGGTAGGTAGCTTAAGATGCCTGGAGATAACGCTGATGCTGCCGGAAAGAGACGAGAGGTACTCGACGAGTACGAGTCTTTCATCGGCAGGAAGATATTTTTCATATCTTCCTTCATTTTATTGACAGTACTTCTATGCGGCATAAGCATATCGCTCGGTCCGCTGAAGTTTTCCGTCTTAGAGGTGTACGCCACCATCTTCGACAAGCTATTTCCGAACTTCTTTGACGTCCCAGAGCTGGCCCCCATAGTGGTCTGGAACATCAGACTTACTCGAGTCGTGATGGGCGTCCTCGCTGGGATAGGACTTGCCGTTGCGGGCGCCGCGATGCAGGGAATCCTGAGAAATCCTCTGGCTTCGCCCTTCACCCTCGGCATATCAGCCGGTGCCGGACTTGGCGCAGCTCTTGCCATCATAGCTGGCGTGGGGATCGGAGGCGGTGGAAAGCTTCTTTTGGTGGGGAACGCCTTTTTATTCTCGCTGATCCCCTCGTTCGTCATAGTTGGACTGACTAGATATAAACGTGCCACACCAGAAACGATGATCCTTGCTGGAATCGCCATGACGTACATCTTCAGCGCGATATCGTCTCTGTTACATTATTTTTCCGATTCTGATGCGCTGAAGGACGTAGTGGTCTGGCTGATGGGAGATCTCGGAAAAGCCACCTGGGGCGACATCTACATCGTCACCATCGCTCTCGTGATATGCATCCCGCTGCTCATCTGGAAATCGTGGGATCTAAACGTGATGGGAAGCGGGGACGAAGCTGCAAAGAGCCTCGGCATAAACGTCGAACGGACCAGGATCTTCGTGATGATGATAGCGTCCCTCATCGCTGCGGTCATCATATGTTTCACCGGGATGATCGGGTTCATCGGACTGGTTGCACCTCATATGACTCGTATCTGCATCGGTGGCGATAACAGATTCGTTATTCCAGCCTCCGGCCTTTTAGGAGCTGCTTTCTTGGTGGCGGCAGATATCATCGCAAGAGAGGCTATGGCGCCCGTGATAATCCCAGTAGGAATTGTCACATCTTGTGTTGGTGGGCCCGTCTTCCTTTACTTTATAATGCGAAAAAAGAAGGAATATTGGTGAAAGGGGTGTGAACATACGAAGCTAAAGGTGATGGATGTGGAGTTCGGCTATGCCAGCACCCCCATCCTGCAGGGGGTGCATCTGGAGCTGGCCAAATCTGAGGTTTTGAGCATTGTGGGACCAAACGGGGCTGGAAAGTCCACGCTGATTCGATGTATAAATAGGATATTAAATCCTCAGAAAGGGAGGATAGTGCTGGATGGAAGCGATATAACCAACTTGACCAGAATGGAACTCGCAAGACAGCTTGGATACATTCCCCAGAGTGACCATCAATCATTTCCCGCTACGGTATTCGATGTCGTCCTCATGGGGAGGCGTCCTCATATAAGCTGGCGCAGCTGCCAGAATGATAAGGAGAAAGTTTTAGACGTTCTCGAGATGCTGAACATCGAACATCTGGCCATGAGAGACATCAACGAGATAAGTGGCGGTCAGCAGCAGAAGGTGCTGATTGCTAGAGCACTTGCCCAAGAGCCAGATGTTCTTCTGCTCGACGAACCCACATCCAACCTGGACATAAGGCATCAGCTTGAGGTCATGGATGTGATCAGGACCCTTGTAACCGAGAAGAATATCTCGGCAATTATGGCCATCCATGATCTAAATCTAGGCTCGAGGTACTCAGATAGGATGGTCATGCTCAACAGGGGCGTCATTGCGGCGGCAGGGAACCCGTATTCAGTATTAACCCAAGAGAACATAAAACAGGTTTATGGGGTTGAAGCCGTAGTAAAAGATGAAGATGGTTTTCCGTATGTAGTGCCGAAGAGCCCCGTAGGAAATAATGGCGGGGTTCGCCCTCGTTAAAAGCACCGAAATTTAGAGCAGTTTCAAGCATCTGAAGGAGCCGTCGTCGTGATAACAGATATAGACTGGAACAAGATGTGGATGGAATCCCTGGAGAACGCCTCCTGGAGAAAGAGGCACGGGGATATGACCGATTTCTGGGATCGAAGAGCCGAACGGTATAGCGAATCGATAAAAGAGAACGATCGAGCTTTGCGGGTGATATCGAGGTTGAAGATCGATCCCGAGTGGACAGTGTTGGATATCGGCTCTGGGCCAGGTACCTTGGCGGTGCCCTTGGCCAGGATTGCGAGGGCTGTAACCGCAGTGGAACCCTCGACCAGAATGCTATCCTGCTTGAAGCAGAATGCTCGAGAGGCAGGGGTCACAAACATAGAATGCATAAACAAGCGCTGGGAAGACGTGGTGTCGTTCGATGATCTAGACGAACACGACATACTGATCGCTTCGTATTCGCTTGCGATGCTGGACATGAAAGCAGCGCTATCTAAAATGAACCAGCTCGCAAAGAAGTACGTGTATCTGTTCACCTTTGCTGGCGGGCGTATGTGGGATTACGACAAACTCTGGCCGAGGTTGTATGGAGCAGAGTATTCTCCTGGACCGGATTACATCTATATTTATAATATCCTTTACAATATGGGCATCCGCGCAAACGTGGAGATCACGAAGACGGAGCATAAACAGCGATTCTCAAGCTTAGATGAAGCAGTGAAGCGGTGGGCGGAGAACTTGGACGCAGATTCTCCAGAGTCTGAGAAGATTATCCGATCTTATCTCTCGGAGACTCTTATCGAGGAGAGTGGTGAGCTTTGGTCGAGGAGCATGATGGAGAGCGCCATGATATGGTGGAGGAAAGATCATGAAGATGAGTGAGGAGATAAAGCAGATGCTGGACGAAAATATCGTTTACCTGGCCACGTCTACCAATGATGGCAAGCCTAACGTGGTCCCCATCGGTTTGGCTCATGCCATAAATGATGAGCAGCTATTGGTTGTAGACGTGATGTTCAAAAAGACCCGAAAAAACCTGGAAGATAATCCTCGGGTTGCGATCTCTTTCACAGATGTTAAAAGATGGGGCTCGTACCAACTGAAGGGGATAGCAGCAATTCACACCGATGGTGAGATCTTCGACGAAGTTCAGCGAGTGATGAAGGAAAAATCCGAGAGAAGAAAGGCGCATACTGACGTTATAGATGATCCTGTGATCGAGGAGAGAGTTCGCAGGATGGGGGAATGGCGCAAGAGGCTGAGGCCAAAGGCCGCGGTATTGATAACCATCGAGGAGATATACTCGCACATGCCCGAATCGAAGGAAGATAAATAATATAGAAATAATAAGTTTTAATAGAATAGATACGCTGGCCGGATACTTAGAAGGTGAGGTCAGATCGCACTTGCAGCGTGTTTTAGGAAGCTTGAAACGGCGATTATAGACAACGAAATGAGCATTGCCCCAAGGCCGCTCGCCGCTCTCCAAGGAGAAGTTGGCCGAGCTGGCCCAGAAAATCAGGGAGAGGACCAGAGAACTGGCCAGGAGCTAGAATGAAACAATCGCCAAATGATATGATAAAAGTAGCAAGCCTCGCCAAGAGATTCAACGGCTTTACAGCCGTGGACCAGATAAGCTTTGAGGTATCTGCCTCTGAGATTTTTGGATTTCTTGGCCCAAACGGCGCTGGAAAGACGACCGCCATCATGATGCTAACCACGCTCTTAAAGGCGAGCGGTGGCTGGGCTAAAGTCTGTGGATTTGATATCTCAAGTGAGATGAGACAGATCAGAAAGACAATTGGTGTGGTCTTCCAGGATCACACCAGCGATGAATGGTTGACAGGCATGGAATATCTTCAGCTTCACGCTGGAATATATGGTGTCGATGAAAATCGGATCGAAGATATCCTGAAGCTCTTCGATCTGGAGCGATGGGGAGATCATGTCATAAAAGAGTACTCAAGTGGGATGCGGCGACGTCTGGAGATAGCCAGAGGGTTGATTCACCACCCACGAGTACTCTTCCTGGATGAGCCGACCCTGGGCCTTGATGTCCAGACGAGGCGGAAAATCTGGAGCTACATCAAAGATCTCAATGAAAATGAAGGTCTCACGGTCTTTTTAACCACACATTATTTGGAGGAGGCCGATGAGCTCTGTGACCGGATTGCCATAATCGACCATGGAAAAATCGTTGCCATCGGTACCCCCGAAGAGTTGAAATCGATCGTAAAGAGCGATCACCCAACTCTTGATGAGGTTTTTCTCAATTACACTGGTAGAGAGATGCGAGATCATGTATCTAACAGCAGAAATCATCGCCCTCCCAGGGGATTCTGGAGATAAGCGAGCAGAAGCGGCCGAGAGCTGGCTGGACAATCTGAGGGCTATACGTGCTATCGCCCGACGGGAAGTTATACGGTTCTTGCGTGCAAAGTCGAGAATTGTGGGATCGGTAGCCATGCCTCTCATCTGGTTCTGTGCCTTTGGTCTCGGGCTTGGATCAGCCTTCGGGATCCGATATGGGGAGATCGGCTATGCCGAGTTTCTGGCTCCGGGAATAATTGCCATGACGGTGCTATTTGCATCAACTTTCTCCGGGATGTCCATCATTGTGGATAAAGAGTTTGGAATCTTGAAAGAGCTGCTGGTCGCCCCCATATCCAGGACTTCTCTCGTTTTTGGGAAGGTATTTGGAGGCATGGCCACATCCCTGATCAGAGCGATACTGATCACCATTCTATTCAGTATGACTCTGAAGATAAGCATGAGCATTCCAGAGTATCTCGGCATTCTGGCCATTATATGCCTGATATCCTTTGGATTTGGAGCGCTTGCGATTGCCATCGCCACATTGATGGAGAGCATGGAGGGGTTTGGGCTTATAGTAGAGCTCGTCGTCATGCCCATATTCTTTCTAAGCGGCGCCTTCTTCCCCATCGAGAGGCTGCCTGAATGGCTATCAATGGTGGTAGCATTAAATCCGCTCACCTATGGCGTGGATGGGTTGAGGCTTATCATGTTCGGTACAGGGAGCTTCAGCATGCTTCACGACTTTGGCATGCTCATGTTCTTTGATGCGGTTATGGTCATATTAGCTGCATATCTCTTCGGAAGGGGCGATACTACATAATTCCGATGATTGTATAGAAATTTACGAAAATATTCTTCGGCCAATATGTGTGTCACTTCCATATAGAAATCTGTATAAATGCTAACGGTTCGTATAGGTTAGTACCAACAGATTTATTACTAAATATAACGTACTGCGCGAGAAGTAATAGCAAATGGGTGAGGCGACGAGATGACGCGAATCGCTTGTGGAGTTGTGGTTATGGCTTTATGCGTGTCGCTGGCCTTCATTCCTGCGTACGCATCGGATTTCACGCTTGAAATCTTCGGGAACGCAAACATGGATGACACAATAGATGAACTGGACATCGAATACGCACAAGAAATCATCGATGGTACGAAAGAAGAGATGGAGCTGGCCGATGCCAACTATGATGGTCGGATCGATGAGGATGACATAGCTCAAATAGAGCTGATCATACGTGGGGAGGAAAAAGAGATTACGGTTATAGATTCCTATAATAGAACCGTGACGGTAAAAAAGCCGATAAAGAGAGTTGTTACAGGATTAGACTTTTTCACCCTCGAAACCCTACGAGCGATTAAAGTGTCACCTGAGATAGTAGTTGGCATACCCGGTCGTCCTAATGTAGCCGATTGGGAACTATACTTCGAAGAGTACAAAGATAAAACATGCATTGGATCTATGTGGGAACCTGATACTGAAGCAATATTAAATCTGGATCCAGATATTGTATTTTTTGCCGCTATCTCGCGCGACACGCTGGATAATTCCGTCGACGTTTTAGAAGACGCTGGTGTCACGGTGCTTCGTTTTTACCATAGTTGTGGCGTGGCTGGTGCTTTAGAAGCTTATCCTGAGGAGCTTACAATGCTTGGATACATCATGGATAAGGAAGAAGAAGCAGAGGAATTCTGTAATTGGCATGAAGGTGTCCTGAACTTAGTCGAAGAAAGGGTGGAAACGATTCCAGAGGAGGATAAACCAACAGTGTACTATGAGTCACACAGTCAACTTTGGTATGGTTTTCCTGAGCGGATTGCACGTGTCGAGCTGGCAGGTGGCAAGAACATATTTCCTGATGGTAAGACTATAGATCCAGAGGCAGTGATGACAGAAAATCCTGACATTATAGTCAAAGTGGCTCCGGGAGAGGATGTTACTGCTTATCACTTGGATGCGGAGGATACAACCGCGATAGAAAATGTAAGAGAAGAGGTCCTGAGCCGATCTGTATTGCAGAATACAGCAGCGGTGAAAACAGGAAGAGTTTATGTACCTAGTATATACCTCATGTCTGGCATGACTAGTGGTTATGGTGGAGTTAGGAACTTCGTTCAAATTGTTTACAACGCAAAGTGGTTCCACCCTGATCTATTTAAAGACGTAGATCCAAAAGCAATCCACCAGGAATACCTGACAAGATTCCAGGGACTAAACATTGATTTGAATGAGAAGGGTGTATTTGCGTATCCTGATCCGAGTTGAAAAAGACATCGAGCAGCGAGACAAAAACTGGAAGTTCGTCAGGAGGGAGGTTATTATTACGTTGGAAGATTTGACAAGAGAGATGAAGCGGAAGAACTCATAGATTTCCGCGAAAATGTTCTGAGTTCGATTCGGGAGACGGCAGCAAACATCCCCGAAGATGACAAGCCAAAGGTGTACTATGAGGCCAGGACACGTTACGATTCCCTGAGCGGCGAGCATTCCTACATCGATTTTTCAGGTGGAGTTGACATATTTAACGGTGCAAGTGGTTCTGTGAATCCAGAAGACGTGGTAGCGCAAAATCCAGATATCATAGTCAAGCTGATCTCCTATAGCGACGAGGCCGGTGGTTATCAGCTGGATGCAGATGATACCGCAGGGTTGGAGGCCATAAGAGCCGAGATAATGAGCCGACCTGAGTTGCAGAATGTGAACGCGGTGAAAACTGGGAGGGTATACGTAATAACCTCGGAGATCGGCAGCACCTATTCCAACAGCTGCAGAGTTTTCCTTCAGATTGCATATAATGCAAAATGGTTCCATCCCGAGCTCTTTGAGGATCTGGATCCGCAGGCCATTCATCAAGAGTATCTGACGAGGTTCCAGGGGTTAGACATCGATCTAAACGAGAACGGGGTATTCGTCTACCCGCCACTGAATTAAGAGGATTTAGATGTGAGGTGAACTTATGCAAATAAGCTTGGAGATGCGAGATACACCTCTCGATGATACAGATGAACTTCGAGAGATCTTTCGTGACCATACCCTGACAGGCATATTCCAGACCGCGACTTGGCAGTACCACCGATACTGCATCAACTGCAAGCTCTCCGGATCAGTTTACGCCGCCTCGGAGATCGAAGGTGCCGTTCCCATAATTCACGGACCTTCAGGATGTGCATTTCATCAAAGGCTCACCCCCATGAGGCTTTATGCACCGGTGTACAAACTGCCATGCACAAACCTAGACGAGAACGATGTCATCTACGGTGGCGAGAGTAAGCTACGAGACAAAGTCCTGGAGGTTTACCGTCGATATAAGCCCTCGTTGATCCTCCTCCTTCCCACCTGCGTATCCGGTCTTATAGGCGACGATATATCAGGCATCAGCCAGGATCTTAAAGCCCAGCTACCATGTTCCATCATACCCATCGCCTCTGAAGGCTTCGCCCATCGCAGCAGAGAATCTTTAGACGGCCTGATGCAAGAGTCGGCAAAGTCGTGGAAGACGTCTCGGGCACCCGACTACGAAATTCGTGGGTGCGGACAAGAAGAGGTTATGGTATCTCTCGTGGAACAGCTGATGGAAGAGCAGGACGTTGTGGATAAACAGGTTAACATCGAGTCCTTTGGCAGGTTTAGATATGGATCTCAAGTGGACTTAAGGGAGATCAAACGCATCTTTAACGAAATCGGCATCGGAATTAATACAACCCTTCTAAACTGCACCGTGGACGACATAAAACGCGCACCTGCTGCGGAGCTTAACATAATAACCCGCAACCGAAAGGCAGGAAAGCTGATGAATACGAAGTTTGGAACGGGTTACTTTAGAAAATGGGCATCTCATTACGGCCTCGATGGCATCGAGAAGTTCTTCGTAGAGGTGGGATCGAAGTTGGGTTTGGAGGGGGAGGCAGAGGAGATCATCCAGCGGGAGAAGAGGCAGGCCATGGAAGAGCTTGAACGGTACAGAAAGACCTTCAGCAAGTTCGAGTTTGCTGTGTCCGCCCAAGGATTCTTCTTCACCCCTTACATCGCCAGCATATACGCCCGAGACCTTCGACTACCTCTTAAATATTTCTGCGTCAGTACACAACTTTTACGGAGCATGAACACCTCTGAAAAGACCATCAAAATGATGATTGACAACATGCAAGATGTCTTCGACGATTGGGATTTCGGCTTCGAGACCGTTGTGAACCCAAGCCTAGATGAGATGGCGGAGATGGCTAAGGGGGTAGATTACTTGCTCAGCGACCGCATCACCCCCCTAATTTATGGGAACAGGATGATGGACGTATCCGCCGTAAGCCATTTGCTTTTCCGAACCAGCTTCAGCGGAATAGTGGAATTTAGCCGATATCTGGCCAGAAATCTGCATAACGGAATCTCAGAACCCAGTGGCGATCTGATCCTATCAAAGTTCCATTACGACCAACTAAATTATCCCATCATCGAAGATCCTCGCTGCTCGGCATCCCGAGAGATGTGGTCTGATATGTGGAGTCTGGGCAGCGCGGGCGGTGATTGAAAATGGATGGTGGCAAGTTCTTCGGAGCCTTTAGGGCCTCTTCAGGTATAACGGACGCCGTGGTCCTAAATCACGTCCCCGTAGGCTGCAACTGGGGAGCGGGGATGTTCAAGTCCTTCTCCAACCAGTCAGATATCAGGAACGCCTGCACTGTGATGCACGAAAGAGAGATCGTATTCGGCGGTGAGGAATCGTTACGAGAGGCTCTCATCCGAGCCGATCGGCTTTATGATGCCCCCCTCATCCTGGTCGTGGCAGGCGACGTCCCCTGCATAATCGGTGACGACATCGAAGCCGTGATAGGATCCGTCTCCCTGAAAAAAGACGTCATATGGATGGAGGCGGCTGGCTTCAGAGGTTCTATGAGATCTGGATATGAAGACGCACTGATCAATCTGGTGCCTGTGATGGAGCAATGCGATCAGGCCGCCAATTCCGTAAATTTCATAGGCTTCTGTCCGGACGACTTTAAAGTGGAGGCTGATTTGAGAGAGATCAAAAGGTTGATGATGGATTCTGGCGTCGCCGTAAACTCCGTCATATCTAACTGCAGCTATGAGGAGCTGAAGATGGCGCCTGCAGCTGAGTTGAATGTTGTTATAGGGCAAGGAACCGAACTGGCAAAGCAGATGAAGGATAAGTTTGGCATACCCTATATCGAAGTTGGATATCCTTATGGGCTAAGAGGCAGCCGGGATCTAATAGATGCCGTCTCAGATCATATGGGTCTTGGTAGGGATTTGGATAGAGAGATAGATCTCCAACCTTTCGAGAAGATATACCTGTATCTCAACGATATTTACGGGACGCCAACATCGGTCGTCGGAGATTTCCACGCAAAATCCATGGCTGAATTCTTGTGCCGAGAGCTGGGATTCGAGATCGAGGTTTTATCGACGCTAGATGATGATTACAACTTCGAAGAAGAGGTCAAAAATTCCAATTCTGCCATCCTGTTTGGGACCAGCTTCGAGCAAGATTTGGCCAAAGAGATGAGGATTCCACTTGTCAGGTTCTCTTACCCCATATTCGATCAGGTGTGGATATATGATGATGCACCATACGCTGGTTTGAGGGGGGCGGTCTGCCTGACCGAGACTATACTCAACACGGTTATGGGTTTTGAAGACAAGCTATCTGATCTAGAACTAAGAGCGTGATTTTGATATGAGAAGGTTTTGTGTTTACGGCAAAGGTGGAATCGGCAAATCCACGATAGTATCAAACATGTCAGCTGCCCTGGCAGGAAATAATATGAAGGTCATGGTGATGGGTTGTGATCCCAAGGCAGACACCACACGCAACCTGATGGGCCATCGGATACCCACCATATTGGATGCGTTTCGGGAGAAGGGGCCGGACGAAATGCGCCTAGAGGATATTGTATTCCAAGGCTATAACGGCGTATGCTGTGCCGAGTCTGGAGGTCCGGAGCCGGGTGTGGGATGTGCTGGGCGCGGGGTTATCACAGCTGCTGATATGCTCTCCCGGCTGGGGGCTTTCGAGAAAATTAATCCTGAGGTGGTAATCTATGACGTTCTTGGTGACGTGGTCTGCGGCGGTTTTGCCATGCCACTCCGCAACGGCCTGGCAGACGATGTTTACATCGTCACCACCTGTGATCCCATGTCGATCTATGCCGCAAACAATATTTGCAAGGGAATAAAGCGGTTTGCAGAGAGGGGAGAGGTCTTTTTAGGTGGCATAATCTACAACGGCAGGAGCGCAGTAGACGAGCCATCGATCATCGACAGTTTTGCGGGGGAGTTGGGAACTCAGGTAGTGGGCAGGATACCCATGAGCGATCTCGTGCCGAGGTCCGAAATCCACCACAAGACTGTAATTGAATATGCTCCCGACTCTGAGATCGCTGATACCTTCAGAAACCTAGGCAGATCCATAATTGGAAACAAGAACAAAGTAGTTCCGGAACCTCTATCAGACGAGGAGCTTAACGAGATTAACAGGAAGGTAGAGGATCTGTTCCGGGAGAAAGCTCTAAAGCGCTAGCTATATGACCTCTGAATATCTACTTCCCTCCCTCTCTCGACAGGTCCGACCATCACTATTGAGATGCAGTCAAATCCTGGAATATTAGATGGCTAGAGTGGGACGAAGATATTGGTCCTCGTAGAGGGCGGGCGAGCCCTGGCGCTGGCTTATCGGCATGATCTTCACCATGGGGGCTAGGCCCGTCCCCGAGAGGGGGCAGGGGCGAACGTCGTCATCGGTGGTGGGGATGGGCTGGCGGTCGGGGTTCGGCTCCGGGATGGGGGGTAGGTCTTCCTCGTCCACGATCTCGGGGTCGGATGCGCAAGGGGGCAAATGAGGGTTTTGAGACTATCTCTCCGTCGTTCCGCACTAACAATGTAATCTCCAAACATTTTCCCCATAATTTATAGCAAAGATTTATTAAATACCCCGTTATATCCCGTTTTTTAGGGGTAGCAATTATGGATATAAGGACCCTTCCT
>Ga0334887_1000869_pt1 | contig 43901 bp, 52 predicted proteins | sample GraSluR1_MG_10_FD_207217 | JGI IMG/M metagenome (GOLD analysis project Ga0334887, IMG submission 207217) | Sludge microbial communities from methane-producing bioreactor in Wageningen University, Netherlands - Granular Sludge_18_07-R1 | ecosystem: Engineered > Bioreactor > Anaerobic >...
TGGGCAACCCATCCTCGCCCTTTTCGTAACCAAGGAAATGGGCATAAGGCATGCTGACTTTTCCATCCGCCATGCGTTTGCGCTGTCCCCAAGTTACGTTTTCGGAGATTGAACGGCTTTCCTCCTGCGCCAGGCTGGACATGATGGTGATTAATAGTTCCCCCTTACTGTCCAGCGTATAAATGTTCTCCTTCTCGAAATATACCTCCACGCCTTTTTCCTTTAACTGGCGTACCGTAACCAAAGAATCAACCGTATTTCGTGCAAAGCGGCTGACTGATTTAGTAACGATCAGGTCGATCTTCCCGTCCAGTGCATCCGCGACCATAAGCTTGAACCCATCGCGTTTTTTGGTATTGGTGGCGCTGATGCCCTCATCGGTGTAGATGCCGGCAAAATCCCACTCGGCTCTTTCATTGATGTATTTCGTATAGTAGTCTACCTGAGCTTCATAACTGGTGAGCTGTTCCTCAGAGTCGGTTGAAACCCGAGCGTACGCGGCTACTCTCTTCCTTAAAGCAACACCTGACGTGTCTGGCGCAAAACGGTTTATGATTGGCGGTATGACTGTGACGGCTCGGGCGGGCTTCATTTCAAATCCCCCCTTTGGTATGCAAGCGCTCTTTCCCGCGCCTGCTGTTTCTTTTTATCGTTCCAGCTTGATTTGCGCGACCGGTCTTTCCAGACGGCTTCAACTTCGCGACCATCCTGGAAGATATAAATGACCTTGTTGGGCTCCGGAACCTGCATCTGCTTAATCTGGGACCGGAAAATCACCTCATCAAATTCCGCAAGGCCCAGCACTTCAGTGGTAAGCGACAATAAGACTGGTTCCGGTATCTGTTTCGCTGGGCAGGCGTCCTTACCGGAGTGGATAAAGGTGGCGCAGTTCCAGGCTGTATGCCCCTTGTAGGTTACATGTCGATAGTTTTTTCCGCAGCGGGGGCAGAAGATTACACCTGATAGCGGATAACGGTTGGCTGGGTTTTGCCTGACATTTCTGTTCTCCCGGTGCTCAGCCATTATTTCCTGGGCCTGTTGAAAGGTGAGAGGATCAATGATCGGCTCATGGGTTCCTTCAGCATAGTACTTTGGCAGGGTTCCCCGGTTATAAACCAGCTTCTTGGACAAATGGTCGGTAACATACTTTTTCTGAAGCAGCGCGTTGCCAGAATACTTCTCGTTATTAAGAATAGCCAAGACCCGTTTGGCTGTCCATTCTCTGCTGTGATAGGTCGTCGCACCCGTTTCCCGCAGCCTGGCTGCAATCCGATCGCATCCCGAACCGTTAATGTAATCGGTATAGATCAGTCGAACAATTTCAGCCTGTTCCTGATCGATTTCAATTTGACCATTGTTGATTTGATACCCGTACATGAAACGCAGGTTTACGATTTCACCTTGCTGAAACTGTTTGCGAATCCGCCACTTGCAGTTCTCACTGACCGAGCGGCTTTCTTCCTGGGCGTAGGATGCCAGGATGGTGAGCATAAGCTCTCCGTCCCCGCTCATAGAGTGAATATTCTGTTCCTCAAAATACACGTCTATCCCAAGCAGTTTGAGTTCCCGCACGGTTTCAAGAAGCGTTACCGTGTTGCGGGCAAAGCGTGATATTGATTTTGTAACGACCAGGTCAATGCGGCCATCCTTACAATCGGCAATCAGGCGCTGAAATTGTGGGCGAGTGTTCTTGGTTCCCGTCAGTGCCTCGTCGGCGTATACACCAGCATATTGCCATTCCGGTCGTTGCTGAATGAGGTTGCTGTAGTAGCTGACCTGAGCCGCAAGGGAATGAAGCATTTCATCTTTTCCAGATGAAACACGGGCATAGGCAGCCACTCGTAATCTTGCCGGAAGTGGCAGCACCGAAGGTGATATCTTCTTAACTATTCTTTCCATAAGGGCCTCCTTTCGTTATGACACATATTCGCTCTGAAAGCCCCTCTTATCAAGCGTTTTGGCGATATATGCTGCGAAAAGAAAGCCCGTATTTTTCAGCGATAGCTTTCTCTATTTTTATCAGTTCATCTTCATTAATAATGCCCACCGCAATCCATTTTTTGAAAACCGCCAGGGCAGTTGTATAGTGGATGATTGCTAAGGCCTTATCCATGCCGCACCACCTTTGACCTGCCGTAGCAGGCGCGAGAACAGTATTTGCGGTTCTTGTTTCCGTAACTTTCAAACTCACAGCCACAGATAGGGCAGGTAAAGGTATAGATGGCTTTACGGTTGACGGCTTCCGGGTGGTCATTCCACCAAGCCATGCGGCATTTATCCGAACAGAACTGCTTTGGCTTCACGCCAGATATCTGGGTAAGAGGGGTTCCGCACTGCCGGCAGAAAGCCCCATCCTTCTGTAAACTCGTTTCTATATTAATACTGCCAAGGTTGTTCCTACGGCAGAATGACTTTACCGTATTTTCGGAAATATTGAGTGTTGTCGATATGCTTGAATAGCTGAAGCCGTCCCTGCGCATTTTAATGATTTGCTCTTTTTGCTGTTTTGTCATTACGATTCCTCCTCCGAAGGCAAATCAACAAGCCCTCGGTTTAAGCCACAGGAGGAGTAATAATCGGACGGTTTCAAACAAAAAAGGCCCGCGGAGCGCATTGATTTGCTCCACGGACCATCTTTCATCACCAAATCACAGGTATTTTCATTTTTGTTTTCTATTCGGCTGCCTTGCCGTCCACATAGCTTTCGCCCAAAATAAAGGCGATAATGGTTCCGGAGATCCAAGCATATGCCTCACGGTTTACTGGCGCTCCCAGCCCTTCATTGATAATAATAAAAACCGCACTGGCCAATGCGGTTAGAAATTTACGGCTCTTTAATCTTTCAAAAAATGGTCTCATCTTATCCTTCCTTTCTATATGCTATCTCACTACCACCGTTCTGGTACTCTCGATCCAATCTACAGTGTGGCCCAGGGCTTCAGCTAGCTGGCGCACCGGCGCATAAGATCTGTTATCGATTATTACAGCATCTATATTTACCCCGCCGGCCAGGATCTGGACCCGATTCGGAGTTGATAGATTAAACCACTCTGATATGATATCCGCCATTGATGCAACTACCCGCTGGTACCTCTGGTTATAACGCTCAATGTCCTCCGAGTTATCATGAAAGAACAACTCGGTCAGTACCGAGGTAGCATTGGTATTGACCACCTCAGCCCATCTGAACCCCGGTACTGAACTGTCTTTTATGCCCCTATCCCTGAGTTCAAGGGTGCCAACCAGGGCTGCTTGCAGTTTGGACCCAAAGGCGGCGCTGTTGCTGCCGGAGATGCCATAACACCAAGTTTCGGTGCCGGTACCGCCCCCGGCGTTGGTATGGACGGCTATATGCAGATCTGGTTTTTTAGAGTTACTGTCGCTTACAATTTTCGACAGACTCCAATCCGGATCGTTGTAGTATACGGTTATTCCCCGGCTGGTCAAAATGCTGCCCACATCACGAACCAGCACATTCATCCGGGCTTCCTCGGAAACCCCATCAATTCCCAGATTGTTCTCCTGAGATGAGGCCGACAAATATACACTAGGGCTGCTCATAAGTGGTAACCTCCTCCTTCTTTACGGTCTTAGCTGTCTTATCCGGCCAGTTGTTGTTTTTGCTCAGGTTTTCAAACAGCGCCTTAGCCGAATACACGACCACCACACCCAGGATTTGAACCAATACGGCGGAACTTAACGTCTCCGCTATTTGATCTCTCCCTAGATAGGCCAGGTAATAAGACAGGTAGGTCCAAATTATGCCGTTAATGAGTAACAAAGTGACGATAAATTTCGAGAATGTCATGCTGCCTCCTAAATGTCCTTGATCTCATCAATGCGCTTGTGGGCTTGCCGGGTGGACTCTTCTACCCTGGTTACCCGCTCGGAAAGTTCGTTAACTCTCTTTTCCTGCACTTTAAGATCGATCTTCATGTCGTCGATCCCGCTCTTGATGTATTTGATGTCTGCTTTCAGTTCTCCACTTTCTTGGCCTTCGTCTTTACAGGCATTCTTAATCCCTTGCTGGTACCCAACGTACCCGAAGGCAACCGAGCATACTGTCCCTATGGCTCCCAGCAGCGCTAGATTGTCCATCCCTCACTCCCCTTTCCCTATCTGATTTACCCCCGGTGATTTTGGCCATAAAAAAAAGAGCCTAAGGCCCACGTAAGCTGCCTATAAATCGCTGGCAGCCTTGATCCTGTTAGACACATCCTCCTGGATATCTGCTGGCACCTTATCAATCGTTCTTTTTCCGGCCAGCACCAATTCAGCCATCAACTCTGGGCTAACCGCGCCGGGAGTTGCTTCCGAGAGCTTGGCCACGCCCTCCATCAGTACCAGGTTGTAATGTTCTAGGCGGGCAACCTTTTCATTCAGCGTGATATTATTGCTGCCGATTACTCGGTTTTGCCATCCGGCATTAGGTTTTATCTCCAAGTGACAGCCTTCTTTGGCTACAACCCGTATAGATTCATAATTGGATAAATTGAGTTCCGGGTCATGGGCAAAGACCACATCCTGGTCTTTAGTCAGCATCGGTTCATTCTCAGATGCTTGGATTACTAAACCATCAGCCTTGTTATATACCAAAAACATCGACATCTTGACCCCCTTGCCTAATATTTACAGATTTCCAGATTGCCGATCATAGACCCACCACCTCCGCTGGTAACAGAAAAATAAATGGTTACCGATATAGAAGAACGAAAGGGGATGTCCAAGTTGGTTTTGCCATCAACAGCATTCAGCCTTCCCAGCGAATCGGAATGTATATAAAAAGCAGATGAGGTGGTCCAGGTTAAACTGCCAAGGACAGAACCGAAATAAGGTAAAGGCTCACCATCTAAGGCAACAGTTGCCCTACATCTGCTGGTCCATGAGGAGGAACCGTTGGCTTGAATATAGATATTCCTCAGAATACCGGCACCGTTATAAGTGATAGTCACGCTTTGCTCAGTGCTGCTCCAGTTGCCGGTGTTTGAGGATATAGTGCTTAATTGCATGATGGTATAGTTCTTAATATAATTTTGCAAAACATCTTTCAGGTTGCCGATTTTGGCATGCAGGCTACCCGCCGAATCATCGGCATCGGTTCTAACTCCGACCTGCCTGCGGATAAAGGCCAGTATTTCTTCTGAGCCAAACATTACACCACCCCCCGCTTCAAAATCTCACCTGACCACTGGTAGGTTTTTATCTGCCTGACCCCACCGGTAAAACCGGAAGCAGGAGGCAAGTACCGGTACGCCTTGGAGATTAGATCGCCATCCCAAACGAGCCATGTAACAGCGTTGTAGCCGTATATGCCATGCAGCAAATTACCGGTCTCCCCGTTATATACGCTGAAGTGGATAGCATTCTCCGCTGTCCACACACCGCTGTCACCCACCCTTTTATAGGTCGGGTATAAAGCGTCCTGGATGGTTTCCCCGTGCAGGTGGAAATGGTTGTCCGCATCTCCGGCCTTTTTTACGATCAGCCAGTAATAGGCCCCATTGACTAGGTCAGAAATATCCAAGGGGATACTGAATGATGCTTTAACCACCGGCATAAATTCTAGCGGGAGGACCATGTACCTAAGCAGCGATCCCATTGCTGAGCCGTCCGGATTAAATCCGTCCCGGAGTTCCAGCAATAGATCTGCACCCTGGCCATGTTTGATAATTTCAAATGCAATCCTGGCGATAGCAGCCGATGCATCAGCCTTGAACCTCACCGCATGATCATAGCCGGCAGAGTCATATTCAGCTACGCCAGCTCCATTTTTTCCGTCAAATGCAGTTCCTTCGTAAATATGCGAGAACTCCTGCATAATAACTGACGAGTTGGCCAGGTTTTCATCTATAACCGTCTGGCCGCTTTCGGCCGCAAACAGCATTGCATCCACCTCCTACTGCAGCGACAGCCTGCATTCTACCGTTAAGATCATCTGATTTTCCTTCCCCCAGGGCACCTTTAATAGATTAAACATAGTGCCTGAGCCTGGGGCATCGGTCGCACTTACAAAAATACAAGTCTTTTGATGCTGTCCGTTGCCTTCTCCCGCCAAGAGCACGGTCCTAAGCCTTATGTTATTTCCCGATTGGGTCACAACCGATACTGCTTTGCGGAAAACCTCAGTAATGGTATCCCCTTCGGCCAGATCATCGCCAATAACTAGGTAGGGACTGGACAGTCCCGCTACCTTCTGAGCGGCTATACCCAATCCGGCACTGGTTACATAGTTTTGCAATGGTCCAATTACTGTTCCGTCTTCATATTCCAAATACCACTCCGATTTCAGTCTCATGGTTTCCTTCATAACTTACACCACCCCATACTGGCCCAATACTACGGTCAGGCCGACAACTGAATCCGCTTCTTCAGGTGATTTGTAGTTAAATACCTGCACCGCAGCCTTTTGAAAAGCCCTGAATTTGATAAAACCCGGGTATGGTACCGTAACCGCTTTGGAAAAGTCTATATCCGCCCATTGGCTCCACTGGCTGCCATTAGCACTCACAGAGATCTGCAGACCCCGGGGCAGAGACATGGCTTGAGTTTGGGGATAGATACGGGCTAAACTGCCGATAGTTGTTATGGCCGTGCTTTCCGGTTGAGGAATAGAAGTAAGCCCCCACTTATGCATTTCCCATATCATTGACATAGGTGTTCCTCCTAAGCGCCATCCTCGGCTGTTATGACCGCCAGTACCGACCAAAGGCCGACTACGGTATTGGTAATCTGTTTAATACTAAAACCTTCACCCGGCCTGATACACAAGGGTTTAATGTCTATCCCCCTGGGTATCATGTTGAAATCCATTAAAGGTGTGGCATTAAGTGTGAGGGGTATCTCATCATTATTAAGAGTTACCGGCCACATTAAAGCCCCCTCAGCAATGGTGGCACCGGTGGCAATGTGAATACCGGCATCCAGGTTTGCATCCGCCGTGTCAGCCTTCTGCGGGGTAATAACAGTTCCGCCGCTCTGGCTGGTGGTACGCATAAAATCCAGTTCTACTCCTACGCCAGTAATTGCTGTCAGAGACATGTTGACAACCGAAAGCCTGGGTACCCTGATCAGATACCCGCTGCCCGCATCGTTATATATGGAAAATAAATGCTCGTTCTGAGCCAAGGCCACACTTGGCGCTAAACAGTAAAAGGTAGGCAGCCCATGCCAGGCTACATACTGCTCATAACCCGCCCCGCCTTCAATAGCCCGGTAGCGCGCGTTCAGCTTTTTTCCGGTACTGTCGGGTGGGACTTGAATATATCCGCCAGCCATAAATTTAACCCCCTATCATTAATGCGCTGCTTTGGCAGCCTTCGACTACCCAGGGCCGGTTCCTGACTGTCGTAAGCAGCGCGTCAGTAAGCGATATTGCTTCTGTTCCGTAAACAAACTTATGGATTAGCTTGGTATCATTCATTTTTTTCTTCTGCTGCGCCGAAACCAGTACCTTAAGAAAATCGGCAATCCCTAGAAGGCGGCCCCCGAATTCCACGGTAAAAACCCAACGTCCCGCTTCACTTAAGGATATCCCTACCTTCTGCACCAGGAATACAGTGTTAACGCCCCGTTCGGGCAGCTCGATGACTACAAGCTGACCGGGTGCCCAACCGGGTACTGAGGTAGTAAAACTGCCGCTGGTCTTGGGGTTGGCCCAGTCACGCAGATCCGCATTGCCGGCCGATTCAGCCGCTTCAATAGTTACCAGGGTGTCGTCCTTGATTTGGTGTTCATACACCCCGTCTCCGCCTTCTAGTGCAGCGATGGTTGCCTGGCTGGCCAGGTCGTCGACTACGGTAATGACGTCTATGCTCTGTCTGGCGGTCAGTGACATGGTCAGTCCGCTTGAAGGCGTATCCGTAGCAGCCGAGCAGCGCAAGTAGCCGTCATTGACATTCACCATATAGTCCTTGCTGTCTTCCTCATCTGTACCTTCAAGACCGAGACTATAGTCTACTCCGCCCACCTGCAGACTGCATTCCTGTGGTGTCCAGGGCAGCACCCAGATGCGGGCCGCGCCGTCTGTTTTCCACTCTATAGTCTGCGAATCGGACAGCATACTGCCGCCCAATATATAAACACGGTTGCGCAGTCCCTGATGGTCGATGCTGACTTTGAAGTTGCTGAACCGTCCTCCGGGCTGCAGGGTCATGGGAGCGGCAGAGCCCAGTTCGCCGGGGTCAAAAAAATGGACCACTTTGTAATGGTCCACATACCACTGCCAGCCGATGTAGTCGCACAGCCACTTCATGCAATCGGACGGCATTATGTAGTTAAAGTCGGTGCCGGTAGATTCGATTACCGGAGCACCGTTTTCTACCCCTGCAGCTGAAAAATCCGGGCAGTATTTATTCAATATATCCCGTACGATTGCGTCAGCGCTCCATCCCAGGTAGCTTTCAACCACCAGCTTTTTATTCATCTGCAGGGTGTAGTCCTGGCAATCGGCTTTCCACACCAGCGGGGCCTTACTGTAAATCAGCTCCACCCGGTCGATAATACCCGCGAAAAGCCGGGGTTCTGTAAGGGCAGTGTCTTCGATGATTATTTCGCTGCCCTGCAAAGGCTTATCACCCTTGACTGCAAAAGAACAGCCGTCTGCCTGGTAGGTAAGCATCTGGCTTATGTTAAGGCTTCCCCGGCGGTAGTCAGCCCATCGATCAATCCCGGCAATCCTCAGAGTTTTAGCCACTGAAGCGCACCCCCTTGGCAAGCAAGGTGCGGTAGATTTGCTCTCCGGCGTCAGAAGTTCCGCCATTAACCGTTATGCTGATCCTGTTGACGGTGGTGGAACTGCTGTTAGTTGTACTCCCCGCAACTGCTCCCAAGGCTATCGGGGCAATTCCTGGCAAGGTAGTTTGCAGGCCAAGATTGCTTAGGTTGCTTTTTAATGTGCTGTAGATAGCCGTTATATCAGCCACCCCGGTTTTTATCTTATCCACCAGTGACGGGGAGTTGCGCTGATTGGGATCCATACCGGAACCCATTATGCTCCTTACTTCATCCATGGCGTCCTGCAAATCGCTCATCCTGGACCTTATGCCCCGGATTAACTCACTCATGGCCTGTATTCCGTACCCGGCTGATTTCTTGACTATCTCTTCATACTTCTTTTCGATAGCGGCGATTGTTTCAGCGGCGTTCTTTTTGATTTCACCATTCTTTTCTTCCCAAGCCTTTTTATACTTAGCCAGTTCCTCGTCGGCCTTTGCTTTCATCTCCATCAGTTTGTTCTGCATTTCGATAGTCTGCTGAGTCAGCTGATTCTGGGTTTCCGTCCTGATCTCACTCAAGCGCTGACCTAAATCAACCCGCGCCTGCCGCATCTCGATATTGGCTTCAGCCCGGGCCTGAGCGTTTTTGGTTTTCCACAGACTCACATATTTACCCAGTTCTTCAGTGGTCAGGGTGTTTAAGGCTGCGATCTGGGGAGCCGCCTTGACCCCCATTTGCCGTAGCTCGTCAATGAGTCCCTGGTCAACTCCCTTAGCAGCCAGTGACTTTAAATTGGCCTGCCAGCTGTCAAACTGGCTAACTTGGTCGTCCAAATTGCCTAACAAGGATTTGCCCGATACTTTCTGGGGCTTCACTTCATCAAACAGCCCCAACTGGTTCTTGATGGACTCCACCTTGGCCGCGTAGCTCTGTTTATAGGCATCAATCGCCTGGGCTTCTCTCTCCAGGCCGGCCACACTAATCTGGGCCAGCTTGTCGGACAGTTCCTGCTGCAGGGCGATTTCGTCCTGAGCCAGTTTGGTTCGGACCTCCCGGCACTGGTCGGCATAGGTCTGCTCGGCTTCCAGTAGCTCTCTGTTGGTTTCTGCTTGGATTTTTTCCAGGCTGTTCCGCATATCGACCAGGGCGGCGATGATGTCCGATACCGATCCTTCCACAAAGGACAGCCCTTCCCGCATGCCTAGACTCAAGCCTTCGCTAATGTTTAGGCCGTATTCGTGCATGACTTGCGAAGGCGACTGGATGGACAAGGCCTCTTTGATCTTGCCCTTTACGGCTTCGGCTACTTCACCGGCAATCTCTCTGACTCGGCCGATCCGCTCGTTAATCCCGTCAATCAGACCCTGAATTATATGGGCTCCAATTTCCAGCAAGGTGTTGTGCAGGGTTCTTAATCCCTCAAATGCGTTGACCACCACTATTTTGATACCGTTCCATAGGGAAACGAAGATGTTTTTTATATGCTCCCAGGCTCCTTGCCAGTCCCCCTGCAAAACATCCAGAAAAAATCCGAACAGGTTAATAATCACTTGTGCCGCCGTCTGAAAAACCGTTTTGATAATGTTCCAGATGTTTGAGAATACTGCGGTCAGGTCATTGCCCCATTTGTTCCAGAAGGTCTGGATGGCAATACCGGCCTGAGTGATAATCGCCTGTATATCAGACCAAACCTCCTTGACTACAGTCCGAAAGCTCTCGTTGTTTTGCCATAGTTCCTTGACCGCTAAAACCAGCCCTGCAATAACGGCTACAGCAATTCCAATGGGACCAGTCAAAGCGGTAATAGCCGCTCCTAACGCTGCGGTAACCCCGCCGGCACTGGCGATGGCTGCCGCAGCAGCACCGACTACACCAGAGATGGCCCCGGCGGCCGTCACCAGCTGGCCGATAATCAGTATCACCGGGCCGATGGCCGCTGCCACCCCCGCCACAACCAGGATGGTCTTCTGTGCACTGGGACTCAAATCCCCGAATTTCTGGACCAGTTCATTTAATTTTTGTATCAAAGGCGTTATGACCGGCAGTATATGCTGGCCCATGGTTGCTCCCAGTTCTTTCAGGCTTTCGGAGAAAACCCGCATCTGGTTGGCCGTTCCCGCTCCGGTCCGCTCGAAATCTCCCTGGGCGTTTTTGGTCATGGCCAGGACATAGTTGTACCGCAGCTGAGTCTGTTCAGCCTGGCTCATTTCCTGGATCTTCTTCCGGATACCCTGGCTGTAGGCGTATTCCTGCAGGTTGGTTTGGGTCATGACAATACCAAGTTGTTTTAAGGATTCCGTCTCACCGGTAAACACTGATTTTAAGGCGGTATCCGCTATGTCGATCTTAATGTTCTTAAAACTGGACAGATCGCCGGCCAGCCCCACCAGGGTTTTGCTCATTACTTCCGCCTGCTCTGTGTTAAGACCCATACTGGTGGCCATATCACCGTAGGTAGAAGCCATGTCGAGCGCGGTCCCCTGGGCAATGCCGAAGCGTTCCAGGGTAGTATCGCTCCAATCCTTGATTCCCTGTGCGTTGTCCTTAAAGGCTACTTCCACCTTGTTGAGGGCTTCATTGGTATCCGACGCCAGCTTCACCGCAGCGCCGCCGGCGGCCACAATCGGTGCGGTAAGCGTCAGGGACAGGCCTTGCCCGGCGCTGGTGATACTATTACCGGCATTTTTTAGTTTTTGGCTGGCGTCCTCGGCTTTCTTGGCTAGCTGGGTCCAGGCTGAAGCTTGCAGTTCCAGTTCCCTGACCGTCTTTTTGAGGGAGTTTTCCATATTGGCCAGAACCTTTTCGGCCTGCAGCATTTTTATCTGCAGTTTTTCCACCGCCGCCGCATCCTGCTCGGTACTACCTGCCGCTTTGTCATAGGCATCTTTTAAAGCGGCAACCTTCTGCCTTTGCAACTCAGCTTGCTTGTTCAAGTAATCAACTTTTAGTTTCAGCTGGTCGGCGGCACTGCCCATGTCGCCCATCTTGGCGGCGGCGGCCTGGAACTCAGCTTTAGCTAGTTTTAAAGACTGGTCCAACTCCTTCATGCCCTGATTAAAGCCAGTATTGTCCAGTCCGATCTTGACCAGCAGTTCGCCGATAGTTTCTGCCAACTGTTCTCACCTCCCTCACCAAATCTCATCAATGTACCCGGACGGATTTTCCTCAGTCTCAATAACCATTGCGCCCACAATGAGCAAATCCCAGAACATCTCGATCTCCATAGTGTCAATCTGTTCTGGGATCCAGTGGTAGTTTTTAGCCAGGCTTAGGTAGAAATACACCACCATCTGGTAAGCCGACAGACTGTTTAGGTCCGGTCCGTCGGCTCCAGTCCGTTTGGGAGTTCTCTCATCTTCCGGCTGACTACCTCCGCCACCCAGCCGGCGATCTGGTAAAACAGCGGCACAAACTCATCCAAGTCCAGTTCCTCTTCGATGACCTCTGCGCTTATGTCTGGATGGTTGAAGGCCGCCGCAATCAAACGCTCCATCTCGCTCAAGGCTTCCTGATCACCTTGGGCGGTACCGCTGAATTGCTCCTTGAATTTGGTCACCTCGCGCCAGAGCTTGACTTTAGGCGCTGGCGCGGTGTAGGTCTTGCCTTTTAACGTAATAGTCGGGTTTTCCATCATACCCCTCCTCCTTTAGGCGGCCGTGGTGAAGTTTCCAACGCTGTTGGCCGCTAAGCTCTGGCCGTAGATATCTCTAATCCCCAGGGTACAGACCATAAGGTAGGCGGTAGAGGGGTCCAAATCTTCACTGGGGTTGAAAGTCACCACTTTATGAGCCGTATCAATAGACAGCGCGCCGGCCACCTCCAACCCGTCACTGGCACTTAAGAGCAGGAAGTTGGCCGCAGTCATATCGCTCACCTGTATGGCGTTATTGAAGGTCCAGGTCAGGTTAGCCCCAACCGCGACCCCGGTTGCTCCGTCAGTGGGTACTAAACTGACGGTTAAGGCGCTAGGCGCAGCCCCATCTACCGCTGTAAACCAGTTGGTTCCTGTATCCGCCACCCAGTCGGGATGATCTTCATCGCCCAGCTTCTGCCAGGCGTCATCATAGCTACGCTTGATGAAAGTCCCTTTGATTTTGGGGGTCTGAAACTTGGGCTTATCCTCCTGGGTCTGGTAATCCTGCTCCTGCAGGGCAAATTTGCCTTTGAACAGCCACACATAGCGGTACTTGCCAGTGCTCTTCCGGGACTTGAATCCCAGAGCCAGATAAGGAGCGGTATCGGTCGACTTCTTGGTCAAGACCCCGCCCACTACAGTGTGTCCCAACAAGGCTGCCTGGGTATTGAGGTCAATATCCTTGGCCTCGAACTCCACATCGATCTCACCTAGTGAGGTTACGGTTTCGTCTGGGCCGTCGTCACAATACAGGGTTTCAGTATTACTTTTGGGATTTATCTTGGCATTGATAGCCCCAGCAATAGCTACCGGGCTGTTGTAGACCGCCCCCGAAGGCGAGTCGCTGGTCAAGATTGCATAATATAGGCTGTTTAGGCCCACTTGGATGCCGGCCATATTTTATCCCTCCTTAGAGTGGGCGCTCAGTTACATATCTGAGTGCCTTGTGAAATATTTTGGTGTCATCTTCATACAGATCGGCGCTGCCGGTTCTTTTATAGCCCAGCACCTTCATGGTTTTATCCACCTCAGCCGCAATGGCCGAGGTACTGGACGCTTTTACCCATACATCCACCTGCAGGTGAACCTCTGCCAGAAGGGCAGTGTCATCGGCCCAAGCGGAATCGAAATTAGCTAACTCAAACAATGTGATGTATTTATCTAATCCTTCCGGTGCTTTCAGTTGGTAGATGTAAGGCCCGCCAAGCAGAGTATTCAGATCCGAATTTCCTTCCAAGGCTGTCAGCACTTCCGGTTTGACATTGATCATAAGCCCAGCCCCTCTTTCAGAGTCTGCTTGATGGTTTCCAGCACCTCTTTCCGGCTTTGCGCTTTAGCCGGACCCAGGAAGGGCCGGGCGGCCATCTTGGTGGTGCCATACTCCAGAAATTTGCCATAAAAAAAGGGAGCGCTCGGCCCCACCTCGATGTATTTTATCCCTTCTCCTTGTTTAGCCTCGGATATGACAATGTTGTCGGCCAGATGCTCCCCGTCTGTTTCACTTCGGGGCGCTCTCTGGCTGGCATGGGCCTGTACAATTTTGGCTCCAGCATGGAGAGCCTGGTTTTCCAACGGACCGGCTCTTTGCCCTAATTCTTTAAGCCGGGTAAGTATATCTTCCATACCTTCCAAAGTCAGATTACCCGCCACCCGGGATCACCTCCCTGCACATCAGTTCAATTTCGCGGTGCCGCTCATCTTTATCAATAACAGATAGAATAGCAAACACCCGGGTGCCATAAAGAACCCGCATTGCCGGAGTTATCCCGGTGCGGAACCGAATCTTGATCCGGGTGGTAACCTCGGACTGGATACTGGCAGCCTGAATGTACTCCTTGCCTGATAGGTCTGCTATCGCTGCCCAGACCGTGGCAACCGTAGTCCAGTTCTCCTGAGGTATGCCTTCGGCTTTGGTGATGGTTTTACTATGCAGCGAAACGCGCTGCTGCAGTTCCCCAAAACTCACCCGGTTGCGATTCTTCACCCTTACCACCCCTCCCTGCGGTAGGCAAACAGGAGCCTGGCCATAACCGCAATTACGGCGGTCATGTCCACAGTTTCCCTCTGTTCGTAGATATTGCCGATGGCATAGAGAACTGCTTGCTTAACGGTTTCAGGCACTAGAGTAAAATCGGTCAACGGACAGCGCAGGATATCCTGGCTGAGTTCCTCGGCTGCATAAATGAGATCTGTGATGAGCGTATCGTCCTCATCACCGTCAACTTTCAGATACAGCTTGGCTTCCTCCAGGGTAACGACCAATACGCCCACCCTCCTTTCAGACATAACCATGGCAAGATTAAAGCACAACCCCTCAGAGGTTGTGCTCTATCTGCCATTTACTTTTAGTGTTATAGCTTATTTCCTGCCGTTAGTCTCTAAAAGCTTCGATATGACTATTAATCATCTTTTCTTAAAACTCTTAGACCCTGTGCAATCACCGATTGCACTACCGGACCACATCACCGGCCGGTTGGATTTTTCGTTGCACACTCCTTCCCGGTATTGGCTCCTGTATGGGCCTGTATTTCTTCAATATTGGTGCAACACTGCTTGTTTACAACGTGATCGAGTATTTCTTCATCCGTAACATCTTTGCAGTAGCAAATTGGGGAGGGAGATTCTTCCTTAAACCATATTGGGACGGTAAGATCTTCTTTATTGAAAGATATCCCTTCTTTCGCATAGTAGGAAGTTGGGCATTCCCGCGACAAGCAGATAAAATAGTCCGCATCTGCAATAGACCCATTTACTGCTTGTTTGAGCAAGTTGCGCACAGTCCTCTGGTTAACCTTTTGTCCAGGCCTTTGACAGACAGGACAAAGCGCAACTTTAGCTTCAATTGGCTCATTCCCAAAAATCACAACCATCTCCGCCATTAATATTCGTTCCTCCATTAAATGATATTTTTAAATTCATTTATACCTCGTAGACAAACCTCGTTTGTCTCCTTGCACAACAAGAATCATCTAATTCTACCATTCTCAATGTACGGAACAAATACTACTTTATAAAGTAATTACTCAGCGGCTGCCATTAAACCAGACGCGATGAGCTTGGCTAAGAGAGCGTTGAAATCGGTCACCAAACCGGCCACGTCTGCAGCCGTACTGTCTGACTGGTTGGCAGCGGTCTTGGCAGCTAGGGCATCATTTAGGACTTTACCCTGATTGGCCGACAGGGCGCTGGTAGTGGAGGTTGAATTCAGCGCATCAACTACTGGAGCGCTTACAACCCCCTCCACCGTTGCCCCGGCCGCAACAGCCAGCTTACCGCCAGCCGCAATCTCGAGTTCTCCCCCGATGACGGTCTTCTCTCCGCCCTGCTCGGTATAGTTTTTAACATTGCTCATCTAAATCTCACCTACGCTTTCATCTGAAGCACTTTAATGGCTTCAGCCAGGATCAACTTGCCATCCACCCTTTGCGTGGCCTTAAAGCCAACTTGTCCGGTGGCCGCATAAAGCTCGTTTAATCTCTGGAAGGAGCGTCCCTGCCGGTCCGCCACCCAGTAGTAACTAAAGTCCCCAAAAGCTATAGTTTTTGCAGTGGAAGCTATGGACGGCACATATGAAGACATTCTAAGCGGTACGTTAAGAATGGTATCTGGCTGGCCAGCAGCTATAGAAGGCTGCCAGATATATTGCCCATTGCCGTCTTTCAGCTTTCTTACCGCTTTTACCGTAGTATCATTCATGACAAATACCGCTTTTTTCCGGTACGGGGATTTCAGACTGTGGTAGAGATCGATAATCTCATCAACTGTTATAGCTGATGCAGATGCGGCAGTAACTCCAACCTGGGCACCGCCGGTGGCATTTAGTATACCGGTTGGCTTACCGGTGCCGTTGCCGGTGAAGAAAGCTTCTTCCTCCGCCGCTCCTATTCTTCGGGCAAATTCCCTGGCGATATAGGCTTCCAGATTGAATACGCTATCGTTTAGCAGTTCCTCCGACACCTTGATCATGGTGGCCAGTTTATATGCTCCGATGGATACCTGCCCGAAGGCATCGTCCGATTCTGGAATTGTTCCTTCTTCCTCCACCCAAGAAGCGGTTCCTTTGCTTGCCACGACCGGAATCTTTTTGTCACCCGAAGATGTATTGATTAAGGTCGCTAACTGGCGGAAGATATTCTCTTCCTCTAAGGCTGCAACCAGAGTGCGTTCAAATTCGTCCGGCACCAAATAGCCGCCCTCGCTGTCGGTGCCGATTTGGAGAGCATTCTGTACCTCGAAGCTGGTCTTGCTGCGCATCGCTCTCCAAAAAGCCTGCTTGTATTCGTTACTTGCCCGGCCCAGCTTTAGCTCATCCTTTTCACTCCCGGGATTGTTTTTTATGGGGGTGTTGATTGGTTTGGAAAGCTCTAAATCAAGGGCTTGCTGTCTCTCCAGCCGGTCAATCTCCTTGCCTAAGTTCACAACTTCGGTTTCCATCTTTTCATAAACAGCGGTGTCCTCAGCGGATATCAAGCCATCAGTTCCTCTTTTACTGTCCAGAAATGCTTTAGCAACCTCCCAGGCTTTGGATCTCTTTTCTCGTAGTTCTAAAATTTTGCTCATTAACAAATCCCTCCTTACAATTTTAAGAGGTCAAGCCTCTTGTCCAAAATGGTTATGGCTGATCCGGGTTTCTTTTCCTGACGCGGCAGCTTATTGATTAGCGAGTTGACCACTGTTAGATTGCTGAAGATAATGCCTTCCTTTTCCGGACTGGACTCATTAGTCGCAGTAAACAGAATCGCATCGGCAAACCCCAACTCCACTGCCTTTTTGGCATTGAACCAGCTCTCCGCATCCATGAGGTGCGACAGTTTGGCTCTGGAAAGACCGGTTTTCAGTTCGTAAGCGTTGATGATGCTCTCCTTCACTTCACCTAACATGGCAATAGCCTTTTCCATCTCCCCACTGTCACCGAAAGCTATGGTCATGGGATTGTGGATCATCATCATGGATACCGGCGACATGTACACTTCCCCGCCCGCCATGGCAATTACCGAGGCAGCACTGGCCGCGATGCCGTCGATTTTCACGGTGACCTGGCCTGGGTAATCCATCAGCATGTTGTAGATTTGGCTGGCAGCAAAAACATCACCACCTGGAGAGTTGATCCAAATGGTGATGTCACCGTTTTCGCTAAATAGCTCGTTTTTAAATTGTTTGGGAGTTATCTCATCGCCGAACCAGGTCTCCTCGGCAATGGCTCCGTCAAGGTAGAGGGTTCGGCTTTCCTCGTTCCGGACCCAGTTCCAAAACTTTCTCTTCAAAGTTTCCCACCCCCGTTTCATTATTGTTCTTACTGGCAAATATCCCGGCATCCGCCAGCTTGGTCATATTGCCGTTAATGAGATACAGATCGCCGCCCAGTTCCTCGGGAATCCGGTTTAAGTTTTCTAACTCCCGGATGTCATTGGAGGACATCCAGCCGTTCTGCCGGCCTACGGCGTATCCGTTCATCCGGCTCTGGTAATCGCCCCGCAAGAGTCCGTCCACGTTAAATTTGATAAAATAATCCTTCTTCTCACCGGGAGATAAGAGCGCTCTTTGCATAGCCTGCTCCCAGCGCACTACCCAAGGATCGAGCGTGTATTTCACAAATTCCAGACTCTGCTGCTCTATATTAGAGAAGCTGGACTTTTCTAGATCACCGATCATGTGCGGCGGTATCCTGAAAATCCTGGCTATCTCATTGATTTGGAATTTTCTTGTCTCTAAGAACTGGGCCTGTTCCGGCGGTATGCCTATGGGCTGAAACTTCATGCCTTCTTCCAGCACTGCTACCCGGTGAGCGTTGCCGCTGCCTTGGTAGACCGCGTTCCAGCTTTCCCGGATTCTGGCCGGATCTTTTACCACCCCGGGATGTTCGAGCACCCCACCCGGACTGGCCCCATTGGCAAAGAACTTGGCCCCGTATTCCTCGGTGGCGATCGCCATACCGATGGCGTTTTTGGCCATCGCGATTGGTGAATAACCAATCAGACCGTCAAAACCCAGGCCCGGTATATGCAGAACCTCTTCCGGCCGCAAGATTGCATATCCGGTATCCTTTCGGTACTCGTAATAGAGTTGTCCGCTGGAAGTCCTATCCACCGTCATCCGGTCGGGCAGCAGCGGATACAGAGTCAGTACCCTGCCCCGGCCGTCCCGGATAATCTGGGCATAGGCATTTCCCCATAACAAAAGATGACTCATGAGTGTCTCTCTGAACACAAATGAAGTCATCTCTGGGTTAGGCTCGTCATGGAGCAGGTAATACAATTGGTGGCTCACAGCCTTCTCTTTGCCGCTGGCTGTGTATTTATATGTGTGCAGCGGCAGGCTGGCAATGGTCTCGGCCAGTATTCTTACACAGGCATACACAGCGGTGGTCTGCATGGCCGTGAGCTCATTGACCGTTTTACCGCTCGAGGTACTGCCGAAGAAAAAGCTATAGGGACTAGCCCAAAAAACACTCTTAGGACTGGCCCTTGTTTGGAAAAATCTCGTCAAAAATGGAATATTCATTATCTCATCCTCCTAAAAAAAGGCATGAAAAAAGCACCTCCTGGGAGATGCTAAATATCTATTATTACTTCACCTTGGCCTAATTTATAGAACTTCTATTCTTGACCAGAACCGCCGCCCACACAATATGTATCCCGTTGGTTCCTTAGTAAGATATTCTGCTGCTAAAAAGGGGTGTTCTATCAGATCGGTTCCTATTAACCAAGGCTTAGCAAGTAGAGGTATAGCAGATAGTATGGCATCAAATTGGTCGTCATTCAAAATCCGCCCCTCTTGGTGACAGATAAGATTCATGCTATTTAGCATACTACTGAAACCCTGGTCAGCAACACTCTTCGATCCGTTAGTGTCCCATCGTCCATTTTGCCATTTGGCTTTTCCGCCTTTGTATTGTCTTTTCTCATTTAGCAGAGACAGCGAGGCTGCAGGGTATGTTTCAAAAATTGTGTTGCCGAGTGCATCCGGAAAATGTTCCATGATTAGTTGCATCCTTGCTACAACCGCTCCGATTAATGAAGCCAAAGGAGGAAGCGCCTCCAATTTGAAGTCAATAGGCCGTTTAGTAGTTTCCCACAAAAACGTCTTATTTCCGGTAAATTCATTGAGTCCTTGTAAGTCGATTGGGACATCCACTGCACACACATCACCATTACTGATAAAATTCGAAAATACTTTGACATCTGCTCTGACTGCTTCAATAAGGGTATCTTTGCCCTCATATTTTTTCAAAAGATCAGTAGGGATTATTGATGCGCATAAATAACAGTCATTTGAACTATCAATACGTGTGACTTTAGCCACTTGTGATTTGCCTGTAGAATATCCTGCTAGGTCTATTCCGTATGCTACATTATTCTTGAGCAACAAAATTCCCCCTAATCGATGATGTTTCATCATACAGATGAGTCATATTGTAATCCATATTAAGCAGAATGCGGTTCCGACAATGTGTGTTTAATGTTTTCAATATTATAGCACTAAGATTCCTCTATCATCATATACTGAAGCGCGTCTATCCCCGCCATGCCTTAGAGACCTATCCAAAGCCATGATCGTCGCAACTGCACCGTCTATCTTCTCAGTTGACTTCGCCTTGTCCGGTTTTATATTTCCGGCTGGGTCAGTACGGATAAAAATGTTATCCATCATCCAGCGCAGAACCGGCTGACCGCCATGCGCTATCTTTTCTTCCAGGGTCAATTTCATTAGCTCTTTGGTTGGCGGCGACATATCCTTAAATCCCTGGCCAAACGGTATCACAGTAAAGCCAAGCCCTTCCAAGTTCTGGGTCATCTGCACTGCGCCCCAGCGGTCGAAAGCGATTTCCCTGATGTTATATTTGGTACCGAGTTCCTCAATAAAGCTTTCAATAAATCCGTAATGAACCACATTGCCATCCGTGGTTTTCAGAAAACCCTGCTTTTGCCATAGGTCATAATTCACATGATCGCGCCGCACCCGCAGATCAAGGTTTTCTTCAGGTATCCAGAAGTAGGGGAGGATGTGATACTTATCATCCTCATCAGCCGGAGGAAAGACCAGCATAAAAGCAGTGATATCAGTAGTGCTGGACAAGTCCAACCCGCCGTAGCAGATACGGCCCTTGAGACTTTCCGCATCAACCGGGAAAGCGCATTTATCCCATTTCTCCATGGGCATCCAGCGAACAGACTGTTTGACCCATTGGTTGAGTCTAAGCTGCCGGAAGCTGTTTTCCTCGGCCGGGTTTTGCCGCGCGCTCTCACAGGCGGCTTTTATCTTGTCGATGCCCACGGTTATTCCTAACGACGGATTGACTTTTTTCCAGACTTTAGGGTCAGTCCAATCGTCTTCTTCCTCTGCTCCGTAGATTAAAGGATAAAAAGTCGCGTCGTGCTTCCGGCCGTTCAGCAGGTCTTTGGCTTTTTGGTGCACCTCATAGCAAATACTGTTGACGTTATCGCCCGCTGTGGTTATGAGGAAGTAGAGCGGCTGCATTCTGGCGTCGCCGGAGCCTTTGGTCATGACGTCAAACAGCTTCCTATTTGGCTGGGTGTGCAGTTCATCAAACACCACGCCATGGATGTTGAAGCCGTGCTTGGAGTAGGCTTCGGCCGACAGTACCTGATAAAAGCTATTGGTTGGCAGGTACACGAGCCGCTTGGTGGAAGCCAAAAGTTTCACGCGGCGGTTTAAAGCCGGGCACATCCGCACCATATCAGCGGCAACCTCGAATACGATGGATGCCTGCTGGCGATCGGCGGCGCAGCCGTAAACCTCAGCACGTTCCTCATTATCACCGCAGGTTAAGAGCAGAGCGATGGCCGCCGCCAGTTCCGATTTGCCCATCTTTTTTGGTATCTCTACATACGCAGTATTGAACTGGCGGTAACCGTTGAGCTTTAAGATACCGAACAGGTCACGGATAATCTGTTCCTGCCAGTCAATCAGTTCAAAGGGCTGTCCCGCCCAGGAGCCTTTGGTGTGGCACAAGGCTTCGATAAAGGCAACCGCATAGTCGGCGGCATCTTTACTGTATTTTGAATCCGCGGCCATAAAGGAAGTCGGCTTGTATTTCTTGAGTTTTCGTATGCTTGCCGCCTCCTCTCTTACAGCGGGCAAAAGAAAAGAGCCTCCGAAGAAGCCCTAATTCCCAAGTATTTATTGGTGTAAATTATTTGCTTTCTTCCTCTTCCCCCGTCAGGATAAAACGGCAGTACTCGGGCTTGTGGTCATTAAGGTAAATAACCAATTCGCGAAAGCCCTTACTATATGCTTCCTTTTGGACGCGGGGGAGATCAAACATGTTCGTGACCCTGCTTTCCCTGATGGCTAAAATCTGCATTCGTATGGTTTCGTTCATCTGGCTTCCTCCATCTCTACAGATTCGGTGGCTGCCCGGCGCAGGATATCCAAATCAAAGCCCGCTTCCTTATAGCCGTCCAAGATGACCGAGTAATAATAGCAACCAGGCTGACCCGGCGGTCTGCCTTCGTTCATGATGTACACCATTGCCTTGACTGTCTTGCCGTTCATCTGCACCCTGACGGTTTCCTTGCGATATAAAAACGGCCAGCCCTCGTAGCGGTCCAGCGCCGCTTCGTCGGCGGAGGTTATCTCCCAGACCAGAACTGGAACGCTGCTGCCTTTTTCAGGTTCCACCGTTGCTACCGCACCCGTACGCGAACCCCTGAACAGGAGCCGCCATCCTTTCATCTCGCCGGAGCCGATAACTCTGGCAGTTGGACATCGGTCAGCCATCTGCGCAAGATTGAGGTTGGAACCATAGGCGATGTACAGTTTGTTATGCTTATCCATTAGAATTAGCCTCCTTTATCGCTGGTTTCAGCGGCGGCTTAAGCCGCCCGAAACCTCCATGCCGCCGAACCTTCCAGGTGTTTGCAAAGGTGCTCGCGGCAGTTTCTGAACTCCTCGCCGATCAAGCCGATTCGGTTTAAGTAGGTCCGCATGGCGAACTTTTCGTTTTCAACCTGGGGCTTTCTGGCGCTGGCGCTCCTTTGGGTCAAAGCCTGGCGGTTTATGGCCAGGGCTAAAACTATGTAGCTTCTGATTTTGCCCGCGTGCAGTTCGCTGTTAAATCCCCGTAGCTCCACTGTGTGGTTACCGTGCCAAAAGCTGTGCAGGTTCAGGAAGTGGTAGCGGCTTTCATGGTAGTGGCGGCTGCGGCTTTCGCAGTAACCTTCGTACCAAAGCTCTTCAAGCTCCCGCATGGTTTTCGGCTTTCTGGCGTTTATCTTTTCCACTAGGGCAGCATCCATCTTTTTGCAGAACCTCATCCGTACGGGTTCTATCTCCAGAGCCTTGTAAAAAAGGTCGTTCTTACTGGCGACGATGTTGATGAAGTTCCTAATGCTCCTGGGCGTATGGTCGGCGCCGTTCAGGTGAATGTGTATCCCGCAGGTTGAGTTGGTAAAAGCACCGGCCTTGCGAAGCTTTCTGACCAGTTCCTGCAGGGTGGCAATGTCCTCGCGGTAGGTTAAAACCGGGCTTACCAATTCTACGCTGTATTCGTGTTCAGCGCTTATCCTTCGGCCGTTCACCTTCACTTCCCGGCGGATGCTGGCGTCGCTCATAAACTTCCAGGTTCGTCCATCCGGGGTGTGTACCTTTTTGGTATCGTAGCTGTCCCGGCAGTGTTCGATCCTCCCGTTAAAAAACTGTGCCGCTATCTCGGCGGCCTGGCTCCTGGTAATCCCGGTAAACTCAATCTCAATTCCGAATTTGGTGTTGAACATGCTATCCAAGCTCCTTTCAGGTGTGTTTTTTTGGTGTGTACATATATCACTCTGAAAGGGCTATATAGCAAGGGATTTTAGCAATATAAACAGTTTAAATACGCCGAAATATCCGTCTTTTTATCCGGACGGTTGCCCCAGTTATTCTTCGATTTTTCTGATTTCATCCTCCCAAATACGACCCCTAGCCTGCTGCCGGAATCCCAGTCAACAAACACGGTGCCGGTATCGTCGATGAAGGATACTATACCCGGATCGCCGGGTTTCAGTTTTGTGTAAGGGTCCTCCATGCGAACTAGTTCCACCCGTGTACCAGGAGGATAATATGACCTGAGTGCCTTTAACATTTCCGGATGAATCTGCTTCATGCTTCTGGCACCTCCTCCGAACTGCGCTGGCCGTTTTTGAAAGCAGCGCTGCCGGTTAACCTGGATAGCAAAATCTTTCGTTCCTCTTTGTATTCCGGCCCGATAAATCCCAGCCGTAGCAGAAAACAGCGAAAGGCGTACTTCTCATTGTCATACGCCTTTTCGGTGGCCGTTACCCGTTTTTGGTTCTTGGCCATCGCGCAAAGCGCCCCGATGAAACGGGCATAGGCGCTGACTTCTTCCGCTGTAAGGCTGCCAGAGAACCAGGGGAAACGCAGTCGGTCCTCGGTCTGTTCAATTGGCAACCGGTCTGCGCCCAGGGCTTTTTTGATAAGGATTTCCTTGCTCTTAACCAGCCGCTCCAGATTGGTAATGTTGGCTTCGGTAAAACCTTCTTTGGGCATCTCTATAACCAGCTCGTTTGGTGCCTCAAACTGTAATCCGCGCCGGCCTAGCTCGTATAATAATTGCTCAAGCTCTTCGTCGCTGTTGATTTCGCTGGTGATGAGGGTGCCTTCTTTGTTGACTGTAAACCCGCCTATGATATAAGCAAAGGTCGGTGGGCCTTGGTATTCCGATGCGGCATTCAGGATTTCACTGATGGCCAGAACTAGCTCTTTGCGCCTAGCACCGGTAACGTTAAACTTAAATTCCATGGGATCGACCACCTTTCTGTTTTGGTAGTCATATACATCACTCTGGATCGGTGTAATAGCAAGCCTTTACACCATTTTTTTCATGCTTTCAAAGGGAGTATTCTGACCGCCGCGCAAAAGGAAAACATCAGCGTCAGAACCTTTTAAATCGATGTACCTTTTCACGATAACATCGCAGAACTTCTCGTCCAGTTCCACGGTGTGGCAAATCCGCCCGGTCTGCTCACAGGCGATCAGGGTGCTGCCCGATCCGCCGAAGGGATCAAGAACAATACATCCCGTCATGGTGGAATTGAGTATCGGGTACGCGACCAGCGGCACTGGCTTCATCGTAGGATGATCGGTGTTTTTCCTAGGTTTGTCGAACTCCCAGATGGTGGACTGCTTGCGGTCGGAGTACCAGGCGTGTTTGCCGGCTTTTTTCCAGCCAAACAATATCGGCTCATGCTGCCACTGGTAAGGTGAACGTCCCAAGACCAGCGACTGCTTTTTCCATATACACGTTCCTGATAAATAGAATCCCGCATCCTTAAACGCTTTACGGAAATTAAACCCCTCAGTGTCGGCGTGGAATACATAGATACTTGCATCCCTGGCCATGGCCTTTTCGGTCAGGGTGAAAGCTTCCAGCAGGAACTGGTAGAACTTCTGGTCCGCCATGTTATCGTTTTTTATCTTGCCCGCCGTACCCTCATAGTTAACGTTGTAGGGAGGATCGGTTACTACCAGGTTGGCACGTTTACCGTCCATAAGCAGGGTATAGGTATCCGCTTGGGTGCTGTCACCGCAGACAACGCGGTGCTGTCCTAAAAGCCACAGGTCGCCTGGCTTTGTTACAGCGGGCTTGGCCAGTTCGCCTTCTACATCAAAGTCGTCGTCCTTCACATCCTCAAGAGCGCCCAGCAGCTTATTCAGTTCCGCGTCGTTAAAACCGAGGAGGGAGATGTCGAAGTCCGCGCCCTGCAGATCGGCAATCTCTACTGAGAGCATTTCATCATCCCAGCCAGCGTTCAGGGCCAGCCGGTTGTCGGCTATAATGTAAGCCCGCTTCTGAGCTTCGGTCAGGTGTTCCGCGAACACGCAGGGCACTTCACCAATGCCTTCCTCCTTGGCAGCCAGGATGCGCCCATGCCCGGCGATTATATTAAGGTCTTTATCCACGATGACCGGATTGACGAAGCCGAACTCCCGCAGTGATGCCCGAAGCTGGAGTATCTGTTCCTTGCTGTGAGTGCGGGCGTTTCTTGCATAAGGCACCAGTCTGTCGATATTCACTTTTTCAAAACGCTCGGTTGTGTTCATTCTTATCGTCCTTTCCTGCCTGACAGCAAAGCTTCCATAATGTCGTCCTGCGGATTGCCAACAAAAGCCGTGGTGCAATTCTGTTTGACGATGTCAAATATCTCATACCAGATGAGGTTTGCCTGCTTCTGAAACGATTGGCTCATCTGTACAAACGGACTGGCCATCGCGCCGCCCGTGGTGGGGTGCTTGCCTAAAAGTCCGTAGGTACTGATGGCTTCCTCACACTGGATATAACGCGTAAACGCCTGGGCATAGGCTTCAATCAGCCGCGGGTTGACGAACTTCTCACAGCCGCGGTCCTTGAGCCATTTCCAGGTTTCTTTGAACAGATCGCCAGCGCCCAGCGGCTTACCGTCTTTTTGTCTCGCGCTGAGGTAATCGCTGGGTGCAGGCATGTCTTCCCCGTATAAATCTGCCGCATCCTCAAGTTCCTCCGCTTCGAGCATCGACTCAGGCTGCAGTTCCGGGGCTTCTAAAATCTTTGCAGCCTTTCCGGATGTGATTTTGTCAGCCAGGGGCTGCGGCTTGTCACCGGCACGGACCCGGCGACCGCCTCTATTGGTTCCGTCTTTTGCCACAAACCCTCACCTCCTAGCTGTGGCGGGGCTTAATCCCCCGTTTGAACTGTAATTTTTGCACGCGAAGGGGGCCGCCCGTTCTCCAGGGCAAGGGCTACAGAGATTTGACTCCCCCCTCCCGGTCACTTCCTTTGCCAACGACCTCCTTCGCGTGCGGTGATCTCCGAATGGCATGAGGTACACAAACTCATGAGGTTGTCCTCATCGTTCGTCCCGCCTTGCGACAAGGGTTTAATGTGGTGTACTTCCTGAACCGGCGTTATTTTCCCGTTCTTCACGCACTGCTCACATAGTGGATGGGATGCAATGTAGCGGTCACGAATGCGTTTCCACGTCCTGCTGTAGCGTTTCTTCATTGCGGGATCGCGCTGGTATCGTTCATATCGTTTTGCCTCTTCCTTGGTATGCTCCGCGCAAAACCGACCGTCTGTAAGCTTCGGACAGCCAGGTTGGGAACACGGTCGTTTGGGTTTGTATGGCATTAAGTCACCTCATTTTAGACAAATAAAAAGCCCTCGCGGGTCACCCCGTGAAGGCGTCAAATTGATTGTTCATACTAACATGTTATCAGATATTTTTCGTCATTTTCGTCAACTTCTCATTGTCCTACTAAACATGACCTGAGCATAGTTCTCGGCATCGTTTGGGGTTAACATATCATACTTCTGCTTTACAGCACTGAAATACTCGCCGATATCCTCTTTAGTAATTATGCGATTAGAATTCGCGTCAGCTGGCAAACGGCCGCGGGTTTTGATCCAGGGCATTTCCGAGTGCGTAAATCGCTCCAATATTTTCCCGCTGTAACAGCAGAAGTTCTGAATAACACTATCAATAACTGCTTTTTCTACATCTGTAAAAACAGAAACGTCAAACTCTCCATTGCTTTCTATAGGATCAAAACGGTAACTCGAGTAGCGGTTGTAAATCTCACGATAAACTGGCCCATGCACCCACGCTTCACAGTCCTCAGCAAACAAAAAGCTGTTCATAAAAGCATAATAGAATCCCTGAGTATAATACAGAGCCTTCTGCAATGCCAGCGGGGTGATGTCTTCGCACTGGTACAACAAGTAGCCAATAACCTCATCCACTTTTGACGCTTCAGTTATTTGACCGCCAAGTAACTCCACAGTCTGGCGTTTGCTCTTTTCATATGCCGTCTGAGATCTGAGGTTGCCTCGATTTTCTTCCAGCAATGAAAGGTAAAAAGACGGTTCATCGTAAATTCTCTGAAGTATATCGGAATACTGCTTTGTCGGCATATCGCCATCGCAATAACGAGTAAAAGTCATCTCTCCCCAACCTAAAAGCAAGGATAGTGGCCGTTTTCCGATGTTGTATTTTTGCGGAATCTCTAAGATTTTTTCAAGCGAAATGATGCCATTTTTTTGACGATAAGCATCATAAAGCGCCTTAAGATTGCCATCCTCAATTTCGGCTGCGTAGACTTCAGCACCACATTCAGAGCATACTGCTTTCTTTCCCGTATAACTATATTCCTCACCTTTCAAAGAGCATGTTAAAGAAAGGCTTTCACTATAATAGGCCACATCTGTTCTGCATTCCTCACAGAATGTCATTTTCTCATTCATAAAGCCCCCTCCTTTCACTTCCGATCACTACTTAAAACAGTAATCGATCGGCTTGTTACGCTTATGGAATGATATGACAACCACGCGCTTTCCTTCACTGATGTCTATTAGGTTAAATTTGGTATAAATATCTACCATTTCTTCATTGCCTTCAAAATTGAATAACATGACCTCCGAACAAAAAACATATAAGACCTCATATTCATATCCCAACTTTGTGTTTTGAAGTGTATGGCAGAAATCCTCCGGCGCAATTTGCAAAAGAATTTCTTTTTGCTTTTTGTTAGTGAGGTTGTACTCGTTTATAAAGTCTAGGTTTTCCCGTCTATTCTCATTTTTAGAAATATAAAAACGACTCTCTCTTACGCAATCCTGTATTGTCTGCAAAACCAGCACTATTTGCTGTCGGGTATAGCTCTGATTGTAATGTGGATTCATTGCAACACCTCTTTGTAATGCAATGATACTATAATATATGCCTTTCGTAAAGATTTATGCATCAATTGGTGCAATTATTTTTAAAGGAGTGCTGTCCAAAAATGATTGAAAGCACTCCCAACGGATTAGGCAGCCATATTCTATTCTTATTCCTCAAGGCTGTGCTTTAAAAAATCGTTATGCTTGCGGCGAGGAAACTGCTCATCGTGCTCACCAATAGAAAAAGCGATTTGCTGCCAGGTCATACCGTTTATGTACCGGAGCGACAAAATCATCCTTATTTGACTGTCCTTGATTCCATTGATGTAACGATTAAGGCGATTCAGTTCATAAAAGCATTTCTTTATATTTAAATCAATTAGACCTCTTAAATCAGCGATCTCGGCGGTATATATTGCGAGCCTATCAACCAAACCTTTTGATCGGGGCATTCCCGTTATACGACTTGTGCAGGAAGTCGCAAGAGATTCCAACTCATCGAGCCGCCGTTGCTGTTCTTCAATTTCTCTATTCAGCCAATAAAGCTGGGACAGTTCTCTTTTAGTCATGCAATCCCTCCCTCAGATTGGCTTTAACGGCATTAATCAAGGCGGTCTGGGTTTTATCCTTTAGTCGGAGAACCTTCATGACCTGTTCGTCAATCGTGCTCTTGGCGATAATGTGATGAATAACAACGGTGTCCTTTTGTCCTTGCCGCCAGAGCCTGGCATTGGTCTGCTGGTAAAGTTCCAGGCTCCAAGTCAGGGAGAACCACACAAGCGTTGAACCGCCTGTCTGCAGGTTCAAGCCGTGGCCGGCTGATGCTGGGTGGATAACGGCCACCGGGATATCGCCGTCATTCCATCGCTTTATGGAATCGGTACTGTCCAGCCGCTCGGCGGGAAAACGCTCCAGTATCCTCTTAAGGTCGTGCTTGAACCAGTAGGCAATTAAAACAGGCTTGCCGTTGGCGGCTTCAATCAGATCCTCCAGCGCGTCCAGTTTGCGGTCATGCAGGCGGGCAACTCCGTGGTTCTCGTCATAAACCGCGCCGTTTGCCATCTGGAGCAGCTTGCCGGAAAGTGCAGCGGCGTTAACCGCGTCAATTTCCTTGTCTTTGATAGAAAGCACCATTTCGCGCTTCATTGTCTGGTAGCAGTCGGTCTCTTTTTCAGATAACCTGACGGGGATTTCGTTTATCACGAGCTCCGGCAATTTAAGATAGTCGGTATTTTTCATGCTGATAGTAATGTCCGAGATCAGTCGATAGATGGCTTCCTCCGCACCGGGCCGGGGCTTGTATGAAAATACCATCTGCTGGCTTCGTTTGTCGGGCATAAAGTAATTGTTGCGGAAATGGGTGATATACCGGCCAAGACGCTGCCCCATGTCAAGGATGCCGATTTCAGCCCATAAATCTATCAATCCATTGGAGGAAGGCGTTCCAGTAAGGCCGACCACTCTTTTGACACTGGGACGAACCTTGCGTAGCGCCTTGAAACGTTTGGAACTGTTAGCCTTAAATGAACTCAATTCATCAATAACCACCATGTCATAGTCGAAGGGAAGTCGGCTCTTATTCACTAGCCAGTCAATGTTTTCCCGGTTAATAATATAGACCTGTGCTGGCTGCAAAAGCGCAGCTTTTCGCTGGGTTTCGCTGCCGATAGCCACCGAGCAGGTAAGCCCGTTTAAGTGGTCCCATTTATCAATTTCTGCGGGCCAAGTCTCTATACCTACCCGTAGCGGAGCAATAACTAAAACCTTTCGGATCTCAAAACTGTCTAGGGTAAGATCGAAGATGGCGGTAAGAGTGATGACGCTTTTACCAAGTCCCATTTCAAGCAAGATAGCCGCTATCGGATGTTCAAGTATAAAGTGGGTTGCATATTCCTGGTATTCATGAGGCTCGTATCTCATCCAGCATCCCTCCAATCTGATCCGGGTGATCAATGATGTAGACCGAAAACCCTAACGCTTCCAACTGCCCTTTTCGGTTTACTTGTAACGGCCGGGGTTTGCATCCCGTTGTTTTAACTTCCGCAAAGGCAATTCTGCCGTCAGGTAACAGGATTAGGCGGTCTGGCATTCCATCTAAACCGGGGCTTACAAACTTGGGGGCTAATCCTCCTATCGCCTTGACCGCCTGTACGAGTTTGCGCTCCAGTATCTTCTCCTTCATCTTGACCTCCCATCGTTTAACTGGTGGAACGACGGAACGAAAAGGAACAAGATTTCCTATATATACCCTCACGCGGGTGCAGGAACGCTCTATACCTATTACAGGACACCGACATAATATATAGTAGATTTCGTTCCTATTGTTCCTTATGTTCGCAAAGCTCCATAAAATCAGGCTTTGTTGCATCACCCTGCTCATAGCTTGTTCCATATGCGCTGCTTCCCGTATAGCGACAGGCGTTTAGACGATTCGGACTGCGACCAGCCCAACTTGCGTAGTATGGTGCTTATCTCATAGCTGTCCGCTCGCTTTATTGCCGCTGCATCCTTTCCGAAACACTCGCACCAGATTTCCATCGTGCAGACAGAACTTCGGCTCGTTACGCCCCTTGGTTGAGTCGGATCTCCGTCGGCGCGGATGAACTCTCGCCGGCGATAAATGTCCAAATCATCCCAGCTTTCAGGTAGAAGCCGTTCGAGGTAGTCCAGGACCTGACCCTCGCGTGGATCGGTTTCAAGTGCGGCGTTTTGCTCCGCTGCCGCTGCCTCCTTGACGCCTCCCTCCAGATACAGCTTCTCGCCGGCCTTCCAAAGAGTTACCGCCTCCGCCCATATCTGCTTGACCTCCTCGTCGGTGATGTCCCACGAATGCTTCCTCGTACCGCCGGGAGTCTTTACCGGCCAGAAGCGGCGGTTGCCCGTGGGGTCGCGGAGGAAACCGCCCATGCTGTTGACGGTCGCCACGATGATACTTTGGCGGGGGTGGCTCTCCACCACACGCCCGTAACTGGCGCGGTACTTGTCGTCACGACGGCTGATGAATGACTTCACGCTGTCTATGTCGGACTTCCGCATCCCGGTCAGTTCCCCGATTTCAAGAATCCAGTAGCCCTGCAGCTTCTCAGCGCCGGCCTTATCCTGCATATCCGTGAGCGTCAGCCCGTCGTTGAACCATTTGTCGCCCGCAAGCCGGTTAAATAGGGTACTTTTGCCCTTGTCCTGAGGTCCGTCCATGACCAGAACACTGTCGAACTTTATACCCGGCACAAAAACACGAGCTACCGCCGCCACAATGGTTTTGCGCGTCACGGCTCTGGTGTAGATGGTGTCCTGTGCGCCGAGGTGGTCGATGAGCAGCGTCTCCACGCGCACCCTTTTGTCCCAAGGCGGCAGAGAGTTAAGGTACTCCCGAATTGGATGGTGCTTGCGCTTCGCCGCCACCATGTTCAGTGCATCCTGGGTTTTGTTCGGCGAGTAGATGCCATAAATGTCGCTTAAGTAAACCCGTAGCTGCGACGTGTCGTTGTCCGTCCAAGACGGAAACTTAATCGGTTCCCATGCCGGCTTGGCAATGAAGTCAAGGCTGCTTTTCAGTTCGTTATAGCCCACGACTGCGACTTTCGGATCGTTGTCAAGGATAAGCACCAGATTGTCGAGGGTGTCCTTGACCTTGCCGTTCTTCTCCACCTCCAGCTGCAGCTGCCAATCGTTGCCGCCGTCTGCGGGTTCGGCAAACTCGGCTTGCGCCTTCTCCATCCTTTGTTTAGCGAGCCACGCCTTCACGCCCTGTTCGCTGCGGGCGAGGTCGAGCATCGCCTTGACGCCATCCTTCTCGTCTAGATGCCCGAAGCGGTGAACCCGCATCAGGTCAAAGGCATTCAGCAGCTGCCCGTAGGCGGGGTCACTGGCGTGGTTGGAGTAGACGAACCGGTCATCATATATGACCACGCCCGCCGTGCTGTCGGCGAGCCTATACCCATAACGCCCGCCAATTAAGGACATCTCGTATATATCCGACATTTCCGAATCAATGAAATCCTGAATCGGGAAATGGGCGTTGTTGAACGCGCCGATAATGCCTTCCTTTTCGAGCGGGTCTTTCTGGTGCTTCATCTCACGGTTGATGACCGCGCTTTCCCTCGACGATGTGGGAAGCTGGGAACAGTCGCGCCAGTTCGGGTGCCCCGCCAGGTACTCGTCGGGGTCGAGCCACTCTCCTTCAAAGCGTTTGAAGATGTATTCTCCGTTGGACGGCGTGGTCGGCCAATACATAAGCTGATGGGGGCGGTAGGAGCATTCGTCGAATTGGTCGATACCCCACTCCTCGGCAAAGAACCTGGTTATGGCGGCGTACTCGTCCGGCGTTACGTCGCGGGTCAGGGGTGTGATGATACGCACCCTCGGTGCTTCCGGCGTATGCCCGTGCGTGGTATATAGACAGGAAGCGTACCTGCCCAGCATTCCGTATCGGTCGATGAACTCCTTAGCGGCGTGGTCAGCGTCGTGGGTTAGCATAGAACGGCACTCCACCATCTCGCGCTTGCGCTGCCCATTCCTTAGCCAGCCGCCAACGTGGCCGCCCTTGTCTTTTACCCTGTCTCGTTCCTTCTTGGGGAGGCGAGGGTATTCCTCGACAGTCTCGGATGTGCGGACAGTAGTTTCCAGCCTCTTACAAAGGTCGTCAAAGGTAATCGTCTTGTTTGACCACTTCTTGGCGAAGCAACTGTTGCCGTAGGCAATCTTCAAGTCTCGCATATCGCGACCTCCTTGCACTTGCTGTTGTAATATCGAATCGGCATACCGCGCCGTTTCGCCCTGGCTATTTCGCATCTCATCCCGGCGCTGACAGTGTCGCCGAATACCCACAACTCATCGCATTTAGCAAGGAGAATCAGGGCAAAAGATAGTCCCATTTCCCGACTTTCCTTATCGGAATCGTCCATGAACTGTGGATAGTGGAGATGCGGCGCCAGGGGAATACACCCCTGGCTGACCGCAAACCGGCAATAGCCTTGTGCATGTTTTATGTTGTATTCGCTGTCCCCCGCAAAGGGAGAACAAATGTAAACCAGGGGGCGGTATTGCTTCACAATTGCTTTTTCTTCCCGCGCCACATTGGTCAGGGCTTTGGCAGCGGTGGGGTCGGGATATCCTTCACTATTAAGCTTGTCCATCACTTACTGTCCCTCCGCCGAGAAAGTAGTTAACAAAATACTGCTGGCCTTTGCCGGTCACCTTCGTGGTCTTGGATATAGTGACATGCCCGTCCGAATGGGTGATAGCGGTTTCCTTGACCTTGAATAGCCCAAGCTCCATCGCCTTCTGGGTCGGCGCATTGTAATCGGTGCCTTTGCGCTTGATGAGGAAGCCGTCCTGGCGGAGCCTTTCAAACAGACGATTCTGGCCGATTTCGATGCCGTTACCTTTGAGGATTTTGGCCAGTTCACCGATAAGGATAGTGCCCTCCGAAACCGAAATCGCATCGGCAAAGACTACCTTGGGCTTGTCCTGGGCGGACTGCAGCTGAAGCCGTTCTTTTTCATGCCGTTCCTCTTTGAGAGCAGTCAAGAGCTTAATCCAAGAGTCAGGGTCATTCATGATTTCTTCCAGTTTGGAGGGCGTGATATAGGCTCCATGTTTGCGGATGGTCGGTAAAACCTCATGGGTGACCCAGCGTTTGAAACTCCTGAGTTTTTCCTCCCTGTCAGCGATGTACTCATCACTTACACCTCGCGCCTTCGTTGGCTGCATGGCAAAGAGCAGGGCATATAGACCCGCTTCGTTTACCACGGCAAATCGCTGGATTCCGCCGGGGGTAGTCATTTGCGTATACCCCTTTTCATCCTCATCTAGAGTTTGCATTGCACGGTTGCGGTTGGTCTCACCAAAAACATCGCACACGTCTTTGGCGACCCACCAGGTGTCGCCACCCCTATGGATAGTCCTGACCTCTTTCCCTTCATAGGAGAATACCTGCAGTTCGTTCATACTGATCCGTCCTTTCCGAAGGCTCAAATTCTTTATGGCCTTCGGAATAAGCCACCGCAGGGAGAGGAATCGGACGGTTCGTTATGATTTTTTAATCTTTTTTATAAAACTGGCATTCAAAGCCGTCAGCCCTTAGCTGAAGTCCTTTTGCCCAGGGGGGTGTCTCACCCATGACGGCGCAAATATCTTCAACCGATGCCTGGTCCGGGGCTTCAATCACAACTTCGTCGTGGACATGCATAACGATGGTGTAGCCTAGGGCATCCAAACGGTTCATGGCATAACAAAGAATATCCCTGGATGCTGCCTGTACAATGTTCTCAACAAATTTCGGGCCGTAACTTTCGATGCGCTCCCATTTCTTGGCGGCACCGATACCCTCATATGTCAACGATTCGCTGCCGAAACGGTTTAATTCAATCCGGGGCTTAACGTAGCAGAGCTTCCTGCCGGATGGCAGGGTAATGAAAAGCATTCCGCTGCGGTACTCAAAACAAATTCCGTGTGTTTCTGTAGCAGTACGTTCCTTGACCGCTGTTTTGGCAGACCGGTCAACCTCCCACCAGAACCTTACTATGTTGGGATTGGCCTTCCGCCAGGCGGTCACCAGCGGCTGCAGTTCCTCTTCAGAAAGCCCCATATCCAATGCGCCCATAGCTGTCAAAGCGCCGACTGATCCGCCGTAGCCCAGTGCCAGTTCAGCGATCTTACCTTTTTGTCGCAGGGGGCTGCCTTTGGTGACCTTTTCAATGGGAACATGGAACATCTGCGCAGCTGAAGCTTCATAGATTTTGCCGTGGGTTGCAAATACCTCATTCCGCCAGGTTTCCCTCGCCAGCCAGGCTATTACTCTGGCTTCAATGGCACTGAAGTCTGCAACGATGAACTTGCATCCGGCCTGCGGGATGAATGCGGTACGGATAAGTTCTGATAAAACGGAGGGTACAGAATCGTAGAGCATCTCTGCGGCATCAAACTGCCCGGAGCGAATAAGGCTGCGCGCCTGTTCTAGATCGGGCAGGTGGTTTTGCGGTAGGTTTTGAACTTGGATCAGCCGCCCGGCAAATCGGCCGGTTCGATTGGCGCCATAGAACTGCAGCAATCCGCGCGCCCTGCCGTCGAAGCAGACTGCGTTTGCCATCGCTGTGTATTTCTTTATGCTGGACTTGGCTAGCTTTTGCCGTAATTCTAAAACACGTCCCAGATTTCCAGGTGCGGTCTTGAGCAGTTCCTTAACCGCTGCTTTGTCTAACGTGTCGGTTTCAAGACCATGATCAGCGAGCCAGGACTTCATCTGCGCGACTGAGTTGGGATTTTCCAATGCGGTCAACTCTTGCATCACTCGCGTCAATTCCGCCCGCGACTGCTCATCGCAGCGGATCGCCTGTCTGACCAAGGTCATGTCCAGCTTAATACCCCGATCATTGATTACCTGGTCGAGAATATAGTTTTTCCACTCATCCTCTGGTACCGGAAAATTTGTCAGTTTTGACTGTATTGCCATTTCTGTTTCAACATCTCGTGCATTATAGGCTTTGAAGCGTTCCCATTTTTCAGGGTCGTGTTCGGGGAGATTGCGTATACGCTGGCCGTTGGCTTTTGATTGCTTGGCGGGCATGGTGAAGTAGCGGATCAGATCCTTGCCCTCAGTTAGTTTTTGCTTTTCCGCCCCGGTAACCAATGCCACTCCTTCCAGCGACAGTGGCAGTCCCAGGGTAGCGGCCCAAATCATGGTGCAGCGCCAGGAATCCGGTTTTAACCACTGGCCTAGATAGCGGGACAGACATATCCTTTCAAATTGTGCGTTGTGCGCCCATTTAATAATGCTTTCGTCTAATAGGGCATTAACGATTTCATTCGGCAGTCGTTCGCCGCTGGCAAGATCAATAACCCTAACATCTCCACCGTCAACACTGTATCCGAACAACAGAATTGCAAAATCCGGTGATTCAGCATACCGATAGACCCCGCTTTTGGCGAGGTCTACCGTGCTAAACGTTTCTAGATCGATGCTGACTGTTCTCATGACAGGAAATCATCGTCCACATCGGTGGCAAAATCATCTGCGGCATTTGATTTGCCCCCCAGCGGTTCACCATCGCTAATTTTTTGAATATTTCCCAAGCCGCATGCTATTCCGCGATTTCCATTGGAATTGAAGGCATAGAAATTGATGCTGACTCTCGCGTAGACGCCAGAATAGATTTCAGAACGTTCCAAGATAGGGTTGACCTGTCTATCCACTATCTGCGGGGCGGTGTTGCTATTGGCGTTCACGAAGAAGCTGTCCGCATAGGCTTCATCATCCGGTCGGTCGATGTCACCATCACGGAGCGGGAGTTTTAGCTGCGCTTTATTGGGAATCTTGCCGCCGAACTTACCCTTACCTTCCTCGATAGCCGCATCCACTGCAGCATTGATAGCCGCGATGGTCTTGGTATCGCTCTTGGGGATGATCAGGCTGACACTATACTTCTCCGCACCGCCATTGATGGACTTCGGTTCCCACACGTTTGCAAAAGACAGACGCACAATGCCAGTGATTACCTTGGTAGGGTTTTTCCCAGGGTTAGGATTAACTCTGTTTGCTGTGTTCGACATAGTATTAAACCTCCGTAAATTCATTTTTCGCGCAAGATACATTCATTGCCTGGCGCTTGTCCGAAAGCGGGACCAAAGTCGGTTTTCCTGGCGGCTTTTCGATGAGACCACCAAGGATTTCCTGGAATTTTGCTTTACTCATCAGCTTCTCCATCTAGTGAGGGTAATAAGGCTCTGACGGTAGATGTCGCGGTAGCCAGCATCTTTTGCGGCTTTAGCGACGGCATCTTCATTGGCGTACCTGCGGTTAGAGCGACCCTCTACCAGCTTATAGCCGCGCCACTCCTTACCGTGGCTGACCGCCGCTTCTAGCGCATATGCCTTGATGTCGTTCGCCCATGAGGTGAGATCATCTAGTAGGGCGAGGATTTCCTCGATGTCCTCGTCCGTAAGCAGCGGGGGCAAGGCGAATTCGAATCGGGCCAGTTTCAATTTCTCTTCAGCCCGTGCCCGGCACTTCACTGCCGCCCGGCAAAACTGGCAATGTTCACCGGGATCGTACTCGCCTTCACCTTGGAAAGCCAACTCTGCCGTTGGTTTGAGGACTTCCTCGGCCCACTGGTACAGCGATTCCTTGAATACCGTGTGGGTGCTGACATTTTCACGGCGGGGCTGATAAATGGTCATGGACACCGTAAGGATGTCGTAGATGCCATCGAAGAGTTCCAGCGCACCGAGGGCGTACAGTTTCATCTGCGGATTGTCCTCCGCTTCCACCAGAACGCCCTGTCCATACTTGAGGTCAATTATGTGGAGCGTCCCATCCGCAATAATCATGCAGTCCCCCGTACCGAAGCCGCCCGGCACGAATTTTGAGAAGTCCAGGCGCTGCTCGACCAGCACGACTGGGTCACTGCACTCCTGCTTTGCCTGGGCGACGAGTTCCTGGATGAACTCCACATAGCCGTCCGTGTAGCCGTCCATTTCGTCGGAGTCGTACTTGGAGACGGGCTTCTTGGAGCGCATCTTCAACGCCCGGCGCAGCTTGTGTTCCGCAAGAGCGTGTGCAGCAGTCCCCTCGGCGGCGGATTCCCCGCTGTTGTCCTCGAACTCCCGCTCCAGCCGCGCCGACGGGGTGCAGTTCATCCAACGATGGGCTCCAGAAGCTGACAGCAGAGCGTGTTGTTTGTCTCCGTTCATTTCAGCCCCTCCGCGTCCGACAACAGCGCCGCATAGTTCGCCGGGTCAATTTGGCTGAGTTTCGATGCGCCGTACTTTTCAAGCAGAGCCCTAACATCAGCCGTAAATCCTTGCTGGCTTTTGTCTGCCAGTGCTGCTCTGACTTGCTCCAGGGTAACTGCTTTAGCTGCAGGTTTTACTTCCTTTGCGGTTCCTGGCTTTTCAGGTTGGACCCCTTTGGCAGGTTCGTTGCCCGCCATCGCTTCCGCAACAGCCCAAAGACTGTCTGCCAGATTGCTCAGATTAGCCGCTACATCCAGCAGCAGTTTGGGTTTGCTCAAGGTCCTCACCTCCCTCCTCGACGATAGACAGCGTTCTCACACTGTCGCCAGGGACAATGACGGTTAGCCTTCGCTTGTCACCCAACAGGAGACGCAGCACTCTCTCACGAACGGTGACATGGCGGCAACCGACAATTCCTCCGCCCAGCGGTTCCTTTGAAACACTAATCTTAAGCGTGTGCTTCATACGGATCACCTTGCCTTTCTGAAGGCTTTTTTGTGTGCCTTCTGCCTTATGCCACCTGCAGAGAGTAAATCGGACGGTAGCTATAACATTTTTTTGAGTTTTTTCTTCGCACGGTTTACTGAGTAGCGTATAGTGGATTCGTCCACCTCCTCAAGGGCGGCAAGATCTGTATATGACCAGCCCTCAATGCAGCACTTTTGGATGAGATATTGCTGCCGTTCATTAAGATAAGACATAGCGTGGTTAATGGTTTCAGATTCAATTAAATCTGCGAGGATGTCGGTACTATCACTGAAATAGCGCGCGTCTTCGTAGGTAAATGTGGAAAGAAGTGTGTGTCGGTCTGGACGGGAGTTCCTGCGATCATTCTTCTTTTCCGCTTCCACGGACTCCAGATAAAACGCTCCAACCTCATCAGAAACCTCCAACTCAATGATTTTGCCATCGGCGTTTTTGTACTTAATTTTCACTTTTTTGCGTCCTTTCCGTCCGAGACACTGACGGTGGGACACAAAAAGAGCCTGTGGAGAAGATGTCCACAGACCCCGCTTGTCCAAAAATGGGCGCACGAAATCACGGTGGGTGCATCTTCATTCCAAACACAGTCCTTATTACTGTGTTCTGAACTCTCTATGCATCCCGCCGTCCTTATGCGCACTTGGACATTGAGATTTATTTTCGGCAGTTAATTTCAACCACCGACTCTATTATCGTTCTTTGCAATTTTTCATGAGCAACTCATCGTGTTGGTCATGAAACTGCGTATAACTAATGTTTTTCCGTTTCAGGGCATAAAAAAAGGACCCCTTTCGGGGTCCAAAACCAACTCAGTGAGTTATTAGAATTTAATCCTCGTCATCTTTTATTGTACTGCCTAACTGTTTAACACCCGCCTTCTCGCAAATACTGTTAAAATCCTGCAGAGATATTCCAGGCATATTTTCCATTATGTGAATGTAAGTTTTATCTGGATCTTGATAATAATTCAGCTTGTTATTGGATTTATCAAACAGCTTTTCAGTAATACGGAGGCTCAATTTTAATCCTACGCAGACTGCTATCAATACTTCCGTGCCCATATTGTTATACTTATCATTTTTAATTTTTCCGTGGTAATTCTTATGAAGGTGCGTCTTATCGTTGAATGTTTCAGGATGCGTCCATTTCCTGTTCTCCATCAAAAACCACAAACATTGACAAAGTGTGCTTGTGGGATTGGATAACATCTTTACCAGCTCTATTTCTTCGCCTTCATCATAAGCCGAGATATGCTCGTGGAATGCCGAATAGACTTCCTCTGGCTCATATTTAAAGTTTGCCTGATACTTTGGGTGGAAGGTAAGTATCCTCTGGTCAATACCTTCAATTCTATACAGAAATGCAAAGCCCATAAAGTCCTTTTGCATATTCCGATAGGTCGCATATTTTTGCTCATGTATGTTGATAACACACTGTGCAAGGTTTTTCTTCGCCTTTGCGGTTAAGTGAAGCATTCCGTCTTTCGCTGTTATGTATTTCTGGTCCGCTAATACAAAATACCCATCAGCAAAAACAAAACGTCCACCGCTTACCCATTCACGAAGAAATGAGTCTGCAGAAAGAAGTTGGTAGGCTTCAACTGGTGTTAAAGCAACAAATTCCCTGCTATTATTGATCTCAGCAAAAACTGCCTCATAGTCTTCAAATTCAGAAATTCTACCCATCAGTCCGACTTCAATTAACCTATATTTCACAGAAGCCCTTGATACGATGAAAAACCCACTCAAGTCCTCAACCAGAGTATCACATGATGGGGCCGAATCGTTTTTCTGATAACTGTCTATGAATTCAAGTGCCTTCTTCTGAAAAGAATCAAAAGGCATGAGTACTCTCGGAGCCAGGCGATGGGCCTGCCACTCCAACCATTTCACTTCGTTCTCTTTTGTTTTTTTGCCTTCTGGCGGTTGAAAAAATGTTTCTGATTGACGACACATAATAGGGTATAGTTTCTCAGATGCAGCAGCATTTTTTATACCCAGTATTTCAAAATATATTTTATCTTTCTCCCAATGCAGTGCTTCATGAATCAATGTATTCCGCTTCGCACCTTCTCCATACAATGCTTCTGAGTCTGGGTCTATTAGAACCGTTCCCGCAGGATAGACTTCTATATGAGAAATGCCGGTTTGATAATCATAGACTTCGACCTCACCATCGAGCAATAAGCAACATCCGAAAACATCCAGATTCCTGGAAAGCGATACCTCTTTAACGGTTAGCCCAGCTTCCTGTAAAACCTTATCAACAGGCAAAGGCATTGGCGTTTCCAGTGCCTCTTTACAGTGCTTAGACAGATATTTTGTTGCGTAATCATCGAGGCGATTCTTCCCAAGAATCAGAGCACCTGTTTTCTTGTTAATATCAAAGATATCGCTCGATGTCGGTTTGCTCGTCATCTATATCCCGTTCTCCATTTTCTATAAAATCAAGTGGCATGGCGGCCAACAGCTTTTTTGCTTCTCTCCAGGTCGGACAGAATTCCTCTACAAGAGCATGAAACCTGTGAGTATGGTTTTTCTCCAGCAGATGCACCAGTTCATGAATTACCACATATTCGAGGCATTCCATTGGCTTCTTAGCAAGCTGAAGATTGATCCAAATCCGGCGTTTGTCGTTATTGCAGGTACCCCATTTGGTTTTCATGTTTTTAATTTTGAATTCATCTGCATAAATGCCTGTTTTTTTCTCACACCTTTCTACAACAGATTTGAGAACTCTCATTAACTCCTGCCGGTACCATTCAATAAAAGCCCGCTCCTTTGCTTCGGTGGTCGCATTCTTCGGCACAGTCATAATAATCTTTGTCGGAGTCTTCACAATCTTGTACTGGGTTCCCTCGTTAATTACCTGTAGACGATATGGCTTGCCCCACAAATAATGCGATTCGCCAGAAACATACTCTCGCTTGCTCTGACGTTCCTGGGCAAGCATTCTATCTCTGACCTTCGTAATCTCTGGGAGTTTCTTAAGGACAAACAGTTTGATGTCCTCATCCTTCACCTCTGTAGGAGTACTTACAGTTATCTTCCCATCCGGCGGGATTACGCGGATATAAAGGTTTTTCAAATTTGTCTTTCTGATAACCTTTATCGGCAGCCCGCCGATTACGGTTTCTTCTTTATGCATCGTATTCTTCCTGCCTTTGTGTAATATCGAAGACATTATTCGTCTCTTCCGTAGCCCTGTCCTCGGTATACATATGGAGCAATAATTTTTTATAAATAGCAAGTCTTATACGCTGCTGTTTTTGGAAATTTCTCTTCCATTCCGGCTGGATAGATATACGGATTGCACTGTCAACATCAATCGTTAATTGGGCATTTTCTTCAAAATAATCATACAAAGCACGCCTTGCAGCGCTATCCTTAATCTCGTCTGGGTAGCTTCCATATGTTTCCGGATGAAGAATCGCTTCAGCCAATTCAACGACCTGCCTGAGGTACTCCTCATAACTCATGGCTTCGATTTTGCGCTGCATGATGATTTTCTTCAACATTTCCGACAGTTTTCCATAGTAAACGCTGTTGGAACTCATCTTCTTGACAATTTCATGCTGTAGGTTGTTATCAATAGTTTCAGCTTTTGCTTCAGCATTTCCAGGAAAGTCTTTAATCAAATCCACTGGGGTAGTGGTCTTGCCCTGCAGGAGTAGTTCAACCAGAGACATATTGCCGAGTTCACTGACAACCTTTGTGTCTTCCGCACGGATATAGGTGTCCAGAATGTAGCGCATATCCACCTCATAAGGCTTAAGGTCAATATAGTCACAGCTTGCCAGCTTAATCATTTCCTTGATCTTGTTATAGCCAGAGATTTCACTCCTTAAATAATCCACGTCATCTCCGGAATAGCCATAATCAGAAACAAGTTTGTCACAGCAACTTGCGAAAGATCTGGAAAGAGCCGCTGTTAACACATACAGCGTATCCCTTCTTGCAGTCTTTTCGGCATCCTCACTGTCATCACCGCAGAAATACTCAATAAAGTCGGTATCCGCCTGCGGAGCTTCGACATTTTCCATCAATGCCTCCAGGGATGTCAGCGTACCTTCCATCTCCGATTTTGCCTCGTCATAACGATTTTTAATAAGGCCCTCGACATCCTCTTTATCATATTGATCGAAAGCCTCTGTTGTATAATCCGCCACCGCAAGCTGGACATTACGAAACAAGTCCATATAATCAACGATGTACCCGTAATCCTTATCTTCTCCGTCCGGTCTGTTGACACGGCAAATCGCTTGGAAAAGGTCATGGTCGCGCATGGATTTATCAATATACAGATAGGTGGCACTCGGCGCATCGAAGCCCGTCAGAAGCTTATCTACAACAATAAGGAGCTTCATCTGCGCGGGCTCATCCTTAAACCGCTCTTTGACTTCCTTTTCAAATTCAGAGATTTTTTTGCCGCCGAGCATACGCTCGTAAATAGACTTCTTATATTCTTCTTCGCTTTCCTGCGAAGGGTCGGATGTGGCGGTTCTGACACTCTGTGTGGTCGGCTCAAAAGAAGTCACGATAGCGCACCTGGTAAAGCCCATGCTCATAAATATTTCCCAGTACTTGCAGGCTTCATAAATACTTCCCGCCACAAGCATAGCCGTGCCTCGGTCATTACGCAGTCTCGGCTTCAGGCTCATATCAAAAATGATATCAGAGGCGATCTTCTCCAACCGCTGCTTTGAGCTGTACAGCTTATTAATAGAAGCCCAGCTCTGCTTCAGCTGTAGCTTCGCACGCGCAGTCAGCCCCTGTGTTTTATGCTCAAACCACAAATCGACTTTATCCTGGCTGGATAAATCCTGGTCAACATCTCTTGCTTCATAACGCAAATCAAGAACAACGCCATCAGCAACACCCTCATCAAACTTGTATGTATGGATGTAAGTTCCGAATGTTTCGAGACTTGTCTGCTTATCTGTTTTCAGAAGCGGCGTTCCCGTAAAACCAATCAACATAGCATCTGGCATCAATGTTTTAACCGCTTCGTGCAGCTTACCGGAATTGGTGCGGTGACACTCGTCAATAAAAGCGATGATGTTGCCTTTAGCTTTGAAGTCTTTGGGGAGATCCTTTAGCAGTTCTTTACGGTACTGATCTATATCTGCCTGTTTGCCTGCATTATGTCCATATTTGTGAATCAGGGAGCAGACGATAGGGTCTTCACTTTTATCCAGGACATCACGAAGATCAGCACAGCTTTTCGTTCTGCGCACCTTTTCATCTACATCGATAAAGAGGCTTTCAATCTGATCGTCCAATTCATCTCTGTCTGTAATGATTACAACACGGCTATCCGTGATATTCTCAATAATCCACTTGGAGAGCCAGACCATAATGAGGGATTTACCGGAACCCTGTGCATTCCAGATGATGCCGCCTTCTTTTTCACGGATTCTCTTTCTGGCGGCGATATTTGCAAAATACTGATTATGTCTTGTTACCTTCTTGGTTCCCGCATCAAAAATCACAAAATCGTGCACTAGAGAAAGAAACCGCCTTTTATGGCAAAGGGAAATCACGCCGTCTCTTAAGTGTCCTTTTGATAAACTAAATACAACAAATACAGCCGGAAAAATAAGTTGACCTCCAAATACAAAAAATAGGAGGTCATAAAATGGAGAAAAAGCAAAAAAGGTACAGTGTGGATTTTAAGTATAAG
>Ga0334887_1000872_pt1 | contig 43855 bp, 27 predicted proteins | sample GraSluR1_MG_10_FD_207217 | JGI IMG/M metagenome (GOLD analysis project Ga0334887, IMG submission 207217) | Sludge microbial communities from methane-producing bioreactor in Wageningen University, Netherlands - Granular Sludge_18_07-R1 | ecosystem: Engineered > Bioreactor > Anaerobic >...
TAGTGCCAAGCATATGTTCTCCTTAAATTCATCATATCGATAATCCATAAATCCGGTTATGATAATTAGTGTCAAGTACTATTTTTACTATTTTTGTAGCGAGGGTACTTTGTCAACAAGCTGAGAGAATATAGTTATTCTCCGCTTCCTGCAGCTGCGGCTGTAATTTGAGTAACTCTAATTCTGCCCTGATAAGATCGAATTCCGAGACCAGTCCCTGATCGAACATTTTTTCTATTCTCTTAAAATGGTCACCGGCAAGCTGCAAAGCTTCCCGGTTAATAGCTATCAAATCCTCTAATAACAACCCCTGGTAAAAAAGATCTGTAGTCTGATAGATCAATTCCTGCTGCAGCATTTCGTAGCGCTTCCTTTCGACAGTCTTATAAATCCCTGCTGCCCTGATTCCACTGAGTAATTTCCCTCCTAAATAAACGACCTGATCCAGCTTTATCTGCCCGACAAAGCTTGTTTCATCCTCTGTTCGCTCTGGCAGAAAACTGTTAAAACCCTGCTCCAAATATCCAGCTAACATCTGTTCGTCTTCTGTGGCATTATCGCCCAGATTTCCCGTTACATCAATAGCCGGGGGGATCATGGAACCGGGCAATTCGGTTCTCTGCATCTGATAACCGCCACTGAGGCTGATCTGGGGGAGTAAAGAAGAGGTTACTTCTCTATACATTCCATCGGCAATTCCTATGTCCTCAGCTGCTGCCTGTAAGGAAAGATTGTTCTTCAAAGCTAATGTAACACTCTCCTCAAGAGTGATACCCAGTAGTGAAGAAGAAAAAGCTCCCAGAGCAGTGAGTACGAAGAAAATCTTTTTCATTATTGCCCCCTTTCAATATCTGAAGTGGTAATTTGTTCCGTAATTTTATCTACCAGATTTTTGATGTACTTTTTCTGAATCTTTTCGTCGGAAAAATCCCCTTTAACAAAGTCTCCGAAGATGTCGGGAAAGAGACCTGGTAAAAAAACAGCGGATAAAATCTGAATGAAGTGAAACTTCTTTTCCATAACTGTTGATTCAGGCAATAAACCGCTTACTAAATTGAAAAAGTCATCCAGAAATCTGTTCATTTTGGCCATTGAATGTGATTGATGACCGTGACTAACTACTTCTGTAAAATGGGATTTCGTCAGTTCTCGATGCTGGATCATTCTCTCTATCGTATCAAAGAAAAAACTATATAATGCCCTTTTAGGATCTTTTTCCCACAATTCCTTGTAATCGTTAAGATTTTTAACGAATCCTTCTTCAAAGGTTGTATCCATTACAGCTTCGATCAGATTTTCCTTTGAACCGAAGTAATAATTGATAGCTGCAAAATTGACTCCCGCTTTTTGAGCAATTTTTCTCACAGTAACATTGTGAGTGCCGTCTTCCTCGATGCACTCAATAGTTGCCAGGATAATTTCTTTTCTAATCTCTTCACGCATATTTAACCTCTTTCTTAAACAGTTGTCTTAAACGTTTGTTTAATACAACCGTTTCAAAAAAAATAGTGTCCTTTGTCCGTCAAGATTTTTCTGAATCGTCTTTCATCTCTGAGTAATGGAGACTGTTCAGATTTCACTATCATTATTACGCCGCCTTATCAGTACAGCCATGGATAATCCCTTATGATCCAACAGTTAAGGTGGTCAACTATGCCTGGTTATCTTTGAGCAGACAATGCGAAAGGGATGAAATCTTGACAGAAAAGGAGTGGTTTCAATTCCATAACTATTAATCTTACTAACTGACTGGACATACTGGTATTCAGTGCCAATATCCGGGAGATGAACAGGAAAAGAACTATGATTTATCAAAGCATGTGTATTCGTGCTGCCGGGTAGCTCACCAGGGAAGAATAGTAAACCAGTCAGGGGATAGATCACGTTTTCGATAAAACTTATGGAGAATTTATGAGAAGCTCATTTCTTTTGTTAACTATTGCAGTAATAAGCAGCTGCTTACTAGCACAAACTGCCATAGAACCTGCAGTGGGAGATGGTTCAATAGACAATCCTTATCAGATCGCGACCCTGGAAAATCTTTACTGGATAGCTGCAGAAGATGACATTGTTCCTTATCCTGAGCAGTCTGTCCGTTGGACAGGACACTATATTCAGACGGCTGATATTGATGCATCCGGAACAGTAGACTGGTTTGCCGGAGAGGGGTGGAAACCTATCGGTTATCACTATGATGAAGATAATGAATTCCCTTTCAGCGGTTCATTCAACGGCAGTAATTACACCATAGACGGACTTTGTATAAACCGTCCGGAAACAAATTCGATTGGTCTGTTCGGTTTTACAAGTGGAGCGAGCTTAGTGAATACCGGCTTGACTAATGTCAGTATCAGCGGGGGGAGTATGGTCGGGGCTTTGTCCGGTTATAATCTGGACAGTGTATCAGTCAATGGCTGTCATAGCAGCGGCAGCATAGCAGCGGAATTGATTGCGGGTAATGCCGGCGGCTTGATAGGTCATAACATGAATTCTGATATCAATGATTGCTTTAGTAATGCTGATGTTACTGGTTTTCAGAACGTCGGGGGATTGATTGGGACAGCTATCGGTTCTGCCTTAGAAGATTCCTTCACCACGGGAAATATCGGCAATGAGCTAAGCAGTTGGTGTATCGGTGGTCTGGTAGGCGAGCAGTTTTATTCGACGATCAACAACTGTTACAGTACCGGAGAAATCCGTAGTTTTAACGGGGCAGGCGGTTTGGTAGGGATGCGTTATTTTTCGAGTATTGATAATAGTTATTCCACCGGGAGTATCTATGGATATTCTACCGGAACAGGGGGGTTGGTAGGTATCGATGTCGGTTCTTTTATCCATAACAGTTACAGCACAGCTAAAATCGATGGACACTATTATGTTGGGGGTTTAGTCGGTTATCTGACTTATTCGCCTCCCCAGAGGGATAACAAGATCCATAAGAAGATCTATGAGAAGTTACCCCGGAATTTTGATCACACTAAACGGAAAGAGAGAGATTATTACAGCATATACAACAGCTACAGCAGCGGAAATGTGAGAGGATTTTCATATATCGGTGGTTTGTCAGGGTTCTTTACTGACTATGCAGTACTAAGCAATTCTTACAGCACAGGTATAGTTAATGGTTATGGACATTATGTAGGGGGTTTGGCTGGAAATAATCACAATAATTCGATTATCACCAGTTCCTACAGCACGGGAGCAGTCTCTTCTTCTTCCGAGATCTGGAGCTGGGCTGGTGGATTGGTTGGAGAGAATTGGGATTCCATAATCAGTAACTGCTTCAGTAGCGGTTCGGTTTACGGCAGTGAATGTACCGGCGGTCTGGTAGGAGAAAATGCTTCCGGAATCATAGAATACAGCTACTCAATTGGGAATGTCAGTAGTTTTACCTCACTCGTCGGTGGTCTGGTCGGTTGCGGTGAGGGAGAGGATACGAACAGTTACTGGAACATCGAAACCTCAGGACAGACTGAAAGCTCAATGGGGAGGGGAAGAACAACTATTGAGATGACTTACTCCTATGCTGACAATACTTATCTTGATTGGGATTTTGCTAATATCTGGACAGCAGACGAGAATCATAACATTAATTACGGCTATCCTTATCTCTCTGAGGTTCCTGTTTCAGTTGACGAGGAGCAGTTTGTTTTCAGTCAACCCCTTTATCTCACTAACTTTCCCAATCCCTTCAATCCGCAGACGACCATTCTTTACCGTTTACCAAAAGATGTCGATAAACTTGCTTTGAGGATCTATAATATCCGGGGTCAACTGGTTAGAACCCTAATTTCCTCAATATCACATCCTCAAGGAGAATATCGGATAGTCTGGGACGGAAAAAACGATAATGGAAGTCCGGTCACTTCCGGCATCTATTTCTTGAAAATGACTACTCCGAAAGAAGAGGTGATAAACAAACTGCTTATTTTGAAGTGAATATATAGCAAAACAAGTATCACTATTAGTAACTGATTGACCGAACTAATTTTATCTCAATTTTGCTGCTTTTTTACCTCTATCCGAAAGGAGAGACAAGATTGGTTTTGGCTTCATCTCAGCTGTTTACTCTTTTCTTTCTCGTTTAAGAATTGATGTTTTGTTTCGGAACTTGAGAACTCAAAGTGCTTTACAACAAACTGCTATAATATTTCTTTGTTGAAAAAAACGAGGTAAACTTTTTGAGTGAGATCACATACAGGATAGTCAAGAGAGCCGATTTGAATCAGCTGGTCACTCTTTACCGGACAGCCGGATGGTGGAGTGATAAGAATGACAATATTGAGTTTTTGGCAGAGTTAGTTAGAAACACCTATCTTTTCGTAGCAGCCTATGATGGAGAAGATCTGATCGGTATGGGAAGAAGTGTTTCGGATGGTGTCAGTGATGCCTATATTCAGGATGTAACGGTACTACCCCGATACCGTAAAAGAGGGATCGGAGGAAAGATTATTCAAACTCTGATCGAAAACCTGCAGGCGAAAGGGATAAACTGGATAGGACTGATCGGAGAACCGGGAACAAGGCATTTTTATGAAGAGTTAGGCTTCAGCGAGATGAAGGATTATCTGCCGATGCTGTACAAGGGAAAGAGATGAACAAACCGGTTCTCAGCGAACTCCGTTATGTAAAGATCGAAGATCATGAACTGCTCTCTGAGGTTCTTGCTCGTTACACAACTCCCAGAAGTGCTTATGACATAGTCAATCTTATGATCTGGGGAACTCAGTTCAAAGCCCAGTGGATGGAGTATGAAGGAAGACTGGTACTCTACAACGAAACCTGGACATGTATATTGATGCCCTTGGGAGAATATCTCTCCCCCCAGGAAATGCTGCTCCTCAGCGAGAGTTTTTACGAAGCGGGGAGGTGTGGTGCTATAACCCAGGTTGATACAGAATACTATGTTCAATATGAGCCTTATCTGGAAGAATTCGAGATTATCAAGGATTACAACACTGCGGATTATATCTATTTAACCGAGAGATTAGCAAAACTCAGCGGGAAGAAGCTTCAGAAAAAGAAGAATCTGATCTCGCAGTTTAAAAGGATCTATGGTGATTATGAAGTTGAAAAGCTTCAGCAGGAGGATGGTGAGGAATGTCTTAGACTATCCGATAAATGGATGGAGGATCACCCTGAAGATAAGGACAATGGCTACAAATATGAGAGAAAAGCCTTGAAACTTGCTTTCGAGTTCTTTTCCAGGTTTGGTATGGAAGGTTTGGTAATCCGTTACAAGCAGGATATTATTGCCTTCACTCTCTTTACCGAACAGAAAGAAGATATGGCTCTTATCCATTTTGAGAAGTTCGATCGATCTTTTAAGGGAGTTGCCCAGTTAATTAACTGGGAGACAGCCAGATACCTGTTACCAAGATATCACTATCTGAACAGGGAGGAGGATATGGGTATTCCCGGTCTGAGGAAATCTAAACTCTCTTATCAGCCCTTAATGGTTCTTGATAGTTATAAGCTGATCAACAAGAAAAGGAAAAAAGAAAGAGAGCAATCGTCACGTTAACCTATGAATTGTAAGGAGATATAATGTTTAAAATCAAAGTAATGAGCAATTTTTCTGCAGCTCACCGTTTAGACGGATATCAGGGAGATTGTTCCAATCTTCATGGTCATAACTGGAAGGTTCAGCTGGGCGTATTATGCCTCGAGCAGGATGACATAGGTTTAACAATTGATTTTCGCGAGGTAAAAAAGCGATTGAATGAAGTCGTCTCCGAGGTTGACCATAAATTTTTAAATGATCTGGAATTTTTCCAAGGGAAAAATCCTACTTCCGAAGAGCTGGTTCGATATCTATATCGAAGGCTGGTAGATGTTTTTCAGGATATTCCCTGCCAGATAGCGGAAGTCGAAATCTGGGAATCGGATAACAGTTCGATCGTCTATTCGGAATAAAGGTTATGCTGAAAATCGCTGAAGCGGAGTTCATAACCAGTGCTGTTAAGCCGGAGCAGTATCCGGACGCACCTTATCTGGAGATTGCTGTTGCCGGACGTTCCAATGTAGGGAAATCTACCTTGATCAACTTGTTACTCAACCGGAAGAAAATTGCTAAAACAAGTTCCACTCCCGGAAAGACAAGACTGATCAATTTCTTCAGAGTTAGAATTATTCGCTATGATGAACAAAAAGAGAGGATAGGTGAGGGGTTCTTTTCACTTGTTGATCTTCCAGGATATGGTTATGCCAGAGTCAGCAAAGTTGAGAGAGAGAAATGGAAAACTATGGTGCAGAAATATCTGACAGCAAGACCGGAATTGAGATTGATGCTTCTTCTGGTCGATATCAGACATGATGCTGATGCCAAAGATATTATGATGAGCGAGATGCTGCGGGCTCATAATCTCCCCTTTCTTATCATTGCCACGAAAGCTGATAAGATCAAAAAAACAGAAGTCCAAAAGTTCCGCAGTCTGTTAAGCAGAACATTTGATGTTCAGCTAAGCGATATTCTGCCCGTTTCGGCTTTGAAGAAGACTGGAATGGAGGAACTACTGAACAGATTGGAAGACAATCTGTTATAAGATCGAACCTGTAATAAGGAATTAGAGGTCTCTTGAAAATGATCGGTATGTTTTAACGGCAGTTAAAAATACCTTTATTGATTTTGGTTGTTGTTTTCTCTCTTAAGCTGCTTAGCTAATTTGTTTCCGACGTATGAGATCCTTTTATCTTTTTCTGACCGCCAATCATAGATGACAAATTTTGTCAGTCCCATAAAATCGGGGGACTTATCCTTTAATCCCTTCTGCTGATAGATCGATAAGATCTTCCTCAGGGACATCATCAACGTTCTTGTTCTTTTGTCTCCACCCGTCATGATCCATTCCCTGATATAGGGATATGTCTCTGCCGGGCGGGAGCGAACAACCTGTAAAAGAATATGAGTTACTTTCTTTTGTACCTCAATACTCGGGTCATCAAGGGCTTTGGTCAGGAAATCGAGGACAAAGACCGGGTCTCTTTCTGCGATCAATTCTAATCCATGAAAGGAGATGATTCTTTTCTTCTCGATCTCGGAACTCAGCCATTCCGGCATCATTTCTTTCATTATACCGGGAGCCTTTCGCCACATTTCATAAATGATACTTTCTACTTCCCAGGGCACGGAATCATAGTTATCCTCCAGAAGAGAAACGATCTTCTTCGGTTCGTTAGCATAAAGATTATAAAAAAAGAAAAAAGCGGTAGCTCTTATCCCGTAGATTTTGTGAGTAAGCATTTCCTGAGCAAGTTTACCGATTTTTTTCTTGTTCTTATAGTTTGTCATGAGTCTGCCAACCAATTCCCTGATAAAGTAATTTGAGGTATTACTCAGTTTTTCCAGGGCACTCAGGGCTTTTTCTTCTTTCTTTTCATCGAGAGCGGCAAATACTGAATTTACTTCTTCCTCGATCTTTTGGGTTTGGAGGCCGTCAAGCCTGCCAACATCTTTGATTTCAATCATAGTTTACCAACTTATTCTGTTTTGATTAACAATTCCTATACATCTTCAAGTAATAAGAATCTCTGAATTATCCTTTAAACCGGGCTAACAGTGTTTTAGTTCAAAACCAAGAATATAGAGTTATCGGGTGCTGAGTTATTGAACACAAATACTACTGAAATTGTACATACAAAGACAAATATAATGAGAGTTGTTATCAGGTCAACTTATTTTTAGTTTCTCAGTTACCTGAGACCTTAGAGACGGTTTTTTTCTCTATCCCTCCGCCACCCCAAAAGGACAACACACGTCTTCATCTATTATTGTAAAAAGGACGTCCCTGTCCTTGCCTTATCCCTGTCCATTTTATTGTAACAAGGGCGTCCCTACCCTTGCCTTGCTAAAAACAGAGCTGGAAGCTCTGTATACGAAAAAGCCTTCGGATGAGATAGCAGGTAGTTAAAGAAAAAGAAACACGGCTAACCACCCAAAAACTGATCAGCGCAGATAAACTGAGAGCTTCAGGGTAGAGACGGGGTCCCCGCCTGAGCGGAAGAAACAATAAAGTTAGCTAGCATCGAGAATGCGGGAGAGGGTTATAATTACTTTCAGTTCCATTTTATTCCGAATACGTTTTCAGCAAAGTATAGCTTAGTCTTTGTGGAGTTCTCCCCTTCCCGGTTATCAGCACCAACACGGGGCGTACCCACGTCTCTACGGTAATAGTTTCGTTCGTCAACCGAGGTGCTCAATCCCTGTCTATTTTATTGTAACAAGGGCGTCCCTGCCCTTGCCTTGCTAAAAACAGAGCTGGAAGCTCTGTAAACGAAAAAGCCTGCGGATGAGATAGCAGGTAGTTAAAGCAAAAGATAGATCATTCCTCTGCCCATAAAAACCAAAATCTCCGGGGATAATGATAGATCAGTCCACTTTTTTGACTAACAAAGGTAGCAAAACTACTTATCACTTAATTTGTCTTAGAACAGTCTCAGACCTTATCAGATGCCTAAGCTCCGTTCCCCTTGGAAGATAGTTTTTCCTTGATAGATATTCAATACTATAGTATATTGACCCCCTAAAGACACGAATTGTTATCTTTTGAAGGAGAATCGTCATGAAAAGAAGCAAACGCTCTGTAAAAACAGGCTTGCCCCCAGGTAGCTTGATCCATGTAGGGATTAAAAGCTCAGACCGGATCAAGATAACCTATATCCGCTACAATAATTCTCTGTCCGAGACTAAATCGGGTTATGATCTAACTGACGATATGTTCACCGGTGAAGATGCGATTCATTGGATCAATATTGACGGTCTGCATGATATCGAGCTCTTAAGGAGAGTCGGTAAATATCTGGATCTTCACGATCTAACCTTAGAAGACATTCTGAACACCGAGCAGAGAACGAAGCTCGAAGAATATGAGGATTATTACTATCTGGTTATGAGAATGCTCAGTTATAATTCCGATAAGAATAATATTGCCCATGAACAGGTAAGTCTCATTATCAAAGATAACATTGTTATTACCTTTCAGGAAAAAGAGGGAGATGTGTTTACTCCCGTCCGGGAGAGGATCCAAATTCCCGATTCCAGGATAAGAAGAAAGGGAGCTGATTATCTTCTCTATGCCCTTATGGATGCTATAGTTGACAACTATTTTCTCATTCTTGAGAAGATAGGTGACGATACCGAAAACATAGAAGAGAACATCCTGACTGATCCTTCTTCGGGGATAATGCAGCGGCTATATCTGATGAAAAGGAATGTTATCCTGCTCAGGAAAACGATTTGGCCGCTCAGAGAGGTAGTCGGATTTCTGGAAAGGACTGAGAAAAAAACCGTAAAAGCGGGAACGAAGATATTTTTCCGAGATCTATACGATCATACCATTCAGGTGATAGATAACATCGAAAGTTTAAGGGATTTGATCTCCGGAATGGTTGACATATATTTATCAATAGTAAGTAACCGGATGAATTCTGTAATGAAAGTTCTGACGATCATAGCCACAATTTTTATTCCGTTGACTTTTATTGCCGGAGTTTACGGGATGAATTTTGTCTTTATGCCGGAACTGGAATGGAAGTATGGTTATCCGGGAGTGATGTTGATCATGCTCTTAGTCGTTATCCTGATGCTCATATTTTTCAGGAAGAAAAACTGGCTCTGAATTGTCAGCCAGCAGCAGAATTTTTTGAACAAAAGCAAGACATTTAACAAATTTTTCGAGAGGTAATTATGGAATTCTGGAATGCGGTAACTATCAGGGATAATATATATTATCAGGCAAGGTTAGGTCCTTTGCAGATCTTTATTGTCAAGCAGGGAAATGAACTGAAGATTTCGGAGAGCCGTCTTTCCGGAGAAGATTTATCTTCGGAGAATTGGGAAAGTGAAGTATCACCTATACAACCAGGCGATGCTCTCGAATCAGAAGGATGGAAGCGCTGGATTGTCTCTGCAGAAAATTTTTCTTTGCAGTTCTCTCCGATGATGCCCAACAGGCCGGTAATAGTAAGACCTGAAAGCCAGATCCAATTACTGCCCGGGGGGAAAACCCGTTTCTATGTTTCGATCCCTTTATGGCTCAGAATAATGACCGGTGATAAACAGGTATTGACCGAGATCCCGACCCTTATCCTCTCCAATATCTGGTTTGGTGATCAAATAGCCGGAGAGCTATGCTATGCCATCAAATCGCAAGCTATGACCAATTTCGAAAAACGGAAAATGAAGGTATATACTGCTGTTTGTCCGATCTTAATAGAAAACCAGTCTGAAAAATCTTTTATTTTTCAGCGTCTATCCATTCACACGGAGTACTTAGGGGTTTTTTTAGGAACAAAACATCTCTGGACAAATCAAATTGAGGTCAAACTGGAAGGAGAAGAGCAGAAAAGCGTGATAGATATTTCTGAAAACGCCCCGGGTATAGAAAAGATCAAAGAGAAACTGTCGGATGCCCGGGAAGTGCCTTCCAAAAAGTTTTACCGCAAGGTGTTTTCCGAGTTACCTTTCATCAGAGGATAGGAGTAAGAAATGCTGTCATCATTATCCAATGCATTAACAGATCTAATGACCCCTCAAACGATCAAAACGGCGATAAAAGTTTTGCTAATTATTTTTGCCGGATACCCCTTATTAAGGGTCATCTCCGGGGCTCTGGGAAGATCTATCGGTAAAAAGAAGAAATCCCTGCAGACAGAGATGCTCGTCAAGAGGGGCATCTATTACATAGGTATGGCGGTGATCCTGATATCCGTACTGAATGAATTCGGGTTCAGAATATCCGTATTACTCGGTGCCCTGGGTATCTTTGGTATTGCTATTGGTTTTGCTTCCCAGACAAGTGTTTCCAATATAATCAGCGGTCTATTCCTTATAACAGAAAAACCTTTTGAGATAGGGGATATTGTCCAGGTAGGTTCAACAGTCGGGACAGTTCTTTCAGTCGATTTTTTGTCGGTTAAACTGAGAACCTTTGATAACCGGTTTGTCCGGATCCCGAACGAGGTTATCATCAAGACAGAGATGATCAATATCTCCCGTTTTCCTATCCGTAGGCTTGATCTTGATATCGGGGTAGCTTACAAGGAAGATATCAGGAAGGTTATCGATATCCTCCGTGATATTGCCGGAAAGAACCCGTACTGTCTGGAAGAGCCGGAACCAATGATCTTCTTCAACAATTTTGGAGACTCTGCTTTGGAGATCCGGTTTGCTGTCTGGTTTGAAAAGAGTGATCTGTTAAATCTGAGGAAAAGTCTTTTAATCGAGGTTAAGGAGAGATTCGATACCGAAGGAATAGAAATTCCCTTCCCGCATCTCAGTCTTTATACCGGGGAAGCAACAAACCCCATGCCGGTTAGGCTGGTTACAGAGGGAAAAGAATCAAAACCGGGATAGTTTTCCTGTCTCTTTATCGATAAGGATCAGTTCCACATCAGCTTCTTTAAACAATTGCTGAGCTAAACTATCGGGATAACCGTCGTAAATATAGACGGTTTTTATTTCGGCATTGATGATCATCTTGGCACAGATACTGCAGGGATGATTTGTACAGTATAATTCTGCTTCTTTTGTAGAGCTGCCGTTAATTGCCGCCTGAATTATAGCATTTTGCTCGGCATGTACTCCCCGGCATAGTTCATGTCGCTCACCCGAAGGAACATTGTTGTTGACCCTCATACAGCCTAAATGTTCACAGTGTGCTATGTGCTTGGGAGCTCCATTGTAACCGGTTGAGATGATCTGATTGTCTTTTACTAAGACGGCACCTACTTTCCGTCTTAAACAGGTCGAACGCCTGGAAACCAAGATTGCCATATCCATAAAATATCTTTGCCAGTTCGGTCTTTTATCCATTTCCTTACCTCATTTCCTTGGAAAGTAAAAATCGTTAAAGTCAAACAATGTCAAGTTTTGATTTTGCTCTTCCAAACGGAAAGTGGTGAAACAGGAAAAGAAACTGCCCCATGCGACATATTCCTTTACATAAAAGGGCGGTGAAGATTAATTGAATAAAGATAATGACAGAAGAAAAGATAAAGGAATAGATAAGTTAACATGATGATACATAAGTTGTTAATATTTGTCTCTCTGGCTCTTATTATGGTGATGGTAGGTGTTAGCTCCTGCAGTAAGCCGTCCCCTGAGCAGGAGGTGATCTTTCGAATAGATGAAGAACTTTTAGGTGAAACATATTCCGATTCTTTACTGGCAATAGAGATGCGGATCCCTGTTTCCTGGAGAGATATCAGTGAAGAGTTAAGGGTTCATCTTGATCAGTTAATGTTCAATGGTACGGAAGAATTTGAAGAGGGCCTTTTCTTTAAGAAGGGCTTTGGCAATAGAGAACAGGGCTCTTTTATGCTCCTGTTTGACTTTGCTTACCAAAAAATAGATGCCGACAAGGAGAAAGCCGTCTTGAAATATCTTGCCCACTATTCCGAAGGGAAAGAAGTTTATAAACAGGGTTTTTTTGAACATAATGAGATCAGTTTTCATCAATTGACTTCCGGGGACAATGGAGTTGTTAATATTAAGCTGTTAGCTTACGGTATTAATGATTCGGTTTTTGCCCTTGACTTTTTTGTCCCTGAAACAGAGTATTTAAACAATATTGAAAAAATAGAGTCTTCCATAGGTTCAATCACAAAAAAAGAGTGGAGGTAATATGCTGAGAAAAAGTGTTATTCTTGCAATATCAATGGTTGTTTTACTAAGCATGATAGCTTGCAGTGCCCATGTTCATCAAGTGGGAAGAGGCCCTCAAACAGGCCAGGAGATGCAGGCGCGTCAATGGTATATCTTGTTTGGCTTAGTTCCGTTGAATGATATTGATACTAACCAGATGGCTGGTGGTGCTGCCGATTATCAGATAACAACAGAACAGAGTTTTCTGGATATCGTCATCAATTGGTTTACAAGCGCTGTCACTGTTTATTCCCGAACAGTAACCGTAACCAAATAATTTCAACAAAGAAGAGAGCCTTGGAAGACTCTTCACTTTAAAAAGGAAAAATAAAGAATGTTTAAAAGAATACCTTTAATGACAGTCCTCATTCTCTGGTTTGCGGTAGTATGGGCATCCGGAGAAAAATATCTGATAACGCTTGATATGAATGAAATTGAAGAGAGAGAGCAGTTACAGGAATTAGATCTTTCCATTTATCATATCAGCAATGATGTTCTAATTGCCGGGACAGATGATCCGGAAGGAATCAGCAGTACAGGAATCCCGTTCAATCTTATCGACGATCAGGCCTGGTCAGAAACCTATTACCTGATATCCGATAAGCGGGGCAGAGCAATAGCAGAGAGGATAAACTGGGGAAGAGAATTGTATCGTGACCGTAATGTTGTGTTGCTCAAAACTTCCCTTTTAACGTCAGAGCAGTTAGACAGCCTCTCATACGAGATCACAGAGCTTTTTCCTGTTCAGATCAGTTACCGTTATGAAAGAATCTACCCCTCCCGCATTGTTCCGTTAACCTCTGTAAGAACGGAAATTAACGACCTTCTCGCTGAGATTAGTCCTGACAGTCTGGGTTATTTTATTCAATCAATGGAAGATTTCGGTACCCGGTATTGCCGGGCTCCCAATCGCGATGAAGTTGCCGATTGGATTAAGAACGAGTTTCTGAGATTCGGTTTTACCGAAGTAGTGATAGATTCTTTTATCCAACAGGGGATCTGGCATAAGAATGTTGTCGCGACCCTGCCCGGAACGGTTAATCCTGAGCAGATAGTAATTATTGGCGGGCATCATGATTCCATCAATCAATACGGCAACCCCATGATTGATGCCCCGGGAGCAGATGATAATGCCACAGGTACAAGTGCTGCCCTGGAAATTGCCCGGGCTATGAAAGCAATAGATTATCAACCTGAAACAACGCTCAGGTTTATTACTTTTGCGGCAGAGGAAGTGGGATTGTGGGGTAGTCACCATTATGCTCAGCAAGCTTTAGACAGCGGTATGAGTATCAAGCTGATGCTCAACAATGATATGATCGGATATACTCTGCAAAGTCCCGCAAATTGGACGATACATTTGATAGAATATGCCGGTTTCGAGAATGAAGCTAATCTTGCCCGTCAGATCATCGGTCAATATACGAGTTTAACTCCGGTTACCAATACCTATAACTCACCCGGTTCAGATAGTTATCCCTTCTGGATAAGAGGCTATCCGGCCGTCTTTTTTATCGAAACCAACTTTAGTCCGTATTATCATTCATCTAACGACCTGTTTATTCATCTGAGTATGGATTATGCCATAGAGACGGTAAGGGCATCTGCTGCTATTGCTGCCTCAATCAACTACCTGCCCGATATTCCCGAAGATTTTGCAGTAACCGATGTCGGCAATGGGACGGAGCTTTATCTGGAATGGTCACCGGTAGAGAATACGGAAGTTCTTCATTATGAAATCTCAGTAGGAACAAGCAGCGGAGCTTACGATACTTTTTTCACTACTCAGGAAGCTTTTTATACTCTCTCCGAGTTAACGGAAGGGGTTACATATTTCATTGGTGTGAATGCTGTCGGAACAGCCGATTATTCCAGTAACCTGATTGAGAACAGCGGCACCCCTTATTCTGTTCCCTTGACACCGGATAGTTTCAGTGACTTTCCCCTGTTCGAAAGCATTACTTTGACCTGGGATCATAATCAGGAAGCTGATCTGGCAGGTTATAACCTATACCGTTCAGCATTTGAGGGTGAAACAGGAGTGCAGATCAATCAGGAGTTAATTACCGATAATAGCTTTACTGATGAAGATCCGGAAGCGGGTGTTTACTATTATTATTCCTTAACAGCTCTTGATGAATCGGATAATGTGAGTGAACCGACCGTTCAGATCCGTTCCCGGCTCGTAACCCTGGATCAGGGAGTACTGATCGTTGCCGGCACTGCTGATGGTAACGGTGGGTTTCAAAACCCTGATTTGGATGAGATTACCCAGTTTTATGATCTGATCCTCTCTGACTACTCACCAGACATCTATCCCTTATGGGATGAGAATTTTGAGAATAAGGTTAAACTTGCCGATCTGGGAGCATATTCGTCAGTTGTCTGGCATAAAAATAATGCTTCGGCCGGCTCCTATAATCAGGAAACACTCGATGCCATTAAACAGTATCTTGACCTGGGGGGAAATATCCTTTTTTCCGTCTATTTTCCGGGCAGATTGTTCGGAAGTACTGATTCCTATCCGCAGAGCTATGAAGAGGGAGATTTTCTTCATGATTATCTGAAGGTAGATGAGATTGTTCTTACGCAGACAGCCCGTTTTCTAAGAGCAGATCCTTTGATTACCGGCTATCCGTTTTTAGCTATAGACGAGGATAAAGCACCGGCAGCCCTGGATTATCATATTATCAATGTTGAGAGTGTGCAGGCAGCAACAATGGGAACAAATATTTACAGCTACCACTCAGGTTATCCGCCCGGCAGCAATGAAGCCTCGATGCAGGACATGCCTGTCGGGATTGAGTATCTCGGAACTGATTATAAAACGATACTCCTGAGTTTTCCGCTTTACTACATCAATCAGGGAGATGCTGAAGCTTTTATCAGTTACGTAATGAGCGAAATCTTCAATGAGCAGGTAGCTGCCGGAGAGGAAGACACTCTTCCGGTTTCAGACATACCCTTTCGCTTATACGCAAACTATCCCAATCCCTTCAATCCCGAAACAGTGATCAGCTTCTCCTTAGAGCAGGGATCGGAGACAACTCTCTCTGTCTATAATCTGAAAGGTCAAAAAGTAAGGGTTCTGGTGTCTGAGTATAGATTCCCGGGAGAATACTCGGTTGTCTGGAACGGAAAAGACAGCTTGAACCGGGAAACAGCAAGTGGAATATATTTCTACAGGTTAACAACAGACTTCGGACAAGATACAAAAAAGATGCTGCTGATCAAGTAGCGCTGATATCCTCCGATATTGCCAATCAGATAGTTATCGACGAGAGGTCTCTCAAAAAGCTGAAATCTGAGGAGGTTGTTCATCTTTAATACTATCTGTAGAAAAATACAGGCAAATCTTTTCACCAAAAAAGGAACCCCGAAGTATAAGAACTCCGGGGTTCCTTTTTCCAAATATGGACATTGAAGGGAATCTATTCAAGTAGTGCCGGCAGCTCCCTTGTTGCAGAAAAAGTTCTCAGTATCCGATCAACTTCCCTTTTCCGCATTCCCGGTTTGAGCCGAAGCCGAAGTGAGTCGAGCAATTGTTCTCTCTTCCCTCTGTCATCCGACATTCTCTCTTCAGGATCAAAGATCACTCCCACCACATAATAGAAGGCAAACTGATGAATTTTCCCCGAGAGGTGTATATAGGAAGTGTCCTCAACAAGGTCGAGATATTCATAATCTTCAAGTTCATAGGCACTGGGAGCAGTATTGAGATATATGAAGTAGCAATCGGGTTCTGACAGTTCTTCGTGAATATTCTCAGTTACCTCATCCCAGGTCAGATAGAGATCGTCTGCAATTATATCTATACTTATGTTCTGGACTTGCTTGGGAGGAACGTGAGTTCCGTATCCTTGCAATGTAATCCGGAAAACAGGTTCATTAACCGAGTTATTGTAAACCACAAGAGTATCGAAGACTGTTCCCACAAACTGAGGGGCAAAACGGACATTAATAGCGAGAGTCTCTTCCGGTTCCAGTTCGATCTGTCTGATAGGATCCTGCAGTTCAAAATAGAGCGGATCATCCTCAAACTCAATATTATTGACAATAAGTTCACGGGTACCGCTATTGATAATCATTAAGGGGTAGTATTCCGAAATCTCATTTTTGATTACTCTTCCCAAATTCACCGGATGATCATCAACCAGATCTATAACCGGTACTCTTTCAATGACCGTGATATAATCCGTTACCTGCAGTGAATCGCTGAGAGTATATTCGTTTGTAACTTTAAGGCTTACGTTATAAATCCCGGGAGTTTCGTAAATATAGACCGGATTCTGGAGTTCCGATATTCCTCCGTCACCGAAATCCCACTGCCAGTTTACAAGTTCTCCGTTACCCGGTTCCGACTCATCGGTGAAATGTACAGACAGAGCTTCAAGACCTGAGGTTACATCAGAACTGAACATAGCGATCGGCGGAATAGGATCGATATCACCGGGGAATACGATTTGAAGATCATCATCAGCCCGAACATCTAAGACCATGGTAATTTCGGTATCTGTCCAATCTTCCGGATTGGGATAGAGTGTCCACTCTTCCTCCGGTAGGATCCGGTAATGAACAAACAGGGGTACCAGATTCAGATTATGCACTATCGTAAGATCCGCAGTACTAAAATTAGTGCCGGAGAGGTGAAAACTCAATCCGGGATTAATGATCTCAGCCCAATCGGGAGCATAATCTGCGAAGGCATGAACATAACCTCCGCTAAGATCGGTTATATAGAGTTCAGGAATGACAAAACCGTCGGGGATAGTTACTTGCGGGAGAATCATCTCTACTGTACCGGCGATGACATCGGCGATATCATTATCGGAACCGCTCACAATTCTGATATTATCGACAGCAGCCGGGGGCTGTTCACCACCGCCGCTGTCATTCTGCCAGCTGAAGATGAGTCGCTTTGTTTCATCTGCAAGAGAATCGGAGAGATCGATAGTCTCTGATTGCCATTCCGAAGAGTCGTAATAAACTTCTCCGATACTACCGGCAGGTACCGGAGTCCCTGCTGACGGAGTATAGCCTGTTTCTGTCAGATGAACGGTCATAAAGTCATAATCCTGTTCACCGACACCTTTCCAGTCGAAACGTAGTTTGAAGTCACTGCCGTCTCCCGGAAAGGATATATCGTGATAGAAATGAACTACCGAGGACGCTGTATTGGTGTAACCATGATCAATGCCGTTGTTGTTACTAATGTAAGCTGACTTTTCACCCGTCTGAGAATCTGCATCACCGGTATGCCATTTGTTGGTTTGAGTCCCGTTAACTACCAGCCAATCTTCCCAGTTCTCTTCGAAGCTGATGACAAAGGGGATGTCAAGAATTCCGGTACCTCTTCCTGTCAGCGGGATCTGATGGACTGCCCGGGATGCCGTGTTATCTTCTATTCTGAGAAGAGCGGTTTTGATCCCGGTACTTTGCGGTATGAAGCGTACCTGAATATTGGTGCTCTCTGCCGGAGGTATGATAATATCGCTTTCTACACCGAGAAGTTCGAAATGATCAGCATGGGTTCCCGATATTCCGATACCGTCGAGAAGAATGACCAGATCAGCATCTCCGGTGTTAGTTATCTCGAAGTCTTTTTCCGGGCTGGCTGTATGTTCCTCGATCATTCCGAAATTCCATGAAGTAGGGTCAATAGCGAATCCGGGTGTGGTTACATATTCGGAGAGGGTAATGTCATCAATACTGAGATAGTTGGTAGTATTGGTGCAGATGCCTCTGATCCCAATAACATAAGTATCGGTCTGAGGAGGACTGAACACCGCATTTAATTGCTGATAATCACCGTCTATAACACCGGTCGGGCTCAATATCTCTATACTCATGGAATCGCTTTCAGCAGCACTTCCCAGCCATATTTCCAGCGAAGCAGAGGAATAATTGGAAGAATTCTGCCGCGCCCAGATCTCCAGATCATAAGTTATTGCCTCATTTAGTTCAGCCGGGCGGAAGAGCCAGCAATTACCGTTAGCTGCCAGGGTAATATTGAAATCACCGGTGCGGGGGGTACGATTGTAACTGGTTGCGGTATTCGCACTCCAATAGCGGGTGTAGCTCCCTATTTCCTGCTGCCAGAAACGGATGTTTTCTGATCCGTGAGCATTATCATTTTCAAAGCTGTCTGTATAGGGTATATCGTAAATTGTATAGTCATCCCGGGTGGTGAAACTCCAGATCGGACCGAGCTCTTCTCCGTGGATATTGACCGCTTCGATCCGCCAAAAATAGGTGGTTTCCACTTCCATGACTGGAGAATAGGTAGTTCCGGTAACGGTGTCAACCTGAGGCGGAGGAGAAGAATCGCCGAAATAGACATTATAACTTGTGGGGAGGCCACCATCCAGTCCCGGACTCCAGATCAGGTTAACGGAGAGAGAAGCATTAACGGCAAGATTTGCCGGACTGAGATTCAAGAGGGGGGCTGGAGGACCCGAGACAGGGAGAAAATCTCCTTCATCAGCCCCGATGTCGGGTGCAGTTGAATGCCGTTCATCATCATCAAAATCGAAGTCTATGCCGCTGATAGGGATAGCATTTCCTTCCACCCGTGTCTCCACATCTTCCCGGACATGGAGATCGTAGGGGTTAGTGATGGCGGCAAAGGGTACATTTTCGGAAAACGAAGACTGGTCTTTACCAGTATTAGCCGCTTTATAACTATCAAGATCCTCATAGGGGGTGGTGACATGATAACAGATGTTGTGGTCAGGAGAGGGGATTCCGGCATAATAGATATTGTTATTCGTATCTTCCGAGATATTCGTAAAACCTGATTGAGTTTTCCAAAAGGCTACGGTTCTTCCTTCGATTCCGGGAGAACTCAGGTTGGAAAAGATATTGTTGAGCAGCCTGTTGGTGGAGCCGCCCGAAATATAAAGGGATGCAGTGGAGTGGTTGCCAGTGGAGCCGCTGGAGTTCAGGAGTATGCTGTTATAATAGATATTATTCGTAGTTCCGCTTCCAATCTCCAGGGCTCTGATCTGTGGTGAAGCCGACCCGTCTGGATTTCGCAGATCATAGATCATGTTGTTAAAGATATTATTTGTTGCCCCTCCGGTGATGGTGATGCCCCTGGTAATTCCGCTTCCTGATCCGGACATTTCCAGATTATGGATCAGATTGTTATAACTCTGGTTTGTGCTGCCGGAGTTATGATAGATACCATAGATGGTACTTTCATTTGTCAGATCGTGGATCTGATTACCATAGATATCATTTGATCCGTAATTGATATAGATCCCGTAGCAGGCACTGCTGCTTGTACCCGTAAATCCGGTAACAGTGTTATTAAACCATTCATTATTACCGGAGTGCCCGTATAATCCCCGGAAAGTGCTGCTTGTTTCGGCTCCGGTAATTATGTTATCTGAAATAACGGCATTGCTGCTGGAATTATAAGATGAGGAGATACCTCTAAACTCAAGACTGGTATTATCTGCCATAGTGATCTGATTGTCTGAGATTACGGTATCTGAACCGTAATAATGCAAGATACCTTGAGCCGTAACATCCGAGATTACATTTTCCTGCACCAGTATAGTTTGCGACAAGGTAGAAGAACTGGAACTGCTCAGCAAAATCCCCTGATTTACATTTGAAATGTTATTATTTTGCAGAGAGAGGTTGCTGTTTGCCCCATTAGATGCCCCGTAAGAATAGATTCCCCGGGTTGCTGTATTCGTCCGGGAAAGAGTAATATTACAGTTAACTATTGTGTTCCATAGGGCACCGTTACCGCTCAAACCGGCTATCCAGTAACCATAGGTAAGATTGGTTGCTTGCGGCAAATTCGCAATATCAATCCCGTCAAAAGTGATATAATCACCACCTTCGATCTTTATACCATAACTACTTGCACCCCCTGTCGGGGTAAGCAGTGGATTGGTGCGCTGCCGGGAATCTGAGCGAAAAATTATCTGATTGGAAGCAGTTCCCTGAACAGTAATCGAGGGAGGATTTTCAGCAAAGATCTCAGCCGCTGCAACCTCAAAAATGACTCCGCCTGTCCCCACTCCGGCAGCATTCAAATGTCTGATGGCAAGAGTAAAAGATGGAAAATCTCCGCTGCTGCCGATGGTATAAATCCCTGTCAAAGGGGCAGCGTGGGTGGTGAAACTCCAGACCGGACAGTTCTGAGCACTCCCTTCGTTATTATAGGGGATGATCTGCCAGTAGTAAGTTGTCAGAAAATCGAGCGGATCAGGGGGAGAATACTCAAGGACATTACCTAAGTCGGTTTCATCCTCGATGTTAGAGGGTGGATAGTCAGTGCCGATATTAATAATGTAACCAGACGGGATACCTCCATCAGAACCTGGAATCCAGGTCAGTGTGGCAGCGGGTATCACAACAATAGCCTCATCTTCGGGTTCATAAACTAAAGCAGATGACGGCAGCTCCGCTACCGGAATAAACTCTCCTTCATCAGCCCCGATGTCAGGGGCGTCCGGATCACGTTCATCTCCGTCAATATCATATTCAACGGCAGCAAGCGGATTGGCATTACCCTCTACCCTGGTGGCGATGTAGGTTCTGATGTGAAGATCGTAGGGTGGTACCGTGCTGATAAAAGGTACATTTTCTGTGAAAGAACCCTGATCTTTTCCCGAATTAGCAGCTTTATAATCATCAAGGGTTTCATAGGGTGTGTCAACATGATAACAGATCAGATGTGAGGAGTCAGGTTCACCAGTATAATAGATATTCCGGTTACTATCGCTATGAATATTACCGAAACCGGCATTATGTTTCCAGAAACTAACAGTTCTCCCATTAATCCCAGGGTTGCTTTTGTTAACAAAGATATTGTTATTGAGTCTAACGGAAGTTCCACTGGAGATATAAAGAGCTGCAGAAGAGAAGCTGTCAACAGAACCTGAGGCGTCCAGATAAACCGAGTTATGGTAAATATTATGTGTTGTACCGGAAGTAACTCCCAATGCCCTTATCTGTGGAGCAGTAGAGGCGGAGGCATTATTCAGGTCATAGATGAAATTGTTATAAATGAGCGTAGTGGAGCGATAACCGCATCTTATTCCGTAAACATATCGGGCGCTTGAAGTATTACCTGTAAGATTATGAATCACATTGTTGTAAGCTGTAATGTTTATTGATTGGTACGAGCCGGCACTCAGGTCTAATCCGTAAACATTGTAGGAATTAGAGGTCAGTGAATGGATCTGATTGTCCCTGATAAGGTGAGTTCCGGAAGAGAAATTGATCCCTCTTGCGTCATTGTTACTGGTGACACCGAATATCTGATTGTTATATACTGTCGAACCGGTACTGTGGGCAAAACATCCTGTGAAAGTCCCGGTGGTCACACCACCACTGATTATGTTGTCATGGATTTCGGTATCCGTACAGCTCACTGTATAGATTCCGGTCAGGTTTGCCGACGAACTGGCAGGAAAAGAGATCTCATTCTCATAGATCTGTGGTGAAGTACAGTATCGCAGGTAGATTCCGTATGTAGTTGTATTTGTTATGATATTACCCCGGACAACGATACCGGAAGCGGCATTTCTCCCATAATGATAGATGGAATTAGCCGCTTCATCTATGTTATTATCGAGATAACTGATGTCCATATTTGGGGCTCCGCTCTCATGATTGCTGTATATACCGTAAGATGTTACCGAACGGCTCAGGGTGATGTTACAGTTCTTGATTGTTATGTTCTGACACCCATCTCCGCTCAAACCGGTGATTTGATAGCCGTACACAAGATTGTCTGCTCCCAGCCGGTTGGTGATGTCAATACCGTCAAATGTTATATGATCACCACCTTCTATCCTGAAACCAAAACTGTTCGTTCCCCCTAATGGTCTGAGCAAAGGATTGGTTCTCGATTCAGCATCACTTCTGAATAATATCGGGTTATCTTCCGTACCGCTAACGACTATCGGAGGAAGTTCTTCGATGAATTCCTCTCCTGAGGCTATAGCAAAAGTAACCCCCCCTTCACCCACACCAGCAGCATTTAAGTGCCTGACTGCAAGAGAAAGAGTCGGATAATACCCGGTGGAACCAACTGTTTTGATCCCGGTTAACGGTGCATCATGGGTAGTAAAACTCCAAATAGGGCAGTTTTCAGCCTGACCGATATTGTTGTAAGGGATTATCTGCCAGTAGTAAGTGGTAAGAAATCCCAGGACCGGTTCATACATGAATACATTTCCGAGATCTAATCCATTAATAATATTAGTAGGGGGATCAATTCCGTTTCCGTCGGTACCGAAATGTAACAGATAACCGTCAGGTATCCCTCCATCCAGAGAGGCAGTCCAGTTGAGGCTTTGATCCATCTCAATGAGAATAGAGCTGTCTTCGGGGCTGTTTAAAACTGCTGCTTCAGGAGCTGCCTGATAAAGCATGAAATCCCCTTCGTCGGCTCCGATATCAGGTGTTTCGGCATCACGGAGATCATTGTCGAAATCGAAATCGATATCGTCAATAGGAAGAGCGTTACTTTCAATCCTGGTCTGAACATCAGTACGGACATGAAGGTCATAAGGCTCTACCACACTGACAAAGGGAACATTCTCAGTAAAAGAACCCTGGTCTGTTCCGATGTTGGCATTCTTATAGTCAAGAAGTGATTCGAAAGGTGTAGTACCGGCATAAGCGATTAGATTCTTAGCTCCCGGGGTTCCGGCATAATAGATATTTCTATCGGAAAATTCTGACATATTGTCAAATCCGGCGGTTGTTTTCCAGATAGCAGTAACTCTTCCGCTCGCTCCTGTACCGGGGGTACTTTGGTTGGCAAAAATATTGTTCCTCAGGTCAAGAACAGGATTATCACTCGTGATGTAGAGACAGGTATTGCCGTAGCTTGTATTTGACCCTCCGGTCTTCAGAAAGACCGAGTTGTAATAGATTTGGATAACGGAACCGCTTAAAACCGTGATTCCCCTAACTTGGGGAACTGTAGTGCCGTCAGGATTGATAATGTCATAGATCATATTGTTATGGAGAGTACAGTCAGAACCGGCGACAGTTACGCCCGTAGCAGTACGGGAGGATGTAGAAGTACTGGCGATATTGTTAATCCTGTTGCGATAAACATTACACGTTCCGGCAGTTGCAGCAATACTTATCCCGCCAACATTACTGACTCCGGAGATACTATGCACGTGGTTCTCGTATATCTCAGCATTGCCATATTGAATGAATATTCCAGTTCTCTCATAATTTAGTGTTCCCGTTACATCTCGTATCTCATTTTCATAAATCTCATAATCCCCCTGATAAACATGAATACCAAAGAAAGCCCGGGTAGTATTATTACCGGAAATATCGTTTTGGTAGATCTCGGCACCGCCATGTAGAGACCGAACATAAATCCCCCGAAACTCAATCGTATTGCCATCATACATTTCGATAAGATTTTCCCGGATAATGGAATTTCTCCCGTATTCCTGATGAATTCCGCGGGAAGTAATATCACTGATGGTGCAGTTTTCAATTAGAATCGCATCAAGGTAATATAGGGTGTTACTGCTACCTTGCAGGTATATGCCGGTATTAGAATTTTCGATTCTGATGTTGTCTATGTGCAGGTTAGCATTCACAGCACCGGAGATGCCATTGGAGTATATTGCTCTGGTGTTGGTATTTGATGCCGAGAGAACATACTTACCGTTCTTAACCGTGATATCACGGCATCCTTTGCCGGTGACGGCATTAAGAAAGATCGCATATTCCAGTGAGGTCTCACCGTCAGCATTGGCAATATCTATACCATCAAAAGTGTAGCCGATTGCTCCGTCTAACCGGATTGCGGCATCATTCGTGGCAGTTGTACCCTCAGCCTTGATAACCGGATTTATTCCCTCACCACTCTTCTGAAACAGTATAATCCGGTTTTCAGCTCCACCGCTTGTCAATACGGGAGGGTTTTCCAGAAAAGCCTGACCTGCCGGGACGTTAAAGATTATTCCACCCAATCCTATACCCGATAGAGGTATTTCAGTATTCAGGAAATTGAAAGCATCTGTGAATGAAGTAAAATCACCCGTAGCACTTATCGTATAGACTCCTGACAACCGGGTTGGCGGTGTCCAGGTAAAAGTAGCTCCGTTAACCGGGTAAACAAGATCACTCAAAGTACTGCTAGAGGTAACCAGAGAACCTTCTGTTGTGGAACTCCAGTCAGAAGCTGTCATCCGGTTACGGTAATTTGCCGCGGTGTTATGCGGCTCTCCCCTGAAACCTATCTGAGCATTAAGGGGGGTAGAATTACTGGTCATCGTACCGTAAACATAGACGATATTGTCGCTGCTTTCCTGAAGACGGATCTGGAAATTGAAACTATCACCTGTAGCCCCTGTTTTACGGTAATTACTCCATTGAACCACCAATTCCCTGTTCGGAGCGGTTCCAACTGTTTCAAGTCTCAAGGAAGCACCGCTTTGAGCTGCCAGATTACCGGCTAAGGCTGCGAAACGGGTCACCAGATAGGTTGGGGTAACTGTTGAAGTAGATCCCAAGGGAGCAATTCGTGAACTGCTCACCATGGATACCGACGGTGAGAGATAAGACATACCGAGGCTAATCCACCCTTCAGGCGAAACAGCTACCCGGTCAAACTCGTAACCGTTAAAATAGAAACTAAACCCTATCGGAAAACCGACACCTGTTGTGGTAGAACCCCCCAGAGGGGCATCAGGATCAACAAAATACTGATTATCGGTACTTTCATTACCGAGAATGTATCCTCCGCTTATTTCCTCATAAGTACCTTCAGAGTAAGAAAAGCCGTAATTGCTCAGGACTTGGGCGGAACAGAGAGATAAGAAAAGGACAAACAGAAAGGACAAGATAAAAAGTTTCATGATAATTCTCCTCAATAAAGACATTTAAAAATCAATTCACGAAATGTATTTAACTTTTGTCAATACCTTTCTTTCATTCTCAGAGCTTTCTTATATTCTCTTATCGATATACGTTAGCTATTGGATATTCACTGGGTTTTTATTGATCGGTCAGATGTTTCTGATAGTTTTTCAGAAAGAGAATGGCGGTTTGACCCCATCTTTTGAGAACAAAAAGGGCTGATTCAAAATCCCTCGATTCTTTTGATTTCTGCTTTCTGCACAGTTTAGCAGAACGGTATTTCTCTGTCTCTTTTTTCTCTCTTAAAAATCTCGCAATCTGCCAGCTTATCATTGAAGTAGCATAGCGCTTTTAAGACTGCTTTTTTAAGAATTAATCACCTCTCTTATCTATGAGGTATATTAGCAGGATAGCAGGGAGAAAAACCACAGTCGGCTCTCTGAGACTGTGGTTTTTCTCCCCGCTATACCTGAAATATACTCCGGTTTGAGCAAGAATGATCCTGTTGTTAAGAGAGAGAAAGAGGCTGTTCATAGACAAATGAAGCAATAAGTAGTTTTGTCCGCTTTGATAGTCTAAAGAAGGGGCTGCTTTATCATTTTCCCGGGTATTTTGATGTTCAGACAGTGGAATAGAGTCCTTTTGGGGCGGCAGGCAGGTAAAGAAGCAAACTTTCTCGAGATAAAGAGCAGAAAATAAAAATGTAAAAATCTTGACATTATTATTGTGACCCGTCGTATAATTCCGTACAGCAAGGAGGTTAATCGATCATGAGAAACAGATTATTGATCTTGGTAATGCTGGGGTTAACAGCAGCATTATTAGCAGCGGGTGAAAATTATCTGATAACCGTTGATTCTGCAGATATTAAGGGTACCGACTCTTTTGTGGAGCTTGATCTCAAGGTTTATCAGATCAGCGGAAGTGCTCTTATCTGCGGTGCCAGTAATTTACCGAGTCTTAACAGTAAGAACATCCCTTTTAATATTATAGATGAACATGCCTGGTCTGAGAAGTACTATCTTATCTCTGATAAGCGGGGAATTGCCGTAAAGGGAGACATACCCTTTGGCAGGGAACTATACCGGGATGAACGGGTAGTGCTTGTTAAAACAGGTGATCTGTCAATCGAACAGATCATTTCTCTTCCCTATAAGATTACGGAACTTTTCCCGATCCCACTTAGGTTCTCTCCGACAAAGTTCTATCCTCCGGTTAGAAAAGAATTACCGGCTCTGCGGACAGAAATCGTTCAGCTCCTGAATGAGATAGATCCCGACAGTTTAGGATATTTCATTCAATCCTTGGAAGATTTTGTAACCCGGTATAGTTTTGCCCCGAACCGGGATGAGGTAGCCGGCTGGATAGAGAATGAATTTTTGAGATTTGGTTATACCGATGTCTTTATCGACTCATTTATACAGGAGGGAATCTGGCACAAGAATGTGGTTACTACTTTGCCGGGAAGCGTGAATCCCGGGCAGATAGTCATAATAGGTGGTCATCACGACTCGATATTGTCAAACGGTGACCCTATGATCATGGCTCCAGGGGCAGATGATAACGGGTCAGGCACAGGAACAGCTTTGGAAATTGCCCGGGCTATGAAAGCTGTCGATTTTCAGCCGGAGATGACGATCAGATTCATCACCTTTGCGGCGGAAGAGATAGGATTATGGGGCAGCCATCATTATGCAGAGACAGCCCTTAATGAGGGTATGGATATCATATTGATGCTCAATAATGACATGACAGGCTACACAGCTCAGGGACCGGATGAATGGACAATTCATTTAAGGGAGTATACCGGAGCAGAGAACGAAACACATTTTGCCCGGCAGATAATTCAGCAATATACAACCCTGAACACAGCAACGTATATTTACAATCCGAATACTACCGATAGTTATTCTTTCTGGCTAAGGGGATTTCCGGCGATATCATTCATTGAATTAGAATTTAATCCTTTTTATCATACTACCGATGATCTGCTGATTCATCTCAATATGGATTATGCCGTTGAGACAGCCAGAGCTTCAGCTGCTATAGCTGCCTTAATTGACAAAGTACCGGCAGTACCCGAAGATTTTACAGTTACCGATGCGGGAAACGGACATGAACTCATTCTTGATTGGTCTCCTGTGCTGTTACCTGAAACCGATTATTATGAAGCCTATATTGGGTTAGAAAGCGGAGATTATTTCGCAAGCTTCGCAACCGAAGATACAACATACACCCTGTCCGGTTTGGAGGAGGGTATTACTTATTATATAGGGGTTTCTGCTGTGGGAATTTCAGGGTTTTCCAGCCTTATAGCCGAAACAACCGGAGTCCCGGGAACAATACCTCTGACCCCCCGGGACTTATTAGACTATCCTCACTCTGATAGTATTAATCTAAACTGGACTCACAATCTTGAGGCAGATCTGGCCGGATATAATCTCTACCGCTCCGAAACAGAAGGATTAAGCGGTGAACAATTGAATCAGGAAGTTATCGTTGCTAACTACTATTTTGATTTTACAGCCGAACCGGAAATTGTTTATTATTATTCTCTTACAGCAGTTGATGAGACGGGTAACGAGAGCGAACCGACGGAACAGATTTACTCCCGGCTTACATCAATGGATCAGGGAGTCCTGATAGTGGCTGATACTGCTGAGGGGAACGGCAGTTTTCAGAATCCTGCTTTAGCAGATGTAACTCAGTTTTACAATGAGGTACTGAGTGATTATTCTCCTGTTATCTATTCTCTCTGGTCTGAGAACAGGATTAAACTGGCCGATCTGGGGGCATATTCAACGGTGATCTGGCATAAAAATAATGTCTCAACCCATCAATACGGTACGGATATTATTGAGGCTATCCGGCATTATCTCGACAGCGGGGGAAAAATCCTCTTTTCGGTCTATCATCCCAGCAGATTATTAGGAGCTACCGATTTTTATCCTCAAATTTATACTGAAGGGGATTTCTTATACGATTATCTGAAAGTAGAGATGATAACGCTGCATCAGGCTTCCCGTTTTGTTTCTGCTCAACCTGTTTTAAGCGGATATCCGGAGTTGACTATTGATGATGAAAAAGCACCTTCAGGACTAAACTATCATATCATTAATATCGAGAGTGTTCATTCCGCAAGCTCAGGAACGGATATTTTCACTTATCATTCCGGGTATCCTCCCGATAGTAATGAAGCCTCTATGCAGGACTTACCTGTTGGCATCGAATACAGTGGTGATGATGATAAGGTTATTCTATTGAGCTTTCCGCTCTTTTACATAGATCAGAGTGATGCTGAAGCTTTTATCAGTTACGTAATGAACGAGAAATTCAATGAGCAGGTCGGGATCGAGGAAGGGGATGCCCTCCCTCTTTCAGAGAAGCCGTACCGTTTATATACTAACTATCCCAATCCCTTCAATCCCGAAACGGTTATCAGATATTCCTTGGAGCAGAAATCGGAGATAACGCTGGCAGTTTACAATCTAAAGGGGCAGAAGATAAAGGTTCTGATTTCCGAAAAACGAGTGCCGGGTGAGTATTCGGTTGTCTGGGACGGTAAGGATGATTCGGGTAAGGAAGCATCCAGCGGGATCTATTTTTACAGATTATCTACTGAGTTCGGACAGGAAACAAAAAAGATGCTGCTGATCAAGTAGTTTGAAATGAGAGGATATAACCGGGTGAATAGTATATTGAGTTTTTCCATATCAAATATGATATCAAAGTGATATGGTTTTTGTCTGGAGGAGCAAGTATTAAAAGGAGGGGAGCAGCAAGCAAGAGGTCGATTTTCTTGTACAGACAAACATCTTAGGAACAGGACTGAAGTTGGCATATATATTGCATAATTCTCTTGCTGAGAGTTAGTAATAAAAAACACTTGCTTAGGTTTTTAAGGCTTTAAGAGTTTTAGGATCAATTATCAATACCGGGAGGCTGTTATATGAAAAAAGGATTGATGTTTTTAGTGCTTTTGTTGGTTCTGAGTTCGGTTTTTGCTGTTGTTCAGGATAATTACCTTGTCACGATTGATCTCTCTCTGTTAGAGAAGCCAAAGGTCTTAGAGGCTATGGAGATCAATATCTACTATAAGACCGATCAGACCCTGATATCCGGTCTGTCGGATTTTAAAGTTCTTCATAAAAATGGTATTTCCTTTACCGTGATCGATGAAGAGCCATGGTCAGAAAAATACTATCTTCTTTATGATCTCAAAGGGGAGAGAACCGAGCCGGTTTCAGATTGGGGAAGGGTTATCTACCGGAATAGCAGAACTCTCCTCATAAAGAGTCCGGCATTGACGGTCGATCAGATAAATAGTATTCCTCACAAGATTACCGAGCTTTTTCCTCTCCCTCTAAAGCTTAGCTTCGATACGATCTATCCTTCTCCTCAAGCTGAACTCCCTGTACGACGGACTGAGATCGATCAGCTTCTTACTGAGATAAATCCTGACAGTTTAGGTTATTTCATTCAATCACTGGAAGATTTCGTGACCCGGTATTGTTTTGCTCCTAACCGAGATGAAGTTGCCGGCTGGATAGAGAGTGAATTCCTAAGATTCGGTTACACCGATGTGGTGATTGATTCATTTTTCCAGCAAGGTGTCTGGCACAAAAACGTAGTTGCTACTCTTCCCGGTACTGTCAATCCCGAGCAGGTTGTTATTATCGGCGGACATCATGACTCAATTACCCAAAGCGGGAATCCAATGCTGCTTGCCCCGGGAGCCGATGATAACGGTTCCGGAGCAGGTGCTGCCTTAGAGGTAGCCCGGGCGATGAAAGCTATCAATTTTCAACCGGAAACGACCATCAAGTTTATCACTTTTGCGGCTGAGGAAGTCGGATTGTGGGGGAGTCACCATAATGCAGCAACATCCTTAGATGAAGGAATGAATATAAAGCTTCTGATCAACAACGATATGATAGCTTATACGATAGATCCTCCGGCAAATTGGCGTATCCATCTGACGGAATATTCAGGTTTCGAGAATCAGAGCAATTTTGCCAGACAGATAGTTCAACAATATACCAATATAACACCGGTTACTTATCCTGCTTTCCTTGATGCTCCTTTTTCCGACAGTTATTCTTACTGGATACGGGGTTTTCCACCCATCTTCTTCATTGAACCTGAGGTTTTTGACAATCCCTATTATCATCAACCCGATGATCTTTTAATTCACCTTAACTTAGATTATGCGGTAGAGACCGTCAGAGCTTCTGCTGCCATCGCTGTCCTGGTTAATGAGATTCCTGATATCCCTGAAGATTTGACCGTTATCGATGCCGGTAACGGGACTGAGTTGATAGCGGAGTGGTCTCCGGTTTCCTCTCCTAATTTCGATTTTTATGAAATACATCTCGGCCTGAGCAGTGGAAATTACGATACAAGTTTCACAACCGGGGATGTTTCCTGCACTCTTTCCGGTCTGGAAGAAGGCATAACTTATTATATCGGCATCTCAGCTGTTAGTACTTCTGGTTATTCCAGCTCCATAACCGAGAGTAGCGGAGTACCGGGGACGGTGCCCTTAACCCCGGTTGATTTTCGGGATCTTCCTAAGGGGAACCGAATTGATTTAACCTGGACACATAATACGGAAGCTGATCTGGCTGGTTATAATCTATACCGTTCTGAGACAGAAGGAGAGTTAGGGGTTCAGATCAACCCTTATCTAATTGAAGCTAACTATTTTGTCGATATAGATGTTGAAACCGGAGAGTTTTATTACTATTCACTTACTGCTCTTGACGACTCGGCTAACGAAAGTGTGCCGAGTGAACAAGTACGATCAAGAATAGTATCGCTGGATCAGGGGGTCTTGATTGTAGCCGGGACTTCTGACGGGAACGGCAGTTTTCAGAATCCTGCCTTAACCGAGACAACTCAGTTCTACAATGATTTGTTAGCTGACTACTCTCCTGATACCTATCCTCTCTGGTCTGAGGACAGGATTAAACTCGCTGATCTGGGAGCCTATTCGACCTTGATCTGGCACAGGAATAATGTTTCAGCTCATCAGTACGGCCAGGAAACGATCAATGCTATAATTCAGTATCTTGACGCTGGGGGAAATATCCTTTTTACAACTTACTTTCCCAGCAGGTTACTGGGCAGAACCGATTTTTATCCCCAGAATTATGCAGAGGGAGATTTCTTATACGATTATTTAAAAATAGATGAGATAGTCCTTCATCAAAGTTCCCGTTTTGTTGCCGCCCAAACTCTCCTAACCGGATATCCGGAGCTGACAATTGATGAAGATAAAGCCCCTTCAGGGCTGAATCATCACATTATTAATATCGAGAGTGTTCATTCGACAAACCCAGGAACAGATATTTACGCTTATCATTCCGGGTATCCTTCCGGAAGCAATGAAGCATCAATGCAGGGCTTGCCTGTCGGGATCGAGTATCTCGGAGATGATTATAAGGTTATCTTATTGAGCTTTCCCCTTTATTACATAGATCAGGTAGATGCAGCTGCGTTGATTTCTTTTATTATGAATGAGAAATTCGATGAACAGGTCGGCATCGGTGAAGAAGATATTCTTCCTGTTTCCGGCAAACCATACCGTCTCTATGCCAACCATCCCAACCCCTTCAATCCCGAAACGGTTATCAGATATTCTTTGGAGCAGGAATCGGAGATAACTCTGGAAGTGTATAATCTTAAAGGACAGAAGGTGAGGCTTCTAACGGCTGAAAAGAGACTGCCCGGGGAGTATTCGGTAGTCTGGAACGGTAAGGATGATTCGGGGAAGGAAGCTGCCAGCGGGATCTATTTCTACCGGTTGACTACCGATTATGGTAAAGATATCCGGAAGATGCTTCTGCTGAAGTGAGAAGCTACCCTAAAAGAAGAAGATTGTGCTATTCTCTGTAACTGACCAGCAGCTTCAGATGCTCATCGATTTTCCAGTTCCAGAGGGAAAGGGCAGTTTCTCCCTTGTTAGAAACGATACTCCGGTCAATATTATGTTTCAGCAGGAGATTGGTAATCTGCAGGTTACCACGTTCCAAAGCATAGAATAGCGCTGTCCACCCTTCATTGTCAACGGCATTGATCTCAGCTCCTCTTTCCAGCAATAACAGGACAATATTCAGGAGTTCCATCTTAACGGCTGCCATTAAGACAGTTTCCCTGAACCGTTTTCCGCGGGTGTGGATATCTGCCCCGGATCTGATCAGCATTTCGGCAATTGTCTTGTTTCCTTGCTCTATGGCTAAGAAGAGTGCCGGATAATCATATCTGATATCCCTGACATCAGGATTTGCTCCTGCCTTTAGCAACAGAGCTACTATCTCCTCGCTGCCATGATATAGCGCTTCGATAAGCGGATACTCACCTCTGGTAGTTTTCAGTTCAGGGTCAGCGCCGAATCTGAGCAGGAGTTCTACCATCCGGGGATCATTATTTGCAACAGCAGAGAGGAGGGGTGTCCAGCGGTAACAGTCTCTCCGGTTAACTTGCGAACCTTTTTCGAGCAGCAGCTCCGCTACCCGGAGATGTCCAAACAGAACAGCATAACGGAGAGGAGACAAGCCGTCTTCATCAGTTTTTTCTCTATCAGCCCCGAGCCGTATCAGATATTCAACAACCTCTGGATGCCCATTCCGGGAAGCGAGTAAAAGGGGGGTAAAGGAGTCCCGGTTGAGCCGGTCGCTATCAAAACCGAGAGAGAATAAAAACCAGACGGTATTGACTAATCCTTTTCCGGCAGCTCTGACTATATCATCCTGAGAAAATTTAGCCTTGACCTCCAGCTCTGTTAAACCGGTGAGTTGATAGATATCATGTTCTCCGATCTTGCTCAGGATATTCTCAATCTCAACCAGATCATTGGGATTATTAAGGCTTTTTAACAGCTTTTCGGAAAGCAGGTTGTCTTCCATTATCTCTTCCTTCCGGAATTCTTCATCCGGTAACTGTTTTTCCTGCTGAAAATCCGCAGCTGAAAGAAGCAGACAGACATTTATCAAAACTAATGATAAAAAAAGATGTCTCACTCTCTATCTCTCTTTTCGTAGATCAGGAAATTATAATCATAGCCGGTGAAAACAATATCTTCCGGTTGTTCAGAAGATATGAGCTGCCACTCTCTTTCATCAAGTTCAGGGAAAAAAGTATCACCCGGAAATGTCTCTCTTATCTGAGTTAGATATATCCTCTGGGCATAAGGGAGAAAGAGCCGGAAGATCATCTCGCCCCCAATGATGAATACTTCTTTATGAAGCCATTCGCCTGAGGCTTTCTTCTCTTCGGCTAACCGGAAGAATTCGTGCATTCCTGATACGGTCAGGACTTCAGAGTTTAACTCCTGAGAAGAAAGCACGATATTGATCCTTCCGGGGAGAGGGTTTCCTATCGATTCCAGGGTCTTTCTTCCCATCACGACGATATTGCCCCAGGTAAGAGATTTAAAACGCTTGAGATCTTCAGGGAGATGCCAGGGCATTTTATTTGCGCTGCCGATAACCCTGTTTTCCGCTGCTGCCGCTATCAATGAAATCGATAAATCATTCATCCAAAAACCTGACTACTTCTCCGTCCGGAATCTTTCTCATCTTGCCGCCGCGGTTCATGTCCATGACAAAACCGGCTGTTATTTTAGCCTCATCGCTGTAACCCCTTTTCTCCCAGTAACCGGAAACGTATTTATCGGTGAAGATAACCTCTATAACACTTTTAGCCGATTTATAACCCCAGAGATAGGGGCAGAATACTCTGAGAGGACCACCGTAATCCTCTTCCAGGGGTTCTCCGTCAAATTCATAAGCTAATAGTGTCTTTTCCTGCATCGCCGTTGAGAGGGGAATGGAAGTGTCATAGATCTTTCCGACTGACCAGAATCTCACATAGTTTGTTTCAGGCTGCATACCGGCTAAATCTGCCAGATCGGATATCCTGATACCACCCCATTTGCCGAAGACTGAGAAACGGGTTACACTGGTTAGTCTTCCTTCTGCTATAGTTTTAGGCAGCCCGGCTAATTCCTGCCAACTGAGTTCTACCGGGTTGCGGCAGGTACCGCTGACTTTCAGTTTCCAGTTTTTGCGGTCTAAAATGCCCGGATGCCCTTCAGCCCAAAATACAGGTGTATTCAGCTCTTTTAATCTGCTCATAATATCTCCCTTAATAATTGAACTATACAATAAACTATTCCTGAAACGACGGAAAGGCAAGTTTCACGGTAGTTCGAACCAGAAAAGAATCATCATCAGCCATTTTGAGAAGATAGGTTCTGCTTAATTCACTGTCTATACTCTTCAGGCTCCGGGCGGTTATAAATCTCAAATGTTCGGAAGGAGAATCAAGGAACCGGATTATCAGGGCAACAGCTTTATCATTCGAGAAATTACCTAAAGCACTGATCGTGGCAGGCAAGTATTTCTTATCTTGGATAAATCCTGCTAAAGTATCGAGATATTCATCCAGTTTCAGATCACCGGCAAGGCTGATAGCGTTCTTTACAGCGAGAGAGTCCTCGGCAGCCAGACCTTGGCTAAGTTTGCTTCTGAAGTGCTCTGAGTTTTTTGCAAAGTCAAGAATTGCCCGGTATTCCAGACCTCTTTTGGTATCCAGCTTGTTTTCCAGGATATGCCTCGCAGCTTCTTCTTCAAAGTCGAGTATTTTTGTTCTTGCCTTGCGAACCCGTTCTATACTGCTGCCGACTTCCCATTCCGCCGCTATCAGGAAAAGCTCATCTACATCTTCAAGGCTATCGATAAATGATAGATCTTCGGAAACCGGGTCTTCCTCAACTATCTCTTCCTGCTCAGGAACAAGCTCTGTATCAAAACCGATGCCGTATAAACCCCTGACCCAGAACTCGTTGTTACTCCATCCGGGGTCAGGATAGAGATCGTCACCACCCAAATCCATAAAGATTCCGATACCGCCGCTCTCTCTCGCTTCATTGGCATAGCCGTAATTTGTCTGCTTATTACGTTCATAGCGGTCGTTGCCGGCTGCATCGAGAAAGATTCCCACGGAGTTGGTCAAACCGAGACCATTACCGCCGTCGATCGAGTAGTGATCATCTCCCTCCCGGTCGATCAGAAAACCTACTGCATAGTCATGCCCTGCTCCCTGACCGGGTCCGAAACGGGAGTAATAGGTATCGTCTCCTGCTTCATTATAAAGAAAACCGCCCGCCAGATGAATACCGCTTCCCTGGGCATATTGCACGGCATTGAAAGTATCATAGCCCCCTCCGTCGAGAAGTATTCCTAACGCATACCAGTATCCTACTCCCTGAGCATACACTCCCCCTTCATAGCTGTCGTTTCCCCCCATATCATAAAGAATACCGATGCCGCCGCCCCAGTCCGGTCTTACTCCAAAGCCAAAGCCTTGAGCCATAGAACGGTAATCTTCAGGTCTCAATGGTGCATGCCGGTACTTGCCCCCGGCATAGTAAAGGTCATCACCACTCCGGTCAAGCAGGAGACCTGCACCTAATGTGCCGCCGAAACCATGACTATATCCGGTCGAATAATAGATGTCATTTCCTTTTTCATTGATGTTTATTGATAATCCGAAAGTTGCTGCTCCAAGACTGTAGCGTCCTGAACGGTAAATATCATCACCACCTCCGTCATAATGATACTGGAAAGCGAGAAAAGAAGAAAAAGCCAGGTCGTCGCCGTAATACTGATCATCACCATCGAGATCGAGCAGCCAGCCTATTCCCCCCAAAACTCTGTTCAGAGCCCCCGGGGTGCTATTCCGCCAGAGATCGTTACCGCTCATATCGAGCACTAAATAATAGGGGTGGTTAAAGCTGGTCGCAAGATCTGCATAATAGATATCATCGCCGCCTGGTTCTATAAGAAAGGAAAAATTATCCCGGTAGATATCATCACTCTTGGTTCCAATAATAAACCTGCCCCAGCGGGTATTTTGGATTAGAGGTTTCTTGTTAGTGAACTCAAGAGCAGCAAGATTATTCCACAAAGCCATTACCCCCCGGTTAAAGACTCTGTTGGCGGTTACCAGAGAACCCCAGTCAATTCTGTCCAGAACTCTTTTAATCTCTTTCAGTTCCAGATCAGCGAATTCCTCTCCCTTGAAGTCTGTCAGCAAAGATTCATAGCGGTCTTTATCACCGGTATCAGACCACATGGTATAGGAGAGCCAGGTTAACATTTCCTTATCTTCGGCAGTTAACTCCGCAAATGCCTGGCTGCGGTACTCCTCAGTTGTCGAGAAAACCAGTTCGGCATAAGCGAACAAATCCTTTTCTCTTTTAACGTTCTGCCGGAAAAAGTCGTTAAAAAAGTCCTCTGTTTCTCCCTCTGCCGGATTGGCTGAGAGAGAATAATCATCATAAGTAAAGATATTGACTGCGAGAAAATCGGCTAAGAGGGAAATATCACCCTTTTCCGTAACAGTCCTTATGGAGTCGACAAATCGGGGAAATTCCAACGGTCTGTTTATAATCTCGACGATCCGGGTTATCTTGAACTCCGTTGACAATGACCAGTCTTTCATGAAATCGGGAGCGGATGTTTCCAAATCAGCCCTCTCCAGTAATGAATCAATAAGGGTATATTCGTAGCCTTTGATCACTCCGCCTGTTAGGGAGGAAACTATCATGGTAAGTGACAATAATAGTAGAATGTATTTCATCATGATCTTTATTACTCCACTCAGCTTTTTGCCATAATTAGTATTCCTTAGCCTGCTGTAAAGATATTTCCCTTTAGTAGCTTCAGGAATATCAGCAAATCATTTGAGAACCGCATTATCGGCATGAAACAGCAGAGATGTGTACTCAGAGAGAAAAAAAAGATTTTGCCTTTTCAAAAAACTCCTTAGATTATGTTAGTAAGTGATAACTTAACCAAAGATAAAGGAGTTTGATATGCGTAGAAAGATTATTGAAATCGATGAAGAAAAATGTACCGGATGCGGGCTTTGTATTCCGGATTGTCCGGAAGGGGCTTTGCAGATAATAGATGGAAAAGCAAGACTGCTCAGTGATCTGTTTTGTGACGGCTTAGGAGCTTGTGTTGGTGCCTGTCCTGAAGATGCCATGCATGTAGTCGAGCGGGAAGCAGAACCTTATGATGAAAGAACGGTAATGGAGAATATCATCAAAGCCGGACCGAATACGGTCAAAGCCCATTTGGAGCATTTAGTGGAACATGGAGAGCAGGATCTTTATGAGCAGGCAGTTGCTGTTCTAAAAGAGAAGGAATTACCGGTTCCGGACATATCCAAAAGTGAAGATAAGATGGCTTGCGGATGTCCCGGCACGAATGTCCGGGAGATCAATCGAGAGTCGCAGAGTCATGGTCAAACAAAAGTAAGTCAGAAATCACAGCTTAGGCAGTGGCCTGTTCAGTTGCATCTTATTAATCCCCAGGCTGGATATTTGAAAAATGCCGACCTCTTGTTAGCTGCAGACTGCACCCCTTTTGCCTATGCTAATTTTCATGATAAGTTCATCAAAGACAGGATTGCAATTACTCTCTGTCCGAAGCTTGATCATGGCATGGACCAGTATCTTGAGAAATTGGTTACGATCTTCAAAACCCAGGAGATCAAATCGGTAACGGTTGTACACATGGAAGTTCCATGCTGCGGAGGAATAATACATCTTGTCGAAAGAGCGATACGAGAATCCGGTAAGAATATTCTTATGAAGGATTATACAATTTCCATTGATGGTGAGATTATCTGAAAGGAGATGGAATGAAAAAGAAACAGAGCCGCATGACCCAAGCAGAAAGACGTGAGCAGATAGTAAAAATGGCTATGAAGATTATCAATGAAGAGGGGTATGCTGCTTTTACGACAAGGAGACTGGCAGATAAGATAGGGATCAGTGAACCGGCTTTATACAGGCATTTTGCCAATAAAGACGAGATAATTATCAGTATTCTGATGAAAATGGAAGAGTTATGGTCAGGATTGCTGACGGAAGTAGATAAGGTCAGCAGCGTAGAGGAGAAGATCTGTCTTTTTATCATGATGCATTTTCATTATATTGAGAATAACCGGGATATATTGGCTGTTCTTTTTGCCGACGAATATCTCAGACTGCATGAAAAAATCAGGAGCATGATGTACGAGGTTACCGGAAAACGTTTCACCTTTCTTCTGACTCTTCTGGAAAATGAAATAGCAGCCGGCAGGATAAGGGGGAATAATCCCCGGGCGTTGGCGATCATTATTATCGGTGCCATCAGAACTACAGCACTGAATTGGCGCAATAGCGGTTACTCATATTCCCTGAGTGAGTTTGGAGAAGATATCTGTATTAGTTTAACCAACATGATGTTATGTGATAGATAAAAAAACGGAGGTAAAAATTATGTTTTGTTATCAATGTCAGGAAACACTTCACAACAAAGGTTGTGAGAAGGTAGGAGTATGCGGAAAGAAGCCGGAGACGGCCAATTTACAGGATTTGCTGGTTCACGTCAGCAAGAAGCTATCAGAAACAGCTTTAGAAGCAAAGGAGAAAGGGATTTCGGCGGAAAAAGCAGGAGAGCTGGTAATCAAGGGATTATTCACAACCATTACTAATGCCAATTTCGATGATGAAGCTATCCATCAGAGGATCAGAGAGCTTTGTGCCGAGAAAGTTAACCTCATGAAACAGATAGACCCGGAAAAAGAGATAAGGCATGAAAGAACCTATGAGCAGTTGTTAAAAAAAGCTGCGGAGGTTGGAGTTCTATCGACCGAAAACGAAGATATTCGCTCTCTGAAAGAGCTGCTCATCTACGGACTGAAAGGAATTGCCGCTTATGCCGAACATGCTTTCGTTCTCGGTTATCGTGCCGAAAGCATTGAAGATTTCATATTCCGCGCGCTTGATGCGACATTAGAGAATAAGAGCGGTCAGGATGAGTTATTGAAGCTGGTTATGGAATGCGGCGAGAAAGGGGTAGAGGTCATGGCGCTGTTAGATGAAGCCAATACTACTACGTACGGCAGCCCGGAACCGACAGCAGTGAAAACAGGAGCAGGAAAGAATCCCGGTATTCTAATCAGCGGACACGATCTGCGCGATTTAGCCGACCTGTTAGAGCAGACGAAGGGGTATGGAGTAGATGTCTATACTCATGGAGAGATGCTTCCGGCGCATGCTTATCCCTACTTCAAGAAATATTCACATCTTTACGGAAACTATGGCGGTTCATGGTGGCAGCAGCAGAGGGAATTCGAGGCTTTCAACGGACCTATATTGATGACAACGAACTGTCTTGTTCCTCCGCGTGAATCCTACAAAGCAAGAGTATTTACTACCGGAATTGCCGGCTTTACCGGCATTTCTCACATTGCCGACAGAAAAGAGGGAGAGATGAAAGATTTTTCGGAGATTATCGAAATGGCACGGAAATGTCAGCCTCCGGAATCATTAGAAGAAGGAACGATCATTGCCGGGTTTGGAAAAGACACTCTTTTGGCAAATAAAGAGAAGATCATTGATGCGGTCAGCAAGGGTCTGATAAAGCGATTTGTTGTGATGGCCGGTTGTGACGGCAGAATGCCCGGGAGACAATACTTCACTGAAGTTGCTGAGAAACTTCCGGAAGATACGATAATCCTCACTGCCGGTTGTGCAAAATACCGATATAATAAGCTTTCTTTGGGTAAGATAGGAGAATTTCCGAGAGTCATTGACGCCGGGCAGTGTAATGATTCCTACTCACTGGCAGTTCTGGCACTGGAATTGAAAAAGACCCTGAAACTTGAAGATATCAATGAGCTTCCGATATCATTTGATGTCGCCTGGTATGAACAGAAAGCGGTATTGGTGTTGCTGGCTCTCTTGCATTTAGGATTTAAGAATATCCGTTTAGGGCCAACCCTGCCGGCATTTCTGTCACCGGCAGTAGCAGCAATTCTGGTCGAGAATTTCGATATTAAACCGACAGATGACTCTCAAGCCGATGTTGCTGCCATGATGCAGGGAAAGTAAGGCAGGTTACTTTTGGATTCTTTAACCACAGGAGGTTATAATGAAGATTAGAATAAAGAATAATGTTTACTGGGTAGGGAAGATCGATTGGGAATTGAGGAATTTTCACGGTTTTGAGTATTCCACTCATCGCGGTTCGAGTTATAATTCCTATCTGATCAAAGAAGAGAAGACCGCTCTCATTGATACCGTATGGATGCCGTTCAGCAAGGAATTTGTCAGTAACCTGGCAAATGAGATAGATTTGAAGAAGATTGATTACATTATAGCCAATCATGCTGAGATAGACCATAGCGGGGCATTACCGGAACTGCTGGAACGAATTCCCGGGACACCCGTTTACTGTACCGAGAATGGAATAAAGTCGTTGAAAGGTCATTATCATAAGGATTGGAATTTTAAGCCCATCAAAACCGGAATGAAACTTAGTCTCGGAAAGAAAGAGCTGATCTTTGTTGAAGCTCCCATGCTGCATTGGCCGGACAGTATGTTCTGCTATCTGAGCGAAGATAATATTCTGTTTAGCAATGATGCCTTTGGACAGCATTATGCCAGTGAGCACCTCTTCAACGATCTGGTTGATCAGAGTGAGCTTTATGCTGAGGCTATCAAGTATTACGCCAATATTCTGACCCCTTTCAGTCCCTTAGTGAAAAAGAAGATAGAGGAATTTGTTTCGCTTAAGCTGCCTCTCGATATTCTTTGTACCAGTCATGGAGTTATCTGGCGTGATAATCCTCTCCAGATCGTGGAGAAGTATCTTGCCTGGGCTGATGATTATGCTGAGAATCAGATCACTCTCATCTATGATACGATGTGGAATGGGACAAAGCGAATGGCGGAAGCTATTGCCGGTGGTATCCGGGAGGTTGATCCTAAAGTTACGGTTAAGCTCTACAATGTTTCACTGACCGATAAGAACGATGTTATCACTGAGGTGTTCAAATCCAAAGCTATTCTGATGGGTTCTCCCACAATCAATAAAGGTATTCTCTCTGCTTTAGCCGGTTTGCTAGAGGAAACGAGAGGTCTGAGGTTCAGAAAAAAGAAAGCAGCAGCCTTCGGGACTTACGGTTGGAGCGGAGAATCGGTCAAAATGCTTACTGAAGGTTTGCAGAACGCCGGTTTTGAAGTCATCAATGATGGACTGAAAGCCCTCTGGAACCCCGATGAAGATAGTCTGGCAGAATGCCGGAAGTTTGGCCGGGAATTTGCAGATAGCATTCAAAAAAAGAGTTAAAGTGAATATTATCCTTATCAGGGAGTTAGTATCTTTCTGAAAAAAGCAGATGGTATTAAACCTGAATCATTAGAAACCAACAGGGCTCATCCCTAGAATGATACGGGGTGGGTCCTTTTTTCTTCAAGGAGAATATAATCTATTTGAGAAGTTCAGCGGAATAGTGTATCTGATACGGTCAATATCTGCTTTACGCGTTAGATTATGGCATTTCTCTTTCGGAATACTTATAACTGGCCTGATAGTCCTATTTTTCGATTCGAACAGAGGACAGCTGTTATCTTCTGCTTCCAATCTGATTCGTCTGAATTTCCAGAAATAATCCAGGCCGATGAGAGTTTATGAAGATTACTCATTTCCGGTGCTAAATCCCTTGGTGTTGCCTTCTCTTGCCTTTGATATCCTTTGATATCCGGGGTTGAACGCAGACATCATCCTCTAAAGAGTTTGACGAGAGTCTCTTTTCTGTATTATAGTCAGAAAAAATAACAGATGCTGGTTTAATCTCGGATTTGACGGTAGTAAATTTAACGTTACCAACAACTTGTGCTTTTATGAAAGAGATGTTGAAGCAGCAATTATTAGAGAATCAGAAATGAGGAGAAAAACATGTTAAAGACATTAGTAATATCGGTAAGTCTATTAGTGATACTGATTTTTGCCGCTTGTAACAGTACAACGTCATCAGGCGATCAGGCAGCCAAACCGGTTTTTGAACCAACAGGCGGAACTTACGAAACAGAAGTGAATGTAACAATTACCAGTTCTACATCAGAAGCCATAATTAGATTCACAACCGATGGGAACGATCCTACGGATACTTCATCAATTTATTCGACTCCGATCAACATTAATGAAGATACAACCCTCAAAGCGAGGGCCTACTTGGACGGGTATAGTGATAGTGAGACTGCTGTTGCTAATTATATCATTGAAGAATCTGCAGCTGAAACCGTTCAAACTCCAACATTTAACCCTCCTGGAGGTTATTATGGTATGGCTCAAACAGTAGCAATTCATTGTCCTACAGCTGGAGCCGAAATCAGATATACTACTGATGGCAGTGATCCAACTGCATCCTCTGCGATCTATACCGAACCGTTGTCTTTAATAGAAAACACGACAATCAAAGCACGCGGGTTCAAAGAAGATTGGAATCAGAGCGATATTGGGATTTCTGTATATACCATCGGTTCAGGTCAGCCAGAAATAGGAGAAATGCACTTTGTTCAGGGGGGGACATTCAACCCTACCGACAGTTATACCGTAACCCTATCATCATTCTTTATTGCTGTTTATGAGGTCACTCAAGCGGAATATGAAGCTGTTATGGGGAACAACCCTTCATATTTTTCCCCTCATCCCATGAGGCCGGTTGAAAGTGTTACCTGGTTCGATGCTATCGAGTATTGCAACCGTCTCACCCTTTCTGAAGGATATACTCCGGTATATTCTTATGGTATCTACGGTAGTGATCCTGATTACTGGCCCTCGGATTGGAATACCTCTTCTGCTAATCAGAATGAAATTATGGCTGATTGGTCTGCTGATGGTTACAGGCTACCTACAGAGATGGAATATGAATTTGCAGCCAGAGGTGGAGCAATAGCTCAAATGCAGGGAACTTTTGAGACAACTTATGCCGGAAGTAACAATATCGACGATGTAGCTTGGTATTCAGGTAACAGCAATATAGATGACGGACAAGGTGGCCGGACTCACGATGTAGGGACGAAAGCGGCAAATGAACTTACCATTTTCGACATGAGCGGGAATGTTTACAATTGGGTTTGGGACAGGCAAGGCTTGTATCCTTCCGGTTCCCATACAAATCCGACAGGTGCCGAAAGCAGCTTAATGCGGATCAGCAGGGGAGGAAGTCATTACAGCAATGAAAGCAACTGCACGGTATCGTTCAGAAACTACGGGAATATTATGAACACGTTTGCAAATATCGGCTTCCGTGTCAGCAGAAGTGCTTTCTGAGTTGAAGCAGCAAACAGTCCGGTTAACACAGAATTGATTAGGCTCAAGTTTTACAGTGCCATTTTTTAACTCGTTGTTAATCAAAGATATAGCTCGCCCCAAAATGCTGGTGGCATTACATTTTTTCTGGTTATCGGCTAATTTTAGACTTCTCTAACAATTGGCGGCA
>Ga0334887_1000882_pt1 | contig 43574 bp, 32 predicted proteins | sample GraSluR1_MG_10_FD_207217 | JGI IMG/M metagenome (GOLD analysis project Ga0334887, IMG submission 207217) | Sludge microbial communities from methane-producing bioreactor in Wageningen University, Netherlands - Granular Sludge_18_07-R1 | ecosystem: Engineered > Bioreactor > Anaerobic >...
GAAAATACCGCCAGCAGAACGCGTCCATTTGGGTCACCATCGAGGGACCCGAGGAGGCGCGCTGGAGCCTGAACAAGACTGGCGAGTACACAAGCGACCAGACCTTGGGGAAGGTCGCCGGCAAGCGGACCGTTTCCTTCTCCGAAGTCCCCGGATGGGACGCTCCCGCGGCCCAGTCCGTAACGGTTCCCAGGAATGCGCCGCTCGCCGTCTTCGGGGCCTACACCCGCCAGACCGGTTCCGTCGCCGTAACGTTCGAGGGGCCGGCGGAAGCGCGCTGGAGCCTTGACGGCCAGGGGTCCTATGCGAGCGGGGAGATTGTGGAAAACGTTCCCGTGGGCGACCGTACGGTGAGCTTTACAAAGATAAAGGATTGGGAAGCGCCGCAAGATGTTCTTGTCCTCGTAGCAAAAGGCGCCTCGGTCGTTGCGGAAGGAAAGTATATCCATCAGGTCGGATCGATAAAAGTCACGCTCGAGGGGCCCGAAGAGGCCAGCTGGACCGTGAACGGAAGAGGGCTCTATACGAGCGGCGAGATAGCCTTGAACGTTCCGGTCGGCGAACACACCATAGCGTTCTCGGCCGTCCAGGATTGGGACCATCCTGCCGCCGTCCCTGTGACGGTGGTCCGCGACGAAACAGTGGAAGTCTCAAGGACGTATTCCAAGCACCTCGGCTCGGTGTCCGTCGCCATCAAGGGACCGTCCGACGCCCGCTGGAGTCTCGATGGAGTCGAGGGACTCTTCGAAAGCGGCGCAGTCCGCGCGGATCTCCCGGTCGGCCGGTATGCCGTCGTTTTCACGGACGTTGCAAACTGGTACTCTCCCGAGAAGATGAACGTTGCCGTTGTCAAAGACGAGGTTGCGCACTTAGAAGCGTCCTACGCCGAGCACAGAGGTTCCGTCGTCGTTGAAATCGACGGTCCCGCCGAAGCGCGTTGGAGCCTGGACGGCGAGGGGAGCTACGCGAGCGGCGAGAGCGCGAAAGACGTCGTTGTCGGGAAACATACGGTTTCTTTCTCCGAAATCACCGATTGGGACAAGCCCGCCGACATCACGGTGGAAATTGCCAAAGACGCGCAAGCGTCTGTAAAGGGAGCATACGTTCAGCACAAGGGCTCGTTGCAAGTCGCGATCGACGGCCCTGCGGGAGCGCGGTGGAAACTGAACGGCGAAGGCGCGTACAAGGATGGAGAGATCATAGAAGATCTCGTTGTTGGAGAATATTCCGTCTCTTTCATCGACCTTGCGGATTGGGACGAACCGGCGGAACAGACTGTCAAAGTCACGAAGAACGCCGTTGCAAAGCTCGACGTCGAGCTCGTTCAGCATAGAGGCTCGGTGCAGGTTGTAGTCTTCGGTCCTGAAGAAGCGCGGTGGAGCGTGGACGGCAAAGGGAGTTACGCGAGCGGCGAAACTGTCAAAGATCTTATTGTTGGAATGTATAGGCTCTCTTTCTCAGAGGTTGACGGTTGGGATGCTCCCCGTGAGATGCGGATCACCGTGGCGAAGGATACGGTTGCGAAAACCGAGCCAGGGTATACGAGGCATCTCGGCTCCGTGACGGTGACGATCGACGGCCCGGCGGAAGCGCGCTGGAGCTTGGACGGCCAAGGGAGCTACGAGAGCGGACAGTCCGTCGACAAGGTTGTGGTCGGGGAGCATACGGTTTCGTTCTCCGACATCGCCGACTGGGACACGCCTGCCGATCAGACGGTTTCCGTGACGAAAGACACTTTGTCGACCATTTCCGGAAGCTACGAACAGCATAAGGGCTCCATAAAGATAACGATCAAAGGGCCTGAAGATGCGCGCTGGAGTCTGAACGGCGAAGGAAACTACGCGAACGAAGACGTTGTCGACGATCTCGTCGTCGGAGAATACGCGGTCACGTTTTCAAAGAGCCAAGGCTGGGACAGACCTCGCGAGCAGAAGCTTGTCGTCGGGAAGGATGCGACTGCAACGTTCGAGGGGGTGTATACACAGCATGTAGGCACTGTCGCCGTTTATCTCGAAGGCCCTTCGGAGGCATCCTGGAATATCACCGGAATCGAGGGAACCCATGCCAGCGGAGAGGCTGCGCAGGAACTTCCGGTGGGAGAATATACTGTAAGTTTCTCGGAAGCCGACGGATGGGAGAAACCGAATGACCAGACGGTCACTGTTTTTCGAAATGTGACGGCCATGGCGACCGGTAGCTACACGCGTCACGTTGGCTCCGTTTCAACGGTCGTCGAGGGGCCGGAGAGCGCTTTGTGGAGCCTGAACGGCGAAGGGAGCTACGCGAGCGGCGAGGTCGTTCAGGGGCTGCCTACCGGCGAATATGTCGTTTCCTTCAGTGTTGTTGAAGGCTGGGAGAAGCCGGAGGATCGGAATGTCTCCGTCGCAAAAGACGGAATGACGGCGGTGTCCGGAGTCTACGCACAGCACACTGGTTCAGTGTCGGCAGTCATTGAAGGTCCGCAGAACGCACTCTGGAGTCTGAACGGCGAAGGCAGCTACGCAAGCGGCGAAGTTGCTCAAGGGCTTCCCGTAGGCGATTATGTCGTTGCCTTCGGCGGAGTCGAAGGCTGGGAAAAACCGGAGGATCAAAAGGTGCTCGTCGTAAAAAACGAGTTGACATCGGTCTCCGCAGTCTACACGCAGCAAAAAGGTTCCGTTTCCGCAGTCATCGAGGGGCCGGAGACAGCTTTGTGGAGTTTGAACGGCGAAGGGAGCTACGCGAGCGGCGAGGTCGTTCAGGGAGTGCCTGCCGGAGAGTACATCGTCTCCTTCAGTGAAATCGAAGGCTGGAACACCCCTGCCGACGTCGTCGTTTCAGTAACGAAGGACTCGCTTGTCTCCGTTACGGGAAGCTATGCGCAACCTGCAGAAGAGCCTGCAATTGAAGAACCTGCTGTTGAGGAACCGGCGACGCCCGAGGAACCCGCGGCGGCCGAGGAACCGAAGGTCGAAGAGCCCGCGGCTGAAGAAGTGAAGGAAGAGGCTGTTCCCGAGGAGCCCGCGGCGGCCGAGGAGCCGAAGGCTGAAGAGTCCGCGGCTGAAGAAGTGAAGGAAGAGGTTGTCTCCGAGGAACCCGCGGCGGCCGAGGAACCGAAGGCTGAAGAGCCCGCGGCTGAAGAAGTGAAGGAAGAGGTTGTCTCCGAGGAACCCGCGGCGGCCGAGGAACCGATAGTAACGGAAGAGCCGAAAACTGAAGAGCCTGCGGAGAAGCCCGAAGAAGCGGTAACGGAAGCGGTGGCAGTACAGTCCGCAGTCGCTGAAGAGGCGGCGCAGGAAGTTGCCGCTGAGGTTGTGGAAGCTGTGACGGAGACGGTCGAAGAGATTCAGGAAGTTGTTTCCGAAGAAGCAGTAGCAGCCGAAGAACCGAAGGCTGAAGAGCCTGTAGTTGAAGAAGTGAAGGAAGAGTCTGTTCCCGAGGAGCCGAAGGCTGAAGAGTCCGCGGCTGAAGAAGTGAAGGAAGAGGTTGTCTCCGAGGAGCCCGCGGCGGCCGAGGAACCGATAGTAGCGGAAGAGCCGAAAACTGAAGAGCCTGCGGAGAAGCCCGAAGAAGCGGTAACGGAAGCGGTGGCAGTACAGTCCGCAGTCGCTGAAGAGGCGGCGCGGGAAGTTGCCGCTGAGGTTGTGGAAGCAGTGAAGGAGACAGCCGAAGAAGTTCAGGAGGTTGTCACCGGGGAACCGGTAGCTGCAGAAGAACCGAAGGCTGAAGAAGCTGCTGTCGAAGAAGTGAAGGAAGAGGTTGTTCCCGAGGAGCCTGTTGCTGTGGAGGAGGAGCAGAAGTCCGAAGAGCCGGCAGTCGAAGAACTGAAGGAAGAGCTCGCTGCCGAGGAGCCCGTAGCGGCCGAGGAACCGAAGGTCGAAGAGCCCGCGGCTGAAGAAGTGAAGGAAGAGGTTGCATCCGCGGAACCTGTCGCGGCGGAGGAGCCGAAAGCTGAAGAGCCTGCGGAGAAAGCCGAAGAGCCTGCGGAGAAAGCCGAAGAAGCGGTGACGGAAGCGGTGGCCGAGCAGTCCGCAGTTGCCGAAGAGGCTGCGCGGGAAGTTGCTGCGGAGGTTGTGGAAGCAGTGAAGGAGACAGCCGAAGAAGTTCAGGAGGTTGTCGCCGGGGAACCTGTAACTGCGGAAGAACCGAAGGCTGAAGAAGCTGCGGTCGAAGAAGTGAAGGAAGAGGTTGTTTCCGTGGAGCCTGTTGCTGTGGAGGCGCCAAAACCTGAAGAACCCGCTGCCGAAGCGGAGCAGGAAGCAGCAGTGGAAGAGGCGGCAAAAGAAGCGGCGGAGGTTCCGGGGCCTGAGAGCCCTGCCCCGGAGACCGTACGGCAGGACAAGCAAACGGAAAAGCCGGCAGGAGCAACAGCAGCGCCCTGCGACTGAGCTCCAGGACATTCGGAAAAAAGAACCTGTATTGATTGCAACAAGAAGAGATTCATTGAAAAGCCTCCGTGTTTTCCCGCGGAGGCTTTTTCGTACAAAAAAAATATAATAGTTGCAAAGTTAGGGCTTTGCCTGTAGACTGATATTGTTTGTTGAACTGTTCATCTAATAGAGTTCCAACATACTGTACCGATTTTCAGGAGGTGGAGCAATGTACGGGTATTGGGGTAAACTGCTTCGGGTCGACCTGACACATCGGACGCACAGAATCGAGGATATTCCCGAGGAGGTCTTCGATCTGCTGCTGGGCGGCTCTGCGCTAGGAGCCAAGATTCTGCTGGAGGAGACTCCGGCGAACGTGGATCCTTTTTCACCGGAGAACAAGCTTATTTTCTCCGTCGGCCCGTTTCAGGGGGTGAATTTCCCGGGGAACGGCAAGTGGAGCGTGATCACCAAAGGTCCTCTTACCGGGACGTACCTGGAGTCGGCCGGTACCGGACACTGGGCTCCATACTTCAAGAAGTGCGGTTACGACGCCGTCGTCTTCGAAGGAAAGGCGAGCAGCCCTGTCTACGTGGTGCTTCGTGACGATTCCGTCGAGTTCCGCGACGCGTCCTTCATCTGGGGGAAGGACACCGTCGAGACCGGCGAACTGATCAAGGAGGACCTGGGCGACAAACGTATCAACGCGCTCAATATCGGACCCGCCGGGGAGATCGGCAATCCCATAGCCTGCATTACCTGTGACGGGCACAGTTTCGCAGGCAGGGGAGGCGCGGGCGCGGTCATGGGCTCGAAGAACTTGAAGGCCGTTGCCGCATGGGGGACGAAGGAAGTTCCCGTCTTCGACAAGGAGAAGGCTTCCGAGTACTCCAAGGAAATCTTCAAGCTCCTTCACGAACAAGGGGAGGGGTTCCGTCAGCACGGCACTCCGGTTGTCATGGTCCCGCTTGAAGAAATCGGCGACGTGCCTATCAAGTACTGGCGCGGAGACGAGAATAAATACGGAGCCTACTTGATGGGAGCTCCCCGCTACACCGAATATCTCAATGTGAAACCGCTTCCGTGCATTAACTGCCCCGTCGGCTGCCATCGTCACATCCATTTCGAGTTTCCGGACGGAACGGTACTCGACGGCAACGGTCCCGAGTACGAAACCATCGGCATGATGGGAACGAACCTGCTCATGGAAGACCTGAGCGCCGTCGCCGTCGCCAACGATATCGCGAACCGGATGGGGATCGACACCGTCTCCTGCGGCGCATGGATCGGTTTCCTCATGGAGTGCTGGGAGTACGGCTGGATCACGCCGAAAGAGACCGACGGCATTACGATCAAGTGGGGAGATCCTGAAGTTCTCGTCGAATTGACGCAGCAGATCGCCTCCATGAGCGGCGTAGGAGAGTGGTTCCGCGAGGGCGTCCGCGGCGCGGCGAAGAAGATCGGCAAGGATGCGGAGAAGATCACGGTAGAGGTCAAGAATCTCGACTATCCGGCGCACGACCCTCGCGCGGTCTACGGATTGGGCGTGAACTATGCCGTCGGAACCAGGGGAGCCTGTCACGAACGGGGCAATCCCCAGGCGAGCGCGCTTGGACTCTTCTTCCCCGAATTGGGGCAGGATGCCCCGTACGACCGCCAGGATCCGAAGTTCGCAGCGAAGACCGCGATACTTCATCAGGACGTGAGCGCGCTGCACAACTGCATGACGCTCTGTAAGTTCATGATGGGCGGCGCAGGGCTTACTCTTACCGAGATGAACACGGCCTTCAAACATCTCACCGGAAAGGACGTTCCGGTTCCCGAGTTCGTGAAGTACGGCGAGCGCGCCTGGCAGCTTCAACGCCTCATCAACGTCCGCGACGGCATGGGCCGGAAGGACGACACCCTCCCGCTGAAGATGACTATCCCGGCAATGATCGGACCGAGGGCGGGGAAGGCTCCTACACCTCACGACGAAATACTGGATGATTACTATGCGCAGCGCGGCTGGGACAAAAACGGCGTCCCGACGAAGGAACGCCTGGAAGCGCTCGGGCTTGGAGCATACGTGAAGTATTTGGGCTGATAGGCTGAACGGGGAGGTCGCGAAGATTATGATGCAGGCAAAAGTTGGGTGGAGTACAGCCGGGTCCCCCTTGGCTGCGGGAAAAGAGGCGGCGCAGGCGGCGAAGGTCGACGGCGCGCAGATCGCGTTGCTCTTCGGAAGCGTCGATTACAACGCCGAGGAGCTCCTGAAAGGAGTCCGTGAAACGCTGGGCGACGTACCCGTCGTAGGGTGCACGTCCTATACCGGCGTTCTCACACCGGGAGGTTTTATCACATCTCCGGACGGCTACTGCGCTCTGATGACTCTCTCCGACGAAGATATGGAGGTTTCTGTCGGCGCGGCGGAAAAGAAAGAATGCGCGGTTGCCGCGGGAGAAGAGGCGGCTTTGGCCGCGCTGGAAGCCGCCGGTATGGATATGGCGCCCGAGTTCTTCTACATGGTCGCCCCTCCGGGAGAGGAAGAGTTCTACCTTCAGGGAATTCAGTCCGTCATCGGCAGAGTTCCTTTCTTCGGCGGGAGCGCGGCCGACAACGATCTGTCCGGAAAGTGGCTCGTCTACGGCAACGGCGTGGTCAAGAACGGGGTCGCGGTGGCTTTCTTCTGGAACAAGGCGTACGGCAACAAGTACACGGGCGCCTACAGAGGCACAGGCAAGCGCGGCATCATCACGAAGGTGGAGAACAACCGCGTTCTCAAGGAGATCGACGGCAAACCTGCGCTCGACGTGCTCGCCGGATGGCTTGGAAGCACTTCCGCCGATCTGCAGGGTTTCAACCTCTTGGGAGCCACCATACATCACCCCATAGGAATCACCGATTTCGCCGGGGGACACGTCTGGATCCGCCATCCGATGGTCGGCAACGCGGACGGCAGCGCGAATATCGGAAACAACCTCGCCGAGGGCGTGGCGATAGAGCTTATGGAGGCGACTACCGACGAGCTTGTGGCGTCTGTCGAGAGCACGGCGAAGGCCGCCGTTGAAATGCTCGGAGACGAGGGGCTCGGCGCGCTCGTGGCCGTTCACTGCGGCGGTCGTCGCGGAGGCATCGGGGACCGGATGGACGAGACCGTAACGGCGATGAAAAACGCCGTAGGCGACACTCCGTTCATCGGCGTCTTCACATTCGGCGAATACGGCTTTGAAGGAGATTTGGCCAACGGTTGCGGCGGGCTCATGCTCTCCTTCATGGCGCTGGGGAAGTAGCCATGGCGGCCCGGCTGCATCTCCTCGGCATTTTTAAAAAGTATCAGCCCTCCGATCCCTGGGAGGTCCGGCCGGGCGACCAATCGGTGGAGCTGCTGCTCGAAGAGGCGGGAATGGACTCGCACGCGGGGTATGTCCTTCTTGTGAACGGTTCTCGGAAGAAGAAGGACTACGTTCCTCAGGAAGGCGATGAAATAAAAGTAATGCCGCTCGTCGCCGGGGGATGATAGACAAGTCTGTCGGCGTCATGATAGAATTGCAACATGGTGCATGATGCGGAGTATCCGAAGGATTCCATCCTTGTGGTGGGAAATTCGCAAACGACCGGTTTCAACCCCATAAATCAGCAGTTCGGTCAATTTTTTATTACCTTCATTCTGCTGAAGGAAACCGAGGAGATCCTCGACTGCGCAGTTTCCGTCACGCTGGAGACTACAGGGCGGTTCATCCGAGGGTTGTTTGTCGGACGGCGGCTCGTGCTTGACGAGCACATTGTAATCTCCGATGTGCAGAACAGGTATTTCGGTTCGTCTCAAAAGGCGATCATCGCCGCCTACAGGGATGCTATCAAAAAGTACAAGGAAGTAATGGTTCCGAAGAAAATAGTAAAATAACGAGCTGCTTTGTCCTTGGCTCCGAGCGAGTTCGCCTCGCGGACAACAGAGGATAAAATCCAGCGGTCGCCGACGAAAAAACGTCGGAGACTGCTGGATTTTTTTCTATGGGGCGAAGCCCCGATACATCATATTCTTATTTTTCAGGAGGGGTTGTACTGTGATAACGAGTGGTTTTGCTTATGTTGCGTTCCTTTTCTGTTTTGCGGGGGTAGTGGCTACCCTGGAGATGAAGTACAAGGATACGACGTTCTTCAAGTATGTGCCTACACCCGTGGTTCTCTACGTTATGTGCATGATTTTCGCAACATTCGACCTGTGGGAGAAGACCGACAGCGTCAACGCCGCGTACCGCGTGGTGCGGGGCAACCTGATTCCCGCGATGATCTTCGTCATGCTGCTTCGCTGCGACATCCGGAAGATCCTGAAACTTGGTCCCCGCATGCTCATCGGCTTCTTCTCGGCGACGATCACCATCATGATCGGCTTCGTGGTCATGTTCGCCCTGATGAAGAACGGCTTCCCTCCCGAGGGGTGGAAGACCTGGGGAGCGCTTGCCGGAAGCTGGATCGGCGGCACCGCGAACATGGTGGCTATTCAGGGAGCTCTGGGTATCAACGACTCCGCAATGGGGTACACGCTGCTCGTGGATAACGTGAACTATTCGATCTGGGTCATCCTTCTTCTTGCAACCGTTCCTTACGCCAAGTTCTTCAACAAGTGGACGAAGACCGACACCTCCACGATCGATTCCGTCGGCCTCATGCTCTCCGAGGTGAAGGAAAACACGCGGACGAAGATGGAGACAGCCGATCTCGCCCTTCTGATCGGCGCCGGTCTTGCGGTTTCCGCTCTTTCGGCATGGCTTGCTTCCTTCGTCTCCCCCATGCTCATGGACGTCTTCGGCAAGAGCGACTTTCTCTCGGTGAGCACCGTCACCATCATTATTGCGACCATCTTCGGCATTCTCTGCGCCATGACGCCGATGAACAGCATTCCCGGGTCGTCGCCTGTCTCCATGACCATGCTCTACATCATCATCTGCCTCATCGCCTCCAGAGCGTCCTTCAAAGAGCTGACCGACGCGCCGTACTACCTGGCGGCGGGCTTCGTCATCCTCGGCGTCCATGCGCTGCTCATGGCGATCATCGCGAAGATCTTCAAGATCGACCTCTTCACCTGCGCCGTGGCCAGCCTCGCGAATATCGGCGCGGTTGCGGCTGCGCCCATCATCGCGGCGGCGTATAAAGAGACGCTCGTGCCGATCGGCGTGCTGATGGCGCTCATGGGATACGTGTGCGGCACCGCGGGCGGCCTTTTCGTCGCGAAACTCCTCTCCATGATGGCGGGCGCATAGTATGAGGATACGGAACATCCGTCTCGGCTCTCTCTCGGTACCGCTGAAGAAACCGTTCAAGACGGCGCTTCGGACGGTCACGGAAGTGACCACCAATGTTGTCGTGGTGGAGACCGAGGAGGGAGTCTGCGGATACGGAGAAGCGCCTCCCACGGCGGTGATCACCGGCGATACGAACGGCGCCATCCGCGGCGCGGTCGAGGAACGGCTTCGTCCGCTGCTCTCCGGCCGGGAGACGGACGACCTGAACAGCCTGCTGGATATCGTAGACACATCCCTCGTCCACAACGCCTCCGCGAAAGCGGCCGTGGATATCGCGCTCCACGATCTTTGGGGAAAGACATTGGGCCGCCCCTTGTACGAACTCCTCGGCGGCACGGCCAGAGAAGTTGAGACGGACTATACCATCAGCGTGAACGATCCGGAAACGATGGTGAAGGACAGCCTGGAAGCGGTCGCGGAAGGCTACTCGGCGCTCAAGATCAAGGTCGGGACGGATTTTCATCTCGATATGCAGCGTCTTGAGGAGATCAGGGCGGCTGTTGGAAAACATGTGCTGCTCCGGGTGGATGCAAACCAAGGGTGGACTCCCAAGGAGGCGATTCGGACGATTCGCTTCTTCGAGGATAAGGGGCTCGACATCGAGCTTGTGGAACAGCCGGTGAAAGCGCATGATTTCGAAGGGCTCAAGATGGTAACGGAGAGCGTGGATACGCTCATCCTCGCCGACGAATCCGTCTTCTCCGTGCGGGACGCTTTTACTGTGCTCTCTATGAGGGCTGCGGACCTGATCAACATCAAGCTGATGAAGACCGGGGGTATCCGCAATGCCGTCGCAATCTGCGGCATGGCCCGAGCCTGCGGCGTGGAGTGCATGATCGGCGCGATGATGGAAACGAAGATCAGCGTATCGGCGGCATGCCACCTTGCTTCGGCGTTGCCTGTAATCACCAGGGCGGACCTCGATCCTCCCATTCTCTGCGCGTCCGACCCGGTCGAGGGGGGCGCGACGTACAGAGGTCCGTTGGTGCTTCCCTCCGGCGGAGCGGGGCTCGGCATCGAAAAGATCAACGGTTTAGTGTTGGAGTAATCGGAAACGAGCAGAAGCGGGGCGTGCCGGAATTGTCCGGTTCGCCCCGCTTCTGTTATTCTTGATGCAAGAGCTTGGCGACAAGCTCGCGCGCGGTCGGGGTCACCGCGAGGCCGCCTCCCGCAGTTTCGCGCAGCGATTCCGGGAGGGCGCGTCCGACCTGCCCCATGGCGTCGATGACCTCGTCGGGCGGAATGAGCGAGCGAAGGCCCGCGAGCGCCATGTCCGCAGCCAGAGCGCCCAACGAGACGAGCATTCCGTTCCGCTTGATGCAGGGGGATTCGACGAGTCCGCCGACCGGGTCGCAGACGAGCCCGAGTATCGACTTGTAGGCGAGGGCGACGGCTTGGCCGACGGCGTCCGGAGTTCCTCCGCGCATCTGCGTCAGCGCTGCGGCGCCCATCGCCGCGGCCGCGCCGCACTCTGCCTGGCAGCCTCCCGAGGCTCCCGCGAGCGTGGCGCGCGCCGCCGTGACGGCGCCGACCGCAGCTGCGGCGAAAAGCCCGTAGAGGAGCGTTTCGTCGTCGCAGTCGAAATGCTCTCTGTACGAGAAGAGCAACCCGGGCAGAATGCCGCAGCTTCCGGCGGTCGGGGCGGCGACGATGCGTCCCATCGCCGCGTTGTACGTGGAGACGGCGATGGCGATACGGGCGGCGGTGAGGACGAACGGACTTGAAAAAGAGGGCGCGTCCGCGCCGTACTCCCGAAGCAGATACGCCTCCTCCGGGACGAGAAGACCTCTCCAGGAACCGGAAAGCGCTTCTTCGACGGAGCGTTCCATGTCCTTCAGGCGTGAACGCATTCCGTCCCGCAGCGTCTCAAGGGAACAGCCGGATTCCGAAGCCTCGATTTCGACGGCGGCGCGGGCGAAGGAACTTCCGGACGATGCGCACACTGCGAAGATCTCGCTCAGGGCTCTCATGAGTTGTTTCCTCCGCCGAACAGCGATGCCACGCGGAGAATCGCCGGGTGCGCTTCCATCACGGCGGTACACAGCCTCTCTCCGGGAGGCGCATTCATGTCGAGCTCCGTGACGAGAGTGGCTACGCCCCCCCTCGCCCTTCTGTGGAGCGTCATGGAGGCGATGTTGATCTCCCGTCCCGCCATCAGCGCGGCGACTGCGGCCACGACGCCGCGAGTATCCTTGTGGAATGTGATCAGGGTGGGGAGTTCGCCGTTGATGGCGACCGAGAAGCCGTCGATCTCCTGAATTTCGACCGCTCCGCCTCCGATCGATGCGCCGACGACATCCAGCCTTTGGCCGTTCTTCCCCAGGAAAGAGAAGCGGGCGGAGTTTGGATGCGCGCCGTCCACGTCTTCGGTCGTCAGACGGTACGGAAAGCGTTCCTCTCTCGCAAGCGAGAGTGCGTTCCGGATGCGTTCGTCATCCGGCAGCATGCCCATCAGGCCGGCGACGACGGCCTTGTCCGTTCCGTGTCCTTTGCTGGTGAAGGCGAAGCTCCCGCGGAGAAAGACGGTTACTTCATCGAGGGGATCGGTTCCCCAGCACGCCTTTGCAAGTCTCCCCAGCCGGGCCGCCCCGGCCGTGTGGCTTGAGGACGGGCCGATCATTACAGGGCCTATGATATCGAGAAAATTCATGATGCATCTCCTTGCCTCGGGCATCGAAAAAACGGCGGGGAGGAAACATCGCTCCCCCCCGTTTCGTCTGCGTGTTTCGGGATAATTCTAAAAACGGGCGTACTTGTCCTTCGCTACGCCGCACACCGGGCACTTGTCCGGCGCTTCGTCGGTGACGGTATGCCCGCACACGGGACAGACGTACACAGCCTCGAACTCGATGTCCTTCTTGGCAAGGGCGCACTCGCGGGCGGCGCGGAAAAGCTCGGCGTGCTGCTTCTCGGCCTGGAGCGCGAAGTTGAAGGTCCGCATCGCGTCCTTTTCACCCTGGAACTTCGCGGCCTCGTAGTAGACCGGGTACATCTGCTCGACTTCGTGTTCCTCGCCCATGATGCCGCCGACGAGATTCTCGGCGGTCTCCTTCATGCCGAAAACGGCTCCGGCGGTCAGGCACGAGTCGGCGACATCGCCGTTGAGTACGACGAAGTGGTTCGTCGCATGCACCTGCTCGGCGTAGGCGACGGCCCTGAAAAGGCGTCCGATCTTCGGGAAACCCTCTTTATCGGCTTTGTCGGCCCAGCCGAGGTAGCGCATGTGGGCCATGCTCTCTCCGCCGTAGGCGGAACGGAGAAACTCTGCGGTCATGGCGTTTTTTACGGACATGAAAACACATCCCCCTTTGAAATAATATGTATCTTGAAAGAAAGGATATCATATTTTCGAAGCAAGTGGAAAGAGCCTGTTCAGAGCCCCCGAAAAAGACGGAATATGATATTATCTACGGGAAACGTTATTCTATTCCGGAAGGAGGCTTCCGGTGAGAATCTGGAAAACGCTCGCCGCCGCTGCGGGCATGGGGTTGCTTTTTGCATGGATGGAGTCGCTCTTCCTTCAGTACGGACTGTTGCGGCGTCTGGCGGCGGTGCAGTACGAAGGAATGAATGCCGTTGTCCTCTTTCTTTCGGTGCATGCCCTGACGTATCTTTTTGCGGCGTTCTTCCCGCCCGGAAAAGATGGAGAACGTCCGCGCGCCGTTGCGGGCGCATCGCTGATGTTTATGCTCCCTATCCTGCTCGCCGTGGCCGCGTTTCTCTCCAATCCGTTTTCCGGTATCCTCGGAGTCGTCGGAATGCTCTTTTCGGCGGTTGGCGCCGCGCTGCTCATCGGACTGTGGGGGCTTTTTCTCAGCACGCTCATTCCCGACGACGTCGCTCTCGTTTTCGGACTCGCTCCCCTTGTCGCCACCTTCATCATGCGTGCGGCGGCACTTTCCCACGCTCTGTTGCTGATTCTGGGAGTCCCTTTCCTGTCGGTGCTCCTACTGTTCCTCCCGGCCGCGGAGGCTGCCGAGGAACCTCATGAAATCATTCCGGCGGACTCTTTCCCCTTCTGGCGTCTTGCAGTCTTTCTCTTTTGCCTGTACGCGGCGAACGGTTTTTTGCTCGGCCTTCTTCCTGAACTCTTTCCTGCGCCCTTTCCCAGAGCAGACCAAGTCTCCGACTGGATCCGGACGCTCTCCGCCCTTGGGGTCGCCGTTGTGTTCCGTTTTTACCCGAGGGCGGAACTGCGTTCATTCTACAAAGGTGCGTTTCCTTTCATCGCCGCCTCGCTCTTTTTGCTGCTCTTCTCCCCCTTTCAGGCAATCTCCCGCTTCCTCATGGAGACCGGACTCGCGTTTCTCGACCTCTACGCATGGCTACTGCTTATCTATTTCGCCTCGCGGGCGGGGGAGAAACGGAATGCAGTCGTCAATGGTGGTATCTTTCTTATCATTCTTGCCGGAGCAGTCGCGCATCTGCATTTGATCCTCCGCGAGGGCGGCGGCATCATTCACGGTTCGTCGGATCTTGTAGTCTTCGCCATACCGGGAATCTGCCTTCTTCTCGTCATGCTTGCACTCTGGGACGGACGAGAAGTGCCTCTTCAGTGGGAACGCACCGGCTCGTCTTCTTCATCGACAGAAGAACGGCGGGATACGTCCGGCGCAGGGGAGCCGGAGCAACGTCTTCAAGAGGAGAATGCAACGGAGAAGGAGTCGGAGATGTTGCTCCGCATGAAGCTGATGGAGTTCAACCTGACGCGCCAGGAGACGGAAATAGTCCTGCTTCTTCTCCAGGGGTTGAAAGATCGCACCATTTGCTCCGCTCTCTACATTTCCCAGAATACCCTCAAGTATCATCTCCGAAATATCTATCGCAAGACGGGATCCGCCAACCGCCTCGAACTTAAAGAGATTCTCGGCTGAAAGAAGCCGATCGCAAGGGTGATAAACATCACCCTTGCGATCGGACGAAAAAGGTGGGATTCATCACCCCTGAAAGGGGTGGGAAATCCCACCCTTTTTTTGTGGCGAAGGGGGGGTGACATCTCCTCGTTGATGCTACAATCTTTGCAGTTGTACGACCCGCCGAAGCGAGAGGAGATGATGTGCAATGTATTGTCGATGGAAGAGTGCGGCTACGGTTCTTTTTCTTTTCCTTCTGCTTTTTGTTCTCTCCCCCTCGGGGGCGGAGTGCGCGACTCCGGCTCCGAAGAACGAGGTCACGCGCGCAGAGTTTTTCCTTAAGAAATTCGAGGACAGGGTGAACCGTTTCAGGGGACAGTCCTTCCGCCTCGGCTACGAGGATAACGAAGCGCTGAAGCGGATACGGGATCTCAAAGAGAAATATCCGGAGGATCCCGCGGTCGAGGAGCTCTTTCAGAGAGCGCGCATGGCGCTCATGAAGAGCAAGGGCGACTTCATGGAGATCACCCCGGAGATGCTTTCGTTCCGGGAGAATGAACAGAAGCTCAAAAAGATCTTCGGAGCGATCGCGGATAAAGAATGGAAGGAGTTCACGGAAGAGATCCTCTCCGGTCCTGCGGCGCTTCCGAAGGCCTTTCCCGCACCCGACCGGTCCGAAGTGTCGATCGAGGACCTTAAAGGGTACTACGTGATTCTTGAAGAGTTCGAGTACCCGGCGAACCAGTTCATCGACCTGGGGAGGGAGTTCGTCTCGGTGGGTACGGGAGCTCGCGGCTACTACTTCGTCGAAATATCGAACCGGAACTGGCTCGGTCCCTATGAAGCGGTCAAACGCTACCGCAGGCTCGTCAACAGGGACTTTCCCGAGGAGGGTAAGTGGACGCTGCTCGGGAAGATCGTCGGTATCGAAATGGTCATCCCTCAGGCGGAAAAGGTGAAGACCGTCGCGCCGCAGTGGGGTTGGGTTGTCAGTCCCGTGGCGCTCTACATCCCTGGTATCACCTTCGCTTTTTTCGACCCGTCGGTTGAGGAGGGCGGTTATTTCGCAGGAGAAGAACGGATGGAGGAGATCAAGGATCCGCTGTACACCGTCCGGTATGTTCCTCCCGATGTCACGCCCGAGCGCCTTGTCGAGATTTTCGCGGCGGCCGTCAAAGAGAAGAACTTCGAGCTCTTCCTCGACTGTATCGATCCCAACCGCAGAAAGACGCGGACTGCGCTCTCTCTTATCCGCTACCACTGGGATCTTCACCTGGAACGGTTCGCCAGGTTCTATGTTCATGTCACCACCGACGAGGCGAAGATCGAAGTGATGAAAGGGTTCGGCGGAGGCGCCGGGAGCGTGGAGGATTTCTTCCTCGACGAGGAGCAGCAGGAGAAGATCCGGGAAATTTCCGGCGAGCTTGTCGAACAGGCCACCGTCGTCACCAAGGCGTGGGACGAGCGGGGGCGGCAGTACGGCTCGCCCAAGCCGCACTACCTTATCCGCAGGGACAAGGGGCGATGGTACATCGATAACTACGAGCAACCCTTCTAATAAATGGAGAGAAGGTGAGTCGCGGTATGAAGAAACGATGCATATTCAGCGGTCTGTTCCTGGCGGCGCTTCTATGCGCTTCTTCCCCTGTACGCTCTCTTGCCGCTGTGCCGCAGCAGGGGCCCGGATTCGGAGAGATCGCCCTGGCGGTGGAGGCGCGTATCGCCGCCGCCGAGGAGAGCATGCTTGCGGGAGTCGCCGCCGTGGAGATCCTGCTCAAGTCCGGGAAAACAGAGTCGAGCGAGATGACCGGGGCATGGAACACGATTCTGGAGCAGCACTTTCAGTCGTCCGCTGTGAAAGAACTGCGTGCGATGCTCCCGATACTTCATTTGACCATTGTCAGGGACGTTGCAAGTGGATCGGGCTCTCAATCGCCTTCCGCTCCCGTTCCTCTTCCTTATCCGAACGCTCCCTCCATCGGCGAAGGGAGCTCCGCTCCCGTACGCTCCACGAAGGGAACTCAAATAACCCTCGCCATAGCAAGGGATATCTACAACGACGCGAAGGAACTCTCGGAGTTTGCACAAGAGGTCGTTTCAGTGGGCGAGGCGGTTGCCTGGACGCTCAAGGTGAACCGGCACATGCAATCCCTTGCGTTCGATATAGAAAACGCGCCGGTGCGCGTGGGCGTCTACGTGAAGGAGATGCGCGAGACCAGCGCTTCGCTGGTGAACATCATCGCGAGGATAAAGCGTGGCGTGGAGCTCCGAAGACGAGCGAACGTTTCGGCGGCGGATCTGGCCGCTCTCCGGAACGAAGTTGTCCAGTCTATCGGGGGCGTGCGGTTGATGAGGAACAAGACTGTGAACGCCGCATTAAGCCTGCTCAATACGAAGAAGTACCTTGAGCCGGGAGAGGGGTACGCCGTTCCCGAATCCGAGGCGAAGCGAATCGCCGTGCTCGCGGAGTACTGGAGGGATGCGAAGAACCTCTATCCTCTTGTTCGCAGCGACATAATGGAGGGAGTGGCGCGATGGGCGCCTCTTCCCAAGGCGAAGTGGGAGGCGTACGGAGAGACGAGGAAAAAATTCGTCGAGGTTTACGGACCTCTGCTGGCCGGGAATATATTCAAGGGAATCCCTCTCTTCGAAGGAAAGCAATACAATGAACTTCCCGGCGTGGTCCTCGAGGTGGAGAACGCGCTCCGCGCGCTCCTTGAGAATATCGACGACCTGCAGAAGGATATCGAACAACGAAAGAAGGCGCTGGAACAGGACGAACTGATGACGCAGCGCGAGCGCGTGCAGCTCGCGACACTTTCGACTATGTACAGCCCCGTGGCGGCCAGAAATCTTGTCTTCGCGGCGTCCAGGGCCGGTGGAGGGGCGAACCGTATTCTCGAGCTGGAGCGTCTGAAGAACGGGGTTGCAAAGAACAGCGACGCATACAGGAAGTACGACGCGGAGCAGAAGCTGCTGCAAAGCCGCAAGCACCCCGAGCAGATCAAGGCCGACACGGCGCTGAAGGATTTCGCCAAAGGGCTGGAGGGCGCCCGAAAAACCGCGAAGGATATTTTGGATCAGCATGCCGCGCGACGAAAAACGCTCGGACTTCCCCCGGCGCTCAAGGAGATATCGCTGGCGAAGGAGCACTGATTTCGAGGTATCTTGAAGGGAGGAGATGGACGCATGCGAGGAAATAAAACGCGGTGGAGCGCAACAGTGTCGGTTGTTGTACTTCTTACGGTGTTGCTGGTCGTATTTCCGGCATGTGCGCAGGAGCGTAATGTGGACACTCTGATCGACTCCTACGATTCGCTCGTCAAGCAGGGGATGGAGGCGACGGAGCGGCTTCTGAAATCGACCAAGATAGAGAAGTCCGAGGTCGAGGGGATCTGGGACGATCTGAACGAACGCTTTATTTCGGTCTACAGCAGGATCGGGCACATAGAGTTCGACAGCATGCTGAAGGTGGACCGGAATGCGTCGAGGGTCTCCCGCGCTTCCGAATGGGACAACAGCATGAAGCTCTTCATCCACGATCTGCAAAACGTCGGCGAGGTCGTGGCCTGGCAGAGAAAGGTCAATTCCGATATTTTCCACATCGGGTGGGACATAGAGTACGCTCCCCGCAAGATGAGAGAGTTCACGGACGTGCGGGAGCAGATGAGGACGGTCGACCGCGTTGCCGAGGAGCTCAAGGGAGGAAAACTCTCAAGCGCGCAGATTCAAAGGCGCCTTGACGATCTTCGTCCGTATCGCCCGGGGCTTGAAAACATGTCGGACAGTATCGATCGAATGGTGAAGGGGTTGTCGGAGAATCTCAAGCTCAAGCCGGAGATGGACAAGCGTATATCCCAGATTCTGGGAAACTGGACGAATATCAAGGCTCGGCACCCCAACGTGAACTCCGAACTGACCGATATGCCTCCGAACTGGGTCGCACTGGCGAAAAAACATTGGGAAAATCTCGAGAAGGCTCGGGAGGATGTCGAGAAGGCGTACGGACCTCTATTGAACGGAACGCTCTTTTCGGACGTGCCTCTCTTGCGCGGACTACCGTACAAGGATCTCGCGAAGCCGGTGATCGAGCTTGAGATCGAACTGAAATCCCAACTTGTTTCCGCAGCCCGGAAGGAAAAGAGCGTCGAAGAGCTGCGAAAAGCGATCGCGGAGGACGAAGAACTCACGAAAAAGGAGAACGAGCGTTACAGAGAGTTGCATGCGTCGGTTTCTGCAGTCAAGCTGCGCGAGCTTATGCTTGAAGATGCAAGGGCGGCTGGAGGACAGACCAGGATTCGCGATCTCCAGATCATCATGGCTCGAAACCCTGAAGGCTCCGAGGAGTATCGGAAAGCATCCGAAGAGATGCGGCTTATTAACGAGGAAAGACACCCGGAGCAGATCGCGGTGAAGAAAAAACTCCAGGAATTCTACGCTCTTGAAAAAAAGGTCGAGGAAGAGATACGAAAACTCTTCGAAGAACACGACAGGCGGCGAAAGAGCCTCGGGCTGCCTTCGGGCCTGCACAGATAAGAGCTTCATACTATCAAAGAGGAGGGAAAGCATGAGCATATTCGCGCGGGTTTCGGATATCTTCAAGGCGAACGTCAACGACATGCTGGACAGGATGGAAGATCCGGAGAAGATGGTCAAGCAGATGATCATCGAGATGGAGGAGGCCCTTGTAAAGGCCACTTCGGCGCTGGCGAAGGCGATGGCCAACGAGCGCAATCTCCGCAAGCAGCAGGAGAACGCGGTTCTTCAAGCGAAACAGTGGGAGGACAAGGCGGCGATGGCGCTCAAGGCCGGGAACGCCGATCTTGCGAAGCAGGCGCTCTCCAAGAAGATCGTCTTCGACGGACAGGTGAAGCAGTACGACGCCATGACGGCCCAGGCTTCGAGCACGACGTCGCAGCTTCGTTCGCAGCTCGATACGCTGAAGATGCGGCTCGACGAGGCGCGGATGAAGCAGGCGACCCTGGTCGCCCGCGCTCAGACGGCGAAGACGCAGAAGGAGTTCTCCACGGTTATGGGGAGCAACGTGGGCCAGGGCGCTTTCGCCAAGTTCGAAAAGATGGAGAAGAAGATCGAGGGGATGGAGGCGGAGGCGCAGGCGTTCTCGGAACTCTCCGGCGACGCCCCTGCGGACGATCCGTTCAAGGACATGGAGAAGGATATGCAGCTCGAGGCGGAGATGGCGAAGCTGATGGAGAAAATGGGGGGTGGAGCGGGTGCATAAGTTCCCCGTACTCAAAGACGGCGTGAACGGACCAATGGTGGAGGAGGTCCGGGCGAAGGTGAACACGTGGCTGCGGGAGTTCTTCGACGAGGACGATCTCGTCCGGGTGGAGGACCTCGTCTCCTTCTCCTTCGGCAGCGCGACGATCCAGGTGACCGTACTTCCGTGGCATAGCGGGGACGTGCTGGTGAAGGTCTTTTCCTATCTTGCCGAGAACGTCGACAAGAACAAAGTCGCGGCGGACTTTCTGCGACTGAACGCCGACCTTCCGCTCGGCGCTTTCTCTCTTGTTTTCGACAACACTGTGATGCTCTCCTGTTCGCTGCCCGGAGCGAACCTGGACAAGAGCGAACTGCTGGGGGCGGTGCAGACGGTTGCAGCCTACGCGGACCAGTACGACGACATTCTGAAGGAGCTGTATATGTAGTCTCCCTGCAAAGGGGAGGAAAGGAGGAGGTTGCATGAATTTCGTGGCTCTTGGAATAGGCGGCCTGATGATCGCAGGCGGCGCGTATCTTTCGTTCATCCAGAAGAAGAAGACGGAGGGGCTTGTGACCGAGCTGAAATTCATGAAGGCCGTCTCGCTCTCCGAACTGAAGGAGTCATGGCAGTCGCTCGCCGACGAGGGGATGGCCGAGGGATTCCGCGACCTGGTCGAGACCAACGGCAAGGCGGAGACCGACGGAGAGATGAAAGCGCCCTACAGCAACACGCCGTGCGCCTTCTTCGAAGCGACGGTCACACGGGAATTCGAGAAGGAGGAGCGTTCGACCGACAAGAACGGCAAGGTGCAGACAAGGCGAACCAGAAGCTCCGAGGTCGTCTCGTCCAGAAAGAGCCCGTCGCCGCTCTACGTTGCCGACGGAGACATTCGCGTCGGTATCGATATGGACGGGGCGACCCTCCATCTCAAGGACGGAGAGGACCGGTTCGAGCCGTACGAGAGCAACAAGACCTACACGTTCTTCGGTGTCCAATTCTCCGCTCCCTCGGGAGTTCGGACGCTCGGATTCCGCTATAAGGAGAAGCTCATCCCGCTCGGACATCCTCTGTATGTCGTCGGCGAGGCGAGACACTCCGCGGGAGCGCTGCGTATCGGCAGGCCCTCGGAAAAAGGCAAACCGTTCATCGTCTCCGTGAAGTCGGAGGACGAGGTGATCGCGGACATGAAGGGATCGGCGAAGATGGCGTTTTACTTTGGAATCGCGCTCATGATCGGCGGCGCGGCGGTCGCCGTCTTCTTCCGCTAGCGCGGAGCATTCTACGAGGAGGGTGAACCCTATGAAAAAAAGCGTGTATGCTCGTATTTTAATAGCGGCGGTGCTGGTGTTCGCAGTCGTTGCAGCAGGATGTGCGGCGGAGCCCAAGTATGCGAAGAGCTCGACGTTCGGGCCCATGATCACAGGCGGCGTGACGGACGAATTCCTCCAGATGGTTCGGGAGGACCCTGACATCAAAAAAGGGAAGCCGCTCCGCCTCGGGAAGGATATCACGGACGACGATCTGAAGAAGGTCGCGACACTCGCCGATGTGCTGACAGGGGTTCTGATCGAGAGGAACGACACGATCACCGACCTCTCTCCGCTCTCCTCTCTCTCCGGGCTGACCTACCTCAAGCTCGACAGCATGAAGGGCGTCAAAACGCTCGCCCCGATCGGCGCGCTCGTGAAGATGAAGGAGCTTGAGATACGTCAGGTGGAATACCCCGATCTCGACTTCCTTACAGGGATGAACGATCTTGAGTCGCTCATCTTCTTTATGCAGCCCAAACAGATCGAGGATATTTCGCCGCTCAAAGGAAAGGCGAAGTTGAAGACGCTGCGTCTCTACGGAGGAGCGGGGCAGGAGGGTATAAAGGATATCTCCGTGCTCGCGGAGCTGACGGAACTTGAGGACCTCAGCCTCTACATGACCAAAGTGGAAGACCTCTCGCCGATCTCCGGCCTCGTGAAGATGAAGCGGCTCGATCTCTACGGTATCCGCGCCACCGATATGAGCCCCGTCGAGAACCTGACCGAGCTTCGGTACATCTGGATCTACGCGACGAAATTCGAAGATTACTCGCCGCTCGCCAAGCTGACGAAACTCGAGGAGTTCCGCGCCGGAATCTCGCAGCTCGACACGCTCGAGTACCTGGAGAACATGCCGAAGCTGAAGATCGTCTCCATGCTGCGCGAAGACATCCACGACTTCTCGCCCCTGGCGAAGTGTCCGGAGCTTGTCGAGGTCAATCTTGAAGGCGTGAAGGGCGTTATCGATCTGAGCGTCTTCGCGGAGCACAAGAAGCTGAAGAACCTGTTCGTCCGCAATACGGAGGTCAAGAACGCCGAAACCATCGTCGCCCTGCCGAGGCTTGAGTGGCTGATCCTCATCGACACGAAGGGGATTCCCGACGTCACCATTTTCAAGGATCTTCCCAAGCTCAACAGGATCTCCGTGAAGGAAGGCCAGTTCCCGGCCGAACAGATCGAGGCGTTGGGGAAAAAAGCGTCGGTACAGAAGTGATGCCGCGGAAGGAGGCCCCACGGCCTCCTTCGACGGCCTTCGAGGGGGATTGATCCGCATGAAGATGTCTCTTGAGGAGGCTCCCGAACAGAGTGTACCGCAAGGTCGGCGCAGTAAAAAACTCTCCCGTGCCGAACTTCGCATCCGATTGCGGCTCGAACCCTTCAACCTCACCAAAAAAGAAACGGAAATAGCCGTATTTCTTGTGGAGGGACTGGAGAGAAACGAGATATTGCTTCGATGCGATATTACCAATAATACATTAAAAACGCATATTCGTCGGATCTATCGTAAGCTTGCAGTGAGGAAGAAGAGCGAAATTGCTTCGAGACTCGCGCTGACGTGACAAAACGGTATCGGAGGAGTAATCTAATATGCACCCCGGTATCATCCGGGATAATCTGTTGGAGCGGCAGACGCGCAGAGCATCGCCGTTCCCGTCAAGGAGGGGTTCACTATGAAGAAGATTTCGGCAGTGGTTTGGGCGTTGCTTTTAGCGTTTCTTGTAGCGTCTCCGGTGAGCGCGAGTACCCTGAACGCTCTTCCGGCATGGCCCGACAGCGCGTTGTACGGAGTGGCGAACATCGAGGAACCGAAGGAATTCATCAACATGATCGTTGACTCCAAGCTGTTCAAGATGGCTGCCGCCATGGAGCAGGATATGCAGATGGTGGCGGAGTGGTTGAAGCAGTTCCCGGTGCAGTCGGCGTCCGTCGTCGTCGGCCTTACCGACAAAGGATTCTCCCTCCAGGGCGCGGCCAGGCTCGATGAGAGCAAAAAAGAGCTGCTTCAAAAGCTCGCCGGAGGCAAGGGGGAGGAGGGGGATATCGATATCCTCATCAACAGCCCCGTCCCGGGCGCGCTGATTCTTGCCCCGTTCGAGGGAAATATCTATGCGGTGGTTGCGGACGGTGTTGCGGGCGTCCTCCTTTCCGTCGAGGACGATATGGTGCTCTTCGGTTTCGGTCCGGAAGATATCGAGGCGGCAAAGGCTGCTCTCGCCGACCCGGCGAAGCGGATGAACATGCAGCGGCGTCTTCCCCAGAAGAACTTCTATTTCTTCCACGACAACGGAATGGCGGCCGCCGAACTCATAGCCCAGTCCAAAGGCACGCTGGAGGAACCTGTAGAAAACTTGTTTGCCGAGATCGGTTTCGGCCTTACTGAAAAGGGTTTCGACCTCTCCGTGTTCACCAACTTCGCCAAGACCTTCGGTTTGGATAAGCTGGAAACGGAGCTTCGACCGCTCTCAAAAGACGATCTGTTCCTCGTCGGGGGCGGAAACCCGTGGCTGACCATGGCGGGGCGCGTCGTCATGGAGAAAAAGCACTTCGAAATGATCCGTGAAGCGGCAAAAGCGGGGGACGATGACGCCGAGCAGGTCGTGGAAGTGCTCGAACAGCTGAAAGTGATGGGACTTACCGAGAATGCGCTTATCTCCATACTCAAGTCGGTCGGTATAGTCCTCGGCGGCGAAACTTCCTTCTCGGGGATGCCCATTCCCGGCGGGTACGTCTATACCTCGGGCGAGAAGGACTGGGTCGAACTGCTGCTTCCTCTCCTCGAAGCCATAGTGAAAGAGAGCGGCGCAGAATTCGAACCCCTGACGCTTCCGGGGTGGCAGGCGCTCTACGTCATGAGGGACCCCGTGGATGTCGTTCTTGGCATTCGCGACGGCATCGCGCTCGCCGGATTCCTCAGCCCGGAGAGCCTGGAAAAGGCCCCTGAATTGAGTCAGGATACCGAAAAACTCCTTGGCGCGAATAACTCGATGCTCTTTTACCTGGACGTGGGCGTCGTCCGTCGAATCGTGACGCAGCTTTTCGACCCGGAGAATCCGATCGCCGCGCTCTTCCTCGCTGACGACGACGATTTCCTCGAGGCCGCTCCGTTCCTCTTCGAGGGGTTGAAGGCGACGGCCGGATTCAAGGGCATCCGGATGAACTTCAGCGGAATGGAACGACTTGATTTCGCAATGCTCTTCGATACGCCGAACCCCGATGAGATAGCCGCTCTCGACGGCCTTGCAGCGAAGTGGCAGGAGTTCATGGAAAAGGCCGAGGAGGAGGAGCCGGAAGAGGAAGAAGATGTTGAAGAGGAAGCGCCGAAGTCGTAGCGCTTGAATCTCGAGAAGCTCCGGGGGCGCGCCCTCGGAGCTTCTTCTCCCCTGCCATGCAAGGAGGTGTGACGCCATGAGAAAAAGTTCATGGATACTCGTGTTCGTGTGTCTTGTATGGGGTTTTGCAGCAGCGCCGCTTTTTGCGGAGGAGCGAATACTCCGTTTCGACGTCGAAGCAACGGTGGAAGAGGGGGCCTCCCTTATCGTAACAGAGCGCATCGCTTTTACGGCGGAGGGAAAAGATATCAAGCGTGGACTCTACAGAACCTTCCCGACTGATTTTACCGATGCGGAAGGCGTGCGCAGAAGGGCGGGTTTTGAACTTCTTTCCGCCGAGCTTGACGGTGCGCCGACCCCATCGTTGGTAGAACGTGTTGGAGAAAACCTCGATATTCGCCTTGGCGACCTCGAAAAACTCCTATCTCACGGCGAGCATCAGTTTTCAATAACGTACAGGACATCGGGGCAGCTCGGTTTTTTTAAGGATCACGACGAGTTGTACTGGAATGTCACCGGGAACGACTGGGCATTCCCTATAGAAAAAGCTTCGTTTCGCCTGCGCCTCCCCGGAAGGGATTTCGGCGCGGATTTTTCGAGCATAGAGTTCTATACCGGAAAAGAGGGCGAGCAGAGGCAGGATGCCTTGGTAACGAAAGAAGGCGCGGTGGAGTCGACTCGGATGCTGTCGCAAGGCGAGGGCCTGACCGTGGTGTACACGTGGCCGAAAGGAATCGTGGCTCCTCCGGCGGAGCCCGCGCCTGTGCTGGAGAAGTGGACGGCTTCGCCGTACAGAGTCGCGCACCTTGCAATGCCCGTCTTTCTTGCCTTGGTGATGACGCTGCTCTGGATACTGTGGGGCAAGGATCCCGCCGCACAACCTATATTTCCCCGGTTTGCACCGCCTCCGGGAATCGAGGCCGGCTTCTCCCGCTACATACGATCGATGCGCATGGACGATCAGGCGTTCGCCGCCATGGTTCTGGGGCTCGCCGTCAAGGGGCCCTTGTCGATAGAGGAGCGTTCGCTTGTTGCGGAGGCCGCGAAGCAGACGGGCAAGGACGTTTCGCAGGCGGGTATGGGGATGAAGCTGCTCTCGAAGCTTGTAGGAACGTCCTATATTCTCCGCCTGAACAGGGAAAAACTCTCCGATACCACCCTCACCATCGACGAGCGGGTTCTCGTCGACGAGCTTTTCGGTTCGACACGAAACGACATTCATCTCTCCAGCGCCGACCGTCCCGTGATTCAAGATGCTTTCAGACAGCTCGGCAAACGCTTCAAAGAGCGGGCGAAGCCGTTTCTGAAGACCAACACCGGAAAGTGGCTCGTTGGAGTCGCTCTTTTCGAGATCTACGCCGTCGTCATGCTTGTTCTCATGATCCTTTCCGGGGAAGGGCGTTTCGAGCCTGTGCTTGCGCTGATGGCCGGGCCGTTTCTGCTGCTTCCGTTCGCCGTTCCCGTTCCCTCGGGAAAGGGCAGTTTTGCCTCGAAATTTTTCCTCAGGGGCGTTTTCCCCGGCATTTTCCTCTTCGTCACGGCAGGGGCGGTGCTGGCGGGGTCGTCCAGCGGGATCGAAGTCGATCTCCTCTCCGTGCCCGGTTCATTTCTGTGCGTGTTGGTCCTTCTGCTCTTCAAGCCGTTGATGAGGATTCGCTCCGAGGAGGGCGCCCGGCTGAACGAGGAGCTTGAGGGGCTTCGCATGTTCATGACGGCCGCCGAGAAGCACAGGCTCGAATTGGAAAATCCCCCCGACGAGACGCCGCAGCTCTTCGAGGCGCTTCTCCCCTACGCCTTTGCTCTGGATGTCGCCGAGACGTGGGCGAACCGTTTCGAGAGCATTCTTGCCGCCGCCCACTACACGCCGTCGTGGTACAGAGGGGATATGCACACCTTCACGCAGGCCGCCGGCGTCGCCGCGTTCGCCTCGGGTTTTGCGGGCGCAGTCGCGTCCGGAACACGTTCCTCGGGGAGCGGTGGAAGCGGTTCCTCCGGAGGCGGCGGAGGCGGCGGAGGCGGACGGGGCTGGTAGCGCCCGGATTGCGCGGCGTCTGTCGAACCTTACTTAAGGAGGCTCGACAATGAAAAAAGGTCTACTGACGATCACGCTCCTGCTGCTGCTCTTCATCTTCGGCGCGGCGGATGCCGGAGGAGACGACGAGCGGATTCTTCTCTTCGACGTCCATGCGACGGTGCATACCGACGCCGTCGTGACAGTACGGGAGCGGATCCTCGTCAATGTTCTCGGGGATCAAATCAAGCGTGGAATCATCCGCGTTTTCCCCACCGATTATACCGACGGTAAGGGAAAGAATGTCAGGACGGAGTTTGAGCTCCTTTCCGCCGTGCTGAACAGCTCGGATGTTCCTTTTCTTGTGGAGCGCCGGGGAGGAGATCTGGAGATCCGTCTCGGAAATCCCGATGTTCTTCTTTCCCCCGGCGAGCACCTTTACGAGATCACGTACAGAACTTCAGGTTGGATCGGTTTTTTCGAATCGCATGACGAACTGTTCTGGAATGTCACAGGGAACGATTGGGTCTTTCCGATCGACCGTGTCGTCTATCGCGTGGAGCTTCCGGAGGGCGCGTCTCTCGGGATGCACGCCGCGTACACCGGACGCCGCGGAGAGCGGGGCGGGGATTTCCGTATCGCACCCGACGGCTCTTTCGAAACGACCCGGACGCTTCTGCCCGGCGAAGGGTTCTCGGTAGCCGCAGGGTGGGAAAAGGGACGTGTAACGCCCCCGCCTCCGTTGCTCTCCGAGCGGCTTGAAAAATTCTTCACGGCCTTTCGGATACCTGTGATGCTCCTCTTCGTGCTCTCGGTCTTTTCCTATTACTTTTTCACCTGGAAGGCCAAGGGGAAAGATCCCGAGGGGCGGATGATCATTCCGATTTTCGAGCCGCCTCCTGCTATCGAAGCGGGGTTTGCGCGGTTTTTCCGTGAAGGCGTCTATTCTTCGGAGGTGCTTGCATCCGACCTGCTTGCGCTCGCCGTGAAAGACGCGCTTCGTTTCGAGGAGCGAAGCGGAACGACGTGGATCATCCGCTCGGGGAAGCCCTTCGGCGAGGAGACGCTCTCGCCGCTGCTTCGAAGCCTGCTTTCCACGCTCTTTTCCGGCCGCTTCCCGGAGGAAATCCCGGTTGATTCCAGCGCCGCGAAGAACTTTTTCGAGGCCGAGAAGCTCCTTAAGGAAGCGTATGAACGGAAAGCGGCACACTATTCATCGTGGAATCTGAAGTATACTTTTTTGGGGTTGCTTCTTTTCCTTCCGATGTTCTGGATAGTCGATTTTCTCGGGAGCCCGCTGTTTTCCGGGGATGTACTGGATACGCTGCTCGTTCCGGCGCTCATCTTTGGCGCGGCGAGTATTCTCTGGATCGCGGGGGGAGAAGCGGTCACGCTTGCACGGGGAAAGAGAAAAACAGGGAAAGGGTATTGGCTGGGGTTTTCACTCGTTCTCTTGCTTGCATTCCTCGGTGCGAACGCATTGACGAACATGCTCCGGAGCGACCCGGTCGTCGCGGGCGGTTTTATTCTCGCGACGGCGATTTCCCTTTTCTTTGCCCGTATCATGCCGGTGCGGACCGAGGAGGGAGTGCGCCTTTCGGAAAAAATAGAAGGTCTTGCGATGTACATGGGAACCGCGGAACGCTATCGTTTGAGTATGCTCAACCCTCCGGAGGAAACGCCGTCGCTCTTCGAGCGACTCCTGCCCTTCGCCTTGGCTCTCGATGTGGCGAAGACCTGGGCGGACAGTTTCAGCGCGGTGCTCGAAGAGGCGCGTTACGCTCCCGCATGGGCCGTGCAGGACTCTCGAACGCCATCGGGAGAGGGAAAGGCGTTTTTACTTCTCTCAGCCGAACTCCCCGGAAGAATGCACCGTTCCGCATCGGCCTATACACCGCCCCGGATGTCTTCCTCCACGTCGTCGTCTTCCTCCGGAAGAAGCAGCGGCTTCGGCGGAGGCGGTTCCTCCGGAAGAGGGGGAGGCGGCGGCGGAGGGCGGGGCTGGTAGCATGCGTTCTCGATCGAAAGGGGAGAATGAGGAATGAAAGCGATAAAAATGAGTGCGGTACTGGCGTGTTTGTTTTTCCTTTGTGCTCCGCTTGCCGCGAATCCGACCGTGGAGAGCTTTGAATGGCCGAAGTCCGGCAGACTGACCGGGGAGAGGGTGAATCTTCGCTCGGAACCATCGACATCATCGAAAGTCATCGGTCGCTTTTTGCACGACTACGATGGAGGCGAGCTCCTGGTGACGGGCAGATCGGAACGGGGCGACGAATTTCCGTGGTATCGGGTCGTCTCTCACAAGTTGGGAGAGGGGTGGCTCTACGGAAAGTACATCGCCGTCGAGGAACCGGAGGATCCCGTGCGTCGTTACGCGTTGAAAATCCGGGAGGACTTCGGTCTCTCTCCTGTTCTGGCCGTGAAGATGTACGGCGAACCAATGAAGCGTTCGCGTGAAAAGCTGCGTATCCCCGATTTCAACGTGACCGCGGAGATCGTCACGCTGGAATTTCACGGCCATTCCGCTGTCTACTGGGATGGATTCCTCCAGTCCGTCGAGATACCGGCGGGCTTCATGGGTTTCGCGGATATTCTGCTTGGAATGGACGCTGCTGAAGCGGCCTCGAGGCTTGGTACGCCTATTCTGCGGCAGGAAGATACTTTGATTTTTTCCTTCGAGCGCGACGAGATTGCAATCACGGAGGGAAAGTCGGGCGGCGGGACGGTTGTCAGCGGATTGGCCTACCGCCGGGTTGTCTATGATTGAGGATGGAGGTGGGGTTTCATGAAGCTCGCGGTTGTGTCGGCGCTCTGTCTGCTGTTGCTGTGCGGTGTTGCGTGGGGAACCGAACACCCCCTGGATGCGGAGATCGAAGCGTGTATGGACAAGGATCCCAGCACCCACGGGATGATCGAGTGCGCCCGTGAAGGGGCGAAGAAGTGGGATGCGGAGCTCAACCGTGCCTACAGGGAGTTGATGGGGCTGCTTTCCAAGGAGGGGCAGGACGCTCTGCGGACGGCGCAGCGGGCATGGATCCCCTGGAGAGACAGGGAGTTCGGACTGGTGGGTTCGGTGTACGGAGCGATCTACAACAGCCTCGACGGCGGCACGATGTGGCTTGTCGTCAACGCCATCGCGGAGATGGAGGTCGTCCGCGGAAGAACGCTCGAACTCTTGGCGTGGACCGGGGAGTTGAAAGCGGGAAAGCCTTCCTTCGCCGGAGATTATCCCGGGAAGCAGACCGATGCCCAGCTGGCCGCGGCGATGAAGGTGAAGAACGAGAGCGAGCGTCTGGGAAAACGCATCGGAGAACAAGGAGCGAAGACCGCCGCGGCGAATCTGACGGCGTGGGAAGATTTCCGGAACAAGAACGTGCTCTTCATGACGTGGTTCTACGGGAAGAAAGGGGACAAGGGGTTCCCGTTGCACGCGCGTATGCTGATGAACAACGACAGGGTCAAACGCCTCGAAGGAATGTACGAGGATCTTGACCGCGAAGGAGTGGAAGAATCGTCCGGCGCGACGGAAACTCCCCAAAAGATAGAGGACTCAAGGGAGCCCTTCAAAGGCGACAGGTCGCTGTACCTGCCGGCGGAGGGAGAGTGCGACTTCAAAGCGTATATCATCGACCCCGATCCGAAGGGGACCAACGTCCGCGACGCGCCCGGCGGAAAGATCATCGCCACGCTTCCTCACCGCCCCGACGACCCGGACATCATTACGGTCGGCGTCGCGGGGCACAAGAATAAATGGCTCTCCGTCGTCCTTCACGACGGGAGAAAAGGATGGGTCTTCGGCGAGCTGGTGGGCGTGAGCCTTCGAAACTATGCTCCCGGCGATGTGGCGGGGCTCCGTACCAGGCCCTCGCCCGATGCTCCCGCAACCGGAGATATCTTCGGCGACGAGGAGGTTTCAATAATCGGAGGAGAGGGCAAATGGGCGCTGGTACAGTACAGGCATCCGGAGGGGCACATGCTCACCGGGTGGCTCGACCCGGTGAAACAGTGCGCCAATCCGTACTCCACATGTCCATGAACCTCCGGACGATCCGCGGATGCTGCGTCGTCGTCGGCGCGGGGCTGCTCGTCTGGATGTCCGCGGAGTTTTTTCTTTTGGCCTTTCTGACGAGCCGTTTTATGGAGGGCGCGGGAATAATGCTCTGGATGCAGGGATACTTGGTGGCGGTCGGTTCGTCGCCTGTCGGGATCGCGGGTTTCCTCCTCGTGATCGCCGGAGTTCTTCCGGGGAGAGCGAAGTAGGAGCATAACGAAAGCAGATCATTGAAACGGGAGGTGCGGTATATATCATGAAAAACAGCGGTGTCGTCTTCGCAGTATGCGTGTTCTTTTTACTCTTTCCGGCGTTCGCCGAGGCCGCCGATGTCAAGGCACTGCTCGGCGAAGCGAATACGCTCTTCCGAAGCGCGGAAAAAGATTTCATGTCCGGCAAATTCGATACGGCATGGGAGTCTGTTCAGAAGGCGAAGGAAACCATCTCGCTGGCAAAAGAGGCTGATCCGTCGAACAGCCAGGTCGGCTCGCTCGAACGCAGGATCGATCAACTTGCGGAAAAAATAGCAAAGAGGAAAGAAGCCGCCGGGGCGAAGACCGGCGCCGCGGGAGCGGGGGCTTCGGGGGCGACGCCTCCGGCCAGGCTTCCCGCGACCGCGACGCGGTATCTCCGCGAGTCCGACAGGCCGCTTGCACAGATAGAGAGCATGCTCGGCGCCCAGAGAGAGAAATATACACCCGAATCTCTTGTCCGAAGAGTGAAAGAACAGCTCCGGACGGTGGAAGAGAATATCGGCAAGCTGCTTGACGAGTACGGGGAGTTCAAAGAGCACCCCGAAGTTGTCGCCAGGATACGGAAGATGGAGGCGGCGCAGCAAGAACTTGTTGCGCTTGAAACGACCGCGGCCGAGACCGCTGCGGCGGAGGCGGAAGCGAAGGCCGGCCGCGAGGCGGAAAGCGGCGAATGGCTACGGAAGCTCCGGCCGTATGTCGCCTCGAAAAGCAGAATGGATGACGAACCCTATCTGGATCCGGAGAAGGAGATGCTCTCGTACGCGGGTTTTGATATCACACCCGAGGAGCTCGCCAAACGCCACCGAATCCATGGAGAGGCCGCCGCGCTTTTGGAAGAGTACAGGAGCGCCGGAGTAAAGGAGCCTCTGGACCTTCTGGCGGAAACCGAAAAGGAGATAGAATCGAGGCTCGGCCAGTTCTCATCGGCGCTTCGGAATCTCGGAAACTCCGCCCTCGGCGATGCACGGACGCAGCTCGACTGGGGGAAGAAGTTCATTGAGGAGAATGTGCCCAAAGCGCAAAAAGGAGAGGATTTCAATCTTCTCGGACGCGACGTTCTGGCTCGCATACAAAGCTCGATCGACTCCGCCGCCGTCTTTCTTCCTGCCGAAGACGAGGGGCTGAGCGCCGCGCGATCCGACATGGAAGCGCTGACGAAGGAAGCCGACGCGCTGAAGGAACTGCGCGTTGAGAAAATACGCATGCTCCCCGATCGGTTCTCCGGTCCCGATGAGGCTGAGATACGCGCAGCGGCCGAGGAAGCTGTTGTGAAGGAACACCCGGGAACGTCGCTGCTGCGGATGAATATTATCTCGGCGGAATGGAAGAACGACTGGCGCTTCCAGGAAGGAGCGGACAGGATTGTGCGTCTTGTCATGACCCGGCAGGTTTCCGTCCAGGCCGCGGTCAAAAAGGGGAGCGACGTCCTTCTGCTGACGGTCGGCGTGTACAGTCGGAGTCTGCCCGACTGGTCCTGGGGGCCTTCGAAGGGGTACGTTATGTTCACCGACAAGATGCTCGAAGAGAACGTCAAGAAGTGACTTCCAGGGAAGAGCGAGGCGGAGAACTCCATCCCCCTCGCTCTTCCCCGTTGTTGCGTGCGCCGGGAAAATCTTCTTGACAAGGAGCGGCTCCTGCGGGATAGTAAGAGCGGGAAGAAGCTCTGGCTCTTTTCTTGTGGAAACGCGCCTTGTATACTAGTATTCTTGAGGAGGCCGCATGCTGTCGCTCGAAACGCTGTCGAGAGAAACCGGAGAGAGTGTTCGTGAATGGGCGTTTCGGACCATTCTCTACAACCTCGTGAATCTCGTTCTGCTTCCCGGCGCCGCCGTTTCGGAGAACGACGTCGCCTCCGCTCTCGGCATCAGCAGGACTCCGGTGCGCGAGACGTTCATCCGCCTGGCGCAGGAGGGACTTCTCGATGTGTATCCGCAGAAAGGGACGTATGTTTCTCTCGTGGACGAACAGCGGGTGGAAGAGGGGCGTTTCATGCGCCTCTGCCTTGAAGGGCGTACCGTAGAGCTCGCATGCGAAGAGTTTTCATCCGAAAGCATGGTCGCGCTTCGGGCGAATCTTCAGCTCCAACGTCTGGCCATAAGCGAGAAGAACGCTTCACGGTTTTTCGCCCTTGATGAAGAGTTCCACCGCATCATCTTCGCTACCTGCAGGAAGGAGCGCATCTGGGAAGCGATCCGGAAGATGGGGTCTCATTTCAACCGGGTTCGTGTGCTCAGTCTGCGGGCGACCGACTGGGAAAAAGTGTTTTCTCAGCATGAACGCATCGCCTCCTCGATTTCCGAAAAAAAAACCGGTGAAGCGCGCGACGCTATGAATGAACATCTCACGAAGGTGAATTATGATCTCGGAAAACTCCGACAGGAGTACCCGTCCTATTTCAAAACCGAAAAAGGGAGGTGAGCGGTGGGCCGGCAGCGTACGAGTTGTTTCGCGGTGTGAAGCGCCCCCGGTTCGTTCGGGGGAAGACCTGGTACTGTTTTGATGAAAGGAGATTGTTCCGATGAAAAAAATCGCACTCTTGGTAGCAGCCGCTCTTCTGGCGTCTCTCGTTTTCTCGACCGCCGCGCTGGCGGAGAAGAAGCCCGAGTTCACATTGAAGCTCGGCCACCTTGCCAACACCGAGCACACATGGCACAAGGGATCCGTCAAGTTTGCCGAACTTGTTGAGGAAAAGACCGGCGGTCGCGTCGTCGTTCAGGTTTTTCCCAGCGAGCAGCTTGGGAACGAAATGGAAGTCATCGGGAACATCCAGTCCGGCATCGTCGACATGCTCATCACCGGAGAGTCCATGATGAACTGGGCTCCTCTGTGCGGACTCATCGCCGTCCCGTACATGATCCGCGACTCCGCGCACATGGAGAAGATCGTGGAGGGCGAAGTCGGCCAGGCGATCGAAAAGGAAGTCATCGAGAAAGTCCGCCTTCGTCCCGTGGCGTGGTTCGAGCGGGGCGCCCGCAATCTGACTTCGAACCGCGAAGTGAAAAAACCCGAAGACCTGAACGGCCTCAGACTCCGCGTACCCAACGTTCCTCTCTTCGTCGCCACCTGGGAATCCCTCGGCGCCAAGCCCACTCCCATGGCGTTCTCCGAAGTGTTCACCTCGCTGCAGCAGGGGATCATCGACGGCCAGGAGAACCCCTATGACCTGATCAAGAGCGCCAGCTTCTTCGAGGTCCAGAAGTTCGTCAACAAGACGGAGCACGTCCGCGGATGGATCTATCTCGTAATCGGCGAGGACAAGTTCCAGAGCATGCCCGAGGATATCCGGAAAGCTGTTCTTGAGGCGGGCAAGGAAGCGCAGGCTTATGAGCGCCAGCTTTTCCGCGCCGAGCAGGATCAGCTGATCAAGGACCTCCAGGACAAGGGGATGACCTTCGTCGAAGTCGACAAGGAAGCCTTCATGAAGAAGGCCGAGCCCGCAGTGCTCAGCTTCCTCTCCCCCGAGCTTCAGGAGATGTACAAAAAGATCGTCGCTATCCAGTAGCATTTTTTCTTCCGGGCCCCGGTCTTCCGGGAGCCCGGATTCCTTTTTTCTTTATTGAGAGACGAGGACGACCGACCAATGAAAAAACCATTCAATCTCTTCAGCCGTATCATGGAATTCTGTGTAATTGCAACTTTTCTCGGTCTCGTGGCGGTGGTTCTTCTCCAAGTGTACGCCCGCCTTTTCCTTCCGCGTTCTCCCCACTGGACGGAGGAGGCTTCCCGTTTTTTGTTCGCGTACACGGTGAGCTTCGCTGCGGGATTGGCCGTAAAGGAAAAAGCCTATGTGAACGTTGACGTCTTCACGAATCTTCTTCCGGAAAAAATGAAACTGTGGCTTGAAATCGCGCTCGATTTTCTTGTTGCGACCTTCATGGCTGTCGTTTTTTACTACTCGCTGAAAAACCTCGGAATAGGCAGGATGCGGACGTCGCCTTCCCTGAGCATTCCCATGCACTATATATTCGCCTCCATGTCCGTCATGTCGGGCTCCATCGTGCTCTATTCGATGGCGGAAGTCGTTCGGGATACTCGTGCGGCGCTGAAGGGGGGCGACTGACATGGTCGCGATGCTTTTTATCGTCTTTCTCATTCTTCTCTTTGCGGGGCTCCCCATCGCTTTCTGTCTTGGCATCTCCTCGCTGGTTTATCTCTGGACGGCAGGCATTCCGCTCATCGTGATCCCGCAGAAGATGTACTCGGGGATCGACGTTTTCGTACTGCTCTGCATACCGGGATTCATCCTCGCGGGGAACCTGATGAACCGGGGCGGTATCTCCGACCGGATCATCCGCTTCTGCAACGCGCTCGTCGGCCACATCCAGGGCGGACTTGCACAGGCCAACATCGTGGCCTCGATGATCTTCGCAGGCATCTCCGGAACCGCCGTCGCAGACACCGCAAGCCTCGGCGCCATTCTCATCCCGGCGATGAAAAAAGAAGGGTACGACGCCGAGTTCTCCTGCGCAGTCACCGCAGCATCATCGACGATCGGTCCGATCATTCCGCCGAGCATGCCGATGATCATCGCGGGGACGCTCACCGGCCTCTCCGTCGGACGTCTCTTCCTCGCCGGAGCCATCCCGGGGGTATTGCTGGGGCTCGGTCTGATGGCGGTCGCCTGGTTTATCTCGAAGAAACGGAACTACCCGAAGGGGGAGAAGGTGCCCCGCCGCCTGCTGCTGAAGGAGTTCTTCGGCGCCTTCTGGGCGTTGATGCTCACAGTGCTCATCCTGTACGGCATCATCGGAGGGCTGTTCAGTCCCACCGAGGCGGCGATGGTTGCCTGCGTCTACGCTGTGGTGATCGGCATGTTCGTCTACAAGGATCTTTCGTTCAGGGAGCTCCCGGCCGTGATTCTCGAAACCGCGATTACCACCGCGTCGATCATCGTTCTTGTCGGACTGGCGAACCTCTTCGCCTGGATTCTCACCAGCGAACGCATTCCGCAGATGGTCGCCGACGCGATGTTGAGCGTTACTACGAATAAATTCCTTATCATACTGATGATCAACGCGCTGCTGCTCTTCGTGGGGACGTTCATGGAGACGATCGCCGCGCTGCTCACGCTCTTCCCGACGCTGCTCGTGGTTGCGCTGCGTGTGGGGATCGACCCGATCCACTTCGCCATGATCGCCGTGCTCAATCTGATGATCGGGCTGACCACTCCTCCCGTGGGCGTCTGTCTCTTCGTCGCCTCCAGCATCGGAAAGGTGTCCATCAGCCGCATCTCGCGCGCCGGACTGCCTTTTCTCGCCGTGAGCATCTTCATCCTGCTGCTGGTCTCTTACATTCCAGCGCTTTCGACGTGGCTGCCGAATCTGCTTTTCAACCGTTGACGCACGACCGCCGGGAGAGCAACCGGCGTATGAACCAGAATGTGAAAGGAGAAACACGACATGACATCCAAATTTTCGCTTGAAGGAAAACGGGCCTTGGTAACGGGCGGCGGAAGCGGCATCGGTCTCGCCATTGCGCAGGGAATCGTCGAGAACGGCGGTTCCGTGGTCATCGTAGGCCGGCGGGAGGAATTGTTGAAGGACGCCTGCGACTCCATGGGGCCGAAGGCGTCGTACATGGTCCACGACGTTACCGACCTTCCGGGCAACGTCGGGTTCGTCAAGAAGCTGGAAGCGGGCGGACCTGTCGACATCTTGGTGAACAACGCGGGACAGAACATCAAGAAGCCCGTCTTGGAGACTACGGACGAGATCTACCATAACATCCTCGAGGTCAACCTGGTCGCCGTCTTCTCGCTCACACGCGAGATAAGCCGCTTCATGCTCGAGCGAAAGCGCGGCGCGATCATCAATATCGCCTCGATGGCGTCGCTCTTCGGCATTCCGTACGTGAGCGCGTACACATCCTCCAAGGCCGCCATCGCGGGACTGACGAAACAGCTCGCCACGGAGCTCTCCCCCTTCGGCATCACCGTCAACGCCGTTGCGCCCGGTTTCATCGATACCGCGATGTCGCGCAAGGCCTTCGAGGGCGACCCGGAGAGAAAGCGCAAGGTCCTCTCCCGCACCCCGATGAACGAGCTGGGGCTCCCCGAGGATGTGGCGAACGCCGTCGTCTTCCTCGCATCTCCCGCGGCGCGCTATCTTACCGGCGTCGTCCTTCCCGTGGACGGCGGCACGAGCATCGGATTCTAAGCTGTTGCTTACTGCAGAGAGCAAAAGAGAGGAGGATTGCGCATGATTCTGTCATTCAGATGGTACGGAGAGAGCGACCCCGTCACTCTCGACAAGATCCGACAGGTTCCGGTGCTTAAAGGGATCGTCAGTGCGCTCTACGACGTTCCCTTGGGCGAGACGTGGCCTCTTGAGAAGATTGAGAGCCTGAAAGCGGCGGTCGAGCGGAAGGGGTTCGTCCTCTCCGCTATCGAGAGCATTCCGGTACACGAGAATATCAAGCTGGGGCGTCCCGACAGAGATGTCCTTATCGACAAGTACTGCGCCTCCATCCGGAACATGGGGAAGGCGGGCGTTCCGGTGCTGTGCTACAACTTCATGCCCGTTTTCGACTGGACGAGGTCGAACATGGCCATGCCGCTGCCCGACGGTTCCAACGCTCTTTCGTACGACGACGTCGAAGTGCTCAAGATGGACCTCTCGAAGGGGACGAAAGATCTCCCCGGCTGGAGCACCTCGTACGACGCCAAGGAGCTTCGGGCGCTTCTGGACGGATACAAGGAGCTCAGCGAGGAAGGGCTCTGGGAGAACCTGAAGTACTTCCTTGAAAAGACCGTTCCCGTTGCGGAGGAGTCCAACGTCAAGATGGCCATCCACCCGGACGACCCCCCCTGGTCGATCTTCGGCCTGCCGCGTATCATCCGGGACGAGGCCTCCTACGACCGGTTCGTCACGCTCGTCGACAGCCCGAACAACGGCTTCAGTCTCTGCTCCGGTTCTCTCGGCGCGCGTCCCGACAACGACCTTCCGGCCATGATCCGCAAGTTCGGCGGAATGGGACGCATTCACTTCGCGCATGTGCGGAACGTCAAGATCACAGGCAAGGGGGCGTTCCACGAAACGGCGCACCCGACGGAGTCCGGCAGTCTGAACATGTTCGAGATCATGAAAGCGTATGCGGACACCGGATTCACAGGTCCGATGCGTCCCGATCACGGCCGCATGATCTGGGGCGAGACCGGCAAGCCGGGGTACGGACTCTACGACCGCGCGCTCGGCGCGATGTACCTCGCCGGCCTCTGGGAAGCGCTGCAGCAGAAGAAGTAACGTAACTTTTTCAGTAGGGACTACGCGCAAGGGAGCAAGTTCCTTGCGCATAGTCCCGCGGATTTCGATTACACCATTAACATTTGATGTTTCTCCCTGAACGTGAGCTCTCTCCTCTGTACAGCATCGCAGTTTCGACGATCATAACGGTGGAGAAAAGAAAAAATGTAGCGCTGTACCCGAGGGGCCTTCCCAGCCATGTAAGCAACGGAGGGAGAAGAAAGAACCCGGCGCCCCAGAACACATAGAATATCGCCGAGGCCACCCCTTTCATGGATGCAGGCGCGCTATCCCCTAACAGCGCCAGAGATGCGACGCAGAAAACGCCCAAACCGCACGACGCGGCGAAGAGAGCGAGAAAGACCATTGTCCCGTTGAAAAGCATGAACGTTGCCATACCTCCGGCGGCCAGAACCAGCCCGGTGATCATGGCGTGAGTCCGTCCTTTCTTGTCCGAAAATCGCCCCGCAATATCTTGAGAAATACTGACGGCAACGTAGAATAGGGCGAAGAAGATGGTGACGCCGCCTTGTCCGAAGTTTTTTTCTCCGAGAAGAACGCCTGGAACTACAGTAAGGAACGCGCCGTACGCTCCGCCGTAAAGACATATTCCTGCATACAGTTCGGGTCTGCGGATTCGATAGATCGAGGACAGCACGCTCCGAAAGTCTTGGAATGAAACGTTCTTCCCTTCGCAGGCTATTTGCGCGGGATCGCGTACAAAGGCCAGAATGACCGCAGCGGAGAAAAAACCGGCGACGGAGTAGAGAAGGAACGCCGTGTTCCCTGTCCGCAGAGAGGGTGCGAGTACGGGGGCGAGACTCCCTGCCATCAGCCCCAGATGAAACGAGGCGTTGTACCTACCGATAACCTCTCCGCGGGCGTCCGGAAAAAGCGTCGAGAGCAGCGCGGGCCCGAGCGCCCATGCGGGTATCTCCGCGATGCCCTGTATTGCTCTGGCCGCAAGGATTTCCAGTATGGACCGTGCGCTATAGTAGAGCAGTCCTGTGAAACCCGCGAGCATGCATCCGGCTGCGAGTAAGAGCCTGCAGCCGAAGCGGTCTGAAAGCCGTCCCGCAGGAATTTGAAGCACCACAAAAGGGATGGCGAAAAACGACGCAATGAACCCCACATCGTCCATCGATCCCGACAGGCTGATAACCCGTCCAGGAAGGAGGGAGACGATAAGCCCTACGCCAAGCATCTGGACAAACGCGGCGAGGTAGAGTGCGCAGGAAGATGTTGTTTTTCTCATGGGAACTCATCCTTCTTTCTATACCCACTTCACGTATTTTAAAAATTCGATGAAAGGCATCCTGTATACACCTCTCGAAAAAGCAGAGGTGCACTATAAGCGTCTTTCGGCTCCTAACGGTACGGACGCTAGAAGTTCTTCGGAGGAGGCGGGCACAGAATAAAAAGATGCATTTTTTCTCCTTTGTGGTCGCCGGCGGGCTTGTCGCCCGGAAAAATAAGTAATAGAAGCGCTCGGTACTACCTTTTGAAAATTGATAGGAGTATATCACGGATGCCGTAGAGTTTGAAATTTTCCTCCAATGGACCTCCGGCGTGCAAGGACAAGAGTATTTTTACTGTTCGTTTGCTTTTATAAGAAAGTGCTATAATAATCCCAAATGCCCGTCAGCTTTTTTCTCCTGTGATGGCGCGTATGGGCGGTTCTCGTGGATGGTCTGTGTGTGCGTCGATAAAGGAGGAATCCCCGTGAGAAAACTCTTCTTCCTGTGTATGTGTTCGCTGTTTCTTTTTGTCGGTTCTTTGTGCGTTGCCGAGGCGGCGAAACCTCCGTTGCTCGCGGAGCTTTTTATGGCGTCCGGAGTGAATCCCGATGGATGGCCAGGTGAAAGGGTGACGGTTTACCCTCCCGAGGCGCCTCTTTTGTCTGTCTTTGCCGAATGCCGAAATGTGTCGGCGGGGATGAAGGTGCGTTTCGTCTGGTACTTTGCTCCGCCGGGGAAGGAGAAAATACGCTTCGCTGAGTATACTGCGAAGAACCCTGTGCGTCGGAAAGCAGCCATCTTCCATTCGACCGTTTCTCTGGAAAAGGAGTGGCCCGAGGGCGATTATTTCGTAGAGGCCGGGTTGGACGGAGAGAAAAAGATGAAGACGGTCAGATTCTCGGTGAAGAAGGGCGAGGGTGTTTCTTCGGGAAGCGCAGGCGGAGTGAAGATGATCCCTCCAGCGAAGATAAAACAAGATACGCACGAGCAGGTCTACTTCTCCGGAAAGGATATCGCTCTCGAGAAAGAGGAACGTGCCCGGAGTGAAACAAAACTCGCAGAAAAAGAGGCCGTATTCCGTAAGAACCCCGCCGAAATATCCGCCGTTCTTGATCTCGCGGACGCCTACGCCGCTATGAACGACGCCGCGTCAGCCTCGCTTGCGCTTGCATTGTACAAAGGTCTGGCGGAATCCTCTCCGTCCGATATGATACTTGCTCGCCTTGCGGATGCTTATGCGCGTCTCTCCCTCTTCGACCGAGCGTTCACGACGGCGCTTCGACGTTCGTGGAATCCGCTCATCTCACCGGAGGGACCGGTCTCACAGATTCTTCTTCTCGCCGGGGCCGGCGGGGACTGGGAACGTGGTATCGATTGCCTTCGGCAAATTCTGGCCGAGAGAGAGGATGAACGCGAGGTCACCCTTCTGGCCTTGGCGGCTCTCTATGCAGAGAAGTCCAGAGTTTTGAGCGAAAAAGAAAAAAAGCTGCGCGACGAGTATCGAAGTGCGGCGGCTGGTTGTCTCGACGAAGCCGAGACCTCTCTTCCCCGCTCTTCCGGTATGTGGGAGAATCTTCTTCGCTTGCGAAAGGAGCTTGAGGAGCTATGAGCAGAGTGCGGATAACTGGGGTACGGCTTGCATGCTGTCTGTTGCTGCTTCTGTCGGCTCTGTTTTTTCCCCTCTCTTCCTCCCTTGCATCGGAGGACGCAAGCCTGCTGAAGGCGGCGGAGAGGGTCGCTTTGGGAAAAGGGAGCTCTGCCGACGAGGCGCTCCTGTTCATGGAGAACCGGCGGGTGAACCATCTCGCGATGGAGGGGAAGCTGGACGGGAGCGTCTATCAGAAGGCGCAGGCCGTGTACGATGGAAAGAACAGGGCGCTGGCCGCGGAAGCCGCGCGCGAGGCGGGATTCGCCACGGAGGGCGGCGGCAAGAAAATCTACAAGCCCGGAACGGACACGGATATCCAAATGACGGGGGGCGACCTTACCGCGGCGGATGTGGAGCGGGCGAGGCAGGCCTATAACAAGAGGGTCGAGGCGTACCTCCGCGGGAGCGGGCTGAAGGCGGAAGAGGGAGTCAACTGGGCCGCGCGGACGGAGACGGACATCATGCCCTCTCCCTCGCGGATGAAGAGCGAAGCGGAGTTCGCAAAGGCCGCAGCGCTCATCAACGCCGACGGAGGCAACATGTACGTTTCGCCCCTTGCCGCCGGGGCGCAGTCGAAGCTGGATGCCGGAGATCCCCTGAGCGTCGCCGAGGGGCAGGCGTACGCGGAGGAAATGAAAGCCAAGGTCGAGAAGATGAAACAGACGAAGGCCGACCTCGCGGAACGATATCGCGCCTCGGGGACTCCGGCGGAGCGGGACGCCCTTGCGGCGGAGATCCGCAAGGCGGAGTCCCACGAGTCCAAGTATATCGAGCGCATCAACAGACTCGAGCGAAGCCTCCGCAGCGCCTCGGGGGAGACTGCTCCGCTGCTCGGCGCGGCGGGCGCGCGCGGCCCGGACGTACAGCACCGCCGCGCCGAGGCGGCCGTCGATGCGATGAGCGGGCATCTTACCGAGAAGGCGCTACGTAACTACGCGGACACGCTCGGCGATCTCGCCGTCTCCGCTCAGTCACCCGAGCGGCGCGCCGTCTTGAGGGAGGCGATTGCGGGCACGCTGAAGGGGCTGCCGCCCGCACGGCAGGGGGACGCCCTTGCGAGTATCGAGGCCAGGCTCGGAGGCGGTTTCGCCAAAGAGGTGGCGGCCGAAATGAAGAATCCTGCGGCCGGTGGTAAAACCGCCGCTCCCGGGACGAATCTCCTCAAGGGAGCGGGCATTCTCTCTACGCTTCTGGCCGGGTACAACGCCATGGCGGAAGAGAACAAAAGAACGTCGGGCAATCCCGACTACGGCAGAACCGCGCTCAATTTCGCCTACGACATGACGCTTCGGGCGACCGTCGACGCCGCGAGCAGGGACACGGCGGAGTACACGAAGAAGCGCGTGGAAGAGCTCAAGGAGTACTACAGAAGCAGGGGAGAGGATCCGGAGAGTCTTGCGGTGAAGATGAAGATCGCGGCCGAGGCGTCGCTGAAGGGAACCGCCTACGGAACAGTCAAGGGCGCCTACGAACTCGCCAAGGTGAGCGGAAAATGGGCGGGAGGGGCCATCGTCGGCGGCGCGGAGACGGTGATCTTTCTTGCGGGAGAGGCGCTCGACACCCTGAACACCCTTGAAGTGAGCGGCGCGACGCTTCGCGAGCAGGGGATGGCGCAGGAGGTGCAGGACGCGAAGTCGGTCGCCTCAGGCAGAGAGCTCGTCGGCGAACTCCGGCGCATGGCATCCTTGGCGGCGTCGCAGCGGTCGCTGCTGGAACAGAATATCCGCTGGGCCCGCAACCTCGACATCCACAGGAGCAGAGCGCTGGACGATTTGCGAAGCAGGCTGGAGGAAGCCGCACAGGTCTCGCTCCCGGATGTGGAACAGCTCGCGGAAGAGGCGGCGAAGCGATACCCTCCCGAATTCAAGCGTCTCGCGGAATACAGCGCGGTCATCCATTCTAAAATCAAAGCTGTGGAGAAGGAGCTTGCCGGAGGAAAGTCCGCCCTCGCCGTCGCGGGAGACATCAAGTTCATCGTTGCGGAGCACGGCAGGAATCTCGACGGCTTCAAGACGCTTGCGGAAGGAATGAAGGAGCTCCGCCGGATGGAGTACCTGGCCGACCTCGCGGATACGCTCGCTATGCTGCAAGAGGAGAAGGACGCGATCGCGGCCCTGGGGGAAGAAGCGGGGAACGGCGCCGCCGTTATGAAACGGAACTACGATATATGGAGAAAGGCGATCTCCGAATACGACAGGTTGAAAAAATCCCTTGGCAGGGGCTACTCCTACTTCTACGGGAAGAGGCGCGTTCCCGGATGGTTGGTCATCAAGAGCGACGCGGATTCGGTCCAGGCTCCCGACAGGACGATCCCCGAGGAGTTCGGACCCGAACTCGGGACTTTGCAGAGGATGAAAGCGTCCATCGCCTCGGACCTGCGGCGGCTTCCTCGGGTGAAGGGCGACGAGCAACGTTTCCGATCGACGCTTGAGAAAATCAAAAAGACGTATAACGCGCTTCTGCCCGGCTACGAGACCGCACGAGAATCCCTTGAAAAGACGAATCTCGCGCTCGAAAAACTGCTTTCAGTGATCGGAAGCGCTCCGACGCCGACGCCGGCTGAAGAGAAGGAGACCCCTCCTCTCGACTCCGGAGGGGAGAATACAGCCTTCGGGCTCCGCATCCCGCTCGAGCTGCACGGCATGTTGCTGGAAATGACGGGGCTTACCGGCATTCCGGAGGGCACGCACAAAGGACGGGAGGACGTCGAGCACGGCTACTATCTCACGGAGGAGACGCTGAATACCGACTACCAGATCGTATTCTCGACGCCGGACAAGA
>Ga0334887_1000884_pt1 | contig 43462 bp, 37 predicted proteins | sample GraSluR1_MG_10_FD_207217 | JGI IMG/M metagenome (GOLD analysis project Ga0334887, IMG submission 207217) | Sludge microbial communities from methane-producing bioreactor in Wageningen University, Netherlands - Granular Sludge_18_07-R1 | ecosystem: Engineered > Bioreactor > Anaerobic >...
TTCAGGCCCTCAAAGAAAATCTGCCGCAGGTGCATGATTCTATTCGCTTTATAATCCCGATTATGCTTGATAAAGCCGCTGTCGAGATCGGCCCATGGAGTGGATACAATGTCTTGGCACAGCACCCAAAATCTCTCAGCGCACATATTCATCAAAGAACACGATCATCTCACGTATGAATAGCGTATCGCCCTCATTTTGAAAAGTGTGTGGCTGGTCAGGATATTCTCTGCATACCACCGTCTTTTCCATCTCCTCCAGTGCTGAGCATAATTCACGCGACCACCTCGCCGGCACTACCTCATCCTTCCCGCCATGAAAAATGGCGACCGGCACATCAATTCGATCCAGGTAATCCATGGGCGAAAGCAATTTCAGTGTCTTAGGCGTCGCTTCCGTCTTTTCATTTCCGCGTCCATCCTTCTCAAAATGCGCCAGGTTGATCGATTCATCCGCGTTGATCGAAGCATACAGCAGCCCCGCCCGAATACCCTCATCCACGATCAGCGCGCGCATCACCACCGCGCCGCCCATCGAATGTCCCCACAGCCCGATCCGCCCAGCATCCGCCGTTTTTAGCAGCCCTTCCGAGCCGGCCTGCTGCCGCACCAGCGCGACCAGATTCAGCACATCGATCGCGTCGCCTGTCCCCAGCACGTTCTCGCCGCTGTCGGAAGGCCCATACCCGCGCAGATTGGGGTGAATGGCAACATACCCCGCCTTCGCCAGTGCGTCCGCGTAACGGACCGAGTAATCCAGCGTCGAGAATTTCGCCGGGTCAATATAGCCATGCACCAGCACGATCACCGGAAATAGTCCTTCCCCCGCAGGAATATTGATGAACCCATACAAGTCCAGCCCCTCGCTGCGGTAACGGAACAGCTTGCGTGTGAATCCCTCTGTGCTGTTCAAATTCCCCGCGTCTTGCAGCACACCGCCCCCATATTTCCGGTCCATCAAAGACGTGATATACAGATCACGGAATGGCTGCGGTGTCGGGGTTAGCGTGATTACTCGGTTAGGCGTTGCGGTTGGCGCTGTGGTAACTGTCACTGTTGGCGTCATTGTGATTGTTGGTGTGGATGTATAAACGCTTTGATACGAAAAAGGTGTCGGCAGCGTTGTGTTATCCGCGGCTGCCGGTGCGCATCCCCAGGCATTGATAAGGAAAATCGCAATTATCACTGCGTAAAGGATGGTCTTCACCAACAATGATCGTCTATTCTTCAGATTCATTTCAATCGGGCAGTATGGCATATAACTGGCATACGGTCAAGCGCTCCCCGCTTTACGCTGCGCCAGCAAAATCCCCGCTAGGCACAACCCCGCGCCCATCCATTGTCCCGTGCTCAACAGTTCACCCAGGATGAAAATACCCAGCACGGTCGTCACCACCGGCTGCCCCACCAGCGCCACCGCCCCCGCTGCCGGCGGCAGCGTCCCCAGCGCTTCATTTACCAGATACCAGCCCAGCACCTGCGAGCTCAACGCCATCAAAAAGATCAACAGGAACGCGCGCGGTGTAAGCGCTTCAGCCAGCGCGCCGCTCACCAGCCCAAAAACTAGCAGCACCCCCGCGCCGACCAGCGATACCATCCACGAGTACATCAGGCTGCTGTGCTGCTGACGTGCGCGTTGCGTGATCAGAATATAAGCCGCGTAGCTGATGCCGGAAAGCACGCTCAGGACGATCCCGATCGGTTCCGTCCCGCTGCCAGCGCCCATGCCTCCGCTTACCAGTAGAAATCCGCCTGCCACCGCCAGGCACAGCCCGATCCAGTACTCCCTCTCCTTCCGTTTGCCCAGCACAGCCCACGCGAAAATCCCCACCCACACCGGCGCGGTGTTATCCAGCACAGTCACAATCGCCGCGCTGGTGTGGTTCAGCGCCGAGCTCCACAGCGTAATGTTCACTGCAAAAGCGATCCCGCCTGCAGCCAGCCACATATTCTTTCCTATCCCCTCTGCCTGAGGCGCATGGTTGCGCTGCGATAGCAATGCCGGCACACCCAGCATCACCGCCGCGAACAGCAGCCGGTAAAAGGCCACCTGCGTCCCGTTCGCCCGCACAAACTTAACGAACATCGGTCCCGTTCCCAGCAGGATGATGCCGGCAAAGATCGCGATATAAGCGCTGCGGAGTGGGTTCTTTTTTGTATTGCTCGTTTCTATTTCCATATAAGTACCCAATTTTACAGGAAATCAGCCAAAACGCTGGTTAGCATTTATAATCAAACTTTCAAATAAACCGCCCGGAGAAGAAAATGAACAACAACAGCCCAAACCCGTCTGTCAAAGAAGCGCTCAATCTATTCCATCAGGATGGCGCTCTCGACGTCATCGCCGGCGCCACCCTGCTCAACTTCGGCTTTGATGTCCTGGGCGGTGCGGAAACCACATCTCTCTTCACCTGGATCCCGATCCTGTTGTATTCATCGCTGAAGAACAAGAATACCCTGCCCAAACTCACCCCTTTTCTCAAAAATGTTTCCGATAAACAGCTCCGCCTGTGGACGATCATCCCCTCGGTTGGGCTGGTCCTGGTCCTCGTCCTGCTCGGCATCATCATGCTTGGCGATGGGCTCAACCTGGGTGATCTGCGCTCTTTGGCCGGCTTCACCTTCATCACCCTCGCCTGCCTCGTCCCCGCTGTGTGGGTCGGCTTGAAACATTACTTCATCTATGCCGCGGCCGCTTTCACCGCGGGCCTCCTCAGCTTTCTTCTCATTCCGCCCTCCTGGTCTGTTTTCATCCTCGCCACATTCATGCTCTTGTTTGGCGGCCGCATGATGGTCCGCTTCACACGCGACTATCGCCTGCCTGAAGAAGAAAAGGACAATGAAGACTAAGGATTTCGCTCTCTTCTGGCTCGTCGGCCTCATCTGGGGCACCTCATTCCTGTGGATCAAGATCGCGGTCACAGATGTCAGCCCGCTTGTGCTGGTTGCATTCCGTACCCTCATTGGCGCTGTCGGCCTCGGCCTGATCATCCTCTTCAGTAAGAATATCAATTTTGACTGGATGACCATCCGCAAGCATGGCCTTGATTTTTTCATTCTTGGCCTGATCAACGTCGCCCTCCCGTTTGTGCTCATCTCCTCTGCCCAACAGGTGATCGATTCCGGCACCGCCTCCATTCTCAACGCTGCCAACCCGCTCTTCACCATCCTGCTCTCGCCCATCTTCATCAAGGACGACCGCATCACCTGGCCCAAAATGCTCGGCCTGCTGGTTGGTTTCCTCGGTGTCTATTTCCTCATGGCGCCCAGTTTGCAAGGCGGCTGGAACGCGAACCTTGCCGGCCAGGTCACCATGCTGGCAGCCACCCTGTGCTACGCCTCCGGTTCGATCTATGCCCGCATCAAATCCACCGATTTGCCGGCGGTTGTCTCCGCCTTCCTCCAGATCGCCGCGGCAGCCATCATCACCTGGGTGCTCGTCCTCTTCACCGAAAAGCCGGTCATCTTCCCATCGCAGGCCATCACCTGGATTGCCCTGCTTTGGCTCGGCTTTTTAGGCACTTCCATCGCCTACATTATCTATTTCTACCTTCTTCACCATATCGGCCCCACCCGCATCTCCATGGTCACCTACATCCCCCCGCTGGTCGGCGTGGTGCTCGGCATCATCTTCCTGAATGAATCCTTCTACTGGCAGGCCATCCTCGGCGGCGCGCTCATCCTCTCCGGCATCACCCTCGTCAAGTTGCGCAACGCCCCCGCCCGCTGACCCACTCACACCTTTTTCACCCATCTTCCGCGTGATCAAATCCACTTCAAGTTATTTTTCCTATATATAATCAACCTATGTTGTGTGATAATACCAGCCGCATCCGCTTTTATTGGTCAAAATTCACCAACAACCTCTCACCGCTATATATCAACCACATCAAAAAATCGCTTCCTTGCCTCCCAACACCAATCAAACAGGAGCTCTCCCGGTGAACGCGCCCCGCAAAGCGGTCTTCGTCCCCTACAACGCCCGCACCATTCTCAACAAACACAAGCGCCCGGATACCTGGTTCTGGACGCGCTACACCGCCTACCCCTACATCGGCTGCCAGCATGGCTGCCACTTTTGCTATTGCCGTGAACAGAAATACGCCCCTTATGACGATATCGATGATTTTCCCTACATCATCAAGGTCAAACAAAACGCCCCCGCTCTGCTCCATAAAGCCCTCAGCAAGCTGCCTCGTGATGTGGTCGCTGTTGGCGATTACCAGCCCGCTGAAAGGAAATTTGAGATCTCCCGCCGCATGCTCGAGGTCTGCCTCGATCTGCGCTTTCCTGTTTTCTTGCTCGAACGTTCACCCCTCGTTCTGCGTGACCTGGACCTCTTGCAAGAGATCAACAAGGTCGCCCATGTTTCCGTCCTCTTCAGTATCATCCACACCAGCATCTCACCCCACGCAGACCGTATCAGCCGTATCGAGCGTCTCGCACCCCCGCCCGAACAGCGTTTCGCGGCCATGCGCCGACTGACAGATAGCGGCATCACCTGCGGTGTCAGCTTAATGCCCATCCTGCCCGGGCTGTGCGACACACGTGAGAACATCTCCGCCGTCATCCAGCACACGCGCGACCACGGTGGCCGCTTCATCCTCGCCGCGCCTCTCACCCTTGCCGACCAGCAGAAGGCCTACTTCATGCGTTACTTGCAGCAAAACGAGCCCGCCCTCTACCCGGCCTATCAGGATATGTACCCCGATCAGTCCTACGCTCCCGCCAGCGCCTCCTGGCTCAAAACCGCCCGCCTCGTGCGCGGCATCTGCCAGCAGCATGGCCTCCCCGATCGAATGCCCCGTCCCATCCTCCCCGGTGAGAAACGTGCCCTCAATAAGAAAGCGGTCGAATATCTCGCGAACCAACTTTACACAATGGAATTGGAACAGGTCCCCGATCAGCGCATGTGGACATACCGCAAGGCAGCCTGGTCGATCGAGGACACCCAGCAGGATATTGGGCTGATCTACCGCCGCATGGGCCGCAAAGGGCTTGAAAGCATCCAGCACGTCGGTCCAACATTCGCCCGCCAGCTTGAAACCCTCATTTGTGTTATTATGGAAAATAATGATCACATACAAGAAGAGCCAGCCCAATCACATTGATCCCTCCCGCGCCAAAGAGATCGTCCTGCAGACGCTTCTGCCGCTCGGATTTGAGATCATCAATGACTCCAGCTATGGTCTTACCCTCAACGGCCCTGGCTTCCGCTCCACCCGCCAGTCACCCCTGCTCGGTATCTCCACCGCCGTCCTCGATTTTGGCCGTTCTCAGATCCTCATCGATGCGGAGCTGGGCGGCTTCAGCCGCATGTCCCAATTGCTTATCGCCATCCTTATCAGCGTCGGCGTCATAGACTCTGCCATCTTCTTCGCCCTCTGGTATTTCCTGCCCGAGCTCAACCAGAACCGCTGGTTCCTGTTCGTCCCCGCCCTCACCCTCCTGCCCTGGATCTTCATCGCTCCCATCATCATCAAGTTCATCCGCCGCCGCTGTGAAGACGCCATCGACACCCTTCTGCGTAACGCCGCCGGTGATCATTCCAGCAATTAGTCTTTTTCTTCTCACGCTTTTTTCTCCGCAGGTATAATCTATCCTTTATGGCGAAAAAAGACCGTACCATCGCGCGCAAGGAATTTTGGATGGGTGTGCGCGCTGAACTCCCCATCCTGCTCGGCGTCACGCCTTTCGGCATGATCTATGGCGTCCTCGCCCTCAGCGCCGGCCTCACCCCGCTCCAGTCCCAGGCCATGTCCTCGGTCGTCTTCGCCGGTTCCTCCCAGTTCATGCTCGTCCAGCTCGTCAATCTCGGCACCCCCGCCCTGATCATGATCGCCACTGCTTTCGTCATTAATTTGCGCCATGCGCTCTATTCCCTTTCCGTCGCGCCTTACCTGCAGGGTCTCTCCCCGCTCTGGAAAGTACTGCTTTCCTATCTCCTCACCGATGAGGCCTACGCTGTCGGCATCATGCGCCTCCAGCATCAAGAGCGCAGTCAGGATAAACACTGGTATCTGCTCGGCGCGGGCATCGCCCTCTGGTCCTGCTGGCAGCTCTCCACTGCCGCCGGCATCTTCCTCGGCGCCCAGGTACCGCCCGGCTGGGGCCTCGATTTCACCCTCGCCCTCACTTTCATCGCCCTGGCGGTCCCCGCCATCAATGACAACCCTTCGCTCTTCGCTGCCATCGTCGCCGGCATCACCTCCATTCTCACGCGCGGTCTGCCCTACAAGCTCAATCTCATCGCCGCGGCCATCGCCGGCATCACCGTTGGCTTATGGAGGGATCGCAAATGAACGCCTTCTGGTTGGTCATGCTCGCGGTTGGCCTGCTCACCTTCCTCACCCGCCTTTCTTTCATCCTCCTGCAGGAAAGATGGCAGCCGCCCGCCATCGTCACCCGCGGCCTGCGTTTCGTGCCTGTCGCTGTCCTCACCGCCATCTTCGTGCCAGAGATCCTGCTGGTCGAAAACCAGCTCGCTCTTTCATTCACCAATATGCGCTTGTTAGCCGGCCTGGTTGCCATCATCGTCGCCTATAAAACCAAAAGCGCCCTCTGGACCATCGCAGTCGGCATGGGCGCCTTCTGGCTGCTCACTCTGCTCATCTAATCCTGTTTCGCCTCGCCCTGCACCAGCCAAAGCGCAATCACTAGCAGCACCAGCCCGGACCCGTCAAATACGATAAAGCGCGTGATCGTCGCCGCGATCACCGCCGGGTAAGGTCCGCCCAGCAGCAGGATCAGCGTCTACCCTATCAGCCCGATCGCCTGCATCACCACCGCCTCGATCAGCGATACGCGATTACGCGCCGGGTTCGCCAGCGCGAATGCGTATGGCACGTTCCACATCACAAACAACAGCCCCAGCCCCCGCACCATCTGCGCGCCGGCCACCCCTTCCAGCCCAAATCCGCCCATGTACCCGGCCGGGTTCAGGATAAATACCAGCGCGCACTGGAAATTCCACCACAGCACGATCGCGATCAACCCACGTACGAGCAGCGTTTTCTTCTTAACCATACGATTATTTTAACAGCGCCCGATTCAACACATCAATTTTTCATTTCCTCCAAACTAAAGAAAAGGATGAAAAAGGAGGGGGTTGCCCCACCCTGGCTGTCACGCCGCGTTCCCGATCTTACAAGAAACTGATAATCTCCGCAAACGCGCTTCCTTATAATCAATAATATGAACATAAACAGGAGTTCCCTGATGGACAATAACACCCGCAAAGTGGTCGTCGTTGGCGCCGGGGCGGTCGGCGCTGCTTATTGCTATGCCCTCGCCCAGAGCGGTCTCGCTGACCATATCGCCCTGATCGATAAGAACGCAGACCTCGCCCGCGGCCACGTCCTCGACCTGCGCCACGGCCTGCCCTTCCTCCCCTCCCTCACCATCACCGATGGCGCTTTAGCCGACTACCATGATGCCGATCTGATCGTCATCACTGCCGGCGCAGCCCAGCAGCCCGGCCAGTCGCGCATGCACCTTCTCTCCCAGAACGCCGCCATCATCCGCGCCATCATGGCCGATATCCAGGCCCAAAATTCCCGCGCGGTCATCGTCATTGCCACCAACCCGGTCGATGTCATGGCCTATGCCGCCATTCAGGTCGCCGGAGAAATGCGCGGCCGCATCTTCGGCTCCGGCACCGTCCTCGATAGCGCCCGCTTCCGCCAGATGCTCAGCGCCCACTGCGCTGTCGATATCCAGAACGTGCATGCCTACATCCTCGGCGAGCACGGCGATTCCGAATTCGCTGCCTGGTCTATGACCCACATCGCCGGTATGCCCATTGACCAATACTGCCCCATCTGCGATAAATGTGACGATTGGCATGCCGAACGCGCCAGCATCCAGCAGGCCGTGCGCGACTCCGCCTACCACATCATCGACTACAAAGGCGCCACCAACTGGGCTATCGGCCTCGCCCTCGTCCGTATCACCCGCGCCATCCTGCGCGATACCCGCAGCGTTCTCACCGTCTCTACCCTCTTGGAAGGCGAATACGGCCTCAACGATGTCTGCCTCAGCGTCCCCTGCATCGTCTCAGCCCAGGGCATCCAGCAGGTCATCGTCAGCCAGCTCCCGCCAGACGAACATCAGGCCTTACACCATTCCGCGGATGTGCTGCGCGATGCGATTGCCCTCATCATGCCCTGAGTCACAGGGTTAAACACAAAGATGGGCATATCGCTATGCCCATCCATTTCATGCCCCAATCAGCAAACTAAATGATCTTCAGCCCGCGTAATAGCACGATCAGCACCAGCACCGGCGAAACAAATCGCGTGATGGTGAAAAGGAACTTACCCGCTTTCTCATTCTTTAAGCTGCCCTCGTTGCTGATCTGAGCAAAATACTTGCTCTTGCCCCAGAACCAGCCTGCGAACAGTGTGATGAAGAATCCGCCCACCGGCAGCAGAATGTTCGAAGAGGCAAAATCGAACAGGTCAAAGAAAGTCAATCCAAACAGCGTCACCTCCGCCAGCACGCTGTTCGAAAGCGCGGCCAGCGACCCCACCAGCGCCAGTGAGACCAGCGTGATGGCGGTACCCTGCTTGCGGTTCAGCTTGAATGTGTTCTCCAGGAAAGCCGTGATAACTTCCAGCAGTGAGATCTGTGCCCCGATCGACGCGATGAAGGTCAGCGCGAAGAAGATCACCATGAAGACATTCCCCAGCGGCATAGAACTGAACACGGCCGGGATGGTGATGAACAGCAGCGACGGCCCCGCCGCCGGCTCGAACCCGAACGCGAACACCGCCGGAAAGATGGCAATGCCCGCCAGCAGCGAGATCGCCAGGTCAGAAAGCACCACCTTGCTCGCGGTGGCAGGGATGTTCTGGTCGTTGCGGTAATACGCGCCATACGTGATCATGCACCCCATCCCGATCGACAGCTTGAAGAACGCCAGCCCCATCGCCTCCAGCACGGTGTTCACCGTGACCGCGCTGAAATCCGGCGTAAACAGGAATGCCAGCCCCTCTGCTGCCCCCGCCAGCGTCAGGCTGCGTACGCTCACCAGCAACAGCAGCACGAACAGCAACGGCAGTAGCCTTTTGGTGGCGGCTTCTATCCCCTTCGTCACGCCCATCAGGATGATCGCGCCCGTGATCAGCAGGTCGATCCACTGAAACCCCAGCGACCGCACCGGGTCTGTGATCAGCGCGCCAAATGCCGCCGATGTCACCGCTGGATCGGTCGTCATCAGCCCCTGCCCCATCGATTTGAACACATACGCCAGCACCCACCCCGCCACCTCAGTGTAGAACGCCATGATCATGAACGCCGCCAGCACACCCCCCGCGCCGATCAGCCACCACAATTTGCCCGGCGCCAGCCTGCGGAATGCCGTCACCGCGTCACCGCGGCTCGATCGCCCCAGCATCTGCTCCGCTGCCATCACCGGCAGCCCGATCACCAGCGCGCAGGCGATATAAATGAAAATGAATGCTGCCCCGCCGTTTGTGCCGGTTAGCGTTGGAAATTTCCAGATATTTCCCAGCCCCACCGCCGAGCCCAGCGTCGCCATCAGGATCCCCAATCCCGTCGCGAACATCTTGCCCGTGTTGCTTGCTTCTGCCTTGCTTTCTTTCGCCATGATGATTTCTCCTTATCTATAAATAAAACCCGCCAAAGCGGGATTTCTACGCGGTCATTGCTCGAAAATTTGCGGGCCATGCCCGTTTATCGATACAATTCACGAAGGCCCATTTATAACATCAGCGTGGGTTTATTGCTGCGATCCGTGATTTTTTCTTGAAATCGGCTGCCTCAGAAAAAAGGCCGCTGTTTGCGTACCAGTGAAAATGGATCAACAAAACCAATAAAGAAGAATATTTGTTGACGCCGCTTGCGGGTTATATATAATCATTAACAACGACGTTTATTATGGATATCACCACATGCAAACACACCAGATCCGCCAAATCAATCGGGAGGGAATCATCACATGAACACGCGCCGCTTTACCATCTTGCACTCAAATGATATGCACGGGGATTTCCTGGCCGAAGTCTGCGGGCAGCAAGGCGAGCTCATCGGCGGCCTTTCGCTGCTATCGGGCTACATCAACCAGGTGCGCCGCGAAGAGGAGAACGTCATTTATGTCATCGCGGGCGACATGCTCCAGGGCTCGGTCATCGATAGCGAATATAAGGGCATCTCAACCATGTCTATCATGAATTATCTCGCTCCTGATGTGGTCACCCTCGGGAATCACGAGTTCGATTATGGCCTGCCGCACCTGCTCTTTCTGGAAAAGGTCGCCAACTTCCCCATCGTCAACGCCAACCTCTACATCCGCCAGCACAACAAACGCCTCATGCGCCCCTACCATATCATCCACATGGCCGGGCTTGATATCCTCTTCATCGGCATCATCACCGACAAGGTCATCGATACCATCCAGCTCGATGGCGATGTCGGCAGTTTCATCACCCTGGAAGAGGCCTCTGCCGAGGTCGGCAAGATCACCAATGCCTACGCCGGCGAAGATATCGACCTGACCATCCTGCTCACCCACATCGGCTTCGAGTCCGATTGTGAGCTGGCAAACCTGCTCGATCCCACCTGGGGCGTGGATATGATCATTGGCGGCCACTCCCACACCATCCTCGAACAACCGGCACAGATCAATGGCGTCCTGGTCGCCCAGGCGGGCGTCGGCACCAACCAGATCGGCCGCTTTGATATCGTCGTGGATGACGACACCAATAGCATCGTCGAGTATAACTGGCAGCTGGTGCCCATCACCGCCAGCCACATCCAGCCGGACGCTGACCTCCAACGCTATATCGATTCCTACAAGCAGGACCTCGACATCAAATACAACAGCATTGTCTGCAAGCTCGCCAGCCAGCTCACCCACCCCTCCCGCGAACAGGAAACCTCTCTGGGCAATCTCTTTGCCGATGCGTTGGCTGAGTGGGGCGAGATCGATGTGATGCTGCTCGGTTCCGGCTCCGTCCGCCAGAAAACGCTTGGGCCGGTCGTCACACTGAATGACTTCCTCGCCTGCTTCCCGTTTGAAGATAATCTCACCCGCTACACCGTCACCGGCGCAACCCTGCGGCGCATGTTCGGCCACTGGATGCGCGCGGAGAATCGCAATCAGGAGGGCGAATGCTATCAGGTCAACGCCGGGGTGTGTGCGGTCTATAACGAAACCGCCCGCCGGTTGGATCGTCTCCTCGTGGCAGGTCAGCCGGTGCAGGATGAACGCCTGTACACCGTGGGTTTGCAGGGCTTCCACGCCAAAAACAGCCAGGCCTTCCTCGATGTCAGCATGGAAGAGCTGCGCCTCGCTGGTCGCAGCCGTGTGGTGGCCACTTGCGTGCAGGATCTCGCGCTGGAATATCTGCGCGAGCACCAGAACTTCCGTGAACATGTTGAAGGCAGGCTGCAATACATCAGTTAGCGCGCCATCAACGCCATTCACAATATACGGTTACCTTATAATGACTTCTTCTTTTCGGCATTACGTTGCGATTTCGCAATTCCATTTTTCAAATAAGTGCAATATTAAGTTCTTTGGAAAATTTTAGTCCTGACGACCGCATCAATTCTATCCATGTGGTCCGAGCAACAAGATGGGAAATTGGAATAATTCTCTTTGTGCTTGGTCTTACGCTTGAATAATATTCATAAATTAGCTTATCCGATTCAGGCTAGAAATCCAACTTCTTTTTCACCTAACACGTCTTGAAATTGAATTATGTACGTCGTATAATATTAATGCTTTTACGCAAATCATCATAAACGGATTCGATAAACTTGGCTTATCAAGATAGTTGCGTAATAAACAACGAAAACCGCCACGCTAGTGGTGGTTTTAATTATTAAAAATAGTTGTTTTTAAGTTTTATTTGGATAGGAGGAAGGTATGGCTGACCAGGAGATGATGGCAATTTTGGAGGAAAACAAGAAAGAGTACAGTGAGATTTTCTTATATGAATGGAACGCGCTCACTAATCAGCGCGAAGAACGGAAAAGGGATGATTATCGGGAACGTTACATAATTGATCTGGATCAAGAATTGGAACAGGTACTGGATTCGGCACAATCGGTCAGATCTGAAGAACGGGAAGACGTGAGAAGCAAAAAAGGGAAGATCATTCAATCCATCGAGTACGGCGTTTGGAAAGTGGCATGCAAATTGAAAGATGACAATGACAGCGAGGGAGAACCGGTAAAGGAACTGGAAGACTTCTTTAATTCCGGCAACATTGGCGCGACTATCATTGATCAATTGCTTCAACAAGTTTTTACAGCGATCGGTTTAGTTTGGGGTGGCTTTACCACTATCATCACCTCCGCAATAGGCAAAGCGGTTGTTAAATGGGTGAATGGCAGAATTGCGGCAAAATGTGATGAGATTGTTGAAACCAAAGCAAAAGCATATTGTAAAATCCCGCTCAATAAACCCACCTAAAATCTTTGCTGGAAAACCGACGTTATATGAAAAAGCGCTCATGTGATGAGTGCTTTTTCAAATTCGTAAATCTCTAAACAATTCTATGGCTTCTTCAAATATTTTGTATTAGTTTGACTGTAGCAATATGACACGATCAACTCAGTTTTTCGTAGGTTATCTAAAAGTTCAATTACAATCATGAAAATTGAATATTAAGCATATAGAATTAAACATACAACATGACCACACCCATCACCACCACCCTCTCCTCCAAAACCAAAACCGTCACCATCACCCGCGGCGCGCCCACCATCATCATCGGCGAACGCATCAACCCCACCGGCCGCAAACAGGTCCTCGATGCCCTTCAATCTGGCGACTTCGAGACCGTCCGCCGTGACGCCCTTGCCCAGGTCCGGGCCGGCGCGCAAATTCTGGATGTCAACGCCGGCGTGCCCGGCATGGATGAGGTCACCCTCCTCCCGCGCGTGATCAAAGAGGTCGTGTCCGTCACCGATGTACCCCTCTGCATCGACACCGCCAACCCTGCCGCCCTCGCGGCCGCCCTGCAGGTCTATCAAGGCAAAGCCCTCATCAATTCCGTCAACGGAGAGGAATCCTCCCTCACATCCGTCCTCCCTCTGGCCAAACAGCACGGAGCCGCCGTCATTGCCCTCTGCATGGACGACAACGGCATCCCTGCCACCGCTGAGCAGCGTCTGGTCGTCGCGGATAAGATCATCGAGCGCGCCCTCCAGATGGGCATCCCGCAGGAAGATATCATCATCGACCCACTCGTCATGGCAGTCAGCGCGGATGGCCAGGCCGGCGCCGTCACCCTCGCCGCCATCACCCAAATCGTGGATAAATGGGGCCTCAACGTCACCATCGGCGCCAGCAATGTCTCCTTTGGCCTGCCCGATCGTACCGCCCTCAACGCCGCCTTCCTCGCGATGGCCCTCCACTCCGGCGTCACCTGCCCCATCACCAACCCGCTCGAACCTGCCCTCCGTTCCGCCGTCCTCGCCGCCGACCTCACCCTCGGCCATGACCCGTACGCCGCCCGTTGGATCAGGGATTTTCGCTCACGAAAATAATCAATACGGCTGGATTCGCCTGCCCGATCCTCCCCAGGAAAACCAGAAGCCAGAAATGAAAAGATCTCGACTTCTCGAGACCTCAATTGCCTTCCAGGTGGCCCCGGCTGGATTCGCCTGTCCTATCGCCCAGAGAAACCAATGGTCTAATAAAAAAATATCCCTATTGGAGGTGTCTTATATTTAATTTTCCTGACTCAATAAACTTGTAAATGGTTTCAATTGACTCCGGGGAAGATTCATCGACTTTACAAATACATTAACGTAAGACTTCTAATGCAGAAACATCGAGCGAGAATATTGTCATGCTCGTTAGTCATACCTTTGCAACTAATAAATGTTAGAAATACTAACCTTTTCCTACTAACTCTTGATAAAACTCATCAGCCCCATGATAAAGAGGATAATCATAGCCAAAGTAATTAACGCGGGTATGATACCTGTTATGTCAAGAGAAAACAATATATATCTGAGAACCAGGCAGCCAATCGCAATTAGAAAGAAAGTGAGCCCCTTCTTCCTGCGAGCTGCTTTCTCAAGTGACACACTCGTTTCGTTAGCGTCTTGTGTATTCATTGGGAAATCTCCTTAAATATCATTTGCTATCAAAAGTAACTCAACCACAGCCTGAATATATTTTTTAATTTATTCAATCTACCAAAATCCTTTTTGATCTCTCCTTGAATTTTTGCTTGTTTCCATCAATTGAGCTGTGGTGTTTAGCAGTGTCTTATTGTCAGGCTTTCCTTTCTTACAGGACCAACATTGAATTCCTAATTCAATACTATGAATCTATTGTCTCCTCTCTAATACTTATTTAAAGTATACAATAAATATAATTAATTACAATATGTGCTTAAAGCATACCTACCTTTCAAATAAGAAAAGGAATTTCAAGGACGCTTATTAGTTACCATCTCATTAATGAGAAAAAGTGCGATCCTCTATTATTGTTTTAATTTGCCTCCCTTTTTAGGACAAATCCTTAACGATACTAGCGACTAGAAATAAAAAGATCTCGACTTCTCGAGACCTCAATTGCCTTCCAGGTGGGCCCGGCTGGATTCGAACCAGCGACCAGGCGGTTATGAGCCGCATGCTCTGCCGCTGAGCTACGGGCCCGTGTCGTACTTTTTTGGGCTTCGCAATTATATCAAAATTCGCTCAACTCCCCGAAATAGCATCCGCTTTCTTCTTTCCTTGGCGCCAGCGCCCGGTCGAACACTGACCGCAATATTATCCTCACCAGCCGCAACAGCGTTAGGTGATGCGCCATTTCGGACTCTTCTTCTGTAAACAAGTTTTCCAGGATCTCGATCTCCACCCTACCCTCGGTCGCCGGATATCGCGCCGGCAGGTCGTCTAAGTATTGCGCTAAGCGCGGGAATGCGTCTCTCATGCTCGTCTGGCTATAACCGCCCTGAGGTCTCAGCCAGCATGAGCTATTTAATGAACCTCAAGCTATTCTCGAGATTTTTACCCTTTATATAACTTAAATTTACCAAATATGTTGTACAGGAAAATATACAAAACAAAATTTTTGTTGTCGAATAATATTTTTACATAATCGAAAAACACTTAAATAGCTTAATCTCTATGTATTCTTTTCAGATTTTAACTTAGGTGGATATTTGTCACTATTTTCACGATAACCTTTTTCGAAATGCTTTATTATCCACGTTTTTATTATATAAAAAGGAAAGATACTTATAACAATAATTAATAATACCCAACAGTTTTCCATGATCCCTTGTGAAACCATTATCAAAATCAAGGTTGAAATTATTATTGTTAGGGAAACAAAAATGAAGCTAGCGATTTGTGTAACTAAATCAAAATTTGAACTAGGTTGATAGTAATATAGATAATATGAGCCTTCATAGGGCTTTTTAATTCGCTTTGTATCATTGTTAATAATCACTTGTATTTCTTCTTCGATTCGCTTAATCCATGATTTAGTAATTCGGTAATAAATTTCCCTAAACCAGAAAAATGAATAAAAGCTCAAACCCACACAGTAGAACAACAATGGTATAAGGTAAATCAAATAATTATTTATCGAAAGCGAAAGTCCAGTCAATTGTTCAGAGAAAATAATCCCAAAAGCAGTAGCACTTATGAAAACCAGGAATATTTCTACTAACTTTATTCGGCTTTCCTCTAAATATCTCCATTTTTGGTGTGCTAGTTCATTTTGTGCTTTTAATAATTGAAGTCTTTCGTTTTTATCAATTCTCATTTCTTCCCTGTTTGTTGCTTCAATTTTAATCATACTTTCAACCTGGATAAAAAGAGCGCAGTCACCCGCGCTCTTCTCATCCCTTCACCTAATTCGATAAAATGTAATCCACCGCCCGCTGCCGCACCACATCCTCGTCCGAAAGCACGCTCTCGGCGTCCACCGCGATCCGCACGCGCGGCTCCACCCCCACCCCTTCCAAAAACAGACTGCCGTCCGGCAGCGTGAAGCGCCCGGTCGGGATTCCAAACTCGATCCCGTCTGGCAGCAGGAAGGTACCCCGCGCCGTCTCCGCCTCCACCCCCGCCGTCGGGAACTGCCCCATCACCACCATCCCCGGCACCTGGCTGAACCCGTATGCCTCGATCTCGCACGCGCTGAAGCAGAACTGGTCCACCAGCAGCACCATATTGCGGAACGAGTACATATTCTCATTCGGATACACTCTGCTGCGCGGCCCATCCGGCTCAAATTGCCCCGTCCTCTCGCTGTAATATTCCAGCTGCCCCAGCGGGATCTCTTTATCGTGCAGGAACCCCGCCAGCCCCAACGGCGCACCCCCGAAGTTCAACCGCATGTCAATGATGATCCCCGGCACACCCGCTGCCTCAAAAGACTCCAGCGCGCGCTCAAACACCCGGATCAGCAGCCCCAGGTCGTCGTAGTTCGAGTTAATCCGGATATATCCCACGCGCGAAGGCAGCAGCAGCTCATAATCCGAAGGCAGCACAAGTTCTTCATCCGGTCCGCCCAGGAAAACATCAAACAAGCTCTCCAGCTCATACACCGATACCATCTCCGCCGTCACCGCGTTCCCGTTGCGGTTCTGCCAGCCCCATGTCGCCGGCACACCGATCCCCGCTCGTGTCACAAACGTGCTCTGTTCATACGCCAGCCCAAAGTCAGTGGATTGCGGCTGGAAGCGGATCGTGTTCTCCAGCGCGGTCTGCATGTTCTGTCCGTTTTTGCTCAACAGCTCTGCCCCCACCTGCATCCCCGCCAGGTCGGCCGGGCCGCCCGGCAGCACAAACACCACCAGCACGCGTCCATCGTCCAGCTCGCGCACCGCGAACCCATACCCGCCCAAAATGTTCTCTTGATTGAATCGGAAGTCAAAATCCCCGCCATTCACCCCCACGTGTCCGTCATTAAACGCCAGGCTCATATCGCGCAGCGCCAGGAAGAAGGCATACCCGTCCTTGTCTTTCTGTGCCTGCGCCACCCGCGGCTGGATCTGCGCGTATAGCGCGTCCCAGTCCGGCTCTTTCCCTTCATATCCATTAAATGCGTATTCCTTGCGCGCCGTCTCAAAGAACTTCTCAAAGGCTTCCGTGTACGAAAGATTGGAATAATCCTTAATGGCGATATCATCCGGTTCATACAGCGCGATGTTCACCACCTGTCCCTCCGATTCAAACGTGAATGGCTCCGCGTCCAGGTTCACGATCGAATACCCCGCCGGCACAGCGGTCACCGGGTCATCATCCGTGAACAGCAGCCCGTCCTCCCCAAACCCGCTCGGGAATTTCTGATTCCCGTCCGCCGCCCAGATCACCAGCGTCCCCCCGGTCACCTCATCATGGTTCTCCGAATCCGTCCGCACCGATGCCAGGTATCCCGGCCACCCCAGCGAGCGGTCGTCTCCTTCCGAGAACACGCCCCCCGTCAGGTTCGGGTTATAACCCACCGCGAAGATCTGCAGCCCCTGATCCTTTTTATTGTCATTATCCACATCGTTGAACTGTCCATACGGCACCGCCGGCAGCGATAAACGGAACGTGGCTCTGTTATTCTCCGCATCCAGGTCCATAAAGCCCAAAACCTGTCCTTCCACCGGCATCTCCCATTCCCTGTCGCGCAGCACAAACCCGGTCATATCCAGCAGCCCCACCGCGTGGTCCCTGTAATACGTTTCCACCACGAACTCATTCGTGTACTCAAAAGACCCCTCGATCAGCACCGGCCAGTTTGGAACCGCTTCCCCGCGCGGCACGCGCGTCGTCCCTCCGCCCAGCAGCTCCGGCAGGCTGCATGCGTTCAGCAGCAATCCGGAAATGATCGTGATCATCAATGCGGCAATCGTCTTCTTCATCAGCAGGTACTCCTTCATATTAAATAAGAAAAAATAGGGAAGCCAAACCCCACTGTATTATCCCACAAGCAAATATTCTAGATACCACGCATATACAGTGTTGATCTGCCATGCGAACTGGTATACGACCAAAAAAGCCCACAGTGCGCCTGCCGCGGTAGCCGTCCAGCGCGCCCATTTCCTTTGCGCCATGGCGCTCCTGCCCAGCAGGTCAAACACACCTGTCACCGTCGCGTATAGAGGCAGCATCACCGGCAGCAGGTAATGGTCCGGCTTTGGGGATACGAACCACATCAGGTAGATCCCCATCGGCACGATCCACGCCAGCAGCGTCCACCCATTCGTCTCTTTCGGCTGCGCCAGCGCGCGCAGCGCCAGCGCCCCCAGCAGCAGCAATGGGAAATCCACGCTGCCATATGATGTTTCCACCGTCCATTGCCAATACTGCGGTCCCAGCCGGTAATAGATGTTTTCCTCATGATCATAGCCGTAGCGCAGTTCCTGCGTCTTATAGGCCTGGATCGCCAGCATGTCATTGCGCGGCCGCTCATAAAACAGGAATGGATTGGTCAATACGATCACCAGCGCCATCACCGCCACAAACCCGGCCGCCGCCCCCAGCGCTTTCTTCCACGGCAGTTCCTTTTCGCGCCACACCATCGCGATATACAGCGGTATCGCCAGGAAGAAGAAAAATCCCGTCAGCTTGATCGAAGTCGCCATCCCGCACGCCGCCGCCGCCAGGTAGAAATGCGATCCCAGCCGCCTGTTGTCCAGCTTCATGAACAGGAACGTCAGCGCCACCGCCAGCATCATCAGCGCGTCCGGGTGCCACCACTGCGTCACGTTCCCCACCACCGCCGGAATCGTCAATATGAACACGAACGTCACCACCGCCTGCCATGTCTTGCGCAGTTCCGTTGTCACATACGTCATCACCCCCGCCGTCGCGATCATCGGCAGCACGCACGTCAGCTGCCGCAGCAGGAAGATGTTACGCTGCACATTCTCAAAAAACGCCTGCCCCTCCACCAGCCGCAGCGGAAGCAGCACCAGCCACGAGATGAAAAAGAACGGGTAACCATAATGGTATTCGCCATGGATGATGATCCGCCCCCACGCCGTGCTCAGCGTCGGCCCAAAATCGAACATCCGCTCCAGCGAAGGATACACCACATACTCATCCGTGTGCAGGAATACCAGCGGGTTGTCCGACCCGCGCATATACGCGTTCGGCACCAGCAGCAGCACAAAATACACCGCCCCGATCCCCGCCAAAATCCACAGATTTCTTGTTTGCTGTTTATCCATTGGTCAGGAATTATAGCAATACTTTCCCTTCTTCACACCCTCCCCATTATCGTAGGGTGTGTTGGGCGCTTTTCCCAACGCACCAAAATCTTTCTTTGCAGACCCATCTTTTGGCTAAAGCGATCTCCCTCACCGCAATCCAAATATTTAATAAAAACGAATCGTCAGTTGCCCTGATCTACGCAACCCACCAACTTCACCTATATCATCATATCGCGTTTGGCATACGTGCGATGAGCGCCAAAAAAAGCAAACCCGGCAATCGCCACCGAAAGCAGTACAAACCGCGGCTCAAGCTGTGAATCGCGCAGCATCATCCCTGCATCAAAATATTTAAAAGGCGTCAGGTATCGCAGGAACAACAGTTTCTCGCTCAATCCCATCACCATCGAAAGGAAATAACTTACCAGCAGGATCGACACAGCAGTGGCGCTGGATTTTTTATGCTGGCGCATTGTGCACCCCAGGAAAATACCGGAACAAAGAAAAACAAGCTGAATCAAAAAGAAAGCGGGCATTGAGAGGGCCAACAAACGGAAAAAATCCGCATCAGGATTGTAACTGCCTGCGCTTAGCGCCACTGCCCCCCAGGTGACCAACAACAAAAGGACGCAGTTCACCAGCACCGCGGCAGCCTTTGCGGTGACCAATCGCGATCGCGTCACCGGCAGCGTCAGGGAAAATTCAACTATCTTCTGGCGTTCTTCCTTCGAGATGATATCGCTTCCCCACATCACAGCCGCGATCGATAACAGCAGGGAATAATACCCGGTCATCATCCCGTAAAACCCGCTGACAGTGGTCAGATTGAATGCGTGCATGTCAAGCGCATCAAGCACAGCCGCGGGCACGGCATCCAAAATCGCCAGCAGCTCCGGATTCTCATAAAAAGCCGAGAATTTAGAAAAACCAACCGCGGAAAAGAGGATGGCGATCCCGCTCCAGATCATCAGCGATTTAAAATTGGCGCGTAATTCACGTAGAAAGATGTTCATGTGTCGTGTTCCTCAAACCGCCGCGGCGATATTCCTTTTCACATATAAAACATAGCTGGCGCAGATCGTCACCACGATAACGCCGATACTGATAAAGGCCAGCGCACCATCCCAGGCCGCGTTTCTGATGATGCCGCTGGGACTGAAGTGTTTAAATGGAGACAGCACTTCCAGGCTTTTTTCGCCGATCATCCCGCCAAAGGCATTCAGTATATACAACCCAAACACCAGCCCCATCGAGAACGGCGTCACATTGCGGACGCGCTTCACTAGCAGTGAGATACACAATCCCGAACAGAGAAAGAAGACCTGAAAAACGAACATGCTCAACAAAAGCAGGATCAATGCGTTTACATCATAATTCTCACCACCGCTGAATAAATTGATCGCCAGGAAGCTCACAACCCACAGCACGGAGTTGGTAAGCACGATAGTGGAAATTGCTGCCAGCAGCTTGGCCGTCAGGATGCTTGGGCGGGTGATCGGCTTGGAGAGCAAAAAATCCGCTGTCAATTCCGATTCTTCCACAGATACCAGGGAAAAACCATAATTTGCGCCCTGAATGGCGAGACAAATCTGGACGAAAATGAATGCGAGCGCAAAATATCCCAGCGCATTCGACCAATCCAGATCGGCCATCCCAAATGCGATCAATAATTCCCTTGGAAATGATCGCATCATTTCCAGAGCCAGCGCGTGATCTCTGGCAAAAGACTGGTATAGCGACATGAACACAACAATGATCAGCGTGATCGAGATTGACCAGATCGCTGCGGAGCGCAATTTTGATCGAAATTCAAATAAAAAGATATTCATCATGTGCGCCTATTCATAATAGTGGAGGAATATCTCTTCCAGCGTGGGATCTTCGATCGAAAGATCGGCGAGTCTCTGCGAGCTGATCTTTTTGGTGATCAGGTTGATATCTCCCTTATAGAAGAAACTGAGCGTACCATTCAGTTTTTCCATGCCAGAAACGCCCAAGAAAGAAAAATCTTTTTCTCCCAGTGTTTCAGATGTGATGCGGATTTTCTTGTAATTTTCCTTTTTTAGTGTTTTCAGATCCTGGATATCGATCACACCGCCATCCTTGATGATCGCCACACGGTTGCATAATTTCTGTACTTCCGTCAGAATGTGCGAAGAGAAAAAAACAGTCGCCCCGCGCCGGTTTTCTTCCTGGATCAGATTGAAAAATTTCTGCTGCATCAACGGGTCAAGCCCTGAGGTGGGCTCATCCAGAATGATCAATCGCGGTTGGTGCAGCAATCCCTGCACGACCCCGACCTTTTTCTTGTTGCCATAAGACAAATCGTCGATCCTTCGCTTTAGGTCAAGCTCCATCAGGTCCGCCAATTCCATCATTCGCTTGCTGCAGTCTTTGCGGTAAAAACTGGCTGAATATTTGAGAAGGTCCAAAACCTTCATCCCTTCATAATAAAACACCTCCGAAGGCAGATAACCAACCTCTTGTCTGATTTCTGGACCAAACTGGATGCAATCCTTGCCAAAGATCGCCGCGCTGCCGGATGTGGGGTAAATGAGGGAGAGCAGCAAGCGGATGGTTGTGGATTTTCCCGCCCCATTCGGGCCAATAAAACCAAAAATTTCACCCTCATCAACATGGAACGAAACATTCTTTATGCCGCGCGATTTTCCGTAATATTTTGTTAGCTGGTTCGTCTCAATAATATGCATCCGTTACTCCTGATTTCAAACTGCGTTCCAAAAAAAATCCACCTATTCGGTGGCGCTTCCTGACTTCATAGAAAGTAAATCTATCACCATCAATCTCACATGTCAACACTGTTCTACGCCGTTACCCAAATCCGCTTATCTGACTTCCATTGCATGACCATCTCCTCCCACGATGGGTTGCCCTGATACACGCAACCCAACGTCAACGCGACCATTTCCGGTAGGTTGGGTTGAGGCACGAAACCCAACAAATAATTCAAAGGCGTTGGCCTGACCCACGAAACCCAACAAATAATTTATAGACGTTGGCCTGATCCACGCAACCCAACAAATAATTTATAGACGTTGGCCTGATCCACGCAACCCAACATCAGAATTGCACGCATTACCCACCGCACCACATTCTTTTTTCGTAGGGTGTGTTGGGCGCTTTTCCCAACGCACCACAATTACCCGGGTCAGGATGTGGTACGAAACCCAACAAATAATTTATAGACGTTGGCCTGATCCACACAACCCAAGGTCACCGCGACCATTTCATGATCCTTATCTAGGTACATCTCCTCTCCCTCATTGCCGTCCATCTCCCGCCCCCACATCAGTCAGGCTGCGCCTTTCAACCAAACAAGGATTTCGAAACTTGTCACCCAAATATAATGACCTTGACCGCATACAGATGTATAATAGCAATTAACAGGGTTCTTTACGTTCATTTGGAGGGACTTGAGGATTCATCGCTGCCAGAAAACCTGAATAATTCCGCCAGCAGCACAACGCGCGGTTTTTTTTATTTAACCAGGTATCTTTTCTCTGTGTTTGCGCGACGGTGATCAAGCGTTCCACGATCAGAAGAACAAAAAAACATATTCTCGGAGGAAAAATGAAATATAAAGCAGGATTGATCAGTCTGATGGCGATCATGGCTGCGCTGCTCGTCAGCGGGACCGTGTTTGCCGAGGGGGAGCAGCCCCCTGCCGCTCCATCGGAATGCGGCGAATGCATAGCGCAGGTGCCACCACAAACAGCGCCTCTGCTGGAAGAGACACCAGCCGCTGAAGAAACGACGAATGGCATCGAAGTGGATGATCCATCAGCGGGCCTGCCTGCGGCAGCGGTTGAAGAAACCAGCGCATCCAGCGCGCCGGTGCAAGAGCAGCAGGCGGACATCGTCATCGTGGATGACGCCGGCGATCCGCTCGATATGGCCAGCCAGGCCAGCGCTGAAAAGATCTCCAATGCGGATCCGCGTTGGAAGGTCGGCACGCAGTGGTATTCAGTGGTTGCTGACGAGGGCAGTTGTTATCCAGGTACCTCAGTCGCAGACGATACATGTTTTGTGGAAACAGGCAGCTTCATCACCTTCGCCATCAACAAAATGACAGATACAGGCATGCCGACCGACGGTAAGCTGTTTGTCGAAGCCGGCGAGTACACAGAAGATGTGGTCATTGACAGCACCCGCTCGCTCCTCAGCGGTCTGATCGGTGTGGATGGCTCCGCCCTCACCACCATCAATGGCAATATCAGTATCACGGATAATATCAACGGCTTCACCCTGAGCGGCTTTACCGTCATCAATGGCGGCATCTCGATCCTCAATTCAACCGGCGCGTTGCTGCTGGAAGATCTGAATGTCAGCGACGCACCCGGCACAGGCATCGTCATCGGCACAGACAGCAACTTCCATCAGGGCGCGGCCACGCTCAAAGACGTCCGCGTCAATGGCAATACCAGCCATGGCGCAACCATTTTCACCACCGGCAATATCAGCGTGACCAATTCGTCCTTCGATGACAATGGCGGCGATGGCCTACGAGTGGAATCCAACGCCGGCACCATCACTCTCAAAGGCATCAGCGCCAGCCGCAACGATGCGCGCGGCATCTATAATGTGAACTTTGGTTTCTCTAAAACCTTCACCCTGCAGCATGTGCAGGTCAATGATAATGGCCTTTATGCCGTGGATGTAGGTAAGAACACAGCCACAGGCGCTTTCATCGCCGACATGGTCTATGCCCAAAACAACAACACAAGCTTGTATACCGGTGCGATCATGGGCTTCAAGGTAACCACTAACGGCGCTATCACGCTCAAAAACATTTTGGTCGAGAGTACCGCCAACGGTGATGGGATCGCCCTCATTCACAATAGTGCCACACCGATCGTGCTGCAAAACGTCGTGTCACGCTTCAATGACAAGACAGGCATTGTCATTGGCACCGACGGCAACGTCAGCCTGACCTCAGTTAAATCCACCAATAATGGCGCAGACGGCATCAAAGTTACCAACTACGGCCCTGGCGATAAAGGAACCATCACTATCACCAGCCCGGCCAGCGCTGGCTCTGCCGGTGCCAACGAATTTTCAAACAACGTTGGCAATGGTTTGGACCTGCGCAGCAACAATACCATCACCCTCACTAACCTGGATGCCAGCGGCAACGGCAAGGATGGTTTATACGCCTGGACCACAGGCAACCTTACCATCAGCAAGAACCTGCCCAACTGGGCTAACGGTTTTGCGAACAATGGCCAGAATGGTATCTACCTGCGCGTGGATGGCAACGTCAGTCTGGGCTACTGCCAGGCGATCAGCAATGCCAACTCCGGCATCTATTTTAACAACCAGGCCAAAACCGTGACGGTGACCGGCGGTTCATTTGACACCAATGGCGATCACGGTTTGTATATCAACGCCTCGGGCAATGTGGTGCTGGCCGATATCATCAGCGCCTCGGACAACGACTGGGACCGCAGCGGCTCCTATTACGGCATTTACATCGGCGGCACACCCACGGGCATGACGCTCAAGAACGCGTCAAAAATTGCCATGACGAATGTCGGCAATAACAGTGGCAACGGCTTGAATATCAACACCACCGGCAGCGTATCCATCACCGGCCTCAGCGCCTGGCAGAACGGCGGCGATGGCCTCTATATCAACAATCGGGTTTGGCCAGGCGGGAAGACCGTTTCCCTCACGCGCGTTGAGTCCATTTTTAATCCCGGTTATGGCGTTTACGTCTATACCGCCGGCAGCGTCAGCATGCAGGATATCTTTATCGCAGAAAACAACTCGAATGGGATGTATATCAGTGCCTGCGTGGAGGATGGTTCGGGCGGCTGCCTCAACCTCGCCCAAGTCACCCTCAAAGGCAGCAACAACGCCTTCTCCAATAACGAGCAATCCGGTCTGGAGATTCGCACTAAAGGCAGTGTCAACCTCTCGCATGTGGATGTGTATGGCAATGACGCTGGCGGTGTCTGGATCATCAATGCCTACAAAGGATCTTCGCCGGTTACTATCGGCGGGAAGGCTAGCTCCAAGATTGACGAAAATATCGGCTTTGGCTTGCGGATCGAAAGCGGTGGCTTGATCACCGTCAAGAACCTGACCGTTCAGAACACGCAAGATGTCTTTGCCAATGTTTACGGCGCTGTTTATTTAGCCAACAAAGGCCTCGCTAAAAAAGGCGTTACGCTGACAGATGTTGAGATCTATAACAACGAGCAAACCGGCCTATTCATCGAAACAGATGGACCCGTTTCGCTGCAGGGCGTAGCATCCAGCTACAACTCCATCACCAGCGGCTGGATCACTCCGTCCGACAGCACCAATGGTGTGCGCGAACGCCTGAGCGGCTACTGGGACAATATGGACCAATGGCATTTCAATGGTGTTTCCAGTGAATCCTACACCATCTCTCTCACCAGCACTGCATTCACGCCCAAACTGACCTTGCTGGATGAATGGGGCAGCCAGATTGACATGGCTGAAGACTTGGATTTCGATGGCACCGTAACCCTCCCATTCTCCCCGACCTCCGATGGCGAATATGTCCTGCGCGTCGAGGCAGCTGGTTGGGGACTGGGTGAATACGTCCTGTCTTTCGGCGGGGATATCTACAACAATTACTTCAATAACTTTCCTTTTTCTGGTGCTTATATTGACACACCAGCCGCGGTGGCCGTCAGCTCCTCAAAAACCACCTTCTCACAATTTGACAGCAACAACATGGATGGTCTCTATATCAACAGCGGAGCGTCGGTCTCCCTGCTCAATCTGGCTGCGACAGATAATTATTCGACCGGCATCTATGTATCCGCGCCAAATGGCAATGTCAGTCTGGGTAACAACCATGCCACCCGACTCAGTTATTTTATCGGGAATGGTAGCAGAGGGATCACGTTATCCAGTGGCGGCACCATAACACTCAATAACCGCCTGGCGGCGTTCAACAACGGCGATGGTGGGTTTTATTTGAATAACGACACAGCCATCACACCCAAAGCCATCACCATCAGGGGTGTCACAGCCAATGACAACAGTGGATCGGGCATTCGCGCTTATTCCGACGGCACCATCACCCTGATCAATGTCACCGCATCCTACAACGCGGTGGGTGGAACAGACCTCCAAACCCTGGGCAATGTGGTCATCTCGGGCAATAATGTCTTTTCAGGCAACTCAGGCAAGGGTTTGTATATCTATACATCCGGCGCCACCTCCATCAGCGGCCTGCTGGCGGAAAACAACGGCCTTAAAGGGCTGCATGTGGAGTCGCTCGTGGCCGGCAAGACGGTCCAGGTCAAAAATAGTGTTCTGCGCTTCAATGGCGATACAGGGCTGGCTATCAATGCGCTTGGCAAGATCACGCTGGATGGCGTGCAGAGCCTGCGCAACAATGGAAGCGGTGTGGATATTGAACCCAATGGCGTGCAATCGCTGATCAGGAACAGCGTCATGATGGGCAACACCGAAAACGGCCTGCGTGTGCAAACCGGTTTCTACTCGCTCGTCAACAGCCTTTATTTCGGCAATGTCGGCCAGAACATCTATCTTTACTAAGTAACTCGTATACTAAGCATTGCAAGCAGAAAGTGAATCGCGCCCCGCGGGTTGGATCTACCCAGCCCAAGGGGTGCGGTTTTATTTTACGCACCTCAATATTTCCCCTGTGTGTCCTTGCGAGCAAGAAACCCAACCTCGCCTTGATCAATTCCTGTCGGTTGGCCTGAGGCACGAAACCCAACATCAGATTTGCACACATTCCCCACCGCACCACATTCCTTTTTCGTAGGGTGTGTTGGGCGCTTTTCCCAACGCACCACAATTACCCGCCGGGGCAGGTTGAGGCACGAAACCCAACATCAGATTTGCACACATTTCCCACCGCACCATATTCCTTTTTCGCATGGTGTTTTGGGCGCTTTTCCCAACGCACCACAATTACCCGGGTCAGGTTGATGCACGCAACCTAACATTACCCCGACCATTTCCCGTAGGTTGGGTTGAGGCACGAAACCCAACATCAGATTTGCACACATTTACCACCGCACCACATTCCTTTTTCATAGGGTGTGTTAGGCCTTTTTCCCAACGCACCACAATTACCCGGGTCAGGTTGATGCACGCAACCCAACGTTACCCCGACCATTTCCTGTAGTTGGGTTGAGGCACGAAACCCAACAAATAATACATCGACGTTGGCCTGATCCACGAAACCCATCGTTCACCTCGACCATTTCATGGTGGTTGTCTTGATACGTGTAGCCAAACACCTTGCAATCCTCAAACCCCATAAAAAAATAACTACCACTCCCGCCTCGCATTGCCACAAAAAAACAGCCCCTCCGATTTCCGCAGGGGCTGTCTCCTCTAATTATCTAACACCGTCTAATAAACTAGCAGGTCCCGAACCCCAATATTCAACGCATCATTGCCATAATAGTTTACCCCGCTCAGCTTAAATTTACTCATGTCCAGCGGATCTAAAACATCCGCGTTGATCCCATTGCGCCCATTAAACAGGAAGTTGCTGTTCTTGATGGTCACCATTTCACCGCCATTGGCAATCACCGACAGACCGTGGCTCGTGTTCTGCATCGCGTGCACGTGGTTGAGTGTAATTTTGCCAATCGCTTCCACCCGCACCCCATAGCGGTTGTTATAACGCGCAACCACATTCGTCAGTGTCACCGCTTTCCCTGCGCTATTGGCGTTGATAAACACACCATCGGACACACTGCTGCCAGCAGCCGTTACATTGCTCATCGACACTGTTCCGGATGTTTGCACATGCAAACCAAACTGGTTGTTATTCTCAAAGAAGTTTGTCCCGTTCACCATGATGTTTCCCGTACCACTGTTATTGGCCAGCTGCGCCCCATAATAATTTCCCGCAGAGAAAGCAGAGGTGAGCGTGATGTTACCATTCGTCACTGTATATATACCTCTTCCGAGATTGTCGATCGTGGTTACTTTACTGATCGTGATCGCTTTGTCACCCCCCAGCAGCTCGATCCCGTAATCACTGGTTGAGTTGCCGTTCGCGTTGGCAGCCACTTTACTAACCGTGATTGTGCCAGCAGTTTCAACGTATAACCCGCCGTTTGCGGTATTGTCGGAGAATTGGCATTTGTCGGAGCTCGCGCCCGAGCAGGTAACGTTCACATTTCCGGAGGTCATGATGGTGGCTCCCCACCAGCCATTGCTGGAAGCGGAAGTATCCGTTAAAATGACCGGGCCATCCGTGTGGATTTCCAAACCATTGGTGTTATTGCCAGAAAATTGACTGCGCGCTACATTCACCGTCTTCACCAGCCCGCCATCAGTCGTAAAGATATATGCCCCTCCAGTGGTGTTGGCCCTCACGTCCACATTCTGCAGCGTGACCCCTCCATTGGTATAAAGGGTAATTCCGTTGGAATTGCTAACCAATCCATTACTCGCTGCCGTGTTCATCTGGCTGCTTTTGGAAGTTTTGATAACGAGATCCCCGCTCGCGTTATCAAATTGATTGGAAAGATACACTCCAGCCAGTGCGTTGTTGTTGGCGCTGAAATTCATTAATGTGATCGTGCCTTTTGATCGCGCATACAATCCATATTCGCTGCTGGAATTGTTAAATTCATTCTTACTCCCGCTGATCGTGATCCCGCCGCTGCCCATGCATTCGCCCCCGATGACGAGGCAATTTTCCAAATGCACATTGCTAAAACCGTTCCCATTTACGCTTAAGTCCTGGGCGGATATACCGCCGGCTGAATTGATATAGATGCCGTAATAGATATTGGAGTTCGCGCTGACTTTCGCCAGAGTCACTGTCTTTGGCGTAACAGCCGAATCGTTATCCACCATCACACCGCTGTCCCCGTTCATGTCAGCAATAACCGATTTGATCGACACAGCGCCCAGCCAGTTGTTGATGTTAATGCCTCTGCCGGAGTTATTGCTGAAATCATAAAGAACACTGGAAGACGTGGATTTGAGCGAAATCGTGCCGTTGCCACCTCCCGTAATATGCAGCCCGTGGTATGATCCGCTATCGGTTGGATCGTTGTCGTGCGCGCTGATATTTGTCAGCGTCACATTGCCTTTGGATTCGATCCACAATCCATGCCATTGGTTCAGATAAAAACTGCTGTCGCTGACACTCACATTCTTGATTGCTTCATCGTTGTCAATGTACGCGCCTGCGCGGGTGTTTTCCGAAGAATTCAGTTTTGCCAGTGACACGTTACCTTTCGTCCGGAACCATATTCCATAACTATCGTTATCGATCGTCTGGTTCCGAAAATCCGCGATGGTCGCGCTGACCGTGATACCCGCGCTTGAGCCTCTATTATCCAGCACCACACCAGAATAGGTAGCGCCATTATTATCCGCTTTGAAATTACTCAATGAGATCGCGCCGAAAGATTCCACGTATAGTCCATAGTTGCCATTTGAGCTGAAATCATTGGCTGCGCTCTCGCCCGCGGATGCCGGGCTGTTGATCGTCACCGCGCCAGTACCCTGGCACACTCCGCTATTCAGAACACAATTGTCTACCAACACACCCGTCAAACCGTTGTCTCGCGCCCGTATCGAGGTCAGCGTTACGCCCCCCTTGGAGATAACCTGGATACCATTGATGTCATTTTCGTCAGTCTGCGCGCCGTTGATCGTGACCGTATTTTTATATGGGCTCAAACACACTCCGCCGCTATAAATATCACAGTTATCCAGGTACGCGCCATATTCGCCATTCAATGAAGATTGCATATTTTTGATGCTGATCTTGCCCTGCGTCATCACATACACGCCTGTATTATCGTTACTGTTGGCGAATACATTCTCGAGTGTCACGTTCGTGTTTTGGTTATTCAGTAAAATGCGAACCCCATAACCAAAGCCTGCGTTAGCGGCGTAATTCTCGCTGAAAACGGAATTCTTGATCGTCACGGTTTTTGCTTGTACGATCTCCAATCCATTCCCGTTATTATGGCTGGACGCCACCCCATTCAATGTCACGACCCCATTGGATTTGATAAACAGGCCCGGTTTGAGCGCCGAGTTAACGGTATTAAAGTTAAACGAACTGTTGACCACATTCACAGCCGCGGATGTACTGGCCGTATTGTCCAATCGCGCCCCTTCAGCGCTGTTCCCTTCCGCTCTCACATTCGTCACATTGATCGTGCCGTTATGGTTGCTCACGTTGATCCCGCTGCCGGTATCCTTATGCACATACAGGTCCGTTAGAGTCAGCGTCCCGCTGTTATTGCTAAATGTCACATTGCTGGTGATATCAAACCCGCTTAATGTGAATCCGCCCAGAGTTCCCTGGATCGTCACATTCCCGGTTAAGAAAGTCGTGTAGCTCCCGTTCAGGTTTGAAGGCACACCGATGATTCCCTTGAAATTCTCCATCAGCGTGCCAGTGGCGTTGATATTGATTACATCTGAATAGGTTCCCGCTAGTACATACAGTTTGCCGTCCGTCGGGAACAGCCCGCCCCCGATGCGGTTCAGCGCCTCGTTGATCGGCGTTGTGCTTTCCCAACAGGTGACTCCCAGCGCGGCTGGATCACAGTTACCAATGAATTCGGTCGAATAAGTGACACCCCCCACCTTCCACCATGGGTCGCCCGCACGCACCGCTTCTGCTGTAGACTCGCGCACCATCTCCAGCGCATCACCGTTAACATCGGCTAGCACAACCCCCGTTTCAGCCAGTGCGTTGGCGAGTTCCAACGTTTCATCCTGTGCGCTCGTTGTGGGTCCCCCCGATGTAATTACCGCTGGCGATGCTTCCCCATTATCGCTACTTTTTTCTTCCGCTGTGATTGCATCCACGGCGGGAGTTTCTTCTATTGCGTCAATCACCACTGGCCCGTCCATCATCACGCCATCAGCCGATTCTTCCAATGCCGGTGGTGTGTCCGGCAGCGTCTCCCCCTCAGCGAAAACCATACCGTTCATTAACATTGCTGTTAATATGCTGATAATTATCGCAAAACCTAATTTCTTTTCTTTCATTAACCACATAACCTTCCTCCTTCATATTAATTATTATTTGCCGGGGGGTGAACCGATCATCCGTGCCGGTTTTCCTACATCAAAAAGTTACGTCTACATTTCCCACTAATCATAATAATAAGCATTTGTAAAATTAAGTCAATCATCAAATTGCTGATTTTTTTTAATTATTCTCATATCGGTGCCATATCACCCTCGTGGGTTGCGTGGCACCTTCCGTGCCAACAACTTTTCGCTTCCCAGCCTGGACTGGCCTGAGGTACGAAACCCAACGTTTACCTCATCCATTTCCCATAGGTTGGGTTGAGGCACGAAACCCAACATCAGATTTGCACACATTCCCCACCACACCACATTCCTAATTCGTAGCCATCAAGCCATCCTCTCCCGTGCACAATGTCTGATCCACGAAACCCACCGTCACCTCATCCATTTCCCGTAGGTTTAGTTGATACACGCAACCCAACGTTACCCCGACCATTTCCCGTAGGTTGGGTTGTGGCACGAAACCCAACATCAGATTTGCACACATTCCCCACCGCACCACATTCCTTTTTCGTAGGGTGTGTTGGGCGCTTTTCCCAACGCACCACAATTACCCGGGTCAGGTTGATACACGCAACCCAACGTTACCCCGACCATTTCCCGTAGGTTGGGTTGAGGCACTAAACCCAACATCAGATTTGCACACATTCCCCACCGCACCACATTCCTTTTTCGTAGGGTGTGTTGGGCGCTTTTCCCAACGCACCACAATTACCCGGGTCAGGTTGATGCACGCAACCCAACGTTCTCATTTCTTCTGTGGTCACCATCTCCCCTGTCCCACCGCTCAATTTTCTCTCATTGCGAACTACCCGAAGGGAAGTGAAGCAATCTCCCTTCCCGCTATCAAGCCATCCTCTCCCGTGTAAGTTGGCCTGACCCACAAAACCCACCATGCGCAATGTTTATTCCTCTAAACCCGCCAAATGGACCATACCGCGCGCCTTAAAATATGCTACAGTAATACATAGAAACAACTGGAGATGAAATGAAAAAGAACTACACGCTCATATTAACCACTGTCTTGTTGCTCACCGCCATCGCCTGCCAGTTCTCCTTCGGCGGCAATGACGGTCCCAGCGAAGACGAGATCAACCTCGAGCTCACCCGCACCTTCCTGCAGCAAACCCAGACCGCCCTCGCCCAGCCGCCCACACCCGCCCCCACCGCAGAAGATACCAATAACCAGCCGCTGCCGGATGACGACCAGGATGAAACCGACGAAGAATCCTGCTTCTTCAGCCGCTGGACCGGTGTCGAGACCATCCTCGATGGCACTAAAATGAATCCTGGTGAAAACTTCATTAAAACCTGGACCTTGCGCAACGCCGGCACCTGCGATTGGTCCACCGATACCCGCATCGTCTTCGAAGAAGGTGATCTGCTCGGCGCGCCCACATCCGTCAAGATCGACCGCGTCGTCCGTCCCGGTGAAACCTATGTCGTCGAGATCCCCATGCAAGCACCGGCCAGCGACGGCAACTACACCGGCGTCTGGCGCTTTACCGCGGCCGATGGCACCAAAATGGGGAAATACTGGGTCAAGATCACCGTCGGCAACCCGCCCCCTGCTTTCGCTGTCACCAGCGTCACCTACTACATGCCCCATACCACCATCGACATGGGCTGCCCCAATTCGGTCTCGATCAGCGCCGAGATTACAACCAATGCCGCTGGCAATGTCTCCTTTAAATGGAACGACAGCCAGGGCTGCCCCGGATGCGCCACCAAGTCCACCGCTTTCGCCGGCGCCGAATCCAAGATCATCCAGCACACCATGACCATCAGTGCCAGCGGTGACTACTGGGCCAGGATCTATATCGATGAGCCCAATCATCAGTGGTTCGCCCAAAAATCCTTCACCGTCAACTGCACGCCATAGTTCCATCAAGAACAAGCGCACCTGAACATCGGGTGCGCTTGTATATTTTTAAAAAGATTTCCGAATTGGTAAAGTGAATGGCTATTAATCCATTAAAATAATAAAAGAACACACCAAAAACATCGAATGAGAGAATATGAACGACAAACCTGACCAGGCCAACCCGAACCATCCAGAAAAGACTGAGAACCTCAAGATCATTCTCATGGCCTTCCTCTGGCTGGTTTTCTTCGCGCTCTCTTTCGTCACCTATTTCGCCATCCCCGCCGTGCTGCTTGTCACCTGGGCTGTCATCGCCTGGTTCGTCAAAGCCCGCAAAGGTGATCAGGACAGCGGTTCAGGATATGACCGTGAGTTCTGATCCCTTTCCCGCTCCGCCCAAAAAGCGTTTGGGGGATATCCTTCTGGATCAGGGCTTCATCTCGCAGGATGAACTGAACGCGGCCCTCGCTGCCCAGAAAATCTCCGGCGAACGCCTCGGCCAGATCCTCGTCAGCCGCGGTGCCGTCAACCGTCTTGCCCTCTCCGAAGCGCTCGCGCGCCAGTGCGGACTGCCCCACATCGACCTCCGCAAACAGCAGGTCGACCCCAACACCGCCCGCCTGCTCGACCCCGACACCTGCCGCCGGTTGGGCTGTATCCCCGTCCGCGAAAACGGCCAGGTATTGCAGGTCGCCATTGTCGATCCCTATAACCTCGAAGAAATCCACGCGCACCTTCATCGCGTCCATCCCGGCCAGATCGAGTATCTCGTCACCAGCGAATTTGACATCGAATGGACCGCGCGCGCCATCTTTCACGATAACTACATCAACGAGAGCATCTGGGGCCTCTTCTACCGCAGCCCCGAAGAATGTGCCAATGTTCCCTTCACCACGCCCCAGATCATCACCATGGCGATCATGGCGGTATTTCTCATCGTCAGCCTCTTGCTTGCGCCCTATCCCACCCTCCTCGCGCTCAATATCGCTGCCGCCCTTATCTATCTCGGTATCTCCATCTTCCGCTTCTCCATCGCCCTCAGCGGCGCTGCCCGTCAGGACCTTATCACCGTCACCCAGGAAGAGATCCAGGCGCTGGATGAGTCCCGGCTCCCGGTCTACACCATCCTCATCCCCGTCTTCCGCGAAAAGGAGGTCCTGCCCATCCTGCTTCAGTCCCTCAAGGATCTCGATTACCCCGCCAGCAAGCTCGATATCAAGCTCCTGCTCGAAGAAGTGGACCAGGACACCCGCCAGGCCGCCATCACCATCAACCCGCCCGGCAACATCGAATTCATCACCATCCCGGATTCCCAGCCGCGCACCAAGCCCAAGGCCTGCAACTACGGCCTCATCAGCGCCCGCGGCAAATACCTCGTCATCTTCGATGCTGAGGACAAACCCGAAAAAGACCAGCTTAAAAAAGTTGTCTGCACCTTCAATAAAGGCAATGATGACCTCATCTGCGTCCAGGCCAAGCTCAATTACTACAACCGCAACCAGAACCTGCTCACGCGCTGGTTCACCTGCGAATATTCCAACTGGTTCGATATGATCCTGCCCGGCCTCAACCGCGCCGGTCTCCCCATCCCGCTTGGCGGCACCTCCAACCACTTCATCACCGAGAAATTGCGCGAACTTGGCGGCTGGGATCCGTTCAACGTTACCGAAGATGCCGACCTCGGCATCCGTATGTACAAACACAACTATCAGACTGCCATCGTCGATTCCACCACGTATGAAGAAGCCAACAGTCAGCTCTGGAACTGGATCCGCCAGCGTACCCGCTGGATCAAGGGCTACATGCAGACCTGGTTCGTCAACATGCGCCATCCTTTCCGGCTTCTTCGTGAATTGGGCCTCAAAGGCACCCTCGGTTTTCACCTCACCGTCGGCGGCACGCCCTTCCTTTTTATCATCAACCCCATCTTCTGGTTCCTCACCACCATGTCCTTTATTTTTGATGTCAACCTGCTCGGCCAGCTCTTCCCGCCGCCCATCTTTTTCATCAGCGCCTTCAACCTCATCATCGGCAACTTCGTCTTTGTCTATCTCAACGTCATCTCCACCTTCCGCCGCGGTTATTATGAGCTCGGTAAATACGCCCTGCTCTCACCCATCTATTGGGTCCTGATGAGTTTCGCCGCCTGGCGCGCGCTCTGGCAGCTCATCAGCAAACCCTTCTATTGGGAAAAGACCACCCACGGCCTCTCGGCAGCACATCACGAAACGGGTACACACTCACAGGAGGAACAGGTATGAACGACACCTACCGCCCTCCCTCCACCAAGCCCGCCGCATTGGCCTTCCTGCTCGCGTTCCTATTCTTCAGCGTGGCTTTCATCGTGGCCCAAACCTGCGTCATCACCCAGCTTTGTGCCTGGATGGCCGCACAGTCCAGCCAGTCCGCACCCGCCTTTGCCGATCTGCAGATAACCTACGACTCGCGCATCTTCCTGCGCCCGCTGCAGCACGTCCTGCAAGCCTTCCTCTACCTCATCCCCTTCTTCCACACCGGCAACATCGCTGCGATCTTTCTCACCATCCTGTTCGCGTCATTGACTGCCGGGTTGCTCATCCTCACCGCGCAGCATGCCGGTTTGCCCCGTCTCTCAGGCTGGCTTCTCGTCGCTCTTTTCCTCACCAGCCCGTCCGTCCTGTCCGCGGTGCTGTCTGCCTCCGGCGTTTCCATCCTCGTCTTTTTCCTCGCCCTTGTCTTCCTGCATCTCACTACCTGGAAAAATCACGCCTACTGGCTCGCCCTGGTTTGGATCGGTCTCGGAGTTTCTCTCGCTGTCCTCGCCCAGTTCTCAGCGCTCTTCTTCCTGATCCTCCCTATGCTGGCCGCGCTCGTCATCGCTTTCCGCCATCAGCCTGAAAATATCTATTATGCTGAGAACGCGCTCTGGATCATGCTCACCCCCCTGCTCTACGTCTTCATCGTGCGCTTCTTCTTTGGATATGTGCTCGAAGGTGATCCCTTCGCTTTCTCTCAGTTTGAAAGTAGTTTCCTTCAGGATGCCCCGCTCAAACAGTCACTGGCGCTGCCCATCCTGCCCCGCCTGGCACAGTTCTTCAATCATACTCTCACTTATATATGGCTCACCAATCCGGCCTTCACCATCCTCTCCGCCACAACTCTCATTCTCGCTCTCGTCAAGCGCCAGCTCTTTCCGCTGGTGTATCTGCTTGCGCTGTGGGTCCCGCCCTTGCTCCTGCGTTCATCCGCCCAATCCGGCCTGTATGACCCGGCTGCGGTCATCGCCAACCTGCTCCTGCTTTCCTCCCTGCTATTGGCTGTCGCCTGCGCAGTGCTCTTAAAGAAGAACCGCTGGATTTTCCTGCTCCCCGCTCTGCTTCTGTTGGCTGCCTGGAATGGCCTGCAGTGGATTCTAGTGCTTTGATCGTCTATTGTTTTCCCTGATCTGCCGCATACACCGTCACCTTGGCAGTTTGCGCCTCCGCGCAGAACATCCTGATCCATCGGAAAATGTCCTCCATCTGCGCCATCACCGCTCCCGCGCTGATCCCTTCCGGCGCGTATATCGTGAACAACGCCCGCCGTGTGCCTTCTGTAATGCGCGTGCGGTGATCCGGACCGTAAATGATGCTTGAAAGCACTGCCAGCTCATCGCGCACAAACATATCACCCGCTTTCAGCGTCTTTTCCTCACCACCCATCGTCTCATAGCGCTCATCCCCCCGCGCGCTGTCCAGCGTCACTTCTCCCGCTATCGCGTCCAGGTCATGCCCCGCCGTCAGCAGCCCATGCTTCAATTCCGCCATGAACATCGCCTCCACCAGCGCGTTCACCCGCGCGATCGGCTTGCCCTTCACCGCTACCGATTCCAGCTGGAAGAAGACATGATAATTCTTCTTGAACCGTTTGTAATACGCCGCGTATACCCCCAGCGTCGCATCTGCTTTGATCGCCTCGCGCGAATCAAATCGTTCCCTCAGCCATTTCGTCAGCGCTCCTTTCTCAATTTCCAGCGCCATGCTCTCCGTCGTGTTGATAATCCCATCCACAACCAGCACCCCCATCGCCGCCCGCGGATGTTCCTTTTTCCACTCATCACTTAACGCAAGATCAAATACCGCCATCTCTCTGCTCCCGCTTTTGCTCAAAACAGGTATCGCGCAAATACTTTCACCTGCCCCATTCCCAGTTCCGGCAGCGGCACCAGCACCACCGTGTCCGCGCCTGCCTGCGCGAAAGCGTCCAATGCTGCCTGCCAGTCATCCGGCCGTCCAAAAATGCCCATCTGGTCAATCCAATCATCCGGAATACGCTGCGCCACCGCGCCAATCTCACCCAGCGCCTGTAATTCTTTTAGTTCTTCTCCCACTCCCATACTTGTGAAATACATATCCTTGCTTCCCGATAAGACCGCTTTCGCCACCAGCGGCCGCAGCCGCTCCCTGCCCTCCTCGCGCGTTTCGCATGCGCAGGCATAGGCAAACACCGCCACATGGTGTTTCTTCCCGTCTTTATTTACGCTGGCGATCAGCTCCCGCGCCCAGCGCACATACGCTGGCGATGAAAACTCTGCCAGAATCGTCCCATTAGCGATCTCTCCCGAAAGCGCCAGTGATTTAGGTCCGCGCACACCTAAGTAGATTGGTGGTTCATTCGCTGGCGGATAAACCAGTTTGCCATTATCCAGCCGGAATTGATTACCGTCATAATTCACCGTTTCCCCCGCCAGCAATCCGCGCATGATCTCCACCCCCTCGCGCATCGCCCCCAGCGGAGAGCGCGGGTATGCGCCGATCTGCCGCATCCACCCTTCCACCCCGTGTCCCACCCCCGCGATGAAACGCCCCGGATACATGCGTTCGATCGTGGCGATCTCCATCGCGCTGAAGACCGGGTTGCGCGCCACCACCGGCATGATCGCCAGCCCCACCCGCATTCTTTCCGTGCTGGCTAAGATCGCCGCTGCCGGTGCGATGCCGCTTGCGTAAAAACAATCCTCCACCACCCACAGTTCTTCAAAACCCAGCGCTTCCGCCTCCTTCGCGTAAACCATCACCGTTTCCTGCGGAAACTCGCGCCGGAACGAAATCGCGGTCTTCACATCCGCCTGCATGCCCATCCAAACCTCCTCGCCATTGCTGTTGTGTGTGGTCTGATACCAGCTAAACTTTCTTTTCTTCCACCAACCGCCCATACAAATGCGGTTGGCGGTGCTCAATGAACATCCCAAAACATTGGGTCAGATCTAATGCCACCGTCACCATCCGGCTCACATGCCGTGCTTCTGCCAAACATGTACCATCCGGCGCGTAAGCGTACGCAAACGGCACCGCGTCATTCGCGTGGCTGCATCCAGCCGCGAAGATCCCGTTCTCGCTCGCCCGCGTCCGCCCCACGCTCGTCCATGCCAGGTATTGCGTCTCCTGCCACATCCCCGTCCCAACCGGATTAAACACCACCCGCGCGCCCTGCAGCGCGTAGCTGCGCGCCACTTCGGGGAAGTGCATCTCGTAGCAGATCGATACACCGATTATCCCAAACGCCGTCTCCACCGCGTCAATCGCATCGCCGTGGCTGAAACCCTTCTTCAGCTCATCATACGTCAGTGACGTCTTGCGGTGATGTCCAACCACTTCGCCCTGCGGGTTCACCACCACCGCGTGCTTATACTTCTTTCCGCCCGTATCGCGATCCTCCATCCCGCTGATGATCCATTTACCGCTCTCTTTTGCGATCTGCTGCAGATCATTGAACTTATCGGAATAAATGTGGTCTTCAGGAAACAGGATCACTTCCTCTTTCTTTTCCTGCGTATACCGTGTAAGCTCTGATAAAGGCTGCTCTGTGTCCTTCACCGGCTGCGCGATCACCAGTCCGATCGTGATTTTATGTTCGTCCATGTTCACCTCTTTTTTTAATTGATTGTACCCCCCGCTTTGATTTTCGCAGGTTGGATTGAGGCACGAAACCCAACGTTCCCCAAAAATAATCGCGCAGATCGGATTGAACCACGACACCCAACATTCCCACTAATAAGGGAAATGCTATCTATCCATTGCCACGTTAACAATATCAATTTCAATATCTACAAACAATCCGCTTAAATTGGCACGCCAATTGCATCCTAATCATCACTTATTCTATTAAATCATGGAGTCACTATGGTACAAGGAATTGATGTAAGCCACTGGCAGGATGACAAATCCACGCCGCAGAAAATGAACTTTAAAAAAGCCGTCGCTGCTGGCGCGAAATTCGTCTTTATCAAAGTGTCCGAACGCGGATTCCTCGATAGGGATTTCGAATATAACTGGAAAGCAGCCAAAGAAGCTGGCCTCCTGCGCGGCGGTTACCACTTCCTGCGCTGGGATCTCACCGGCCTGATCCAGGCCCGCATCTTCAGCGAACTCCTCATGGATGACCCCGGCGAGCTGCCCCCCGTCGCGGATTTCGAAGCGCCCAACCAGGGCAGCATCTATCCGTCCAATGCCTTATTGGGACAGTTCCTCGAGACGGTCGAAACCAAACTCAACCGCAAACCAATGATCTATACCGCCCCCGGCTACTGGAACATCCACGGCCGAAATAAACATACCAAGCGCTTTGATGATAAATGGGCCTACTACCCACTCTGGATCGCCCATTGGATGAAAGAATTCAGACCGGGTGTTTCAAAACCAATGGAGATTGAGCCCTGGAAATCGCGGGGAAAGACCTGGACCTTCTGGCAGTACACCGCGGTTGGTGACGGCCCCACCTACGGCGCTGAAAGCAAGGGTATCGACCTCAACTGGTTCAACGGCACCGAGAAACAACTGGCTGACTTCGCATACGGCAAAGCAACACCTCCACCTTCCGGCGGCACATCGCCCGCCCCTCCCAAACAGCTCGACATCACCGGGCTGAAAAAGTCCGTCAACGATGTCATTGATAATTGGGCTAAGAAACAATAAGCATGTTTAGCGCATAAGGTGCATTGCCGGAATCCGGCAATGCACCTTTTTTTAAGATTAATGACTATCCGTATGAACCAATCTTTGTAATCGGCGCAAACTTTTCCATTATTTCAATCTTTGTTTTTTGTGTTCAATATCCAACAAAGAAAACATTATATACTTATCGCATCACTAAGTGTGTTAATCACCGTCAAAGAAATGAAAGCGTACACGTTATGAAGAACATCACTTACCTTTTCCTGATCATGATCATGCTCGCCGCAGCGGGGTGCACCATCAAAAAACCGTCAAAAGTACTCACGCAGATCGAATACACCATCAGCTCAGGTGCTATCCTGCCCGAACTCCAGGCGGATGAAATATTCCTCATCACCCCCGCGGGCGTCATATTCACCCGCACCGGCCGAACCGCCGACACCCAGGTGGAACAGGGAACCTGGGAATATGGTGTGGAACCCGAAATGATCAGCCGGCTCTTTCAAGACCTGCAGCCCTTCGATTGCGGCTGGGCCGCGCGCGTGGAACCCGAAGACCCGCCGGATGGCGGATTCTCAGAAATCTACACCTTTCATTATTCGGACGGCAGCAGCTGCTCTTTGTTTTATGACCCCGGCGTGACCTACTCCAACGCCGATCAGGCGGTAAGGGATGTGCTCGGTTTTGTCGGACCGCTGATGATGCAGGAACTACCCTGATTCACTGTTCCAGTAATTTTCAGCGCGCAATTCCGCTTCAGTCTGGCTATTGCTTACTGCCCGCCAGTAGTGCCTTGCGATTAAAGGTTCTGACCGCAACCAGACCCAATACACCGGCAGCCACCCACAGCACCGCGCCAATGATCATCTCAACCATCACACTCAAATAAAGTGCGCCTGTGATCTGCCCGGCGAACAACGCCACCACCAGCAGTACCACTGAGCCGCTCGTCTGGTACGTTCCCAGGAAATTCTGCACCTTTGCGGATATGATCACCGTCAGCGCGATCCCCAGCACCACCAGCGCCGGTGTGATCCAGAAGATCAGCGGCCACCACGTCGGCAGCGGGAACCAGATGCGTTGAAAGTGCGCGTATGGGGCGATGTTCAGGATCAGGGTGTAGATCACAAATCCGATCCAGGTCGCTGCCAGCGAGGGTATCGCTGCCGCAGCTACCTTCCCCAGCAGCAATTCCGCGTCCGACGCCGGAGTGTATAGCAGCGCTTCGATCGTTTTACGCTCACGCTCGCCCGCAAAAGATTCCGACGCGATGATCGTCGCGTACATCAGCGGCAGGATCAGGAACATCGGCGCGAATAGGAATCCCAGCATGGTCACGATCATCGCTTCCATCGGCTTATCAAGATCAATATGTCGCAGCATTGCCTCTGGCATCTGGTTGATAAAAAATTCAATGTCCTGATCCGATGACAACACATCCTGCGGATCTACCGCTAACGCCGGCAGGATCAGCGTGAATACCAGCGGCATCAATACTACAAAGATCATCGGCAGGATCAGCATCGGCATCCAGGCGTACTTGTTCTGCCGCACCTCGATCCAATCTTTCCGTGCGATCGCAACCACTCTCCGCGTGTTCATGCCTTTTCCTTTCTCGCGTTCTGTTGTAAATGCATATAAATATCTTCCAGCGATGCTCTCTTTGGTTCAACTGCCAGAATGCTTGCTCCCTTATTCACAAAATACGCCACCACGAGCGGGGTCGCTGTCTCATCCGCCACTTTCAGTATTATTTCGTTTTTCTCGACCAAATCCACCGCGCTGATCCCGCTCTGCTTCTTCAGCCAGGCAATCTCATCCGCCAAGAATGGTGCCGCAATGCGCACCCGGACCGCTATCTGCGGTGATACCGCCTGCCGCAGATCATCCAATGTGCCGCTTGCCATCACCCGCCCTTTCTTCATGATCGCCACCCGGTCACACACCTGTTCCGCTTCAAACAAACGGTGTGTGCACAGGATCACCGTTCGCTTCTCGCGCGCGCTGATCTCACGGATCGTGTCGCCCACCTGCCGCGCCGCCTCCGGGTCCAGGTCAGAGGTCGGTTCATCCAAAAAGAGCAGCTCGGGATCATGCAGCATCGCCCGCGCGATCGCCAAACGCTGCTTCATCCCTTTGCTGAATGTATCCACCCTGTCATCTGCCCTCTCCGCCAGCCCGAACACATCCAGCATCAGCTTGCTGCGCGCCGCTATCTCTCCCTTTTCCAGGTCAGCCATTGTCCCGAAAAAATGCAGATTCTGCATCGCGCTCAGCCGTTCATACAGCGCGGGTGTCTCTGTGAGAACACCGCTGCGTCGGCGGATTTCTGCCCCGTTTTCATACACTGGCATGCCAAACACACTCACCGATCCGGCATCCACAGGCAGCAGACCGTTCATCACCCGCACTGAGGTTGTCTTGCCAGCCCCGTTCGGTCCCAGCAGCGCCACCACCTCGCCGCGCCTCACATGGAAACTAAAATCTTTTAAGGCAAATTCCTGATCATACCGGAATTCGACCTGCCTGCAATGAATGATCTCACTCATAAGTTATCCTCGTTTTGTCGCTGGTTACTTGTCGTCATACACGAAAAACCACCCGATTGTCTTCAAAGTGTTTAAAACAGGATCATACCCTATCCCTGATGGTCATTCATTTTTTTAGAACTTTATCCAGCCTGCCTGCCCCATATTAATAATCGTCATCACCCAGGGTACGGCAGCCCAGCCCTTCTATCAAAAATAAATATCGGATATCCTTATTTATTCATGAACGTATGCACGCAGCACGGCGAACCGGCATCCCCTGAATAATGTTCCATAATATACCCGGTATCCGTAAATGTGATCACAACCCGTTTCTCTTCATCCACTTCCTTTCCGTCCAGGATGTAATACCCCATAAACGAGCGTGAATAGGTGTTTGCGCCGGTTTTGGTGAAAACAGCCGTACCTCCCTGGCTATCCGGAATCTCCAACGTATCTCCTTTGAAACTGAATGTGGTTTGCACATCCCCATCCACCGCGCAGATGCAATCATAGTTGGTCGCCTGAACCGAGTAGGTCTTTGTTTCCGTGCCATCTTGCGGTAATACGGCTGCTGCATCCACCCGGGCCGTCGGCACTGCGGTCTCTGCGACAGGTGCCCCGTCTACCGATGAAGAGGGCGATTCCGCCTGCCACGTTCCCGCCACATCTGTCATTAACGCAGACATCTTTGTTCTTTCAACTTCCTCAGGTGATGGATCATCACTAAAGATGATCCCTTCCATCTCAATCGCGCAGGCCAATGCAACCGCCAGTAAAACAACACCGATCACAAACATCATCTTCCGCTTCATGCCGCTCCTTATTTCTTGAATTCAACTCGTTAGTGCAACTTTGAACGAATTAGAGAGGTAAGCTGCGGTATAAATGAGGACCTCTCTAACGCCAAGTCAAAGGAGCACTCATGTACACATACTCACAGCTTACCCAAGTA